>Ga0302184_10000138_pt1 | contig 48440 bp, 48 predicted proteins | sample I_Palsa_N3_3_FD_200233 | JGI IMG/M metagenome (GOLD analysis project Ga0302184, IMG submission 200233) | Peat permafrost microbial communities from Stordalen Mire near Abisko, Sweden - I_Palsa_N3_3 | ecosystem: Environmental > Terrestrial > Soil > Palsa > Peat permafrost | place: Sweden...
CGAGCACCCTGCTACCGAGTTCAGCGAGGCGACCCGGGTGCTGGGCTCGTTCCTGCGCGACATCATCGCCCGCAACCCCGACCGGTTCCGCCTGATGGGCCCGGACGAGACGGTGTCCAACCGGCTGACGGCCGTATTCGAGAAGGCCAACCGTGCCTGGGACGCGATCACGCTGCCCGGCGACGATCACCTGGCGCCGGACGGGCGGGTGATGGAGGTGCTGTCCGAGCACCTGTGCCAGGGGTGGCTGGAGGGCTACCTGCTGACCGGGCGGCACGGCCTGTTCAACTGCTACGAGGCGTTCATCCACATCATCGACTCGATGTTCAACCAGCACGCGAAGTGGCTCAAGGTGACGCGGGGCATCCCGTGGCGGGCGCCGATCGCGTCACTGAACTACCTGCTGTCCTCGCACGTCTGGCGCCAGGACAACAACGGCTTCTCCCACCAGGATCCGGGCTTCATCGACCACGTGATCAACAAGAAGGCCGAGATCGTCCGGGTGTACCTGCCGCCGGATACCAACACCCTGCTGTCGGTGGCCGATCACTGCCTGCGCAGCAGGAACTACGTCAACGTCATCGTGGCCGGCAAGCAGCCGGCGCTGAACTACCTGAGCATGGACCAGGCGATCGCGCACTGCACCCGCGGGCTGGGGATCTGGCCGTGGGCCAGCACCACTGACGGCGAGCCTGACGTCGTGCTCGCCTGCGCCGGCGACATCCCGACGCTGGAGACGCTGGCCGCGGCGGACCTGCTGCGCACCCATCTGCCCGAGCTGAAGGTCCGGGTCATCAACGTGGTGGACATCATGCGGCTGGAGCCGGATACCGAGCACCCGCACGGGCTGTCCGACCTTGACTTCGATTCGCTGTTCACCGCCGACAAGCCGGTGATCTTTGCCTACCACGGCTATCCGTGGCTCATCCACCGGCTCACCTACCGCCGTAACAACCACCGGAACCTGCATGTTCGGGGATACAAGGAAGAGGGCACCACCACTACCCCGTTCGATATGGTTATGCTTAATGATCTTGACCGATTCCATCTCGTGATGGATGTCATCGACCGCGTCCCGTCCATCGGAACCCGCGCAGCGACGTTGCGGCAGGAGATGTCCGACGCTCGCCTTGCCGCCCGTGCCTACACCCGCGAGCATGGCGAGGACGACCCGGCGATCTCCGGCTGGACCTGGCCGGGACGGGACTGACGGTGCGGGTGCTGGTCGTCAACGCCGGGTCCTCCAGCCTCAAGCTGCGCCTGCTCGATGCGCAGGACACCATCGAGCAGAGCGCGGACCTGCCCGCCGGGCCGGACGGGCTAGATACGTCCGGCCTTGCCAGGGTCCTGGACGGCTGGGGCAAGCCCGACGTGGCCGGTCACCGCATTGTGCATGGCGGGACGGCCTTCACCGGCCCGGCCCTGATCGACGACTCCGTTCGGGAGCAGCTGCTGGGCCTGACCGACCTGGCCCCGCTGCACCAGCCCAAGTCCCTGGCCGCGCTCGACGCGGTCACCGCGGAGCTGCCCGGGGTTGCCGCGGTGGCCTGCTTCGACACCGCGTTCCACACGACCATCCCGGCCGCCGCGGCAACCTACGCGGTGCCGCGCGAATGGCGGCAGCGCTACGCGATCCGCCGGTACGGCTTCCACGGGCTGTCGCACGCGTATTGCTCGCGGCGCGCTGCGCAGATGGCCGGCCAGCCGCTGGCGGGGCTGCGGATCGTCACCTGCCATCTCGGCGCGGGCGCGTCGCTCGCGGCCGTGCTCGACGGCCGCAGCATCGACACCACGATGGGCTTCACCCCGCTGGAAGGGCTGGTGATGGCTACCCGGTCCGGCACCGTCGATCCCGGTCTCGTGCTCTGGCTCGAGGAGCACGAGCACCTCTCGCCGCACGAGGTCGCCACCGCCCTGGAATCACGCTCCGGGCTGCTCGCGCTGGCCGGAACCGGTGACATGCGCGAGGTCGAGGCTGCCGCGGACCGCGGCGAGCCGGACGCCCGGCTCGCGATCGACGTCTATACCCACCGGCTGGCGGCCGGCATCGCGGCGATGAGCGCGGCAACCGGGGGCGTGGACGTGCTCGCCTTCACCGGCGGCGTGGGCGAGCACTCCGCCACGGTGCGGCGGCGGGCGGCCGAGCGCCTGGCGTTCCTCGGCGTGGCCATCGACGGCCAGCGCAACGACACGGCCGGCCAGGACGGCGGCGACGGCAGCAGCGTTGACAGCGACATCACGGCCGCCGGCGCGGCCGTCCGGACCCTGGTGATCACCGCGCGGGAAGACCTGCAGATCGCCCGCGAAGCACGCCGGCTGCTCGGCACCCGGTAGCCGCAGCCGAAACATCACGGCCACACCACCTGATCAAGAAATTGCTCCACGGCAGTCATTACCTGCCGAGCGACTTCCCGATCACCACTGGCGCCGTTACCCCGGTGACTGCCGCTGCCTCATTGATAGCGACCGCGACCTGGGAGGCCACCCAGGCATGGCTCTCGGTCCAGGTTTCCGGCGGAGTCCACGCGATACGGTTGCGAAGCCAGCACTACTGCGGGTGGCGTGCTAGCGCCCTGGCCGGGAGCCCGAGCCGGAAAGTAGCTTGCCAGCGTGAGCGACCACGGGCACCGCGCCGCCGGTGCGGACGGCGGCCGCCCGGCCTCGCAGGCCGAGGCCAGCCAGTGGCGGGCGGTCTGGCGGCGAGCGCTGCGGAACCGGCAGCTCCGCCGCCTGTCGCTCGCGTTCCTTGCGTTCAATGCGGCCGAGTATGGCGAGTGGATCGCGGTCCTGGTCTACGCCTACGCCCGTGGCGGGGCGGCAACTGCCGGGGAGGTCGCCGCGGTGCAGCTAGTCCCCTGCGGGCTGCTGGCACCGGTGCTCGCCGGGCTGGCTGACCGGATGCCTCCCGAGCGGCTGCTGCGCCTCTCCTATCTCGCCCAGGCCGCCGCGATGCTGATCGTCGCAGCCGCCATCGCAGCGCACGCGCCGCCTTTCGCTGTCTATGCCGCCGGGGCGCTGGCCGCGATCCCGTTCACCGTTCCCCGGCCGGTGCAGGCCGTGGCCTTGCCTGCCGTCAGCGTCTCCGGCACCGACCTGACTGCCGCGAACGTGGTGAGCGGGTGGATGCAGAGCGTGGGCATGATCGTCGGCCCAGCGGTGACGGCGCTGCTGATCGGGCCGGCCGGAAGCGCCGGGGTACTGGTCTTCTTCGCGGTATCCGCGACCGGATCGTGCTTCCTCGTTCCCCGGCTCGGCACGACCCTAGCGGCAGCGGCGACCGCGCCAGGCGAGGAGCAGGAGCGGGAGCAGAAGCAGAAGCAGAAGCAGAAGCAGGCCGGGACGACGATCGCGGCGTCGCTCGGGCAGACGCTGCGAGTGGTGCGGCGCAATGCGAGTCTCGTCGTCTTGCTGGTCGGCGCCTTCGCGCACTTCGTCGTCCTGGGCGCGCTTGACGTGCTGTACCTCGTGCTGGCGATCTCGCTGCTGCAGAGCGGCCAGCCCGGTGTCGGCTACCTCAATGCTGCATTCGGCGCGGGCAGCGTGCTCAGTGTCCTCCTTACCGCGCGCCTGGTGGGACGACCACGATTTGCTCCTCCTATGATCATCGCGGCTGTGCTGTGGGGTATCGCCTTCGCGCTGCTCGCGACGGCGCACGCGATGCTCACCGCGATCCTGCTGCTGGCCGCGGCCGCGGTGATGAGCACGGTAATAGAGGTGTGCGGGAGAAGCCTGCTGCAGCGGGTCGCGCCAGCCGAGCTGCAGGCCTGCATCTTCGGCCTGCTCGAAGGCGCGTCGATGGCCGCGTTCGCGCTCGGGTCGCTGCTGGTGCCCGGCCTTATCTGGTTGCTCGGAGACCGCGGCGCCGTGGCCGCCACGGGGCTGATCCTTCCGGTCCTGGTGCTGAGCATGCTGCCCTGGCTGCGCCGGACCGACCAGCGCGCGACCGTGCCCGTGGTCGAGGTCAGCTTGCTGCGCCGGGTCCCGGCGTTCGCGGCGCTCCCCCCGCCGGAGATCGAGGGCCTCGCCCGGATGCTCCAGCCCGTGCATGCCCCGGCCGGCCACGTCATACTCCGCCAGGGCGAAGCAGGCAACTGCCTGTATGTGATCGCGGACGGAATCGTCAGAGTCAGCCGGGACCATGCCCCCCTGGTAACGATGGGGCGCGGCGCCATATTCGGCGAGATCGCGCTGCTCACTGGCTCGCCGCGCTCCGCCGACGTGACGGCGGCAACAGATGCCGAACTCTACGCACTCGACGAGGCGCCGTTCATCGCGGCTCTGACCGGCCACGCGCCTGCCCGCCGCATCGCCTACGCGCTGGCGAACCGGCGGATCACCGAACCGGGAAGCGGCTGACGGCGCTGCCGCCGCCAGCGCGGTGCCGCGAAGCGCCGCGTTGCGTGATCACGAAGGATCCGGCGCGTCAGGGCGCGCGGATCCTTCGTGATCACGGATCACGCGGTGAGGCCGGCTCGGCGCCCGGCTCAGCGGGAGCTGTACATCAGCGATCCAGGCGTGGTGAGCAGCTTGCCTGTCTCGAGCCACGTCTTCAGGCCGGAGAGGATCATCGGCCAGCCGCCGTAGAGCTGGTCGTTCGCGCCTTCGCGAAGCTGGTCGTGGGTGACGGTCAGGCGGCAGGAGTCGCCGACCGGCTGAATCTCCCAGGTGACCCTGGAGGTTCCCTCGCTCTTCACGTCGTCGCCCCAGAGGGCAACCATGCTCTGCACGAGCCGGCGGGGCGGGTCCACCTCAAGGTTCTCCCCCTCCCCCAGCAGCCCGGGGGCGCCCGGGTGCCCCATCTCGTAGCGCGAGCCGGGCGTCCAGTCCGAGCTGATCCGCATGCCGAACTGGTACTTGCCCCTGATCTCGCCGTCGGTGATCGCCTCCCAGAGGCGCTCCGGGGTGGTGCGGATGTAGATCTCGAAAACCTTCTCCATCGAATTCTCCAGTCTGTGCTTGAGGTCGCTGAGCCCGGCGGTCCATGGCTCGGCGTACTTGCTGACCCAGCGGTCGTGGACGAGGCGGATCGGGACCGGGTTCAGGAAGTGGAGCTTCTCGCGGCCGCGCCGCCTGGTGACCACCAGGCCCGCCTCCTCGAGCTGCTTCAGGTGCTTCATCACGCCGAAGCGGGTCATCGAGAAGCGCTCTTCGAGCGCGCTCAGCGTCTGCCCGTCTTCGCGGAAGAGCTCGTCGAGCAGGCTGCGCCGGGTCGGGTCGGCGAGGGCCTTGAATACTTCGTCCACGCCCCGAATATTAGGTGACTATTTAGTCACATGTCAAGTGCTGCGGTCGCGGTGGTCTCGTCCGGCGGCGTGGCCGACGGGGTGGCCGGCGGCGTGGCCGGCGCCGCGGCGTCGCCTGGGCGGTTCTCCGTGATCCACGTGTCGATGCGCTCCCACCAGTCATAGAGCCACTGCACCTGGGCCTCGTGATCGACAGAGCGCGGTACCTCGTCGTATGGCACCCGCCACCATTTCGCCCGGACGACCTGGTCCATCGGCACGCTCCGCCAGACATCACCGACGCTGACCAGCCTGTCCAGCCCGGCATGGGCCACGAAGATCACGTCGGCTTCAGGGCAGGCGGTGATGGCCGCGAGCGCTCCCCCGGTCCGCGGCGCGAGCACGTTGGGCATCTCCCGTGCGCGCGCGGCCAGGTCGCGCCGACCCAGCCGCTCCAGCCGCTGGATGCCGCGCCGCCACCGGCCTGGCGTCCAGTTGCCGCCCTCCGGGAAGATCACCAGCGCGCCGGTCGGATCGAGCCCCCTGGCCAGCCGCTCGATCTGCTCGATGAAGGTCTTCTCGCCGGTCCGGCGGCGGGAGATGAAGACGTTGGGCAGGCGGTTGGCCATCACGTCCAGGCCGGGATCAAGCTGCATCGTCGCCTTCATGACAACCCGCGGCCGCCGCCCGTAGACGGTGAGAAGCTGGCGAACGAGCAGAAACGAGTCACCTGGCCCGGCGTGCCGGCTGAGCACGATGACCGGACGGGCCAGCCGGGCCAGCCGCTCCTCGGCGGTCAGTTCCGGCTCATCGACCTCGACCCGCACGCCGAAGGTTCTGGTGGCCGCGTTGTAGAGCAGGTCCAGGAACCATCGCATGATCGCGTAGTGGCGGCTCTGATACGGCTCGGTGCGCAGCCGGCCGCCGAACCCGCTCGCCACCCACAAGCCCAGGCACATGAACAGTGCCGCCGTCTCCGCCGCGAGCCAGATGAGCGTGAAGTACAGCAGGCGCGTGCCGCGCATGCGGCCGGGGCGCGCATGCCCGACCAGCCCGAACACCACCGTCACCGCGGCGAGCAGCGGCGACAGGACGACAACGGCGACCGCGATGACGACCGCGAGGGGCGCCAGCACGAAACGGCGCACCAGCCTGGGTGGGAGCATGACCGGCTCCTCCCGTCATCGGTGCCGGGTCAGTTTCCGGCAAACTCGGCGAGATAGCTCGCGGACGCCGCGTATGCACGCTCGATACTCGCTCCGACCTTAGTCTTGTCGCGGTATCGCAGCTGGGATAGATCTGGCGGCCGCTGATCCCCGCCGGCCGGCAGGACATGTACGCGCACGTCTGCGGGCAGCGCCGACATCTCCTCGTGGAACCGATGCCGGCGGGCGATCTCGAAGGCGACAAGGCCCACCTGCCACGGACGGCGGGGTACGGTCAGCGGGCGGTCGATCCGGCCTACCTGCAGGACATAGACAGTGGTGGCACCCAGGGCGACGGCCCGCCCGACCGGAATCGAATCGACGAGGCCGCCGTCGAAGTAGTGCTCGCCGTCGACTTCAACAGGCGGCAGCAGCCCGGGTACGGCGCACGAGGCCAGCACCGCGGGCACGATCGGACCGTTGCTGAACCAGCGCGCGCTGGCGTGCTCGATGCTGGCCGCAACGCACTGAAAGGGCAGCTCAAGGTCGGCGAAGTCGTGCACGGGAAGCATGTCGTCCAGCATGCTGCGCAGCGGCTCGATCGAGTGCAGGTGCGTGCCAGAACGCGCCAGCCGGGCAGCGCGGCCCAAGAGAGACTCGCTGAATGCCTCCTGCAAGGCAGCGCCTTGCCACAGCTGGTCCAGCCGCGCCGCCGCGCCCGCCGGGTCGGCTGCCACGAACGCGCCGTTGATCGCGCCCACCGACGTGCCGACGATCACGTCGGGCCGGATGCCGGCCTGCGACAGCGCCCGGAGCATGCCGACCTCGTGAGCGCCGAGCACACCGCCGCCGCCGAGCACGAACGCCGTCTTCACCCGCCAGCCTCCCTGCGGTCAAGCTAAGCAGACCGCGCCCCGGCGGAACGCAGCGGTAGCAGACGCACAGCGCCGCGGCGGAACGCAGACGCATAGCGCCGCGGCGAAACGCGGCGGTAGCGGGCGCACAGCGCCGCGGCGGAATACGCCGATGCAGCGCGACGGCAACCGTAAGCCGGGGCGCGCGGCGGTCCGGGCCATCGTGAGATGGTGGTCCCTGGCTTGCGAGGGAAGGACGGCAAGTGGATTCCAAGACGGTCACCATTGGCTCTCAGGAGATCGCCTTCCTGCAGAGCGAGGGCAGCCAGCGCACGGTCATTTTCGTGCATGGCAATTCCTCCTCCGCCCGGACCTGGCGTCCGCTGATGGCGGGCCCGTTCGGGCAGCGCTTCCGGTGCCTGGCGCTCGACCTTCCAGGGCACGGGCGGTCTGCCGCAGCCAGTGATCACTCGGCCTACTCCCTGCCCGGCTACGCCGCCACGCTGGCCGGGTTCGCCAGGGCTCTCGCCGCGGATGACGCGGTGATCGTCGGGTGGAGCCTGGGCGGCCACGTCGCGATCGAGTCAGCGCCGGACCTGCCCGCGGCGGCCGGATTCCTCGTCTTCGGCACCCCGCCGGTGGCCTCGGCAGCGCAGATGGCCCAGGGATTCCTGCCCAATCCCGCGATGAACGCCGCCTTCAGCGCCAGCATCAGCCCCGCAGAGGCCCTGGCCTTCGCCTCAAGTTTCGTTGCCCCTGGGTCGGCATTGCCGCTGGACGAGTTCACGGCGGACATCCTGGGCACCGACGGCGCGGCGCGTGCGGGCCTCTTCGCGAGCATCGGCGAGGGCAGGTTCGCCGACGAGGTGGATATAGTCGCCGCGCTCGGCCGGCCGCTGGCTATCCTGCAGGGCGATGGCGAGCAACTGATCAACCTGGACTACCTGCGGCGGCTGACCATTCCCAGCCTCTGGCGCGGCGCAGTGCAGATCGTCGCGGGGGCCGGGCATGCCCCGCACGAAGAGGTACCGGATGAGTTCACCGGGCTGCTTGAGCAGTTCATCGCCGACCTGGACTGACCAACACTGCCGGAGGCGATCGTCACCGCCGGAGGCGATCGTCACCGCCGGAGGCGCCGGCTGTCATGACCGGCCGGCTCGGGTGGCCAGGTAGGCGTCGAAGCGGTCGAGGCTGGTCGTGAATCCTGCCTGGGCTTCCGGCGTCCGGAACATGGCCGGGACGTTCGTCTGGTGGGTGACGACCTCGGTCCGGCCGTCGCCGAGATCGGCGAACGTGACCGTCGTGGTCATGCCGCCCTCGACGCCGGCCTCGGTCCATACCAGCCTGCCGGGCCAGTCCACCTCGACGTAGACGGCGCGCATCGTGTACTCGCCGCCGCCGTCGTCGCTGATCATGGCCGTCTCGAACGCCCCGCCCGGCCGCAGGTCGACGGTGATCCTGTCGATCGGGGTGCTGGTCCCGGCGGGGCCCCAGAAGTGCGTCAGGTGCTCCGGCTGCGTCATGCAGTCGAAGACCAGCTCCCTGGGCGCTGAATGGACTCGCCGGTGAGTCATCTCGCCGGTGTCCCCGGTGTGGTCGCTCATGTCGTTCCCTCCTGCTCTGCTTGCCCGCCGCGGAGGGCGGCGAGGTGATCATCCAGCCGGTCAGACCGGGCTGCCCAGACCTGCCGGTGGCGGCCGATCCACTCGGCGGCGGTGTCCAGCTGCTGGAGTTCCAGCCGGCAAGGCCGGGACTGGGCGGTGCGGGAGCGGGAGATCAGGCCGGCCCGCTCGAGGACTTTGAGGTGCTTGGAGATCGCCTGCTGGGTGAGGGCGAAGGGCTCGGTCAGCTGGCTGACTGTCGCCTCTCCCCCGGCCAGCCGGGCCAGGATGGCCCGTCTGGTCGGATCGGCCAGCGCCGCGAAAGTGAAACTCAGGCGATCGTCAGTGACCGTCATGGCCGCGTACTACCGGTATCCGGGCCGGCGCCTTCCCCGCTGAACGCACCGCTGGGCGCCGGCCGCCCGGTGAGCAGCAGCGCCAGGTCCTGCGCCCGCCCGAGCAGCGGCATGCCGCTCCCGTAGGACCAGTCAAGGTCGGTGGCCCGCAGCTCGACGCCGGCCACGTCCACCCCGAAGAGCCGCCGCGGCTTCGGGCCGGAGACCGCGCCGAGCACCGCCCGGATGGACTCGGCCGGGATGTCACGCTCGATCCCCAGCGCGCGGCTGATGTCGAGGCCGTGGATCACGTCATGGGTCAGCGCCCCCTGGTAGCCCCCGCCCGGCGGCTTCCACGGGTGCTCCGCGTTGTCCCGCACCGCCGCGATCAGCTGCGCCGCCGGCAGCGCGGCGTCCCGGCGGGCGACGGCGTCGGACATGCGCTGGAACCTGCCGCCCGCCGCCGCGAGCTTGAGCACGAACACCGGCGTGGAGTACCGGAACGGCATCGTGAGATGCGCCACCACGTGCCGGACGGTCCAGCCGGCGCACAGCGAAGGCGCGTCCCACTGCTCCGCGCTGAGCCCGTCCAGCAATACTGCCAGCTCCCGCCGCTCCGCGGCGATCCAGTCCCTGATCATGATCCCGTCCTTTGACAACCTGTAGGTTGCACAACTGTCTAGTAGTTATAACGGGGCAGCCGGGGTCCGTCAAGCCCGGCCAGGCGGCGCGCCTCGTGGCGGCAGGTAGCCGGCGCTACGATTGCGGGACATGAGCACCGCACAAGCGCACGCGACCGCTGCCGGCCTCTCCGGCGGCCAGCCGGGCGCTGTCATCCATACCGAGGACCTGAGCAAGGTCTATCCGGGGGCGGACTTCGCCGCGGTCGACCAGCTCAACCTCGACGTCCAGGCAGGCGAGATCTTCGGCTTGCTGGGGCCCAACGGCGCGGGGAAGACCACGACCGCGGGGATGCTGACCACCCGGGTGGTGCCGACATCGGGGCGGGCGTTCCTGGCCGGGATCGATGTCGCGGCGCATCCGGCGCTCGCCAAGCAGCTGAGCGGGATCGTCTCCCAGCAGAACACCCTCGACCGCCAGCTCACCGTCTGGGAGAACCTCTACTTCCACGGCCGGCTGTTCGGCATCGGGCCGAAGGCATCGCGGCAGACCGCGGATGAGCTACTGGAGCAGTTCCAGCTGTCCAAGTGGGCCAGGGCATCGGTGTACGCCCTGTCCGGCGGGATGGCGCAGCGGCTGATGGTGGCGCGGGCCATCTTCCACCGGCCCTCGGTGCTGTTCCTGGACGAGCCGACAGCGGGGCTCGACCCGCAGAGCAGGCTCGCATTGTGGGATCTCCTCGGCGAGCTGCATCGCGACGGCCAGACCATCCTGCTCACGACCCACTACATGGAAGAGGCCGATCAGCTCTGCGAGCGGGTCGCCATCATGGACCACGGCAAGATTCTCGCCCTCGACACCCCGGCCGCGCTCAAGCAGAGCGTCGGCGCCGACACCGTCGTCACCGTGAAGACCACCGGGGATGCCGGCCGGCTCGCCGAGCTGCTCACCAGTGACGTGGAAGGCGTGCGGAGGACCCGCAAGGTCGACGGCGGGGTCGAACTGCATATGCAGGGCAACGACCGGCTCGTCCCGCGGATAGTCCTGTCCGCGGAACGCGGCGGGTTCGATCTCGTCGACCTGTCGATCTCCGAGCCCAGCCTGGAGACGGTATTCATCAACCTCACCGGCAAGGAGCTGCGGGACTGATGGCCACGTCAGTGACTTCACCGGCGCCGACCCGGCCGATCGGCGGCGGCCCGACCCGGTCGGTGGCCGCCGCGAGCTGGACCGCGCTGGGCGCGCTCATGCTGCGTGACCTCGTGGTACTGCGCAAGCACCTCTGGGAGTTCGTGCTGCGCACGATCATCCAGCCGTTCCTGCTCTGCTTCGTCTTCCTCTTCGTGTTCCCGAAGATCGGGCAGGGCATCGGCGGGCACGGCGCGGCGGAAGAGTCCGCCTTCGCGACCATCCTGGTGCCCGGGGTGGTCGGGATCTCGATCATGTTCCAGGGCGTGCAGTCGATCGCCCTCGCGATGGCCCAGGAGTTCGGCTTCACCCGCGAGATCGAGGACCGGGTCCAGGCGCCCTGCCCCATCTGGCTGGTGGCCATCGCCAAGGTGCTGTCGGGCGCGGCCCAGGGAGTGATCTCGGCGATCATCGTGCTGCCGATGGCCTCGGTCGTGCACGCGCCCGGGGTGCACGCCCACCTGACACTGCACTGGTGGATCATCGTGACGCTCGTGCCACTCGCGTGCATCACGATGGCAGGTCTCGGGCTCGTCCTCGGCACCAGTTTCGAGCCACGGAACATCGGGCTGATGTTCGGCTTCATCATCCTGCCGATCACCTTTCTCGGCGGCACGTACTACTCGTGGACCAGGCTCGCGCCGGTGACCGTCGGCGGGTGGCACTGGCTGCAGACCATTGTGCTGATCAACCCGCTCATCTACGTGAACGAGGGAATGCGGGCTGCGTTCACCGGGGCACCGCATATGCACCTTTATGTTATCTACCCGGTGATGTTCGCCTTCGGCGTCGGGTTCCTGGCGATCGGGCTGCGCAACTTCCGGCGGCGCGTACTCTCCTGATCCGGGCGGCGGGCTCGGCGGTCTACGGAAGCTGGCCTGGCGGCTTGGGCGCCGGTTCCCAAGGCGGGCTGCCTGATGTCTTCGGCCGGCCGACGGCGCCTTGCGCTGGCACCGGGCCGCGGGCAGGCCTGGCAGCCGGATCCGGCTGGCCGGACTGGCCCGTGGCGGCGGAGACTGGCAGTGTCGGCGTGCCCCCGGCATGCCTTCCCGCTGGCCGCGAGCCCGCTGGCGCTTGCCGGGCGGGCACGGGCGGCGCTTGCCGGGCGGGCGGGGGCGGCACGGGCCAGGCGGGCGGCACGGGCCAGGCGGGCGCTGGCTGCGGCATGGGACGGGCAGGCGCGGGCGCCGGCGGCTGCGCGGGCCGGGCGTCTTCTCCGGACGAGACGCCATCCCACCGGGGCAGGCGGATCACGGCGAACAGCGACATCGCCAGCAGCAGCACCAGGAACAACAAGAGGGACAGGATGCCATCATTGACCAGCGCCTCCCGGGGGCTGCGTGCGCTCGCTGCCACCCGGATCAGCACCGCGGGCCGTGCCGCGACGAGAACCACGGCGGCCACGGCCGTCGCGCAGCTTGGGGATCTTAGGGACACGGCGCCCATGCCCTTCCGGCGGAAGATATCAGGGCATTCTGCCATGATTATCCGATGAAATTGTGACCTATGAGACTTTTGACACAGGAGGATCCATGGCCACCAGCTGGAGTTTGACGATCGACTGCGCAGACCCGGCCAAGCTGGCGGACTTCTGGGCATTGGCGCTTGGGTAGGTGCATTCTCCCCCGCCAGCGGGGTTCGGGAGCTGGCAGGAATGGCTCGCCCGGCACGGCGTCCCGGAGCAGGAGTGTCAGGTTCCCGGCTCGCCGGGAGACAGATCCCCGGCGAGCAGTTGCTGATCAGATGAGCCGAACGTCCAGATGCCCGTCTGCCCGTCCAGGTCGAAGCGCCAGATCACATCGAACCGGTCATCAGGCCAGGATGCCGGCACGTCTGCCGGGTTGGCGACCGGCACGGCGGCGGGCACCGCGTCGGCGATGTTCACCAGGTGATCGTGTTCCCAGCAGATGAGCACGACCTCAGCCTGGATCGCGAGCAATGACTTCACGATCTTCGCTGGACGGGCGTCGACGGGGTACTCGGACAGCAGCGTCAGGCCAAGCCGCTGCGACAGGGGCAGCAGCGTGAGGTCGGGTCGGTGCACCGGATCGGAGTACTTGGGGGTGACAAGGGCGCCCGGCGAGGGCAGCGTGGAACTCAGCGTCACGGCGTTCGGCGCGAAGAGCGTGACGAGCGCGCCCGCCCGTTCCCAACCTCGCGGAATGAGCCCATCCGGATTGGCGTCGCCCTTGGCATCGACGCCCTGGGCACCGTGGTCGGGTTTCTCGCCGTGCCGGATCATCAGCAGGGTGCGTGGCTGGGTCATGCGTTCTCCTGTGGTCAAAGCTGAGCGCGAGGGCCGCTGGCGAAAGTGCCACCAGGTCGTGTGCACAACAATCTCCAGGACACAATGGCGCAGCGGCCGCCGCATTGCCCGCCGGCGCGCTGCGAGCCCCCGCCCGGCAGGCGTCCTTGGTCACCAGCCCCACGCGAACATTCCGCCGCATTGAACGGCCAGCCCTGACTACTGCGTACTGGCGTCGGGACTTTGGACCCTAGTGAAGACATGGTCGCCGCCGGAGAGTGGAGCCAATCCAGGAGGCACGCATGTCAGTCCAGTCCCCCACCGCGCCCGCTCGGCCCCGCGAGGTCGTCGTCCTCGCCGGCGTCCGGACCGCCATCGGCAAGTACGGCGGAGGTCTCAAGGACGTCCCGCCCGCCGACCTTGCGGCGCAGGTGACCCGCGAGGCGGTCGCCAGGTCCGGTGTCGACGCTAGTGACGTCGGACACGTCGTCTTCGGCCAGGTCATCCACACCGAGCAGCGCGACATGTACCTGGCGCGCGCCGCGGCCATCAACGCCGGGCTGCCGGTGGAGACCCCCGCCCTCACGGTGAACCGGCTGTGCGGCAGCGGGCTGCAGGCGATCATCTCCGCCGCGCAGACGATCGCGCTCGGTGAGGCGGACGTCGCCGTGGCCGGCGGTGCCGAGTCCATGAGCCGGGCGCAGTACTGGCTGCCCGGGATGCGCTGGGGCCAGCGGATGGGCGACGGCGGCGTCATCGACGCCATGACCGCCGCGCTGACCGACCCATTCGATGACTGCCATATGGGCGTCACCGCGGAGAATATCGCCGAGAAGTGGTCAATCTCGCGCGAGGATCAGGACGCCCTCGCGATGCAGAGCCACCACCGCGCGGCGGCGGCGATCTCCGGCGGCCGTTTCACCGACCAGATCCTGCCGATAGAGATCAAGGGCCGCAAGGGCACGACGATTTTCGCGCAGGACGAGCACGTGCGCGCGGGCATCACGCTCGCGGATCTCGCCAGGCTGCGCCCCGCGTTCGCCGAGGAGGGCACCGTGACCGCGGGCAACGCCTCGGGCGTCAACGACGCTGCCGCCGCGGTGGTCCTCGCCGACGGCGCCACGGCACGGGCGAGGGGCCTGACGCCGCTTGGCCGCCTGGTCGCCTACAGCCATGTCGGCGTCGAGCCGCGGTACATGGGCATCGGGCCGGTTCCGGCCGTGCAATCGGTCCTCGCCAAGGCCGGGCTCGCGCTATCCGACATCGACGTGTTCGAGGTCAACGAGGCCTTCGCCGCCCAGGCACTGGCCGTAGCCCGCGACCTCGGACTGCCAGCGGAGAAGACGAACCCGAACGGCAGCGGAGTGGGGCTTGGCCACCCGATCGGCGCGACCGGGGCGATCCTCACCGTGAAGGTGCTCTACGAGCTCGCCCGCACCAGCGGGCGCTACGGGCTCGTCACCATGTGCATCGGCGGCGGCCAGGGCATCGCCGCGATCTTCGAGCGGGCCACCGGCGATGACTGACGAGCGGGGCCCGCTGGCCCAGGTTCACCGGCTCTACGTCGGGGCCGAGACGCGCGCCGCCTCGGCGCTGGAGTCCCTCGTCGGGAGCAACGCCTTCGGCGAGCTGCTCGCGACGTCCGCATCGAACGCGATGGCACTGGCCCGGCTCGCGAACGGCGGCATCGACCGCGGGGTACGGGCACTGCGGGTGGCTGGCCGTGCGGACGTCACGGACCTGGGCCGCCAGCTCGCGCACGGAGGACAAGCTCGAGCGGATGCTGCAGTTCATCGAGGAACTCGAAGGCCGCCTCCAGGCCAGGTCTGCACCTCCGGCGGATGCCGCCCCCCTGGCGGATGCCGCACTCTTGCTGCCCTTCCTCGACATGGTCACGACCGGCGACCTCACGTACCTTGACCGCCCCGGCGGCCACATCGGCCTGATGGCGGGGTCGAAGGCCCGCACCCAGATCTGGCCGGACATCGCGGCCTGGATGGCAGGCCGCTCCGCAGCCTGACGCCGCCGCACCAGGCTGGGACGCACCACTCCGGCGCCCTTCCGCCCGGTACCGTCCCGGTCCGGGCACATCCCCTCCTCGCCCTCCCCTCCCCCACCCCCTCCCACGCTTCAGGACAGGAGCACGCAGATGACCACCACCGACACCATCGCCGACACCATCGCCGCCCAACTACCGGCCCAGAACCCCGAGGGCAAGCTCACCGGCCGGGTCGCCTTCGTCACGGGAGGCACGCGGGGCATCGGCGCCGCGATCTCCCAGAGCCTGGCCCGCCAGGGCGCGGCGATCGCCGCCGGGTATGCCGGCAACGTGACCAGGGCAGAGGCCTTCGCCGAGGAATTCCGCTTCACGCACGCCGACGACGGCGTGAAGGTCACGCTGCACCGGGGCAACGTCGGCTCCGGTGACGACTGCCGGCGCGCGGTCGCCGAGGTCATCGAGCAGCACGGACGGCTGGACATTCTCGTCAACAACGCGGGCATCACGATCGACAAGACGGTCGCCAAGATGACCGACGACGACTGGAACAAGGTCCTGTCCGTCAATCTCTCCGGCGCCTTCTACCTCTCCCAGGCCGCGCTGGCGCACATGCTCGAGCGGGGCACCGGCCGCATCATCAATGTCTCGTCCGTCATCGGGGAGACCGGCAACATCGGCCAGGCGAACTACGCGGCGTCGAAGTCGGGCCTCTTCGGCCTGACGAAGACCCTCGCACGAGAGGCACTGTTCCAGCTCGCCCGCTCGGGCAAGCTCAGCGATCACAGCATCGGCGTCACGGTCAACACGGTCACGCCGGGCTTCGTCGCCACCGAGATGCTCCAGGGGGTACCGGACAAAATACTCGAGAAGATCAAGGCCCAGATCCCCATGGGCCGTCTCGCCCAGCCGGAGGAGATCGCGCGCGTCGTCCACTTCCTTGCCGCCGATGCCGCCGGGTACATCACCGGCCAGGTGTGGGGCGTCAACGGCGGCCTCGATATGTAGGGCGGCCTCGCGCCCGCGGCGCCCTGCCGCCCGGCGGCGCAGCCCGCGCCGCCCGTGCTGCACCACGCTGTGATGCAGCCCACTACCATTATTTAGCTGAATTAGCAGAGTACATGCTAATATAAATAACGTGCCCTTCGGAGATACTCCGGCCGGCCCGCCCAGACCTGAAGCCGCCACGACGTAAGGAGACCATCATGCCCACCAAGACCACTCCCCCCACTGACGCCCCTTTCGGCGTCGACCTCGGCGCCTACGAGGAGGCCGCTCAGCGTATCCGCGACCTTAACGAGCGCCTCATCGAGAGTTCCAAGGCCGCCGGGCTCACCACGCTCGATGCCTACGAGAAGGCACTCAAGAGCCTCGTAGACTTCGAGCAGAAGGTGGCCGGGGCCAGCCAGCTCGACTGGGTCTCCGCGCTCGCCTCGACGTACGCGGCGTTCGTCCAGGACGTCAGCGGCGCCTACACGAAGGCAGCGCGCGACCTGCTCGGCTGAGCCGACGCGGACTGCCGGACGGCGGAACCGCCGGACGGCTTCAAGCTCCCTCCGCCGGGACAGGAAGGGACACGACATGGCAGCGGACAGGCGCACGGCCCTCGTGACCGGGGCCGCCAGCGGCATCGGGGCGGCGATCGCGACCCGGCTGGAAGCTGACGGCATCGACGTCCTCGCCGTCGACCTGCAGCCGGCAGCGGGTGGCCCCGGGACCGCGTTCAAGGCGGACCTGACGACGCGCGAGGGCAACCGGGCAGCTGTCGATGCTGCACTTGAGCGCTTCGGCCGGCTCGACGTCGTCGTTGCCAACGCCGGATTCCAGCATGTCTCGCCCATCGCCGACTTCCCCGAGGACCGCTGGGACGCCCTCATCGCGATCCTGCTGACGAGCCCGTTCCTGCTGGCCAAGTACGCCTGGCCCGCGCTCGCCGAAAGCGGCTCCGGCCGGTTCATTGCCGTAGCGTCCGCGCACGCCCTGGTCGCCTCGCCGTTCAAGGCGGGCTACGTGTCGGCCAAGCACGGGGTGCTCGGCCTGGTGAAGACGCTCGCCCTCGAGGGCGCCGCCGCGGGCATCACCGCCACCGCCCTGTGCCCGGGCTACGTGCGGACGCCACTGGTGGAAGCGCAGATCACCGCGCAGGCCGCGGCGCACGGCCTGCCAGCGGACCGCGTGCTCGAGGAGATCATCCTCGCCCCGCATGCGGTCAAGCGGCTGATCGAGCCTGCGGAGGTCGCCGCGATGGCGGCCTTCCTCGTCGGACCGGACGGCGCGTCGTTCACGGGGGTCGCGATCCCGATGGACCAGGGATGGACGGCGCGATAATGACACCGGGGGCCCCGCCGACGGTCCGTCCCCGGGTGTCCGCGGGAACCTGCCCGCCCGGCATCGTCGACGCCGGCCTCGGGTCCCTCTTCGAGATATACGGCTCGTTCGTCCGCGGCGCCGCGGACTACTACGGCGCGCTGCTCGCCCGCACCGCCACCCCACTCGACGTCGCGGCCGACATCCTGGAGTGGTCGGCGGCCGTCGCCGGGCGCAGGCCCCCTACCTGGACGACGCCGCACGAGATCGTCGCCGAGTGGCCGATCGCGCGGCTGCGCGACTTCAGCGCGCCGGGCACGCCGGCCGGCGCGGGGGCAGACCCGCTCCTGCTGCTGCCGCCGCAGGCGGGCCACGACTCCTGCATCGTCGACCACGCGCCGGGGCAGTCCCAGCTGCAGACTGCCCTGGATGCCGGGCTCCCGCGGGTGTTCTCCCTGGACTGGCGTCCGGCGACCGCGGCGACGAAGGACACCAGCGTGGAGGCCTACCTCGACGTCATCGCCGAGTCGGTCGAGCACGCGGGCGGCCGGGTCAACCTGGCCGGCGACTGCCAGGGCGGCTGGCTCGCCGTCATCTACGCGGCCCTGCACCCCGAGACAGTGACCACGCTGACGATCGCCGGCGCGCCTGTCGACTTCCACGCCGGCGAGCCCCTGATCCACGACTGGATCCGGCTGCTGTCCCCGGCCGGGCAGCTGGATTTCTACCGGGCGCTGGTGGCCGCCAACGGCGGCGTCCTCCCCGGTGCCGCCCTGCTCGCCGGCTTCAAGCTCATGCAGCCCGAGGCGGAAACGGACCGCCAGCTCCAGCTGCTCGCGCACATCGGCGACGCCGGGTACACCGAGCGGTACCGGAAATTCGAGGACTGGTTCCAGCACACCCAGCCCATCCCTGGCACTTTCTACCTGTGGATCGTCGAGCACCTCTTCATGCGCAACGAACTCGTCTCAGGGGAACTCGAGGCGGGCGGGCGGCGCGTCGACCTCGCCGACATCCGCTGCCCGCTCTACCTGCTGGCCGGCACGAAGGATCACATCACCCCGCCACCGCAAGTCTTCGCCCTGGCCGATTTCGCGTCGACGCCAGCTAAGGAGATCACCCAGGTGACGACATCCGGAGGCCACCTCGGGCTGTTCATGGGCCATGAGTCCCTGCGCGGCCCCTGGACCGCCATCTTCACCGACATCGCCCGCCGCTCGGCCGCCGGGTTAGCCGCGGGCCCGGCGTACGGCGTTGGCATCGACGAACGCGCGGTAGATCTCCGCGAGAGCCCGGCGCTGCGAGGTCGTCAGCTCCTCGGCCGCCTCGATCGCGTCGAGCACCCCGGCATCGGGGGAAGCGTCGTCGCCTGGCTGCACGAACCCCGCCTCCGCGTAGAGAGAGTCTGCCGTCGTCTTCAGCGACTCCGCGATCGCGTTGAGAACGGCGTCGGACGGAGCGCGCAGGCCGCGCTCGATCTGCGAGAGGTAGGGGTTGGAGATCCCCACCGCCGCCGCGAACTGACGCATCGGCAACGCCGCCAGTTCGCGCTGCTTGCGGATAATCGCCCCCAGGCTTGGCAGCGGGTGGTCCGATTCGCTCACGGACCCAGCGTAAGGGCCGAAACCGGCGTCTCGCCGCTCCGGCATGACAAAATCGCTGCGCCGTGCCGCGGTAGGCCGCCGGCAAGCCGGGGCTGACAGGGCTGCCACACCCCAAATGGGTGCAACGGCTCATCCGGTCCGGTCGCCCAGGGATAAGAATCATCCGGTCCGGTCGCCCGGGGATAAGTAGGTAGCGAGGGTCCGTCCTGCGGGACGGGCCCTCGCATCGTTGCCCGGCTGGCGGCCGACGCGATCCGCCGGTGAACGGGGGAACTGGTTTACCTAGGGCCGGCGGTGCTGCCACGGGCCGTAGCGCAACCAGAGGACCGCGAGGAGCCCGATCAGGAACCAGGGGATGTATGACCGCACCAGCGCTCGTCCGAGGACGGCGGTGATCACGATGACGAGGGCGAGGAACAGGACGCGGTGGAGCGGATCTCCGTGCCGCTGGAGGTACCCGTACCGCACTGGGTGCTCGTGCCGCTCCGGATGCCCGTGCCGCTCCGGATGCCCGTGGCGCTCGGACCTCGCGTCGGATGACTCGCTGTCCGGCAGGTCGGTGAACAAGCCAACCAGATCCGATTGGGTTTTGGCGCTCATCGCCTGATCGAGGCGCTCGTTGAAATCAGCCTGGTCGAGCCGCCCGTCGCTGTAATGCTTCGACAGGCGGTCAGCGACCTCGGCGCGTTCGGCGTCGGAGACCAGCATGCCGGGATTGGCATAGCTGGCGCGGTGGTGGGGCGGCGATCCAGGTGCCGATGACCGCCTGCCCGGCGCTGACATGTTGATACGACCTCCGTTGGTCAGTGCGAACCAGTTCAGTGCGAGTCAGTTCCGTGCGAGTCAGTTCCGTGCGAACCGGGTTCCGTGCGAACCCGTTCAGTGCGAGCTTGGCCCGTGCGACCGGTCTTGCAGGGACTGGATGAATCCGCTGGCGATGGACTGCTCGGCGCCCTCCTCGGGGATCAGCAGCCAGCCGGCGAGGTAGATAGGCACGCCGGCGCCGCCGACGAAGGCAAGCACGACGAGGACGATCCGTACGACTGTCACGTCGACGCCGAGGTAGCGGGCGACGCCGGCGGCGACTCCCGCCAGCATCCGATGCTGGGCGGGGCGGCAAAGCGGCTCCGGCCAGGCCTGGTCGCTGGCTTCTTGATCGGTAGCACTGTGGTCGCTGGCTTCTGGATTCGCGGTGGTTGCGTTCATGACTCCAGCGTGGCGCCCGCGAACTCGGCCACGCCATTAGGAAGACCCCTGATCCGACCCTGATGCCGCACCGGCAGGGATCGGGGTTTACCCGGATAGCCGGGCGGGCGATATGGCGCGATGATAGACACGTGGAGAAACCAACCGACTCCGCGTCGCACTGGCGTGCTGCCCGCCCGCCGGACGGTCCCTGGCGGGATTGGCCAGGCAGCGGCGACGTGGAGTCGCCGGAACGCTGGCCGGGCGGCCGGACGGGCCATCGGCACTTCCGGCGCAGCGGACCCGACCGGTGGGGACCCGGCCGGTGGGGACCCGGCCGGTGGGGACCCGGCCGGTGGGGACCCGGCCGGTGGGGACGAGGGCCTGGAAGCAGCGGGCCGCTGCGGCGCGGGCGGGATGACCGCCTCGTCGGCGGGGTGGCAGCAGGCCTGGCGGCGCGGACGGGCTTCGACGTTACCGCCGTGCGGATCGTGTTCGTGCTGGCCACGCTGCTGAGCGGCGGCACCGTGGCGGCGGCCTATGTCCTTGCCTGGCTGCTGGTGCCCGCTGACGGCGCGGACGCCAGCATCGCGAGCAGGGCACAGACCGACGGGCGCGGCATTGCGCTCGCCGCCGGCCTCGCGGCGCTGCTCATCGTGGTGCTGATCATCGCCTCCGTGCTTGGCGCCGGCTGGCTTGGCTCCACGCTGGGCTGGCCGTTGGCTATCAGCGTGGCCGGCCTCGTGCTGATCTGGAGAAACGCCCCTGCGGACGAGCAGCAGATGATCCGGCGCCTCGCCGGGCCGCTGCCAGGCCTGACCGGCGAGAACAGGCGATTCCGGATCGGGGCGCGCGTGTCGGCTACCTGCCTGCTGCTGGGCGGCGGCCTGCTCGCCCTGCTGACCGGGCACCCCCGCGATTTGCTGCGACCGCTGGGCGGGGTGGTACTCGTGCTTGCGGCGATCGTGGTGGTACTCGGCCCCTGGTGGCTGCGCATCGCCCGTGACCTCGTCGTCGAGCGCCGGGCGCGGGTCCGGGCGGAAGAGCGGGCCGAGATGGCCGCCCGGGTGCACGACTCGGTGCTGCAGACACTCGCCCTGATCCAGCGCCGCGCGGACGAGCCCCAGCAGGTCATCCAGCTGGCCCGGGCACAGGAGCGCGAGCTGCGCTCCTGGTTGTTCGACGGCGTGGCCCCCGGCTCGATGGGCGAGACGGGCCTGACTGTCGCCGCCGGGGTGCGGCTCATCCAGCAGGAGGTGGAGGCTCAGCACGGCGTGGCCGTCGAGGCCGTCACCGTCGGGGACTGCGAACTCGACGATAATCTCAGCGCCCTGCTGGCGGCTGCGCGCGAGGCGACGGTCAATGCAGTGAAGTGGTCCGGCGCCGAGGTCGTCTCGATCTTTGCCGAGGTCGAGCCCATGGAGGTGTCGTTGTTCGTGCGGGACCGCGGCCGTGGCTTCGACCCGGAGGCGGTGCCCGCTGACCGGAAAGGGCTGGCCGAATCCGTCCACGCGCGGATGAGCCGCCGCGGCGGTTCCGCGACTGTCCGCACCGTCCGGGGTGAGGGCACCGAGGTGTCCCTGACGATGCCCCGCGGCGCCGGGGAACGCCAGCAGAGCCGGGCGTGAGCGCGCCAGGTGCCCGCGCGCCGGACGGCGGCAGGCCGCGGGTCTTCATCGTTGACGATCACGGCCTGTTTCGTACGGGCGTACGGTCAGAGCTCGGCGACCAGGTAGAGGTGGTGGGCGAGGCCGGCGACGTCGAGCCCGCGATCGCCCTGATCTCCGAGTCTCTCCCCGATGTCGTCCTGCTCGACGTGCACCTGCCCGGCGGCGGCGGCCAGGCCGTGGTCACGGCGATGAAGGCCACGCACCCGCAGGTGCGTTTTCTCGCCCTGTCTGCTTCCGATGCGCCCCAGGACGTGATTGCCGTCATCCGGGCGGGCGCGCGCGGCTACGTGACGAAGACGATCTCCGGTGCAGAGCTGGTGGATGCGGTGCGCCGGGTTGCGGTCGGTGACTCGGTCTTCTCGCCCAGGCTGGCCGGGTTCGTCCTCGACGCTTTCGCCGCCCTTTCCCCGGCCAGCGCCGACCGCCCGTCGTTCGATCCTGAACTCGACCAGCTAACGCCCCGTGAGCGGGAGGTTCTCCGCCTGATCGCCCGGGGCTACACCTACAAGGAGATCGCGCGGGAACTCTACATCTCCATCAAGACGGTCGAGAGTCACGTTTCCTCGGTGCTACGCAAGCTCCAGCTCTCGACCCGGCACCAGCTGACCCAGTGGGCGGCCGAGCGGCGCCTGACATAAGCACGCGAAAATCCGTTATTTAAGGTTCGGGCCGGCCTTCGAACCGGCATTTACCCGTCAGAGCGGACCCGGGCAGCCGCCCAGTGGCGCGCGTTCCGTTAAGGCGGAAATAAAGACGGGTTAGAACCCGCCTAAGTTTCCGTGTTAACGGAATCGGTCATGGACGCCGCGATGGCGTCAGGACAGCCATTCGAGCCAGGTCCCGTGCAGGTCCCGTGCAGGTCCCGTGCGGGTCAGTGCGGGCCAGGACCTGGGTGCCGTCCCGGACCAGGACGAAGGACGGGCCGCCGGGCAGGACCGTGAGCCAGGGGAGCACGCCGGGGGCTTCGTTCGATAGCCAGACGGCGCCGAGCCGGCGCACGGCCGCGCCGAACTCCCGCCGCTTCCGCTCGTCCACCTACGCCAGGACGGCGGAGTGGTAGACGACGAGGGTTGCGCCGGAGGGAGCGCGAGCGGCCAGGTCCGGAAGGTCTGCCGGGAGGTCGCCGCGGTGCAGCGCCGGCGGCCACCGCCGTGCCGTCGCCAGTGCCCGCCGAGGCGTTCGGCCCCGGCCGGTCTCGCCAGGCCAGAGCAGGCAGCTGAGCCCGGCCACGTCATCCTCGCCGGCGGCGCCGAGCGGATTGAGGTCAAGGCCGGCCCGCCAGGCCACCTCCGGGACTCCTGCAGGCAGCGGCACTGGCCGCTGGGCCGGCAATGCAGGACCGGCGCCTGCGGGTCGGTGCCGGCCACTAGGTGCCCCCAGCGCGGGCACAGGCAGCGGCGCGCCGCAGCGGGCGTGATAATCGTTGAATGCCGGAACTCCCCACGGGGACCGTGACGATGCTCTTCAGCGACATCGAGGGGTCGACGATACTGCTGAGCCGCCTTGGCGATCGGTATGCCGAGGCGCTGTCCGCCCAGCGTGCCATGATCCGCGGCGCTGTCGGTGCCTGCCATGGTCACGAACTCGGGACCGAGGGCGACAGTTTTTTCGTCGTCTTCGAGTCAGCCGGCGACGCGGTGCGCTGCTGCGTGGCGGCGCAGCGCGCGCTGGCCGGCCACCACTGGCCCGATGGAGTCGTTGTCCGGGTCCGGATGGGCCTGCATTCGGGTGAGCTGACCCGCCATGAGGACGGCTACATCGGCATGGACCTGCATCGCGCCGCGCGGATCGCCGCCACCGCGAACGGCGGCCAGGTGGTGCTGTCCGACGCGACGCGGGCGCTCGCGGAGTCGCAGCTGACCGCTGGCGTGTCCGTGGACGACCTGGGCTGGCACCGGCTGAAGGACATCGAGGCGCCCGAGCGCATCTACCAGCTGGTCGCCGACGGGCTCGAGCGGCGGTTCCCGCCGTTGCGAAGTCTCGGCGCCCAGACCAGTCTCCCGCTGCCGGTGACGCCGCTGGTCGGCCGGGACGGTGAGGTGCAGCGGCTCGGCGCCGTGCTCAGGCAGCCGGGCGTTCGGCTGGTGACGCTGACCGGCACTGGTGGTGTCGGCAAGACGCGGCTGGCCCTTGCCGTGGCGTCATCGCTGGGCACGGCGTTCCCGCACGGGGTGTTCTTCATCCCGCTGGCAGCGGTGCGTGATGCCGGGGTGATGTGGAAGGCGCTCGCGGACGGCCTGGATGTCGTCGGCGACCGGCCTGCCGCGGAGATGGTGACCGGGCATCTCAGTGACCGTCATGCCCTGCTAGTGCTGGACAATCTTGAGCAGCTGGACGGGGCTGCCGGCGTGGTGGCCACGCTGCTGCCGGCTGCCCCGGGCCTGGTGGTACTGGCAACGTCGCGGGGACCGCTGCACTTGCAGGGCGAGCATGAGCAGCCGGTGCTGCCGCTGGAGGTGCCTCGGGAGGCGGGCGCCGGGGCGGGCGTCGAGGAGGTGGCTGCCTGCGCCGCGGCGCAGCTGTTCGTCCAGCAGGCCGCCATGGTCAGGCCGGGCTTCGCCCTCACCCCCGGCAACGCCGCGGACGTGGCGGCCATCTGCCGGCGTCTGGACGGGCTGCCGCTGGCCATCGAGCTGGCCGCATCGCGGGCCAGGATGCTGGCACCGGGAGCTCTGCTGGCCCGGCTGGGGCAGAGCCTGGGCCTGGCCGCGGGGGACGTCAGCCGACCATCGCGCCAGCAGACCTTGCGGAATACCATCGCCTGGAGCTACGACTTGCTGACGGGTGACCTCCAGGAGGACCTCCGGCGGGCAGGCGTGTTCGCCGGCGGCTGCGACTTCGATGCGTTCGCGACGGTGGCCTTGGCTGATCACGGTCCCGGAGCCGGGTTCGACCTATTGCAGCAGGTCACCGAATTGCTCGACGTCAGCTTGATCACGGTTACGGATGATCTTGATGGTGAGCCGCGGGTGGGCATGCTGGAGACGATCCGCGAGTTTGCGCTCGAGCGCCTGGCGCAGGCCGGTGAGCTGGATATCACCCGGCGGCGGCATGCCGGGTACTACGCGGCGTTTGCCGAGCGGGCGAATGACCAGCTGGGCGGCCCGGCGCGGCTGGCGTCCCTGCACCGGCTGGAGGCCGAGCATGACAACATGCGCGCCGCATTGAGCTGGGCGCTGGAACCGCAGGAGGCAGGCGCAGGCACGCCAAGAGACGCAGGCACGCCAAGAGACGCAGGCACGCCAAGAGACGCAGGCACGGCAAAGGACGCAGACTCAGCCGGCCGCGACCGGGTGGCGATCGGCTTGCGGCTGGTCCAGGCGCTGGCACTGTTCTGGCTTCAGCACGGTCACGCCGCCGAAGGGCAGCGGTGGCTGCAGCAGGCGATCGAGCTGGCCTCCGATGAGGCCGGGGCACCGCTCGGCCACGTGGCGCACTGGCTCGGAGCGCTGCTGCAGCAGCAGGGCCGCAACGAGATGGCTGTCCCGGTCTTTGAGCGCAGCCTGGCCATCTGGCGTGACCTCGGCGACCGGGACCGGATGGCACGAGAACTCAACAGCCTTGGCATCACCCATAGTCATCTCGGCGACCCGGACACCGCGAGATCCCTGCTGGAGGACAGCATCGCGATCGCCCGCAGCCTCGGCGGCGGCACCCGGCTCGCCCCCGCGCTCACGAGCCTGGGCCACGTGGAAAGTGCCGTGGGCAACATCGACCGCGCCACGGAGGTACTGCAGGAGGCGCTCGCGCTCGACCGGGCGCACGGCGACGTGCTGGGCGTGGCCATCGACCAGCAGGCGCTGGCCGTGGCCAGCCTCCGCGCCGGCCGTGCGCGGGAGGCCCACGATTTGCTGTCTGACTCCATCGACTACGTCGTCAGCTCCCGCGACACCGAATTCCTGGCCAACACCCTGGAGCTGTCCGCCGCAATAGCCGCGCAGCTCACAGCCGGCCTGCGGGCGGCTCGGCTGGCCGGCGCCGCGGAAGGAGTCAGGCACCAGGCGGGCCTGCCGGTGTCAGAACGCGACGCGGCCATGCTCGAGCGGTTCCTGGCTCCGGCCCTCGCGACCATCGCACGCGAGATGTGGGACGCCGAAATCACGGCCGGCCGCGCGCTCACCCAGCAGGAGGCAGCAGCGCTCCTTCTGCAGGAGGCATCAGCTCGGGACACGCTCGCGTGACCCAGCGCGCAACCGGCCAGGTCAGCGGTCACCGGTCAGGTCAGCGGTCACCGGCCAGGTCCGCCCACGCGAGAGACGGTCACGATAGGTTGACCCGCATGCGGCGCCGAGCGATCTGGGATCGTCGCGACGCCACCGGGCTAGGGGGTAGCGCCGCGCTCCGGACTGCAGTGCTAGGGCCGCGCCGGGCGACGAGGGGGCCTGGCGCCATCCTCGGCCTGGCGGTCGCGCTTGGCCTGGCGGCCTGTTCGCCGGCTGCTCGTCCCGCCGGGGGTGCCGCGACGCTCGGGGGCGTTTCGCCGGGGCACAGCCCGGCGAGCCCGGCTGCGGCAGGGAAGAAGAGGACGAGGACGGGCACTGGTGCCGTCACCCGCTCGGCAGCCTCGGTGACCATCGCCGCGGTGGGCGACATGATGCTAGGGAACACGCCGGATCTGCCTCCGGACCCGGCGGCCTACCTCGATGCGGTCAAGCCGGTCCTCGACTCGCACGCCAAGATCGTCTTCGGCAACCTCGAGGGCACGCTCACGACGGCGACGACCAGCAAATGCGGCTCGCTGAAGGGTCCGCGCAAGGACTGCTTCGCCTTCCGGGATCCGCCGCGGTATGCGAGGTACTTCAAGGACGCAGGGTTCACGATCCTGAACGACGCCAACAATCACTCCTTTGACTTCGGCGCCGCCGGGCAGGCGCAGACCGTCCGGGCGATCCATGCGGCCGGCCTAGCCCAGACCGGGCTGCCCGGCGAGATCACCCTGGTCAAGGCGAACGGGATCAAGGTGGCGTTGGTGGCGTTCGCGCCCTACAGCTACGACGCCAGCCTGCTGGATCTGCCCGCGGCCCGGGCACTGATCAAGCGAGCCGGTCGGCAGGCCAGAGTTGTCGTCGTCTACATGCACGCGGGCGCCGAGGGCTCGGGTGACGACCACGTGACCGGCCAGGAGGAATACTTCCTCGGCGAGGACCGGGGTAACCCCGAGGAGTTCGCCCACATGGCGATCGACTCCGGCGCCAGCCTGGTGATCGCCAGCGGCCCGCACGTCGTGCGGGGCATGCAGTTCTACAAGGGGCACCTCATCGCCTACAGTCTCGGGGATTTCGCCAGCTACGGCGACTTCTCCACCGACGGCGACCTCGACATGAGCGTCATCCTGCACGTGCGGCTGTCATCCGCCGGCCGGTTCGAGCGCGCTCGCATCTACCCCGTGCAGTTCACCGGCCAGGGCCAGCCCGTGCGCGGCGGCGGTGCCGTCGCCTTCATCGCCGGGCTCTCCGCGCAGGACTTCGGCGCCACGGCGGCGCGCATCTTGCCGTCAGGCGCCATCCGGGAGCCGTAAATCCGGCGAACGAGCACCGCCGGGATTTCATCGCGGCCTGCGCTCTTCCTCCTCGTGGTGGATCCGGTCCAGGCAGACCGCGACGGTCAGGATCAGCGCGTCGTCCTGGTCCGGGGCCACATCCACGCCGTAGGTGTCCCGCATCCGGAACCATGAGCGGGAGATCTGCGCCAGGGCCGTCCCGCCGGAACGGATCTCGAACTCCTTATCCAGCACGTTGCCGACGGCCTCCAGCTCGCCGCCGTCTCGCAGCTCGACGACCGACCGATGGCGCAACGGCGAGATGAGCGCCTTCTTCACCGTCGCGATCACGGTGCCGTCCCGTTCGATGTCCATGCTGTCGCGAGCGGCCAGCAGCCTCTTGCGGACGGTCGCCACCACTGCGCCCGAGGCGTCCTTGAGCTCAAAGGTCTCCCTGAGCCGCATGGCCTTTCCGTCGACCAGGAAGACCTTGTTGCCGCGTGCGTCAGTAACCCAGAAATCATCCCCGATGGAAAAAACCTTTTCCCTGACCAGATATCGCATAACCGCCATCGTGGCACGCCCGCGCAATCGATGAGGACCGCGGCACTGAGCCATGTCCGCGGCCAGCGGCGGAACTCAGCTGATCTGGTCGATATCCGTCGTGGTGATAACGCCGCCATCGACTGTGTAGGTGCCCCGGTAGGTCTTGACGGTGCCGTCAGTTTGCTGGGCAACCAGCTCGGCGGTCACGACGTTGCCGCTGACCGACAGGATGATCAGCGTGTCCTTGGCCGTGGTTCCGAACCCTTCCACGAAGGTCGGGTAGGACACCGAGCTGTTCCGCCCGCCGAGCTCCCATGCACGCCCATAGTGGTGACTGTTGATCGCCGCGATGTACGCCGAGACTGTCGCGGCCGGCCCGGCGGAGGCGGCCGGCCTCCTGCGGCTGCGCGGGTTGCTGGCAGCACTCGGGCTGCCCTGGCCACCAGCACTCCCCCGGCTGCCGGGATGGGCGTGCCCGTTCGGGCCGGCCGCAACGAATGGCAGAGCGCGGGCGGCATGCCGGGAAGGGGATGCGCCGCCAGCACGCAACGCCAGGAAGGCGGCGCCCGCGATGGCGAGGATGACGACGAAGACGGCTACCGCGATAACGGGTGACCCCCCGCGTGACCGGCCGCGCGGCACGGGCGGGCCCGGCCGTTGCCAGCCCGGGCCTTGCCCGCCTGGCCGCGGCCAGGCGGGCCTGCCCGCGGCCATGACCGGACCTTGCCAGCCTGGCCTGTCCGCTGCCATGCCCAGATCCGCCAGCCCCGGTGCCACCGCGGCCGGCCCGGCGCGGACGGACACGCGCGCGGTCCTCGTCAGCGGCGGCGGCGGTAATAGCTGAGCCGGGGAACAGCCCGGCTCGGCCGCATGGCCGTTGGCTGCCGGGGCATCCGCGAGGTCCCTGGCCGCGGGGGCATCCGCGAGGTCCTTGGCTGCGGGGGCATCCGCGAGGTCCTTGGCTGCGGCCGGGCCGGCCGTCAGCAAAGGCGCGGCCAGCGCCATGGCAACTCCCGGCGAACCAGCCAGCAGCTGCCCGCTCGCCCCCCACTCGAGCCCGCACGCCCGCAGCAGCGACGCCGCGAACTCGATGCAACTCTCATAACGATCATCTGGCGAGTCGGCCATCGCCCGAGCCAGCACCAGGTCGATCGCTGGCGGCAAGTCCGAGCGCAGCGAGGTCAGTAGCAGCGGAGGCACGGCGAGCTGCACGCCCAGCGGCCCAAGATCCTCTTCTCGCCTGAACGGGGGTTCGCCAGCGAGCATCTCGAAGGCGGCACAAGCCAGCGCGTAGAGGTCAGCACGGCCGTCGACCGGCCTGCCCTTGATCTGCTCGGGAGCCATGTAGTTCAGCGTGCCGGCGAACTGGCCGGATAGCGCCGGGCCGGCCGCTGACAGCGCTTGCCTGCTGAGCCCGAAGTCAGAAAGGTAGACGTGATCGGGGTAGCCGCCGCCCGCCGCAGCGGCGAGCAGCATGTTGGCAGGCTTCACGTCACGGTGCACCAGGGCAGCGGCGTGCGCCGCATCAAGCGCAGACGCGACCTGGCCGACGATGCTGCCGGCCCGCGCGGCATCCAGCGGGCCGTGCCGGCGGACCAGCATCCGGACGTCGCCCCCGCCGACGTAGCGCATCGCGATGAAAAGGACTCCGCCGGCCTCCCCGGCCTCGAAGACCGGGATGATGTGCGGATGGTCGACAGCCGCGGCCGCTCTTGACTCGCTGATAAACCCCTGGCGGAACGAGGCATCGCTGGCAATCTCAGGCGCGAGGATTTTCAATGCCACCCACCGGCCCAGCCGGATGTCGTACGCGCGGTAGACAGCAGCCATGCCGCCCCAGCCGACCTGCTCCCCCAGCCGGTAGCCAGCCACCTGCGCGCCAGCCGCGAAATCACCGGAAACCGGATGGACCTCCTCAGCCACCGCACCTCCAGCGTCGCCAGACAGCCCGATTCCCGTTACCGCTACTCACACAGGCATCGTCCTGCCGCCAGGATCACTCGGCTTACTGGCAAATTGCGGGCTTCAATCCAGTATTCGCACTGCCCGCTACCAGCTGTCAACCCGTGCGCTCGCCGCGTCGCAGTGCCGGATCGGCTCCGGTAGGCCGCTGGCCCCGGATTGTGGTAGCGGGCCGTTGCGCATCCCCTCGTAACTGCATACAGTTTAGAAGGTTCTCATCCCCCGAACCGCCGACGACGGGAGCACGCCATGAGCCGAGATGTAGCGAAGGCCTTCGCCGATATCGATGCCTTTGACCCCGACAAGTTCGTCGCTCACCTCACCCCGGACGCCAGGTTCCGCTTCGCCAACATGGATCCGGCGATCGGTCGCGATGCCGTGAAGGAGGCTGTGGCTGGCTTCTTCTCCACCATTGACGGCCTGACCCACCACATCAAGAACGTCTGGGAGTTCGAGGACACGGTCATCGTCCAGATCGATGTCGAGTACCTCCGTAAGGACGGCAAGACCGTGATTACGCCGAACGCCGACATCCTGATCTATGACGGTGACCTGGTCCGCGACTGGCAGATCTACATCGACGTCGCCCCGGTCTACGCCTGAGCTGACGCGATGATCACGCTCACCGACATTGCCTATGTGCGCTCTGGCGTGGCTGACCTGGAAGCTGCTGTCCGTTTCGCGACCGGCATCGTCGGGCTGGAACTGGCCGCTCCCACCGAGATCGGCGTCGCCCAGCTGCGTGCCGACCACCGCCACCACTGCCTCGCGCTTGTCGAGGGGCCGTCCGGTGTCATCGCGTCCGGCTTCAGTGTCGCGGACACCGACGCGCTGGCCGCCGCCGAGACGGAGCTCGAGCGCTCCGGCACGGCCGTGCGGCGGGGCTCGGCAGCAGAGGCGCGGTCCCGCCGGGTCCGGGAGTTCATCGCGTTTGACGACCCGTTCGGGAACCGGCTGGAGCTTGTCAGCCAGCAGGAGACGGTCGCCCGGCCGCTCGTTCTTGCCCGGTCGTCGGGTATCACCGAATTCGGTCACCTGTGCCTGGACGCGCCCGATGTGCATGAGGCATACCGGTTCTGGAGCACCCGGTTCAACGCGCGTGTCTCGGACTGGCTGGGCGACCGGGCCTGCCTGCTGCGGATCGATCCTGTGCACCACAAGCTCGCGGTCTTCCAGGGTGACGGCCCGGGGCTGTGCCACATGAACTTCCAGGTGGGATCCATCGACGACCTGTTCCGCAACTGGCACTTCCTGCTGGAGCACGGCGTGGAGATCGAGATGGGGCCAGGCCGGCATCCCCAGTCCACGGCGATCTTCCTTTACTTCCTCGGCCCGGAGGGGTTCACCTACGAGTACTCCTTCGGCGTGCGCCGCATCGAAGACGACGCCGCGTGGGCACCACGCACGTTCGATCCGGAGGAGGCCGGTTCCATCGACATGTGGCTCGGCCCGGTCAAGCGCGTTTCCAGCCAGGCCCAGCTGCAGCCGAAGAAGGCCGGAGTGCCCGCCCCATGAGTGTCCCGACCCTCGCTCCCAGCCAGATCGACGTGGGCGGTATTGCCACCGACGTGATTGACACCGGAGCGCCGGACGGGCCGGCTGGGCCGGACGGGCGGCCTGGGCCGCCCGTGCTGCTGCTGCACGGCTCCGGGCCCGGCGTGACCGCCACAGCGAACTGGCGTCCCGTCATTCCGGCGCTCGCCGCCGGCCGCCGCGTCATCGCGCCCGATCAGCTGGGCTTCGGCGGCACGGCCACCGGCGAGCAGCGCACCTACGGCCGCGCCGCCTGGACTGAGCACGCGCTCGCCCTGCTCGACACGCTCGACGTCGCCGCAGTGGACATCATCGGCAATTCGATGGGCGGCGCCATCGCGCTGTCGATCGCGGCAGCCCGGCCGGGCGCAGTCCGGCGGATCGTGCTGATGGGGTCGATGGGCGTGGCGATGGCGCTGCCCGGCGGGCTGAACGCCGTCTGGGGCTACACCCCTGGGGTAGAGCAGATGCGCCAGGTCATCGGGTTGTTCGCGCACAACAGGGACCTGATCACCGACGAGCTGGTCGAGCTGCGTTACCGGGCAAGCCTCGATGCGCCGGTCCGGAACTCCTGGGCGGCGATGTTCCCCGAGCCTCGGCAGCGCTGGGTGGACGACCTCGCGCTGCCGGGCGCGGAACTCGCTGCCATCAGCGCGCCGGTCCTGATCGTGCACGGCCGCGACGACCGGGTGGTGCCGTGGCGGGATTCCTCAGCCCAGCTACTCGATCTCCTCCCCGACTCGCGGCTGCATATCCTGGCCGGCTGCGGACACTGGACGATGATCGAGAGAACGGCCGACTTCCTCGCCGTAGTCCAGCCGTTCCTCGGCGGCTGAGCTGGCCGGTCAGTCCGTGCCGGTCAGTCCGTGCCCGGTCAGTGCGTGCCGGTCAGCCGAAAGGCAGCCGACGGCTCGCGCTCGACGAGGGCCACCGCGTGCGGTACCGCGACGGGCACGTATTCCGGCGCGCAGTCGGTTAGCACGCGCAGCGCGGTGCGCTCCAGGTGATGCGCCATCCCGGCGAGGGCGCCCGGCTCATCGCCCGCGATCAGCGCCTCCAGGATCTGGACATGCTCGACGTCGCCAGCGGCCTGCCAGCTATTCGGATCAGACAGCTGATAGATCCGGATATAGCGAATCGTCCGGTCCGCAAAGGCCTGCAGCTGCCGCTGCAACGCGTCCCCGGCGCCAGCGGTGATGAGCCGGTGGTAGTCGGCGTGCGCCGCGAACCAGGCGTTAAAGTCCCCCGTCCTGGCTGCGCGCCGCATGGCGGCCAGCAGCAGCCTGGCCTCCTTGCGGCTGGCAGGCCCGAAATTGCCCATCGTCATCGACAGGGCAAGGGTCTCCAGCAGGATCCGGCTCGCGTAAACGTCGTCAAGCTCCTGCGGGTCCAGGCCGGCGATCCGGGTGCGCTGGTTTGGCTCGATCTCGACCAGGCCCTCTTCCTGCAGCATGCGCAGCACCTCGCGCAACGGGGTGCGGCTAACCCCCAGCTGCTCGGCGAGGGTCACCTGCGAGAGCTTCGTGCCCGGTGTCAGCGTGCCGTCGAGGATGCACTCCCGCAGATAGGCGTGCACATACGGGATAGCTTGCCGGGCTTCTGGCAGATGAACCTTGCGGATATCAGGGAGCAGGGCGGTGCGGGCCATAGGTCTATCCTCCCCGATTGATCGAATCCTGCATACAGTTACCGGGCGCCGCGGGGTTGATTTAACACAACGGACTCTTGACGCAACACAAAAAGTGTATACAGTTTAGAACGTGACCAGCCATGTGCCCGCGGTTCCCGCTGATCCTGCCCGGCTGCTAGGGCGCGACTACTGGCTCGTGCTGTCCACCCCGGGAGAGAGCACCGACCAGGCCGCCATCGAGGCGCACGTCAAGGAGCACATCGCGTGGCTGCTGGAACTGGAGCGCGCGGACGTGCTCTTCGCCTCCGGGCCGCTGCTGTCCGGACCTGGCGTCGGGCCCGGCTCCGGGGTGACCGTTCTTCGCGCGCCCGACGAGGATGCCGCCCGCCTCATCGCGGCGGATGACCCGTTCGTGCGGGCCGGGCTGCGGACGTTCGAGGTGCATCGGTGGCGGCTCAACGAGGGGTGCGTCTCGGTGCGGGTGTCGCTGGGCACCGGGACATATGAGTGGCGCTGACCGGCGGTGCGTGAGTGGCGCTGACCGGCGGTGCGTGAGTGGCGCTGGCCGGCTGCGTGACCTCAGGGAGGTAGTGATGGACCGAGTGGGCATCATCGGCCTGGGAAAGATGGGCATGCCCATCGCCCGCAACCTGGCCGAACGAGGCTTCGAGGTCATCGGCTATCGCCGTAGCGGATCACCGGAGCTGACCGCGTCCGGCGGCACCGTGGCCGGCTCGCCCGCGGAAGTGGCCGAGCGTGCCGACGTCCTGCTGTCGATCCTGCCTGACGCGGCCGCGGTCGAGGAGGTCGTCTGCGGCGACGCGGGCACGCTGACGAGGCTTAAGGCGGGCACCGTCCACATTGAGATGAGCACCGTCGACGTCAGCCGCAAGAGCCGTATCCGGGACGCCGTCCGGCGCCACGGCGGTGACCTGCTGGACTGCCCCATCAGCGGAAGCCCCGGCATGGTGGGTCCGCGGCTGGCGACAACCTTCGCCTCCGGGGACCAGGCCAGCATTGACATCGTCCGGCCGGTACTTGACGCCATCTCCGGCCCCTGGGTGTACACAGGAGCGTTCGGAACCGGCGCCCGGATGAAGTACATCGCGAGCATGCTCCTGGCCACCCATACCGTCGCGGCCGCCGAGGCCATGGTGCTGGCCCGGCGCAGCGGCCTCGACCTGGAACTCGTGCAAGACACCCTGGATAACTCGATCGCGGCATCGGCGATCTGGAAGCAGCGCGGGCCGCTCATGCGGCAGCGCACCTGGCTGCCGGCTCCTGGCCCGATCGACACGCTGCACTCCATCCTGCAGCAGATCGAGGACTCCGCAGCCGCCGCCGGCCTGGAGACTCCTGTCTTCGCGTCCGCCAAGACGGTGTTCGACAAGGCAGTCGCTGACGGGTGGGGAGAACTCGACATCTCCTGCGTCCACGATCAGATCTCCGGCGAATCCGCGCTCAGCCAAGGAGCATCCTCATGACGTGGTCGCTGGCGACCTACCAGCGGGGCGAGTTCATCGGCGTGGCCGCCCTGCGCGAGGACGGAACCCTCGTCGCGCCGCCGGACCTCAAGCGGTGGACGTCCATGCTCGAGCTGCTCGCGGACTGGGCCCAAGCCGAGGACATCCTGCGCGCCATCGAGATCGACGACGCCCCGGTCATCGACTACGACACGCTCCTCGCGCCGGTGCGGTGGCCCCGCAAGGTCATCTGCGCTGGCGTCAACTACCGGCGCCACATCCGCGAGATGGGCGGCGAAGTTCCCGGTGCGGACTGGACGCCGTTCTTCTTCCTGAAGCCTCCCACGACCACCGTGATCGGCCCTGCCGACGCCATTATCGTCCGCTCCGCCGAGATAGCGCGCTACGACTGGGAAGCCGAACTCGCCGTCGTCATCGGCGTCGGCGGCCGTGACATCGCGCCCGCGGATGCGCTGGCGCACGTGGCCGGCTACTGCGTGGCCAACGACGTCACCGCCCGCGGCCGCCACAAGCGGCAGACCGTCCCGGCGGACGCCTTCGTCTATGACTGGTTTGCCGCCAAGTCCGTCGACGGCTCCCTGCCCCTCGGACCCGGCATCACCCCGGCATTTCAGGTACCCGACCCGCAGGATCTGCGCCTGCGCCTGTGGGTCAACGGCGAATTGCAGCAGGACGAATCCACCTCCGACATGATCTGCACCGTCGCCGAGCTCATCTCGGCGGCGAGCGACGTCGTCACGCTCGAGCCCGGCGACGTCATCCCCACCGGCACCCCGTCCGGGGTCGGCTCAGGCCGGGGGCTCTACCTGCGGCCCGGCGATGTCGTGCGCACCACCATCGACGGCCTGGGCACCCTGGAAAACCCCGTCACCGATCCATCGGGAAGGACGTCATGATCTACGTATCGCACCAGCTTCCGGTCAACGCCCCCGGCCAGCCGCGACTTGACCGCGCAGCGGTCTGGGCCGGCCTGGTGCTCAAGGCAAACAACGCGCTGCCCTTCGTGCCCAGCATGACTTTCTGCGAGGTCACGGCACGCCACGACGACACCGTGTTCGACCGCGACATCGATTTCCGCGGCCAGCGCTTCACCGAGCGCATCACGCTGGAGGAGCCGCACCGGGTGGTGTTCACCCGGATCGCGGGCCCGGTGCTCGGCACCATCGCCAACGAGATTGAGGGCACGGACGACGATCTCAGGCTGCGCTTCAGCTTCGCCCTCGTCGTGTCCGGCGTCGAAGGAGGCTCGGCCGGCGAGCAGGAGTACGCCGACTCCATGACCGGCGACTACCTCAAGGCCGTCGAGGCAACCCTGGGCGCCATGCGCCGGATCGCAGCGGACGCCAGCGCGGTCTCGGCCTGAGCGGACGGACATCCATCGGGCGGAACGTCCCGCGCAGGAAAACCGCCCTGGCGCGATGGCGCGCTGGCTTCGCCGGGACACCCGGGCCGCCCTCGGGACACCCGGCCGGCCGGCTCCGCCGCCCGCCGCCCGCCGCCCGAGTCGGTGCAAGCGGCGACCGACCATGATCTCGAAGGATTTGGCGTCACCTGGGACGCGAATCCTTCGGATTAATGGGTCCGGTACCGGGCCGCTCGCCGTCGGCAGTGCCAGTGGGGTCAGAGAGGTCAACGTGACCAGCGGGACAGCATCAAGTCGGCCGCTGGCCGGCCGGTCGCTCAGCCCAGGGCCGACGGCCGACAGCGCAGCCCAGGGCCGGCGCTGCCCGGCGGTTGCGCGGCCCGGGGCACTGAGCGGCAGGCCTCAGCGGCGCGCCCCGGGGCACTGAGCGGCAGGGCTCAGCGGCGCGGCTCGAGATTGCGCAGGAACGTCTCCGGTGGCGGCGCTCCCCACAGGTGCGGCGGGACTTCCCAGTCGCCAGCCACCCAGGAGTCGTCGATCTGGTCGATGTCGGAGAACCACTCGATCCACGATCCCCAGGGATCCGGGTTGTAGTGGAAGAAGTTGGAGCCGATCGTATGACGGCCCAGGCCCCACCCGGCATCGCGGCCGCGGCCGCGCATGCGGTCGGCGCCGAGCGCGATCGCGTCAATGGACGGCACCTCGAAGCTGGCGTGATGAAAGCCCGGATGGCTGCCGGCGATGAATCCGAAGATGTGATGGTCGCCGGGCCCGGCGTTGAGGAACGTCACCAGATCGTGGATCCGGTCACTCACGCGGAGGCCGAGCACCTCGGTGTAGAAGCCGGTCATCTGCTGCGGCTGCGGCGTGAACAGCAGGGTGTGCCCGAGCCGGCGCGGCATGACGTCGTCGGCGGCCTGGCGCCACTGCGCGACGCCGATCCGCTGCCGTGTGGCGCCGACGTTCGCCAGCACCTCGGCGACCGGGCGGGCGGGTGCGGCGGGCTCATCGATGAGCTGCACCGCGGTGCCATCGGGGTCACGGACCCACAGCCCGTCCTCCGGTGCGCCGGCCGGCGGCTCGATGACGGGCGTGCCGGCGCGCTCCAGCCGGTCCCGCAGCGAGTCCAGCGTGCCTGGCTGCAGGGTGAACGAGACATGGTGCAGCCGCTTGGCCGGCGCCTGCACCATCCGGACCTGTTCTTGGTCGCGGCCGGGGCACTGGGCGATCAGCAGCCCGTCCTTCTCCCCGGTTTCCAGGCCGAAGTCCTGCAGGAACCCTTCCGCCACCTCCAGGTCTGGTACTTCCAGCGCGTAATGGTGCAGGCCTGAGATCACAGCTCTTTTCCTTTCTCGAGAAACTGTATACAGTTTAGCCAGTGACTGGTCATCTGGGAAGGCATCGGCAGGTCATCTCAGAAGACGGCTGCCCGTCCGGACGCACATCGGCCAGTCGCCTGGAGAGACCGCAGGCCATCGGGGAAGGCAGGCAGGCCATCGGGGAAGGCATGTGCTGGTCGGCTGGGAGACAGGAGAACCCGCAGTGAGCCTGGCGTCAACGCAGCGACGTAACCTCGCCGAGGCCGCCCGCGTCATGTCCCGGCTCGGGCTGGTCACCGCGTACGGGCACGTATCGGTCCGGGCCGGGGCCTCGATGCTGATCACGCCTGCCGACGACCTGGCCACCGTCACCGAGTCCTCGGTCGTGGACGTGCCGCTGGACACGCTGCCGGACCAGATGGCACGGCCGGCCGGGACTGAGGTAGGGGCCGGGACTGAGGTGCGGGCCGGGACTGACGTGCGGGCCGGGACAGTGCCGCCTGCCGGGAGGGCGTTGCCGGCCGGAGCTCCGGCGGAGGCCTGGGCGCACCTGGCTCTCTACCGCGCGAGACCGGATGCCCGTGCGATCGCGCGGGCGCAGCCGGCCAGCGCGTTCGCCGTCGCGGCGACCGTCACGGCGCTGGTGCCCCTGCACGGGCAGGCGGCCTGGCTCGGCGAGTCGGTTCCGGTGCACGACAGCGCGCACCTGCTGCGGTCGGCTGACCTGGCCATGCGGGCGGCCGCATGCCTGCCGGCCGGCGAGGCCCTGCTGCTGCGCGGAAATGGCGCGCTCACCCTGGGCGCGACCCCCGGGCTGGCAGTGGCCCGGATGTGGCTGCTGTCCGCCGCTTGCGACGCGAGCCTTGCCGCCCGGGCGGCCGGCGCCGTCAAACCACTGACCGCCGCGGAGATCGCATCGTGGCGGGCCGTCGCGGACGCCCTCCTGCCGCGGCTGTGGCAGCACCTCCGGCGGCACCCGGCGGACGAGCCGACGGGACAGCCACCGGACGCGGGGCAACCACCGGACGCGGGACAGCCGCCGGACACAGAACAACCAACGGAGGCAACGCAACCACCGGACGCAGGACAGCCGCCGGAGGCAGAACAACCAACGGAGGCAGGACAACCGCCGGACGCGGGACAGCCGCTGGACGCGGGAGAACTCAGGGAGAGGAGCCGGGCGTGAGTCACGTCGACATCGACGCCATCGCCGACGAGCTGCTGGCGGCCTATGACAGCGGCAAGACCATCCCGCCGCTGACCACCACCTACCCGGGCCTGACTGCCGAGGAGGCCTACCGCATCCAGCAGCGGCAGACCGACAGCAGGGTCAGCGCCGACGCCAGGATCATCGGATTCAAGATCGGCCTCACGTCGGCGGCCATGCAGCAGCAGCTCGGAGTGGACCAGCCCGACTACGGCCACCTGTTCACCGACATGCTCTACGCCGCGGACGCGCCGATCCCGGTGAGCTCCTTCCTGCAGCCGCGCGCCGAGCCGGAGGTCGCGCTCGTCCTCGGCCGCGCACTGCACGGTCCCGGGCTCAGCGTCGCGGACGTGCTGTCCGCGACCGCCTACGCGCTGCCCGCCATCGAGATCATCGACAGCCGGATCACTGACTGGCGGATCGCGCTCGAAGACACCATCGCCGACAACGCCTCCAGCGGCGGCCTCGTGCTCGGCAGTACTCCCACCCCGGTGGGCGGCCTGGATTTGGCCCTGCTTGGCTGCGTCCTGCGGCGCAACGGGCGCATCCAGCAGACCGGCGCCGGTGCCGCGGTGATGGGCTCGCCGCTGCAGGCCGCCGCGTGGCTGGCCAACACGCTGACCGCCCGCGGCGCGGAGCTCAGCCCCGGGCACATCATCCTGACGGGGTCGATTACCGCGGCGGTGCCCGTTCAGGCCGGAGACAGCATCACCAATGCCCTCGACCGGCTGGGCACGGTCACTGCCCTGTTCGGCTGAAACGCACGGGAGGCCCCATGAACGGGAAGCTAACGGCCGCGATCGTCGGCCCGGGGAACATCGGCACCGACCTGATGTTCAAGCTGCTCCGGCACAGCGCCTCGGTCGAGCCGCGGTACATGGTCGGCGTCGACCCGGCCTCCGACGGCCTTGCCCGCGCCAGCAGACTCGGCCTGCAAGCGAGCGCGGACGGCGTTGACTGGCTGCTGGAGCAGGACCCGAGGCCCGATGTGGTCTTCGAGGCGACGAGCGCCCGGGCGCATGCCGCCAGCGCGCCGCGTTACGCGGCGGCCGGGATCCGCGCCGTCGATCTCACCCCGGCAGCGGTCGGGCCGTACGTCTGCCCGGCCGTCAACCTGGACGTCAACCTCGACGCGCCGAACCTGAACATGATCACCTGCGGTGGCCAGGCGACGGTCCCGATCGTCGCCGCGGTCGCCGCGGCCGCGGAAGTCCCGTATGCCGAGATCGTCGCCAGCATCGCGTCGCGCTCGGCCGGGCCGGGGACCCGCGCCAATATCGACGAGTTCACCGAGGTGACGGCCCGGGCGCTGGAGGAGGTCGGCGGGGCCGGCCGGGGCAAGGCCATCATCATCCTCAACCCGGTCGAGCCGCCGATGATCATGCGCAACACCGTCTTCTGCGCGATTCCGGCCGGCGCCGCCGAGCCCGGCCCGCAGCGCGACGCCATCGAGGCGAACATTCACGCCATGGTCGGCACCGTCCGCCGTTACGTCCCCGGCTACGGGCTACGCGCCGACCCGCAGTTCGACGGCCCGGACGAGCGCTGGCGCGGCATGGCCCGGGTCGGGGTGTTCCTGGAAGTCCGCGGGCGCGGTGACTATCTTCCGGACTACTCCGGCAACCTCGACATCATCACCGCTGCCGCGGCCCAGGTCGGGGAACTGCTGGCAGAGCATCTGACTGCCGAGCGGGAAGGTTCCCGGGCATGAACGAGCATCCTGCCCAGCATGCCGCGGCCAGCGGGACCCAGGTCCGCCTGACTGACTCCACGCTGCGGGACGGCTCCCATGCCATGGCGCACCAGTTCACCGAGGAGCAGGTACGCGCCATCGTGCATGCCCTGGACCGCAGCAACGTGGCGGTCATCGAGGTCAGCCATGGCGACGGTCTCGGCGGGTCCAGCTTCAATTACGGGTTCTCCCGCGTCGATGAGTTCGACCTCATCGCCGCCGCCGTCAGCGAAGCGCGGCAGGCCAGGATCGCCGTGCTGCTGCTGCCCGGCCTCGGCACCATCGAGGACCTGCGGCACGCCCGCGAAGTGGGCGCGTCGGTCGCCCGGATAGCGACGCACTGCACCGAGGCCGACGTGTCCGTGCAGCATTTCCGGGCCGCCCGCGATCTCGGCATGGAGACGGTCGGGTTCCTGATGCTCAGTCACCGCACCGGGCCGGCCGAGCTGGCCAGGCAGGCCAGGATCATGGTGGACGCGGGGGCGCAGTGCGTGTACGTCGTCGACTCGGCCGGTGCGCTGATCCTGGCCGGTGCCCAGGCCCGGGTCCAGGCGCTGCTGGCGGAGATCGGGTCCCAGGCGCAGGTCGGCTTCCACGGGCACCAGAACCTCTCGCTCGGAGTGGCCAACAGCGTGCTGGCCGTGCAGGGCGGCGCCCGCCAGATCGACGGCGCCCTGTGCGCGCTCGGTGCCGGGGCAGGCAACGCGCCCACGGAGGTGCTCGCCGCGACGTTCGACCGGCTCGGCATCAGCACCGGCGTCGACGTGCAGGGCGTGCTGGCCGCCGCGCAGGACGTGCTCCGGCCGATCATTCCCCGGATGCCGGTCGCTGACCGGTCCGCGATCGTGCAGGGCTACGCCGGGGTGTACAGCAGCTTCCTGCTGCATGCCGAGCGCGCGGCGCAGCGCTACGGGGTTCCGGCCCACGAGATCCTGCAGCGCGTCGGCGAAGCAGGCTACGTCGGCGGCCAGGAGGACATGATCATCGACATCGCTATCCAGCTCGCCCAGGAAAGGAATGACGAGAAGACGCTGCAGCCGCTCTGACCCGCTAGTTTCGATCTGCCTCCGGCAATGGCCGGACCGTCGGTGATAGCGCGCTTACGGGCCACGTTGCCGGAAGGCAACATGTGCATTTAAGGCTGCCCGGATAAGCCAATCCCGCATGCCCGCTCCCCTTTCATCCTGCGTGCGTTTTCGTCGATCAGCCCATTGACCAGGCAAGGCTAAACTGTATACACTTTGTGAAGGCCATTAAGCCGCTCCCCATCCCATGACCCGGAAGGCAAAGTCACATGCCATCGACTTCATCTCCGCCAGCGGCCGTCACTCGTCCTGTCGATGAGCAGATGCGCATGCGCATTGCCGATCAGCTGGGCGCGGGCTTCAAAGGCGACATCATCGGCCCGGATCACGCCAGCTACGGCCATGCGCGGCGGGTGTGGAATGCCATGATCGACAGGCATCCCGGGCTGATCCTGCGGTGCACGTGCACCGACGACGTGGTCGCGGCCGTCAACGTCGCGCGTGCCAACGGGCTGCTGCCCGCCGTCCGCGGTGGCGGGCACAACGTCTCGGGCAAGTCGATGTCCGACGGCGGCCTGACCATCGACATGGGCGGGATGCGCAACGTCGCCGTCGACGCCGGGAACCATCTCGTGCACGTCGACGGCGGCTGCCTGCTGGGTGATGTCGACGCGGCGACCGCGCCTTATGGCCTGATCGTGCCGGCCGGGATCATGTCAGAAACGGGCGTTCCCGGTCTGGCCCTGGGCGGCGGGATCGGCTGGTTCTCCCGCAAGCACGGGCTGACCTGCGATCAGTTCGTCTCGCTGGAGGTCGTGCTGGCCAGCGGCGAGGTCGTCGAGGCCTCTGCCGACCAGCACCCGGACCTGTTCTGGGCGCTGCGGGGCGGCGGCGGCAACTTCGGGGTGGTCACCCGATTCACCTTCCGGGCGCAGGACTTCGGCCCGATGATGCGCATCGGCGTGTCCCTGTACCAGCCCGAGGATGCCGCCGAGACGCTCCGCGAGTACGCCTCGATCGTGCCCACGCTGCCCCGCACGATCGGCTGGCACGCGGCGCTCAAGCACGACATCCCGGCGCTGCCGTTCGTGCCGCCGGAACTGGTCGGCGCGCGGCTGCTGATGCTCATCTCGATGTGGCTCGATGATGCCGACGATCCGGCCGGCGCCGAACTGGTGGACCGCCTCGGCGCCGTCGGCCATCCGTGCGTGACGGCCTCGACGGTGCTGCCGTTCGGCGCGGGCGTGCAGAAGCTTCTCGATGAGGAGTTCCCGAACGGGCAGCGTTACTACACCAAGGAAGCGCACGTAGCGGAGCTGGCCGGCGAGGCCATCGACACCCTCGTCGAATTCTGGAAGGACATGCCGATGCACGGCGAGGTCGAGATCATCGGCCTCGGCGGGGCCATCGGCGATGTCGGTGAGGACGCGACGGCATTCTCCAACCGCCAGTACCTGCTGTGGCTGAACTTCGCGATGGCCTGGAATGACCCCGCCAACGACGCTGATTACATCGCCAGGACCCGGCAGGTCGTCCGGGATCTCGAGCCGTGGACCGGCCGCGGGGTCTACGTCAACATGCTCAACTTCGACGAGCTGGACCGCGTCGTCGAGGCCTACGGGGCGGAGAAGTACGCCAGGCTCGGCCGGGTCAAGGCACAGTACGACCCGGAGAACCTCTTCCGGATGAACTACAACGTCACGCCGGTGCCGGGTGACCGGGCCGGCGCCGCCGGGCCGGCGGCTGGCGCACACGGCTGAAGGCCCGCCCGGCCTGGCAGAGCGGCAAGGGGTAACGACGGTGCGATGCCGAGCCGCTGGGGGTGGCCATTCACGCGGCTGACCTGGGTCACCTGCGGCTCGGCGGGTCCGGCGCAAGTTGCCTTCGTCGCGGCCGCGACGCGGAACGGCCTCAAGATCATTGTTGAGCCGGGCAGCTGACGTAACCGCGTTGCGCATACTGATTGGTTGCTCTAGAGTAACCGTTGCCGATGAGTAACCATACTGCCGATCTTGTGTTCGACGCGCTGGGTGAGCCGGTGCGCCGGCGCATCCTCGAGTTGCTGCACGAAGGGCCCACTCCGGTGGGCCGGCTCGCGGAGCGCCTGCCGGTCGGCCGTCCGGCGGTGAGCAAGCATCTGCGGGTGCTGAGCAACGCCGGCCTCATCGAGCACCGCAGCATCGGCACCCGCAACCTGTACGTGCTCGCGCCGGGCGGGATGGCAGTCGCGCAGCAATGGCTGGTCCGGACGTGGGACACCGTCCTGGCCGCCTATGCCGCCGACGTCAGCCGCGCCAGTCAGCAGGCCGCGCAGCAGCAGTCATCACCAAAGCACCCGTGAAGGAGCCGACCGTGAGCACTGTCCCGCCCATCCGCCGGGAAATACTGGTGGAGGCCGACCCCGCGACCGCGTTCGAGGTGTTCACCGCGCGTATCGGCCGATGGTGGCCCGTGGCGGAGCTGAGCGTCTACGGGACCGGCGGGATTGTCGAGTTTGCCGACGGCCAGCTGATCGAGCGCCTGGCCGACGGGCACCCCGCGGTCTGGGGAACGGTCACCCGATGGGAGCCGGCGGCTGCGGTGGCGTTCACCTGGCATCCAGGCGGGACACCGGAACGGGCCAGCCATGTCGAGGTCACCTTCACTCCCGCGGACAGCCAGACGCTCGTCACGCTGACGCACGCCGGCTGGCATGCCTTTGATGATCCTGCGGCTGCCCGCGCCGAGTACGAGCAGGGCTGGCCGATGGTGCTCGACCGCTACCGCGATCACGCTGATCAGCGGGGCGAGCACGATGGCGGCCACACGTGGGTGGCGTTGCTGCACCGCCCGGGCCCGGCCGCGCCACCAGACGGGACCGTGTTCGATGATCCGCGGTTCGCCGAGCACGCCGCGTTCCTGACCCGCATGCGCGACGCCGGGTATCTCGTCGCCGCCGGACCGCTGACCGACGCTCTCGGCGAAGGCATGACCATCCTGCGGCTGCCCGGCGCAGACCAGCTCGAGCAGGCAACCCGGCTCGCCACCCAGGACGACACCAGCGTCGCCGGCGGATTCTTCACGGTGACGGTGCGCCCATGGCAGGTCATGATGCAGGCCCGGCCGTCCAGCCCGTGATGGCGGATCGGCCGTCGGGCGCCGGCTGGTAGCGGCCAGCACTCAGACCGCCGGGCACGGTCAGCCCGCGCCGGCTCGGCCAGACGAGAATTTTCCTGAAGCCTCTTCCCCGGATTAATCTACCTAGATAGTATGGCCGGGTGGCTCGTGGTTCGGGTTTCTCGGTTCAGACGATGCTGGTGCTCGCGGCGCTGTCCGGCGCGCCGGCCGACTGGCGGCACGGCTATGACCTGGCGAAGCAGACAGGGCTGAAGTCCGGGACGCTGTACCCGATCCTGGTCCGGCTGGCGGACCGGGGGCTGATGGAGGCGCGCTGGGAGGAAGGCCGCCCGGCCGGGCGGCCGCCGCGGCACCTGTACCGGCTCAGCACCGACGGGCTGGCCCGGGCACAGGCGGCGCTGGCCGCCGCGCCCCCCGTGGCACCGCGGGCGGCGCAAGGGCCGGCGCCGCGGGGGGCTGCGCCGCGGCGGCGGGGGCTGGCCGGGGAGGGGCTGTGACGGGCCAGGTGACGCGGGCGCTGGACGGGGTGACGCGGGCGCTGGACGGGCTGCTGGGGCGGTGCGCGGGGCTGGTGCCGCCGGGGCGGCGGGGGTGGGCCGAGGCGGTGCGGGCTGAGGCTGGTGAGGTGCCGGCCGGGGCGGCGCGGCTGGGCTGGGTGGCGGGCGGGGTGTGGCTGGTGGCGAGGGAGGCCCAGATGGTGCGCAGGATCGGGTACGGGCTGGCGGTCGCGGCGGTGGCGGTGGCCGCGGCGCTGGTGGTGCGCTACCTGTGGGGCGGCGCGCATCCTGGCCGGGATGCCGGGTGGGACAAGGCCCGGGTGGTGCTGCTGGTGGCGCTGGCGGCGGGTTTGCCGTGGGTGGGCAGGCGGCGCGGCGTGTTCGGCCCGGTAGGTGCCAGCATCGCGGCGCGGGTGGTGCGGGCCGGCGGCTGCGCGGCGGTGCTGCTGCTGGTGCTGGACCTTGCCCGGATCGAGTATTACCCCGGCTCGGGCGGGGTCATCTGGCCGGGGAACGGCTGGGCACGGGAGGCGGTGGCCCTGGGGCTGATCGGCGGCTGCCTGGCGGCGGTCCTGATCATCACCGCGCGGCGGCCGCGCCACCCGGTGCTGGTGGCGTGGTGCGTCGCCGCCGCCGGGCTGGTCCTGCTTCTCACGGTGGCGCCGGTGCAGGTGCTGATCACCGTGTACGTGGCCGGGATCCTCGCGCTGACGACGCGGCGCTCGCCGGTGACCCCGGCGACACTGGCCATCTGCGCCAGCGCCGGCGTCGCCGGCGGCCTCCTGGTGGTCGCGCTGTGGAACCCCACCCGGTCGCCGGCGGCGCCGGGCCTCCACAAACAAACCGATGTGCGGCTGCTGTTCGTGATACTGGTCGCGGTGATCGCAGCGGGAACGGCGGCAGCGGGAGCGGTGGCGGTACGGCGCGCCAGGGGCCCGGGTGACCCGCTGGTGCTCAGGAGTGCCCGGACCTGGCAGTGCCTGGCGGCCGGCCCGCTGACCGGCGCTGCCGCCGCGCTGATGCTCCCCCTGCTACGGGCCAGCGCCGCGGTCCACTTTGCTGCCGCGTGCCCGGCGGCACGCCACGGGCAATGTACCGCTGCATCGGGGGTGTGGATGTTGTTCCTTGTCGCCGGGCCGGTGCTCGGCCTTGCCATCGGCAGCGTGGCGGCCGCCAGCACCGCATCTCAGCCGCCACAACTGCCGCTTCCGCCGCGTGAGGCCCGGCCAGGCGGCTCCAGGTCGGGCGGAGTCTTCGTGCGCAATTCATGAGGTAACCGCCCTGCTGGGGCGCCCCGGGTTGCCAGCGTCCATGACGGCTCGGCGAACAACTCGAGTTGAATGTTGTCCGGATCGCGGAAGACGAGCACGGCGGCACCCGGTACGGAGTTCGCCGCAGCGATCGGGGAATGCACGACTGCGGCCTTCGCCAGTCGTTTCGCCCAGGCCTCAAGTTCCTCGCGGTCCGCGACAGCGAACGCCAGGTGGTCCAGGCCGGCGCGCGTCTCGTCGAACGCGTCCTGGCTGCCGTGCCGGTGATCATGCCCTGCTCATCGTGTCCTTGCACCGGTGCAGCCAGCCGCACGGCACGACGTTCGCTGACGACTGCGGCGCAGGCGGCGGCTTCATGCTCACCATGTTCCTGCGCGACGGCGAAGACGTCTACCGGACCTACAGCACCACCGCCCGCGGCGTGGACCGGCTCATGTTCGTCAGCAACATCCCCGACCTCACACCGTACGGCCGCCAGGAAGACCGGGAAGATTCCCCGCCCGGCTGGCCGCAGCATCCCGCCTACGGGTTGCCGAGGCGGCAAGTGGTGAGCCTGCCGGCGGGCCACCGCTGCCCAGAGGTCTTCCCGGCGCGGCCGGTGGACGGGCCCCGGCCAGGCCGGGGCGGCTCAGCGGGTGCCATCGGCGCGGAAGATCGGCCATCCGATCTCTGTCTCCCACTCGGCCGGGTCCGGCGTGTCCTGCGAGTCGCGCAGGTAGTACTCCCGCAAGGGCCCGTCGACGCTGATCTCGTGGCTGGTGGCGTAGGAGCCGAGCTCGCTGTAGGTGAGATCCACATCGTCCAGCGACCCGTGGTGGGCCGCGACGGCCAGCTCCGCCGCGGGCACCACGAAAGCCACGACACGCCCGACCGGCCGGATAGTCCCGTCGACCGGGATGAACACCGTCGCCTCGCCGCGATCGTGCTGGAACAGCTCGCTCGCGTACAGCCCGCCGCTCGGACCCCTCTGCGGCAGGCCCTGGGCATGAACCGTGGCATGCAGCTCCCCGAGGGCGCCCTGCCACCACGACAGGATGTCCGCCCTGTCCACGGTCTGCCGGATGCCGGCCGCCGCCGTCGCCGGGACCGTCCGGTGCTCAATCGGCATCGGCGAGTCCGGGCGCTGGAGCAGGCTGCGCAGCGAGCCGACGGCCTCGCGGGTCTGGGCTAGCTCAGCCTCCAGCCGGTCGAGGTGCGCGGCGATCAGCGCGTTGCGCGCCGCAGAATCGGGCGCGGCGAGCACGGCCTTTACCTCGGCCACCGGCATCTCGAGGTTCCTGAGCCTGCGGATGACCTGGGCCACCGGGATCTGGTCATGCGAGTAGTACCGGTAGCCGTTGCCCGGATTCACCTCGGCCGGTTCCAGCAGGCCAACCTGGTGGTAGTGGCGCAGCGTCTTCACGCTCAGATGCGTCACCCGCGCGAAATCGCCGACCATCAGTCCCGCTGTCATGACTCCAGTCTTGACTCTCCCCCAGCGGGAGAGTCAAGCGCCTGCAGACCTGTTGACCCTCCCCCTGCCGGAGCGGCGAGCCTGGAAGCAGGCCCCAGCCGGGGCCGGAGAATGACTCAAGAAAGAAGCAGCATGATGACCGAGAGCACCGCACTGCACGGCGTCCTGGCCGACCACATCGCCGCCGTGAACGCCTTCGACGAGGACGCCATCGTCGCTACCTTCGCCGACGACGCGGTCGTCAACGACGCCCGCCGCGAATTCTGGGGCGCCGCAGCCATCCGCCGCTGGGTCGCCAAGGAGATGGTCGGCGACAAGGTCACGCTCGAGGTGACCGAGGTTATCCAGCACTACGGCGACACGATCGTCCGCGCCCGCTATGACGGGGAGTACGACAAGACCAACCTCCCCGGCGAGCTGATCATGAGTAACTACTTCACCGTCCGCGACGGCAAGATCGTCAGCATGATCGTCATCCGGAACGCCCCGGCCGGCTACTGAGCATCGCGGGTTCCTTGAAGCTCCTGCTGCAGCTCGGGGCGGCAATCACTTTGCCGGGCGGAGAGCCCGTACGCGGCCTGGCATCTCGCCGCTGCCTGGCGGGCTGGGTGCCGGGACGCCGGGGCAGGCCTCGTGCCCTGCGTCCAGCATTCACGGAGGATCCTTGCCGGGTCCCGTCAGGATTGCCTTCTAGCCTCATGCCTATGTTCGCCTTGGAGGGCCAGGCCCGGCGTCGTCCTGATTTCCGCGCGCTCCGGGCCACGACCGATATTCTTCGGTTCGAGGTGTGCTGCGCCGGCGAGGAGCGCCATGGCACGCTCGATCAGGCGGCGCGGATTGTGCTGTGCG
>Ga0302184_10000139_pt1 | contig 48047 bp, 51 predicted proteins | sample I_Palsa_N3_3_FD_200233 | JGI IMG/M metagenome (GOLD analysis project Ga0302184, IMG submission 200233) | Peat permafrost microbial communities from Stordalen Mire near Abisko, Sweden - I_Palsa_N3_3 | ecosystem: Environmental > Terrestrial > Soil > Palsa > Peat permafrost | place: Sweden...
ACGCGATCACGACCGGAACGCCCGCCCGGTCGCCGTAGGCGCCGACGCGATCACGACCGGAACGCCCGCCCGGTCGCCGTAGGCGCCGACGCGATCACGCGGGGACGCCTGGCCGCCGGCGGCGCCGACGCGATCACGCGGGCGCCACCTCACGACCCCCGCCGCGCGAGCGACACCAGAATTCCGCGGGCGTGACATATCACCCACAGCGCCGGGGGGCCGATGAGCCGTGGGGATTATGGGCGGCTGGACCGCCTAAACGACCCGCGGCTGGTGCACGCGGACCCGCTGTGGGTGATATGTCACCAACCGGTGAGGTCGATCGAGCAGCGGCCGCTCGGGCGCCGCGGTTTCATACGCCCGCCGCCTGCCGCCCACACACCCGCCGCCCACAGGCCCGCCGCCCGCCGCCCGCCGCCCACAGGCCCGCCGCCCACAGGCCCGCCGCCCGCCGCCTGCCGCCCACACACCCGCCGCCCACAGGCCCGCCGCCCGCCGCCCACGAGCCGCGCGTCCATGCGCTCGCCACGCGGCACCTACGCGCCGAAGGGCCCGGCGCTCACCCCAATAGCGCGCCGAACGCCTCGGCGCCGATGTTCCCGCCCGAGAGCACCACGCCGACCCGGAGCCCGGCGCCCTGCACCCGCCCCGCCAGCAGCGCGGCCAGCCCACACGCCCCGCTCGGCTCGACGACCAGCTTCAGACGCTCGAAGCAGAACCGCATCGCCGTCACGATCTCCGCGTCGGAGACCGTCACGACGTCGTCGACCAGCGCCTGGATCACGGGCCAGGTCAGCTCGCCGGGCGACGGCGTCTGCTGGCCGTCGGCGATCGTCTGCCCGACCGTGACCCGCTCACGACGGCCGCTGCGCAATGACCGCGCCACGTCATCGGAGGCGAGCGGCTCGACGCCGATCATCCGGCAGCCGGCCGTGATCGATTTGACGACGGTCGCACAGCCTGAGATCAGCCCACCGCCGCCGACCGGCACGATCATCGCGTCGAGCTCGCCGGTCTGGTCCAGCAGCTCCAGCGCGACCGTCCCCTGCCCCGCCATCACCGCCGGGTTGTCAAACGGATGCACAACGGTCAAGCCGCGCTCCGACGAGAGCGACGCCAGCAGCTGCTCACGATCCTGCGTGTAGCGGTCATACGAGATCACCTCGGCCCCGTGGGACTCGGTCGCGGCCCGTTTGAGCGCCGGCGCATCCGACGGCATCAGGATCGTTGCGCGGGTGCCGCGCAGCGAACTGGCGATCGCCACCGCCTGGGCGTGGTTGCCCGAGCTGACGGTGCAGACGCCGCGCCGCAACGCCTCCGGCGTCAGCGACGAGATCGCGGTGTAGGCGCCGCGGAACTTGAACGCGCCGCCCCGCTGAAAGCTCTCGGCCTTCAACGACACCTGCGCGCCCACCAACCCGTCCAGCGTCCGCGAGCTGTGCACCGGGGTGCGCCGGGCGACGCCGTCCAGCAGCACCGCGGCTCGCCGCACGTCCTCGAGCGAGACGACCTCGGTCAAGCCGTCTGGTGCGCGTCGCGCATCAGTTCACCGACCGACACCGCCCGCAGGTGATCGGCGCGCAGGGCACTCGCCAGCTTGCCGAGCACGACCTCGAGCTGCGCGCGGTCGGCCACGTTGAGCGCGATCACCTCGCCGGAATGCAGCTGACCGAGCGAGTCGTCGGCGTCGTGCAGCGAGACCGCGCCCGCGACCAGCCGCCCACCGGCGTGGTGGGCGAACAGCCATTGGCCGAGGCTCGGCCCGCTGGACGCGTACAGGAAGTGACGGCCATCGGTGCTTCCCACCAGCTGGTCGAGTTGGTGACCGGTCGACAGCCACCTGACGAGCCCGCCGTGCGGCAGTTCGGGTAGCGCCTGATCCTCGTCCCCGGCGACCGTCTCCGCCTCGGGCGTGGTCAGTCCCGGCGTCTCGAACGAGGCGTGGATCCCGTCGGCGTCGAGCACCCGCGCAATCGACGGGATCGCCCGCGGCGATGCGTCGACGATCACCCCAACCTGGGCGCGATCGGTCGTGATCGCGGTCGTCGGGCGGATGTGGGCGAAGTGCGAGACAACCGAGTACGCGACGCCCGTCGTCAACGTCAGAGAGGCGACGACCAACAAGGTCGCGAGCGCCGCGGACGCCTTCAACGTCCGCAGCCGCCAGCCCGGCAACGGCTGCACCCGACGCTCGTCGGCGACGATCAGCGCGGCGGTCTCCGGCCGCGCGGCAAACCGCCCGTCAGGCTCGGGCCTCCGCGCCAGCACCGCCTGGAGCGCGGGCGCCAGCTCGGAGCGCCGCTTGGCGACCCGCGCCAGCCCGAAGCGCTCCAGCGCCTCGTTGGACGCGCGCACGTGCCCGTAGCCGAATCCGTAGGAGATCACGGGGCAGCCGCGGATGATCGCCTCGAGCACGGTCAGGCCGGCGGTCGAGTGGATCAGCGCGTCGGACGCCGCCAGCACCTCGCTGATCTGGTCGGTGAAGCCGATCACCCGCAGCCGGGCCTCGGAACCGAGCTTCGCCTGGACGTCGGCGCGGACCTTCTCGTTGCGTCCGCAGAGGCACAGCACGGTCGCGCCGGGCACCGCGAGCGCCGTCTCGGTCGCCCCGATCAGATCCCCGACGCCCCAGCCGCCGCCGGAGATCGCGATCAGCTTGCCGGTCGCCGGCAACCCGAGCGCGCGGCGCGCGTCGGCCTGCGCACGTGGCTCGTCGAACGCGAGCGAGGTCGGCGGCTTGGCCCAGCGTACGCTGCCGGGGCCGGCGATCCGCTCGACCTCCTCGGCTGACTCAGGGTGCGTGATGAAGTGCCGGTCGATCCCGGGGTGGGCCCAGAAGCGCAGTCCGGCGAGATCGGTGATCGACGAGTAGCACGGGATCCGCAGCTTGCCCTTGCGGCGCATCTCGCCGAGGACCCCGGTCACGCCCGGGTACGTGGAGACGATCACGTCGGGGTCGTGCGCGGCGATCAGCCGGGCCAAGCCGCGGCTGCCGAGCGCCGTCAGGAGCCGCAGCGCCAGCCAGCGGGTCGGCGCAAACCGCAGGCACAGCCGGTACTGCAGGTCGAACACCCACGGTAGGTGGGCGAACAGGAACGCCGAGTTGCCGCGCAGCATCGCCGTCAGCACCCGACCCATCGCCGGCAGGCCGTTGACGACCGAGACCTGGCTGTCGGGATCACGCTCGCGGAACTCGCGGGCGACCGCTCTGGCCGGAAGGTCGTGACCCTCGCCGATGTCGGCGGAGATCACGAGGACGTTGGGGCCCGGTGTCGGTTGCTCCGGCTCGCCGGCGGAGGCGAGCTCACCACCAGCGCCACTGCCGTTGGAGTCCTCGTGCGAGCGCCGCGCGCCGTGCGAGCCGTTGCCGCCCGAGCCGCTGTCGATCGCTGCCGCGCCGGCCTGCTCGTGGCGCCACTCGATGTACTTGCGCACGCCGACCGAGAACGGCGTCGCGGCGGTCCAGCCGAGCTCGGTCTGCGCCCGACGCGAGGAGACGGTCTTGCCGCCGAAGTCGCCGGGCCGGGCGGGCGTGTAGACGATCTCGACATCGCCGATCAGATCCTGGATCGTCTCGGCGATCTGCTTGATCGTGACCGACTCGTCGGAGGCGAGGTTGTAGACACGGTTGACGGCGGCATCGTCGAGGCCGGAGGCGACGCCGTCGGCGAGATCCTCGACGTAGACGAACTTGCGTGACTGCAGCCCGTCGCCGGAGAGCGTCAGCGGATCCCCCGCCAGCGCCTTGTTGACGAACGCCGGGATCACTGCCGCCTCGCGGGCGCGCGGCCCGTAGGGGATCCCGAACCGCAGGATCGTGTAGTCGATCCCGTACAGCTCCTGGTAGGCCTTGCAGTACAGCTCGCCGGCGAGCTTGGTCGACGTGTACAGATGGCTCGGCGGCGCCAGCAGCGTCTCCTCGTCGACCTCGTCGGGGGCACAGTCGGAGTAGACCCAGATCGTCGACGCATAGGCGACCCGCTTGACGCCTGCGCGGCGGGCCGCCTCAAGCACCGCCGCGGTCCCGCGTGCGTTCACCTGCTCAGCGTCCTCAGGATCGCGGTGGACGTCGTTGACGTCGGCCATCGCGGCGAGATGTGCGACCGCGTCGCACCCCGCGAGTGCGCGCTCGAGCGCCTCGCGATCGGTAATCGAGCCGATCACGGTCTCGACCTCGTCGGCGCGATGCCATGGCGAGGGACGCTGGTCGTAGATCACGGGCTGATGCCCGCGTGCCCTGAGCTTGTCGACGACATGGGAGCCGATGAAACCGGCGCCGCCGGTGACGAGAACGCGCATCAACTGTGCCTCGAGTGCTGGTTGACCTAGGGTCGGTAGTACAGCGGGACGCAGGAATGATGGCGGGCCACCCAGTCGCTATTGGGTAATTCGATGTCGTGGCCCATGATCCTGTGGCAGGGCTCGTCGTAGACGCGGCCGGTCGAGCGCTCCAGCCAGTCGAACACGATGTACTTGTAGAGCCCTGAGACCATCCCCTCGGGCAGCTCCAGGCGGGCCGGGTGGACCGGGTCCAGCTCGGTCCGCGCCAGCTCGTTCTTCCAGGCCACGATCTGGGGCAGTCGTTCGGTCTGGATCAGACCGAGCGCCGCGGTGAACTCGCTCATCCGGAAGTTGAGGCCGTCAATCTCGTAGCCGGGCTTGCCGTAGTTGCGGTACTGGCGGGTGTGTTCGATCAACTCGGGGTGACGTGAGACGAGCATGCCACCCTCGCCGGTCGAGATCGTCTTGGTCGCGTACAGCGAGTAGATCCCAGCGTCTCCCCACGAGCCTGGGCGGCGACCATTCCAGCTGGCACCGTGCGCGTGCGCGCAGTCCTCGATCAGGAAGATCCCGTGCTCTGAGCAATACGCCGCGATCCGCTCGATCTCGAACGCGATGTGACCGCCGATGTGGACGATGAACGCGGCGCGCGGCCGGTATCGCTCGGCGGCGCGCTCGAAGTCGGTGAACGACATGCACAGGTCGTCACGGTTGCAATCGACGAACTGCACCTGCGCGCCGGCGCGGATCGCGGCCATCGGCGTCGCCATGAACGTGTTGGACGGGCATAACACGGTGCCGCCTCTGACCCCCACGAAGTCCAGCGCCGCCAGCGCGCCGCCGGCCCAGCCGTTGAGGGCGACCGCGGCGACACCATGCAGGTCTGACCACGCCTGCTCGAAGCGGGCGTTCATCGGCCCCTCGGCCCAGCGCTCGGAGTCGAGCACCTCGTCGATCAGCGCGTGCAGACGGGCGCGATCTCGATGATCGAACCCGATCGCAAACCGCGTGAAATCCTGAACGCTCGGTTGGGAAGCGGAAACGGAAGCCTGGTTCATATGTGGGTTTGCTCCTGGCCGCACGCGGTGCCTGCCGGCCACATCTCGGCGGCGCCCTGAGTCCGGCCCTGTCAGAGGATCGTGTCAGCCAGTGTGCGCTCTGGCAACCACGTCAGCAGGCAGGACGGTACAAAGTTTGCGCCGCGATAGCTCTGCCAGCACGATCTCGACCGCGGCGGCGGTCCGCAGATGCGAGCCTGGAGCGCTGTAGAAATCGGCGTCATGGAGGAGGATCACGTCGCCCGGCAGCATCCCGTGGGTGGCCCGCGCGGCGATCCGGCGCGGCGTCGTCAGCCGCCTCCAGTCCTTGCCCCAGCGCGACCACAGCAGCGGCTCCAGGTCGGCGGCGCGCGTCGCCGCAAGACCCGGCGGGCTGTAGATCCCGTACGGCGGCCGGTGCCAGCGGGGTGGCTCGCCGAGAGCATCCTCGATCGCGGCCGCGCCGCGGCGCAGATCGTCGATCAGCGCGTTGGACCCGAGCCGCAGCTGCAGCCGGTGGCGGTCGCCGTGCAGCGCGACCTGATGGCCCTGCGCACGGATCCGCAGCAGCAGCGCCGGCCGCCGGCGAACCTGTTCGCCGACGACGAAGAACGTCGCCGTCGCCCGGTGGCGGGCGAGCAGCTCGAGGATCGCCGGGGTTCCCTCGGGGTGGGGACCGTCGTCGAACGTGAGCGCCACCCCGGGCGCGGCCGGAAGCGTGCGCGGGAGCGTCAGCGCGGCCGCGGCGGCGCGATTGACCGGCGCCAGCAGATGCGTCGCGACCCCCGGCATGCGGGCATGTATAGCGGGGTGTGACGGCCGCCTGCCGCGGCTCTAACGTGACAACGGTGAGCTTGGAGGGGTCGACTTCGTTCGATGGAGCGGTGACCGTGCGGCACGTGCGGTTCGCCAACCCGGAGACCGGCTGGGCGGTGCTCGATGCGGCCGCCGGCGACGGGACGCCGATCGCCCTGGTCGGGCCGCTCGTGCACCTGGAGCCCGGTGAGCGCGCCCGGATCCTCGGCGAGTGGGTGACCGACAGCCGCTTCGGACGCCAGGTCAAGGTCACCCAGGCCAGCCCACTGACGGCCAACGACCCCGATGCGGTCGTCGCCTACCTCAAGCGCGTCAAGCACATCGGCTCGCGCCGTGCCGAGCAGCTGGTCGAGCGCTATGGGGTCGAGGACCTGTTCGAGGTGATCGACGCAGACCCGGCGGCGGCGTTCGCCGCGGTCGGGCTCCGGTCCGGCCGCGCCCGGACCGCCGCCGAGTCGTGGCAGTCGCTGCGGGTCACCCGCCGACTGCACCTGCTGCTGGCGCCCCATGGGCTGGCGTACCTGGCGGGACGGATCCACGAGCACTACGGCGACGACGCGCACGAGCTGCTGCTCGCCAACCCCTACGAGCTGACGAGCGTGTTCGGGGTCGGGTTCACGCTCGCCGACCGGATCGCCCAGGCGGGGGGCCGGGAGCCGATCGCCGACGAACGCGAGCGGGCGGCGGTCATGTACGCGCTCGCCGAGTCCGAGCGTGGCGGCTCCACCTGCCTGCCGGTGCCCGAGCTGCTGGCCGCGTGCGAACGGCTGACGGGCGATCTCGTCGGCGAGCGGATCGTCGACTCGCTTGTTGACGATCGGCGCGCGGTCCGCGAGGACGACTGGGTCTACCGCACGGCGACGGCCGAGCTCGAGGCCGAGCTGGCCGGTCAGGTGTCGGCGCTGCTGGCCGCGAAGCCGTCAAAGCGACTGTCGGCCTCACGCCGCGATGAGCCGTCGGCGCCCGGCGGCGATCAGCTGACGGACCAGCAACGTGAAGCGGTGGCCGCGGCTTTGACCCACCGGCTATCGGTGATCACCGGCGGCCCGGGCACCGGCAAGACGTCCTCGATCAAGTCGATCGCGACGGCCGCCGAGCTGCGCGGCGCGAAGGCGATGCTGGTCGCGCCGACGGGGCGGGCGGCGGTGCGGATGACGCAGTCGGGCGGGCTGAAGGCGAGCACCGTGCACTCGGCGCTGCAGTGGATTCCGGGTGAGGGCCCGGGGCGCGATCGCCACGATCCACTGCATTGCGATCTGCTGATCGTCGACGAGACCTCGATGGCCAATCTCGAGCTGCTGGTGATGCTGCTGCGCGCCGTCGGCGGTGACACCCACGTCGCGCTCGTCGGCGACGCCGACCAGCTGGCGCCGGTCGGGGCCGGGAAGCCGTTCGCCGAGCTGGTCGCGTCCGACCGGGTGCCAACCACACGACTGACGCACATCTTCCGACAGGCGGCGGGCTCGATGATCGTCCAGGGCGCGCACGCGATCCGCCGCGGCGAGCCGCCGGAGTTCGCCGTCACCGACGGCATGCGCCGTGACCTGTTCATGATCGAGCGCCCCAACCCGGACGCGGCGCTGGCGGAGATCGTCACGCTGGTGTCCGACCGGCTGCCGTCGCACTACGAGGTCGACCCGGTCCGGGACATTCAGGTGTTCGCGCCCGTCTACCGGGGCGAGCTCGGGATCGACGCGATCAACGCGGCGCTGCGCGCGGCGCTGAACCCCGACGGCAAGCCCGTCCGCGGCGGCCGGCTGCGGATCGGCGACAAACTGATGATGACCGGCCGCAACCTGCACGAGCTCGGGCTGATGAACGGCACGCTGCTGCGGCTGCTGGACGAGGTCACCGGCGGCGACCCGGACGAGGACGAGGAGGACGACGAGCCCGGTTCGTCAGGCCGATCGCGCCGCGACGACCCCGGCGACCGTTCATCAGGCAGGCCGCGCCGCGACGATCCCGCGCTCGTGCTGGCGGCCGACGACGCCGTCTTCCGGCTCGCGCCGGAGGAGTCCGACAGCCTGCGGCTGGCCTACGCCTGCTCGGTGCATCGCGGCCAGGGGATCGAGCTGCCGATCGCCGTAATCGTCGCCCACCCCGCCTGCGGCGCCTTCTTCCTGCGTCGCGAGATGCTCTACACGGCGGTCACCCGCGCGACGATCGCGACCGTGATCGTCGGCACCCGCGGGGTCCTCGCACGAGCGGTCGCGACCGCGGACACCGGCCGGCGCTACGGGCGGCTCGGCGAGCGCCTGCAGCGCGAACCGGCCGGCGACTAGCCGACCTCGTCGCCGCGCCGGACCGCCTCCCGCTCCCACGGCCACCGGGCGACCTCGTCGCCGCGCCGGCCCGCCTCACGCGGACACGGCCAACCGGCGGCCTCGTCGCCGGCGCCGCCCGCTGTGCGCGCACACGGCCACCGGCCGGCCACCGGGGGGCCACCGGCCCGCCGACTGCCAGCGACGGCCCCAGAGGTGGTCGTTTTTCGTCCCCCAGTAGGCAAAATCGACCAATCGGACTGACGACCGGCGCCCGCGCCGGCACAAGCCGAAGCGACGGCTGGCGGCGCGACCCGTCGACTGAACGATGTCCGCCCCAGCGAGCGGGCATGGCCGCCCCCAGCGAGCGGGCGCTCGACACTGACCGCCGCCCCGCCCCGCGCCGCCCCGCCCTAGGCTCGTTAGGGTCACCTAATTAGGGTACCCTAACTCGGTGTGCCGGGCGACTGCGCCCCGTCACCAAGAACCGGAAACGACACGAGCACCGGGCGGGCGGGCCCGCGCACAGACAAGGAGCAGATATGACCGCCGATCCCGCATCCCGGTTGCCCGAGCCAGCCACTGGCCGCACCGATTGGAGGCTCGCCCGCGCGCTATCGGAGCCGACCCTGACCCACGACAGCGCGCTGGCGACGATCTCGCATGCGTTCGGCGGGGCGCGCGCGACGGGCCTGCTGGAACGGATCGACGACGCCGCCAGGCCGATGTTCGGCGTCGCGGACGGGAGTCTGTTCGCCCAGGCGGACGCGCTTGCCGACGTGATCACCAACCGGCTCGGCCTGCAGGCCAACGGCCGCGAATGGCGTGCGCTGCTGCTCGGCGATGCGCTGGCTCAACGGGAGGCGCATCCGCTGCTGCTGGCGTCGCTGGGTCACGAACTGGCGCGTCGGGCCGGCCTGGAGAGCGTCGTCGCGCGCAGCCGTGACCACGTCTGCTGCGTGCTGATCGCCGGCGAGATGGCGCTGCCGGTGTGCTTCGGCGAGATGCCCGATGGGCTCGACGTATCAGCGCTGCGCAGCTGCTGCGCGCATGAGTTGGCGTTCACGATCCTGGCCGTGATCGGGCGACACGCGCCCGCCGCGCAGGCCGGCGCGGCCGACCGGGTCCGCGCGGCGATGCCGATCGACTGGGACCTGACCGGCTGGTCGCCGCCCGCCGGTCTCTGACGGACGCGGCGTGGGCGCGGGCGGGGGCCTTGCTGACGCCCTGTGTGAGGACGAGGAACCACCAATCCGTTTCACCAACCCGTTTCGACGGCCCGGAGCGAGATCCGGCTCGACGTGAGGGCACCTCCCCGGCCGGGCGGCCAGCGGATCGCGTCCGGCCACCCCGCCAGTCGTCCCGCTTGGTCAGTTTTGCCCATGACGGGACGAAAACTGACCAACTCGACGACATCGGCCTCGTCCGGGCGCAAGATCGATTTACTCACGAGCCCCGTGCCAGGTGCCAGGTGCCCGGTGCCCGGTGCCCCGGTGCCCCGGTGCTGGAAACCAACGGGACGCAGAACCGAGCGCCGGCCCTCGTCGTCAGCCGCGAAAGAACTCGATCAGCAGCCGCGAGACGAGCTCGGGCTCGTCGTGGGCGACCCAGTGGCTGGCGCCCGGGCGTCGCACCACCCGCTCCAGGTTCGGCACGTCGGCGGGATGCGGCTGGGCCAGCTCGGCGCCGAGATGGCGGTCGCGCTCGCCCCAGATGATGAGCGTCGGCGCCGTCACCGGCGCAAGCTCGTCGGACTCACGTCTCAGCCGCGCACGGAGCGTGGCCCGGTAGTAGCCGAGCATCGCCGTCAGCGCCCTCGGCTGTGACCAGGCCTCGACGTAGCGATCGATATCGGCGGGCGTGAACGCCCCGGCGCGGGCATCGCGCTCGAGCGGTGCGCGCAGCGCCTCGAAGCGCCGCAGGCGCAGCAGTCGCTCCGGCAGCCATGGCAGTCCGAAGAACAGGATGTACCAGGACTTGCGCAGCTGCCGCGCGGTCCGCAGCCCCTCCAGCATCCGCTGGGGATGCGGCATGTTGAGGATCGCCAGACGCCGAATCGACGCCGGGTGATACGACGCCGTCGCCCAGGCGACCAGCCCGCCCCAGTCGTGGCCGGCGAGCCGCGCGCCGTCCTCACTGCCGCGCTCGACAATCAGGTCGCGGACGTCGGCGGCGAGCAGCGGCAGTGAGTAGGACGCGACCCCGACCGGCTTGCTCGACAGGTTGTAGCCGCGCATGTCGGGTGCGACGACCCGGAAGCCGGCCGCCGCGAGCGCGTCGATCTGGTCGCGCCAGGCGAACCAGAACTCCGGGAAGCCGTGGAGCAGTACGACCAACGGGCCGGATCCGGCCTCGACGTAGTGCAGACGGACCGTATCCAGCTCCGCGTAGCCGTGGCGCAGGTCGCTCATGGCCGCACAGCATGGCAGCGCCCGGGTAGGCTGACGACGTGGCGACCACGGGCGACCTGGCGAGCCTCGACGAGCGCGAGCGGGAGCTCATTCACACCGGGCCGCCGCCGACTGGGGCGCAGGCGATGAAGGCGATCCTCAATCGCGAGGCGTTCAGCGACCCGGCCTGGGTGTTCGAGCGCAAGCTCGACGGCATTCGCTGCATCGCGATTCGCGACGGCGACGCGATCTCGATGCTGTCGCGCAACGATCTCGACCTCGGCGGCCGCTACCCCGAGGTCCGCCAGGCGCTTGCCGCCCAGACCGGCATCGCCAGGTTCGCAATCGACGGCGAGATCGTCGCCTTCGAAGGCTCGGAGACGAGCTTCGCCAGGCTGGCCGCCCGCGGTCATCACCCGGTCCCGGTCTTCTACTACGTGTTCGACCTGCTGTGGCTCGACGGCCAAGACGTGCGGCCCCTCCCGCTGCGGACCCGCAAGCGCCTGCTGCACGACGCGATCAGCTACGACGACCCGCTGCGCTGGACGCCGCATCGCAACCGCGACGGCGAGGCGATGTTCAAGGACGCGTGTCGCAAGGGCTGGGAGGGCGTGGTCGCCAAGCGCGCCGACAGCCCCTACAGCTCGACTCGCTCCAAGGACTGGCAGAAGTTCAAGTGCGAGGCCGGCCAGGAGCTCGTGATCGGCGGCTTCACCGCGCCGCGGGGATCGCGGACGGAGTTCGGCGCGCTGCTGCTGGGCTACTACGACGGCGATGGCTTGCGCTACGCCGGCAAGGTCGGTACCGGCTTTGACACCGAGACGCTCCAGACGATCGGCGCCAAGCTGCGCGAACTGGCGGTCAAGCAACCCCCGTTCGCCGACCCGGCCATGATCAAGGAGCGGTCGGTGACCTGGGTCAGGCCCGAGCTCATCGCCCAGGTGGGCTTCACCGAGTGGACCGGCGCGGGGCGGCTCCGCCACCCGCGCTTCCTCGGCCTCCGCGACGACAAGGCAGCCGCGCAGGTGGTACGCGAGTCATGAGCACCGGAACCCTCCGCGTCGGTCGCCGCGAGGTGACGATCAGCCACCCGGACAAGCGGCTGTTCGCCGATCCGCCGATCACCAAGCTGGAGCTGGCGCGCCACTACGAGCGCGTCGCCGGCGCGATGGTGCCGCTGGCGCGCGACCGACCGCTGGCGCTGCAGGCGTTCCCCGACGGCATCGAGGGGAAGGGCTTCTTCATGAAGTCGGTGCCGAAGTACTTCCCCGACTGGATCCGGACCGCGACCGTGCCCAAGAAGGGCGGCACCCTCACCCAGGTGCTGGCCGACGACGCGGCGACGCTCGTCTATCTGGCCGGTCAGAACGTCGTGACCCCGCACCTGTGGCTGTCGCGAGCCGACGAGCCGCACATACCCGACCGGCTGATCATCGACTTCGATCCGTCGCCCGGCGTGCCCTTCGCCGAGATCCGGGCCGCCGCGCGTGACGCCGGCCAGCGGCTGCGCGATGCCGGGCTGGCGACGTACGCAATGGTCACCGGCTCGCGCGGGATCCACATCCTCTGCCCGCTGCGACGCGGACCGGATTTCACCGTGGTCCACGGGTTCGCCCGGGCGCTGGCCGAGCGGATGGTCGCCGACGATCCGCGCAACCTGACGCTGGAGTGGCATCGCGACGAACGCGGCACGCGCATCTACATCGACGTCAACCGGATCGCGTACGCCCAGCACGCGGTCGCGCCGTACGCCGTCAGGCCGCGGCCGGGCGCGCCGGTCGCGATGCCGATCGCGTGGGATGAGCTGTCGGATCGCACGCTGACGCCCGACCGCTGGACGATCCGGACCGCGGCCGATCGCCTCGCCGCCGAGGGTGACGCGTGGGCCGGGATCGGCCGTCACGCCCGGCGGCTGCCGCCGATCCCCGAGTGACGCGCCCGCGCCCGACGACGGTAATGTCCGCTCACGCGATGTCCGAGGACGGTCCACGCAGCGGCGATCACCGGTCGGAGCCTGAGCAGCCGCCGGCGGTGCTCGCATCCGACGCCGAGCGCGATCAGAGCGTCGAGCTGCTGCGCTCGGCGGTCGTCGACGGCCGGCTGACGCTCGAGGAGTTCACCGAGCGCGTCGAGCGGGCACAGGCGGCGCGGACCGATCTGGAGCTGGCGGCGCTGTCGCGTGACCTGCCCGCCGCGCACCCGGGTGCAGCGGCGGCGCCAAGCACGAGCGCTGTCAGCCACGCCCCGGCCGGCGAGCGCCACCGGGCGGTCTGCTCACGGATCTCGCGGTCGGGGCCGTGGTCGCTGCCCGCCCACGGTTCCTACAGCTCGATCTTCGGCACGATCGACCTCGACCTGCGCCAGGCGCGACTGTCGGCCGATGTCACCGAGCTCGACGTCTTCAACCTGTTCGGGACCGTGACCGTGATCGTGCCTGAGGGGGTCGAGGTGTCGGTCGACGGCGGCGGACTGTTCGCCAGCCAGGTGATCGATTCGCCGCAGGTTCCGCCGGTCCGCGACGCCCCGAAGCTGCGGATCCATGCCTCGGGACCGGGCGGCACGCTGTACGTCCGCACCAGGCCGCCGGCCGGAACGCTCGAGAAGCTGATCGAAACCGCCCGCGCGGTCCGGGAGCTGCACGGCGGCCGCGGCGACACCCCCGCACGCTGAGGCGACCGGATGCTGGTCGCCGTCACCGACCACGCGGCCGAACGATTCCAACAGCGTGTGCGCGGGACGCTGGAGGCCAAGTCCGAGATCGCCGCGCGCGTCGCCCGCGCCCACGCGGCCGGCCGGGTGCAGCCGGGGGAGCGCGGCGCGATCCTCGTGCGCGACCTGCAGCGCCCGGGCCTGATCTACGTGTGCCGGCCCGAACGCGACGAGCTGGTCGTGACGACCCTGTGGGAGCAGGGGGACGACGCGGCGGTGCCGAAGCGGTTCACCGACGCGCTGCGTCGCGACGACCACCGGGTCACACGGAGCTCAAGCGACCCCGACTGAGGGCTCACTAGGCTCGAGCGCATGACCGACCTCCCTCTTCCCAGCCGCCCGCTCGGTACGTCCGGCCTCGAGGCCTCGATCGCCGGCCTCGGCTGCAACAACTTCGGGCGCCGCACCGATGTGGCCGGCACCCGCGCCGTGGTCGACGCGGCGATCGCCGACGGCGTCACGTTCCTGGACACGGCCGACATCTACGGTCCGCGCGGTCTCAGCGAGGAGCACCTCGGCGAGGTGTTGCAGGGGCGTCGTGGCCAGGTCGTGCTCGCGACCAAGTTCGGCGGAGACATGGGCGACGGCAAGGGTCCGCACGGCTCCCGCGCCTACGTGTTGGACGCAGCCGAGGCGTCGCTGCGGCGACTGCGCACCGACGTGATCGATTACTACTGGTACCACCGGCCCGACGGCATGACGCCGATCGAGGAGACGCTCGGGGCGCTGCACGAACTGGTCACCGCCGGCAAGGTCCGGGCGATCGGCTGCTCGAACTTCTCAGGCGGCCGCCTACGCGAGGCGGACGCGGCGGCGCGCCGTGGCGGCCTGACCCCGTTCACCGCCGTCCAGAACCACTACAACCTGCTCGTCCGCGACGACGACCACGACGCGCTGCCGGCATGCCGGGAGCTGGGAATCGGCTACGTGCCGTTCTTCCCGCTCGCGTCAGGGCTGCTGACGGGCAAGTATCGGCGTGGCGAGCCGGGTCCCGACGGCGCCCGGCTGAGCGGTCGTGACCAGATCGGCACCCCAGCGCAGTTCGACCTGATCGAGGCGCTCGAGTCCTACGCGGCGCAGCGCGGCATCTCGCTACTGGACGTCGCGATCGGCGGGCTGCTCGCCGACGAGGTCGTCAGCACCGTGATCGCCGGCGCCACCACGCCTGAGCAGGTTCACGCGAACGCGTCCGCGGCCCGCTGGATCCCGGCCGGCGACGACCTCACCGCGCTCCAGCAGGTCCTCGCCGACCACCCGGTCTGATGGTGTCCGTGCAGCGCGTGCGCGCGCTCGCGCTGGCGCTGCCGGAAGCGACCGAGCAGGACCATCACGGTCGGCCCTCGTTCCGCGTCGGCCGGATCTTCGCCACGATCTGGGACGAGCATCACCTCAACGTGATGCTCGACCAGGACGGGATCCTGACCGCAGTCCAGAGCCGCCCGGATGCATGCTCAGAGCTTTACTGGGGCAAGCGACTGGCGGCGGTGCACGTCGATCTCGACGCCGCCGACGACGCGTTCGTCGCCGACCTGCTCGCCGACGCCTGGGAACAGAAGGCGCCGGCGCGACTGCTCAGGTGATCGACAGCGCGACCGCCCCCGCCGCGATCAGCACGCTCGCCGCGATCCGCCGCGACGACAGATGCTCGCCGAACAGGGTCGCGCCGATCGCCGCCCCGAACACGACGCTGGTCTCGCGCAGGCCGGCGACGATCGCCAGCTCCCCGCGGGTCTGCGCCCACAGCACGAGCCCGTAGGCGAGCACCGAGATCACGCCCGCGACGGCCGCACGCACGATCAGGTCACGGGGAACCCGCGGTGATCGCAGGCGCCGAGCGAAGGAGCCATCGCCGGCCCGGAGCCGGTACCGCGCCCACACGACCGGGACGATCATCCCCTGGGCGACGAACAGCCAGCCGCCGTAGCCAAACGGCGTCCCGCACCGTCGCACACCGAGCCCGTCGAGGACCGTGTAGGTGGCGATCGAGAGCCCCGTCACGACCGCCAGGCAGACCGTTCGCCGCGACTTCGCCGCGGCGCCGCCTGAACGGGCGCGACCCCGTCCCCGTCCGTCGGACCCCGGCCGCACGACGCCCAGCAGCCCGGCGCTGAGCACGACCAATCCGGCGATCTGCCAAGCGCTGAGCGGCTCGCCGACGACGAGCACGGCGAACAGGGCGACGGCCGGCGGCGAGATGCCGCGCGCCAGCGGGTACGCCTGGTTGAAGTCGCTGTCGCCGTAGAGCGCCACCAGCAGCAGGTTGTAGATGCCGTGGACGACGACCGAGCCGGCCAGAAACGGCAGCGCCGTGCCGACGGGTGCCCGCGCCAGCAGTGCGATCGGCAGGCAGACGAGCGTCGAACTCAGGCCGAGCACGGCCATTACCGACAGACGGTCGTCGATCGACTTGACGATCGCGTTCCACGACGCGTGCAGGGCGGCGGCGAGAATGACCAGCACGACGACGAGCAAAGACGGACCTCCAGGGCATCGGGAAACCGGTGCCCTCAGGGCTTTTATCCCGTCAGGTGTGGCCGCCCCGCGTCCGCCGGACGGCTGGCGCCGCTCGGTCCAGGCCCGTCCGCCCTTGTGCGTGTGGACGGCGGCGGAACCCTAGGCGCAACCGCAAGCTGCGTCTGACCCTACCAGGCATGCGTACCCTGAACCCCGATGGGTTCGTTGTGGATGCGGCTGTTCCCGGCGCTCTGGATGCGGTGGGCGATCTCGATCATCGTCGGCGTGTCGGCGATCGTCGCGCTGCTCGTGTTCGTCGATCACAACAACAACAACTCCGAGGCCAAGGGCTCGGCCAAGGCGCTGGAGCGCGAGTACCGGTACGCGCAGGCCGTGATCGGTGCCGAACAGGCGCCACACACGGTCGCGGTGGCGCACGGGCAGTCGGTCAAGGCTGCGTTCGTGGCCGCCGTCCGGGCCAACATGCACCACCGGATCAAGACCGGCAACGTCTCCGGGCGACTGCAGAAGGTCCACTGCCAGGACGCGGGCTCACAGGCCGGACGCGTCGCCTATCGATGCGTGGCCGAGGCCGGCAACGTCAATTATCCGTACGTCGGCGTGTTCACCACGTCCACCAAGCACGTCACCTACTGCCAGCGTGACGCGCCGCCGATCCCGACCGAGCACATCCCGGTCAGCGCCCGCTGCACGCTGTAGCCCGAGCCCCCAGCTCAGCGCCAGCGGACCGCCTTGCCGGCATTCGAGTGCGGCGAGAACACGACGGCGGCGATCTTCGCGTGGGTCGGCAGCGAGAACGCCACACAGCCGGTGCGGACGTCACCGCCGTAGATCGCCGACTCGAAGTCGACCAGTTGGGTCTCGCAGACGCCGGACGTGATCGCCAGTGGCGTCGCGTCGGCTCCCGCCTGCGCCAGTTGCAACGACCAATCCCCCGAGGCGGTGCTGTCGTAGGTGACGCCGCCGACGAGCGCGATCCGAACCTCCACACCAACCGGCCGGGTGCCGGGTAGAACGTTGGCGCCGTGGTAGGGCAGCGGATCGATCACCTTGGTCACGGTCACGTGCAGGGTCGAGCCGTACGCGGTCAGCTGCTGGGTCTGGCCGACCGCCGGCAGCCTCGGCGTGTGGCGGATCTGGCGCTTGTGGCGCTGGTGACGCCTGTGGCTCGCCGCCGATGAGGTTGCGGAGCTCGTCGTGGTCGAACCGATCGTGGACCGCGACGTCGGCGTCGAGGCCGAGGACCCGGACCCACCCGAGCCGCCGCACCCGGCGATCGCCGCGCCGGCACCGAGCGCCGCGCACACCGGCACGACCGCGCGGAGCATCCGTCGAGTCCGTCGCAGTCGGCTCAACTGCGCGGTCCGGTCAACCACGGAGCGCGGTCACCACGCGGACGCCTGTCGAGAGCACAGATCGGCGTGGGCACGATTCAGACCATGATCGCCGTGCCGCAGCGCGGACCGTTCGCCCTCGCTGCCGGCACGGCGATCACCGTTGTCGGCCGGAACTGCTCGCGCCGTTGAGGGCGCGCCCCACACGACAATCGCGGGTTGTCATCGACTCGCAAGCTTGTGCTGATCGTAACCGACTTCCTATACCGCAAAAGCGGATCGGATCGGCGGACGCTCCAACACCGGCACCCGCATCACCGCGCCGTCCTGCCAGGGACGCACGTAGCGGCCATCCGCGTCTGCTCTCCTGGTCCGCTGCGTCGGGGCGATCCGGTGCTCGACCGCGGCCAGCACCGCGTACGCCATCTCGCCGAGGGCGCGCAGCGACTGATGACGGTTCTGACGCGTCCCCAGCTGACACTCCGCCAGTGCGTCGAGACCCCGGGCCCGGAGCGCATCGATCAGTACCGCGATCTCGACCCCGTACCCGACCGGGAACGCGCACCGCTCGAGCAACGCCCGCCGGGCTGAGAACTCGCCCGCCAACGGTTGGGCGAAGCCGGCCAGCAGCGGTTCATGCATGTTCAGCAGGGGCCGCGCCATCAGCTCGGTGACGCGACCTCCCTCGTGCGGGAACTTGACGCCGGCGGCGCGCAGCGGTCGGTCGAACGCGCCCTTGACGAGCACCAGCGACTCGTCGACCAGCAGCGGACCGAGCAGCCCCTGCAGGTGCCGCGGGGTCGGGTCGGCGGTGTCGCCGTCCAGGAAGCACACGATCTCGCCGCCGGTCGCACGCAGCGCCCGCCACATCGCGTCGCCCTTGCCGAGCGCCGGACCGAGCTGACGCTCGAGCTCGTCCTCGAACAGCACGCGCGCGCCCGCCCGCCGCGCGACCGCCGCGGTCCCGTCGGCCGAGCCGGCATCGACCACGACCAGTTCGTCGATCAACCCGTACTCCGCCAGCGGCCCGACCGAGTCCTCGAGCACGCCGCCGATCGTCGCGGCGCACTCCCGGGTCGGCACGATCACGGTGACGCTACGTGCGCCCTTGCACTGGGCCAGCCGCTGGGGCGGGTAGTCCTCCGAGCGATACCGGCGGCGCGCGTACCAGGACGCGACCGGCCCGGCGTGCTCCCCGGCGTCATCGGGCTCCTCTGGCTCGATCCGCGTGGCGCTCATCTCGGGATCTTCTCACGACTGTCGATCGGGATATGGTCGGAATCGTGGCCGACTGGGACGACGTTCGCACGATTGCCCTGGGGCTGCCGGACACCGACGAGCAGCGATCGCACGGTCACGCGGCGTGGCGCGTGCACGGCAAGCTGTTCGTGCTCGAGCGTCCGTTGCGGGCACGTGATCTGCAGGAGCTCGGCGACGAGGCGCCGACCGGAGCGATCCTCGGCGCCCGGGTCGAGCACCTGGCCGCGAAGGAGGCGCTGTTGGCCGACGACCCGTCGGTGTACTTCACGACGTCGCATTTCGACGGTTACGCGATGATCCTGGTTGTGCTCAAGCGGATCGGGCTGATCGAACTGGAGGAGCTGATCGTCGAGGCGTGGCTCAGCCGGGCGCCCAAGCGCCTGGCTCGGGAGTACGCCGCGGCCCGCGGTCTCGGACACGACGATGGCGTTTGACGAGCACCTCGCCGATCGGGTGCGGGAGATCGTTGCGGCTTCCGGCGAGTTCAGCGAGCGCAGGATGTTCGGCGGTCTCGGGTTCATGGTCGGCGGCCACATGGCCGTCGCGGCCAGCCGCGAGGGCGGGCTGATGCTGCGCGTCGATCCGGCCGAGACCGAGGCGCTGCTGAAAAAGCCGTTCTGCCGGCCGTTTGAGATGCGCGGCAAGCCGATCGACGGGTGGCTGCGCGTCGACCTCGCCGGCGTCGCGACCAGGCGCCAGCTGGAGCGCTGGGTGATGCGCGGCGTGACGTACGCGCGGGCCCAGCCGCCCCGGCGCTGAGTCGCCGGGACGGCCGACGCCGCACTCAGCGCCCTGGCGTCTGGACGACCATCAGCACGTTGGCGTCGTGATCACGCAGCCAGAACATCGGCGGCACCGGGTCGCCGTAGCGTGAGACCTCGACGTCGACGTCGACGCCGGCCTCCTTGAGCCGCGCGTGCGTCGCGTCGACGTCGTCGGTGGTGATCGTGATCCCGGTCTCGATCCCGACCTTGGCATCGTCCCCCTGCGGCGGCGGCGCCAGGGCGATCCCGCTCGTGCCGCCGGGCGGGTACACCTCGATCCAGCGCATGCCGCCGCCGAATGGCAGGTCCGTTCGCTTCTCGAACCCGAGCTTGCCGACGTAGAACTCGACCGCCCGCTCCTGATCGGGGCACGGGATGCAGATCAGGCTGATCTCCTTCAGACCGTTTTCGGACATGGGATGACCGCTCCTCTCTCGTGATGTGGTGGCACCGTCTGAGACCGCCGGACCGCCGGCGACTCATCGCAGATCCGCAGAAATTGTTCGTCTCAAGACCGCGTTGACAACGGGTATATGCAGACCAAGCGATGTTTCCACAGCTCAGGAGGGGTTGACCAGATGGCATTCGAGTACGAGGACAGGTGGATCCGGTGCACGCCGGAGGCGATCGAGGTGCGCGGCTACTACTTCCCGTGGGGGACCAAGCACATCCCGTACGGCTCGATCCGCTCGATCCAGCGGGTCAACCTCGGCGCGCTGACCGGGCGGGCGCGGCTCTGGGGTACGGCGCACCCGGGACGCTGGGCAAGCCTCGATCCCGGCCGGGCCCGTAAGAAGGTCGGCTTCGATCTGCAGCTCGGTGGCCCGGTCAAGCCGCTCATCACCCCCGACGATCCGAACGCGTTCGAGACCGCGGTGCGAGCGCATGTCGATCCCGGTGTGCTCGCCACCGGAGGCCGTCGCAGCTCGATCGTCTGACGCCGACGGCCGCCCGGACCACACTGCGACCCGGGACTACGATCGGGGCGTGGCCACCGCAGAGTCCCCGGCGATCAGCACCGGCAGGCTGTCACGCGTCCCGTCGCCGGCGCTGGTGATCGGCGGGATCGCCTCGGTCCAGTTCGGGTCGGCGATCGCGACGAAGCTGTTCAGTTCGGTCGGTCCCGGCGGCGCGGTGCTGTTGCGCCTGCTGACGGCGAGCATCCTGCTGTGCGCGGTGAGCCGTCCGTCGCTCGCCGGCCGCTCGCGGCGGCAACTGGCGCTGGCGGTGCTGTTCGGCCTGGTGCTGGCGGCGATGAACATGACCTTCTACCACGCGCTGCAGCGGATCCCGCTCGGGATCGCCGTCACGCTCGAGTTCGTCGGGCCGCTGGCCGTCGCGGTGCTCGGTTCCCGGCGACGGCTGGATCTGTTGTGGGCGGCGCTCGCGATCGCCGGGATCCTGGCTCTCACGCACGGCGATACGCACGGCCTCGATTCGCTCGGCGTGGTCCTGGCCCTGGTCGCCGGCGGCTGCTGGGGCGCCTACATCCTCGTCAACGCCCGCGTCGGCCAGGCGTTCTCGGACACGAGCGGCCTGGCGCTGGCGATGTGCGTGGCGACGATCGTGTCGCTGCCGATCGGGATCAGCGAGGGCGGCGCGCACCTGCTGTCGCTGCGTTCGCTCGCGGTCGGGGCCGCGGTCGGGATCCTCTCCTCGGCGATTCCGTACTCGCTTGAGCTCGAGGCGCTGCGCCGGATCGCGACCCACGTGTTCGGCGTGTTGATGAGCCTCGAGCCGGCGGTCGCTGCGCTGGCCGGATTCATCGTCCTCGGCCAGGGCCTGAGCGGGCGTGAGCTGGGCGGGATGGCGCTCGTCGTCGCCGCGTCGGTCGGCGCATCGCTGGCGACGCGACGATCGGCCGCGGCCGCCGTGATGCCCTAGCGGCCGCGGGCGACAAGATCGCGAACCGGATGTCGCCAGAGCTTCGTGGCGATTCGGTTCGGAGGGGTCGAACCAATTCGCCATCGTTCACACATCATCCCGGGCTCGAGGCGTGCAGCGCGCCGGTCGATGGCGCGACGGCGGCCGACCGCGTTCACGCACCTCGCACCCTCGAACGGACCGGCGGTCCGGTTGGATGCTATTGTGTGCTCAACCAACAATCTGGACGGCGTCTTCGTCTGCCCGTCCCCCTCGACCCAAAAGGAGCACCACGTGTCCGTCACCACCGCGCAGGACCGGCTCGCCGGCAGCTGGCAGTTCAACCCCGTGCACTCATCGGCCGACTTCTCGGTCAAGTATCTCGTCGCCAAGTTCCGCGGCAGCTTCGAGGAGCTCGACGCGACCCTTGCCGACGGCGTCCTGAGTGGCTCGGCCAAGATCGCATCGATCAGCGTCAAGCAGGAGAGCCTGGTCGGCCACCTGATGGCGCCTGACTTCTTCGACGCCGAGCAGTACCCCGAGATCTCGTTTCAGTCGAACTCGATCGAGACCGACGGCGACGATGTCACGGTCGAGGGCGAGCTGACGCTGAAGGGCGTCACCAAGCCGATCCACGCGACCGGCACCCTGGAGGGCCCGACCGAGGACTTCATGGGCAACACCCGCCTCGGTTTCACGCTGGAGACGACGATCGACCGCACCGAGTTCGGCGTCAGCTGGAACGCGGACCTGCCGAAGGGTGGCAAGGCGCTGGCCAACGAGGTCACGCTCGTCGTCGAGCTCGAGTTCACGAAGGTCTAAAGCGATGCGGCTCCTGGCCATCTCCGGATCGCTTCGCCGGGACTCTCATAACACCGCTCTGCTTCGGGCGGCAGCCGCGCTGCTGCCGCCCGAGGTGGAGCTGGCGATCTACGAGCGCCTCGGCGAGCTGCCGCCCTTCAACGACGAGCTGGTCTCGGATCGGCCGGCCGCCGCCCAGCACCTGTGGGACGAGATCGACGCGGCGGACGGTGTCCTGATCTCGACGCCGGAGTACAACAGCTCGATCCCCGGCGTCCTCAAGAACGCGCTGGACTGGATGTCGCAGCCACTGATCGAGTCGCCGCTGCGCAACAAGCCGGCCGCGGTGATCGGCGCCTCGACCGGCATGTTCGGCGCCGTCTGGTCCCAGGCCGAGACCCGCAAGGTGCTCGGCGCGATCGGCGCCCGTGTGGTCGACCGCGAGCTGCCGATCCCGACCGCGCATGAGCAGTTCGACGAGCACGGCCGCCTGTCCGACGAGGATCTCGAGGCCGAGCTGCTGGTGTCGCTCAACCAGCTGATCGAGGCGGTGCACGCCCGTGCGGAGGCCCGGCGCGCCTCTGGCGAGACGGATCCGGCGCTCGCCTGAGCCGCACGGACGCCGATGGCACTCCCATTCGACATCGACCCGGTCGACGAGATCGGCACCCCCGCCGAGCTGCCGATCGCCGGGCAGCCGCAGGAGCGCTGCGACGCGCTGCGTAACCGCCAGCGGATTCTGGCGGCCGCGAGCGAGATCGTCGCGGCGCGCGGCGCCGAGGGACTGTCGATGAACGCCCTGGCCGCTGCTGCGGGCGTCGGTAAGGGCACGATCTTCCGCCGCTTCGGCGACCGCGACGGGCTCCTGCTGGCGCTGCTCGACGAGGACACGATCCGCCTCCAGAACGAGTTCCTGTCCGGACCGCCGCCGCTTGGGCCCGGAGCTCCAGCGGCGGATCGCCTGGAGGCGTTCATCGTCGACTTCGTCCGCTTCGAGGCGGCCCACTTGGAGCTGCTGGTCGCCGCCGAGCACGGACACGTCGGCAATGACAACCCCGCGCTGACCTCCTTCCGGCTGCACGTCGCATCGCTGATCGAGCAGATCGACCCGATCCTCGACGCACCGCTGGTCGCCGAAATGGTCCTGAACTCGGTGTCGTCGCGGGTGATCCGCCGCGCCTATCACGAGCCCGGGGACTCGACGGCCGGGCTCGAGCGCGCGGCGCTGGCGCTGCTGCGCGGGATCACCGGGCGGGCGAGGCATGAGTACCGGCCGGCCTGACGGACCCGGCTGCCCGGCCGGCCCGACCATCCCCCCGGGCCTGCGACCCGGCCCGACCGCACAGGCCCGCAGACCCGCGCCACCCGACATCGACTATCCGGATAGGGCTGTCCTCTTTCTGCTAGCGTCAGCCGCGAAAAGTGGACGACCGTTATCCGGAACAGAGGCGACAACGTGCTGGACGCCATGAACCGAGACCGACGTGGAGATTCGAAACGCCCCCGCAGCGGGTATCGGGGACGCATCAGACGGATTCGCTTCAACCGCGAGATAGCGCTGTTCGCGGCGCTCTACGTGATCTACACGGCCGCGCGTTGGCTGGTGCACAGCCACCTGTCGACCGCGCTGTCCAACGCGCGCTGGGTGATTTCGGTCGAGCACGATGCGCACCTCGGGATCGAGGGGTCGGTGCAACGCGCGCTGCATTTCGAGCCGGCGTCGTGGCTGCTGTCGAACACGTACCTCGCGGCCCAGCTGGTCGTGCCGGTGATTGCGCTCGTCTACACGTACGCTCGCGCGCGGCCGATCTACATCTCGCTGCGCAACACGATCATCGCGATCTGGCTGATCGCGATCCCGGTGTTCGCGCTGTTCCCGGTCGCGCCGCCCCGAATGGCGGGGATCGGCCTTGGCGAAGCCGCAAGCGGCGGCTCCGCGATCGGCCTGACCGGTCATTCGACGATTTTCTACAACCCGTACGCCGCGGTCCCGAGCCTCCACGTCGGGGTGGCGCTGGCGGTGTCGCTGGCGTTGGCCGCCACCACCCGCCGGCGATGGCTCAAGGTGCTCGCCCTGCTGTGGGCGCCGCTCGTCACGCTGGCCGTGATCGCGACCGGAAATCACTATCTGTTCGACGTCGTCACGGGCGCGCTGACGGCGGCCGTTGGCTACGGACTGGGCCGCTGCGTCACCTCGCTGGTCAACGCTCCGCGGCGAGCGCCGCTGCGCCCGCTGGAGCAGGTCCAGCACCGGCAGCGTGGCCCGATTCCCGATCGGAGCACGGCGTGAGCTCGATCATGCCGATGCTGCGCATCGCCCGAAACAAGCCCGAGCCGCTCACCGCGTTCGTGCTGTCGGGCGGGGCCAGCCTCGGAGCGATCCAGGCCGGGATGCTGCGCGCGCTCTACGAGCATCAGATCTTCCCCGACATACTCGTGGCCACCTCGGCAGGATCACTGAACGCCGGCTTCATCGCGACCCGCCCGCGGGCGATCGAGACGATCGATGAGCTCTACGCGGTCTGGCGCGGCCTGCGCCGCGAGCACGTTTTTCCGGTCAGCGTCCGGACCGTGCTCGCGGGCGTGGCCAACCAGCGCGACCACCTCGTGCCGGACCGTGGCATCCGTGAGCTGATCCGCCGTCATCTACAGGTGGACGAACTCGCCAACACGGCCGTGCCGTTGCACCTGGTCGCATTCGATCTGCTGACCGGAACCGAGGTCAGGCTCTCCAGCGGGGCGGCGCTCGATGCGATCCTCGCCTCCAGCGCGATTCCGTCGGTGCTGCCACCCGTGTGGATCGACGGCGCGCTGCTGGTCGACGGCGGCGTCGTCAACAACACCCCGATCTCACACGCGGCGGAGCTCGGGGCCGAGCGGATCTACGTGCTCGCGGCCGACGACCCCACGACGCGCGGGCTCTCACGGCCACCGCGCGGCGCGCTTGATGCGGCCGTGCACGCGTTCAGGCTGCTGTCCAACGCCCGCCTGCGCGCCGACATCGAGCGCTACCGCTCAGAACTCGAACTGATCGTCTTGCCCGCGGCCAATCCGAGCGATGTGCAACCGACCGACTTCACCCACGCCCAGGAGCTCTTGGACGCCGCTTATCAGGCCGTAAGCCAAATGCTCCAGGATGAGTCCTACCTCTTTTCGAGAGGAGACCACAATGCCAGCTCTTTCAATCTTGATCGCACCGACGCCCGATGGCTGGGGCGTCTTTCTGAGCGATGGCCGCCAACTCGCTCGCTTCCGCGGAATCGCCGCCCGATGGCGCGCGCTGCGTTACCTGACGAACCTGACCGGCCTCTCCGCCTGAGCCTGGCGCCGGTCAAGGTCGTCGAGTCCGACGCGTTTTCGGATCGACCTCATCCACCGGGCTAGCCTGCACACCAGATGAGCACGACGGCCACGGCTCAAGACCGTTGCCAGCGCCGCGACGCCGCCGAGAACCGGCAACGGATCCTGCACGCCGCGCGGGAGGCGTTCGCGCTGGAGGGAATCGACGTCTCGCTGATCGAGATCGCGCGGCGGGCGGGCGTCGGCAACGCGACGCTGCACCGCAACTTCACCAAGGAATCGCTCGTCGAGGCGCTGTACGACGAATGGCGTGCCAAGCGCCATGCGGCCGCGGTGCTGGCGCTCGAGGACCCGGATCCGTGGCGGGGCCTTGAGACGTTCATGACCGACACGCTGGAGGACGCGAGCCGTAATCGCACGCTGGTCGACATGTTCATGATCCGCCTGCACCACGGCGCGACCGCCGACAACCCGCTGGCACGGCTGATGCGTCGCGCCCAGGAGTCCGGCGACCTTCGTCGCGACGCCGGTCTGGAGGACCTGTTCCTGATGTTCTGGGGAATCGCGCGCACGATCGGCATCACCGGACGCGATGCCCCGGATCAGCTGCACCGCCTGGTCGCGATCGCGCTCGACGGGCTGCGCGCCCGCGCCGAGCAGTCGCCGCTGCCGGGTGGCGCGGTCACCAAGGAGCAGCTTGATCGGCTGATCGGAGACTGGTCAAAGGCGACGCTCGTCCGGCGACGCTGCAGCTGACGGCGGAACCATGGCGATTGCACCCCGGATATGGGGGTCAAATCGCCAACCTTCTCGGTGCACCGAGCGACTTCGCCCGGCCTCGGTCAGGCTCGCCAGCTACCCGGGTCGACCCCACCCGGGACGTCGGCGTCCGCGTCATACGGCACCCGCGTGAACACGAACGAACCGAGATCCAGGTGCGAGACCGAGCCGTCCGCGCGGCGGACGACCCGCAGCGGCTCGCCGGTGTGGTACCCGTCGAGTCCGATCCACGCGTCCGGACCCTGGGGCGTGAAGCGCGACGCGCGACCGCCGTTGAGCGGTGTCGTCAACTCAAGCTCGTCCCCGTGCGCGACCAGGATGTGTGGAGCCGGTCCCCAGTACCAGGCGCCGAGCAGCTCCAGCGTCCCCTCCGGCGAGCGCTGGGGAACCCATTCTTCGGGCAGCCGGGGCTCCTGTTCGGCGAGGATCTTCAGCAGGTCCTCGCCCAGATCGGTGAGTCCGCGGGTCGCGTTGCAGAACTGCACCAGCGCATCGCCATCCTCCTCGATCTCGAGGCCCGCGAGGAAGCCGGGCATCGAGCCGCCGTGACCGAACGCGCGCCGGCCATCGATGTTGTACACCTGCAGCCCGAGACCGTAGGCCGCGACCCACCGCTCCTCACGCATGTCGATGATCACGCGCGGCTCACGCATCTCCGCCAGCGTGTCGACGCGCAGCAGCTCGGGACCGTGCCCGCTCAGAAACGCCGCCCACCTGGCCAGGTCCGCGACCGTCGTCCACAGCTGGCCGGCGGGCGCCATCGCGCCGGCGTCGTGCTCAGGCTCGCGCAGCACCAGGTCGGCCCACGGGTGCACGGCCAGTCCCGGCGCCGCCGGCGGCTGGGGCCGCGTGGTCGTGCGCTGCATGCCGAGCGGCTCCAGCAGCTCACGCGTGACGACCTCGTCCCAACGCTGGTTGCGGATCCGCCCGACGAGCTCCCCGAGCACGCCGAAGCCGACGTTGGAGTAGTGAAACCGGCGGCCGGCCTCGAACCGCGAGCCGCCGTTCAGCGTCGTGCTCGTCAGCTGCTCGAAGTCGCCGCCCGGCGTCCGCTCCCACCACGCCTCGCCGGTCTCGGCGCGCAGACCACCGGAGTGCGACATCAGCTGGCCGATCGTCAGCTCGCCGATCCCGGTGCCCGACAGGAACCGGTCGATCGTGTCCGACAGGCTCAGCCGGCCCTCGTCGCGCAGGCGCATCACGCACACCCCGACGAACGTCTTCGTGATCGAGCCGCAGCGGTACTGCACGTCGGCGTCCGGCGTGCGGCCGTCCACCTTCCCGCGGCCGCCGGTCCAGATCAGCTCGCCGTCGCGCACGAGGCCGGCCACCACCGAGGGGAGGCGCTGCTTTGACTGCTCGCCGGCGAGCCGCGCCATCAGCGCGCCCGCTGTCCGCTCGCTGACCATCTGCGCCGGCGACGCTACCGCAGACGGGCACGGTCCGTCGCCGCGGTGCGAGGAGGTGCTGCGGCCGCCCGTGAGCGCCTGAGCGATCGCGCCGCCGGCCCGGGACAGCGGGCTGTGGTTCGATGTCGGTATGGCTGAGCCGATCGAGTTGCCCGTCGGACCGGAGGTGAGCTGGACCCCGGTCTCGCGCCCGGGCCCCGACCCTCTGCGGGGTGAGCACGTGCTGCTGCGGCCGCTGGTCGCCGCGGACGCCGAGGACCTGTACGCCGTCACCCATCCGCCGCAGGGCGATCCCTCACTGTGGACATATATGTCCGATGGCCCGTACGCCGGCGTCGGCGATCTGCGTAGCGCGCTGATCGCGGCCGAGCGCTCCGAGGACCCCCGGTTCTTCGCCGTCGTCCGCGACGGCCGGGTGCTCGGGCGCGCCTCCTACCTGCGGATCACGCCGGGATTCGGCGTGATCGAGATCGGCAACATCGTGTTCGCCCCGGCCCTGCAGCGAACCACCGCCGCGACCGAGGCGATCTACCTGTTGGCGCGGCACGCCTTCGACGACCTCGGCTACCGCCGCTTGGAGTGGAAGTGCAACGCGCTCAACGCCCGCTCCCGGCGCGCCGCCGATCGGTTCGGCTTTGCGTTCGAGGGCGTGTTCCGCAATCACCAGGTCGTCAAAGGCCGCAACCGTGACACCGCCTGGTACGCGATCATCGACGCCGACTGGCCAGCGATCCGGTCCGGCTTCGAGGGCTGGCTGTCGCCCGACAATTTCGACGACGACGGCATCCAGCGCACCGGCCTGGCCCAGTTGATCGCCCACGCCGGCGACGTATGAGTGTGACGGCGCCGCGCGGCGGATTTCCCCCCGTTTGGGGCGTCCGTCCGCTGGTAGCGTCGCGCTGGCCGGGTTTGAGGCCGCGGGGCTCAGACCGCCCCGTCTCTCTCGACCCCGCCGGAGGAGCAGTTTGCCGGACACCCGACCAGAGGAGACCTATGACGTCGTTGTCGTCGGCGGCGGCAGCGGCGGCGTCGGCGCTGCCGTCGGGGCGGCCCAGACCGGCGCAGCGGTCTGTCTGATCGAGCGCTATCCGTTCCTCGGAGGGGCCGCCACCGCGAGCTCGGTGCTGAGCTATTGCGGATTCTTTGACCAGCGCCGAGAGCGCGTGGTCGGCGGTGTCGGCGAGGATCTGTTGAGCCGGCTGCGAGTCCGCGGCGCGTACCACGAGATCACCTTCAAATGGTCGGGGAACACGGTGGTCATGATCGACCCCGAGTTCACCAAGTTGGCGCTGGACGAACTGACCGGTGACGCCGGCGTGTCGGTGCTGCTGCACAGCTACCTAGTCGAGGCGCGCTCCGATGCGCATCGGGTCCGCGAGATCGCCGTGTCCGATCACGGTGGCCTGCGCCGGATCCGGGCCGCCGCGTTCGTCGACGCCAGCGGCGACGGCGACCTGGCGGATCTGGCGGGTGCATCGGTCAGCGTGCCAGCTCCCGAACAGCGCCAGGCCGCAACGCTGAGCATGCGGATCGGCGGAGTCACGAGTCAGGCGGTGATCTCGTCGGAGTCGATGCGGGCCGCGGTGGCCGCCTATAACGCCACCCACGAGCACGGGCTGACCCGGGACCATGGGCCGGCGGCGCGCCTGCCGTTGACCGGTGAGCTGACGATGCAGATCGTCGATCAGCGCGCCGACGCGCTCGACGCGCGTGATCTGACACGTGCTGAAGTGGCCGCCCGGTCGCAGGCATGGAACTACCTGGATGCGTTTCGCGAGCACCTGGACGGCTGGGAGAACGCCTTTGTGGCCGCGACGGGGCCCCAGATCGGGATCCGCGAGTCCCGGCATGTGATCGGCCATTACGCCGTAACCCGCGACGACGTTCTGTCGGCGCGCCGACGCCCGGAGTCAGTGATCGCGCGCTGCGGATGGCCGATCGAGGAGCATCATGGTGTCGGGTCGACGCAGTACACGCCGATCGAGGGCAAGGCGTTCTACGACATCCCGCTCGAGGCGCTGCACTCGATCGATCGCGAGAACCTGTGGGCGGCCGGGCGCCTGGTCAGCTGCGACGCGGACGCGTTCTGCTCGTTGCGGGTGATGGGCACCGCCTTCGCGACCGGGCACGGCGCCGGCATCGCCGCCGCGCTCCAGGCCACCGGCAAGACGCCGTCAGCGCGCGCCGTCCAGGAGGAGCTGCAACGCCAGGGGGCGTTGGTCTGAGCTCCTGCCAGCGCTGACCGCTGCGCGCGCGCCCGGGTCGAGCGCGCACTTCCGGATCGATCAGCTGGTCACCGATGGGTGACGCCGGACTGGGCAAACGGCGCCGGCGTGGGCTCCCTGACGGGGGCATCGCCGAGCGCCTCGTCGATCGCCGACAGTACGTCGGGCGAGAGCTCGACCCCCGACGCGGCGCCATTGGCGTGGACCTGTTCGGGCCGCGACGCGCCGACGATCGCCGACGCCAGCTCAGGTCGCCGCAGCACCCAGGCAAGCGCCAGCTCGGCCATCGAGTACCCCGCCTGATCGGCGATCGGCCGCAGGCGCTCGACGGCCGCCAGCGTGGTGTCGTTCATCACCAGGTCCATCGAGGTGTTCATCTGACCGTGCGCGGCGCGCGAGTCAGCCGGCGGCTTGAGTCCGGCCCGATACTTGCCGGTCAGCAGGCCCTGGGCGAGCGGCGACCAGACGATCTGCGAGATCCCATTGGCTTGGCTGAGCGCGAAGACCTCAACCTCGGGCGCCTGCCAGAGCATCGAGTACTGGGGCTGGGAGGAGACGAACAGGTCGGGGCCGGCGATCTCGATCGCCGCCTGGATCTGCTCAGGGGTCCACGGGCTGAACCCCAGGTACCGGGTTGGCCGTGTCGAAGAAGTTGATCCCGGCCTCGAACGCGGCGTCGGTGCAAGCCTTGGTCGCGTCGGCTTCGACGCCGCCCGAGTAGGTCAGCCAGGAACCGAGCGAGATCCCGGAAACCTGCAGGTCGGAACTGCCCAGGGTGCGTTATCTCATGCCGACGACATCCTAGGCGCCCGCCAACCTCGACGAATGTATGATTTCCGGAGCATCGCGGCGCTGACAGGCAACCAAGTGCGGCCGGATCGGGCCCCAAGGTTGTGCAGTTTGTAGTGCTTCCGAGGATTCCGCCGGCATGGCACCTTTTAATAGAGTCATGTGGCGCGAACAGAGAGAGGTCACCGCCCCGGAGCTCGGACTGTCCGCTTCGCAGGCGGCCCAGGCACTGGGTGTCTCGGTCGAGACGATCCGACACTGGTCAGACCTCGGCTATCTGGAGTCGTACCGGGCCGCTTCGGGTCAGCGTCGTTTCAGCCAGGATCGGATCGACGGCTTCATCGGCCGGCTCGAGCATCAGCACGTCGTCGATCCGCTGCGTGATCGCCGGGTCGGCTGACGCCGGCAGGCGCCGATCGCGACGATCGGCTGCGCTCGGCGGGCGCCGATCGCGACTACAGCCCGGTCGGGTGCCGGACGATGTAGCCGCCGGTTCCGTCGTCGAGATTAGCGGTCGCGTCGGCCTTGATCAGCCACCGCGGACCGGTCCCCGCCGGCGTCGTCGGCCCCCAATGAGCCGTATCAAACGCCAACCCCGCGATCACGATCCAGGTATGACCAGCATTCGCATAGATCGTCACCCACTGACCCGGACCCGCACTCCCGAAGCTCTCCAGACCCGTCGAATCCTCAGACTCACTCAACAACCCAGCCGCATGCAACACGAAGCTGACCGAACCCGAGCAGTCATACCCCGGAGCGTTCCACGTCGCATGACCACCGGCATAGATGTAGGGCTTGTCATCGATCGAGTTAGCCGCCGCGATCATCTCCTGCACGACCGCCGGCGCGCTCGCCGGCGCCGTCGCGTTGCCATCGGCATCGATCGTCGCCGTCGCCCCCGGCGTCGTGGCCGGCGTCGTCGTCGGATTGCTGGCCGTCTTCGGAGTCGACTCGACCTTGGCCACATCCTCACGCAACAACCGCGACTCGGCATACGTCACGACACCGTTGTCCTCGACATCGTTAGCGCCCTGCCAGGAGACAACGCTCGACTCCGTCGACGGACCATAGTCACCATCGACCGTCGTCGGATAGCCGTCAACCGTCAAGTACGCCTGCAACACCCGCACGTCGTGACCGCTCATCCCCGGTCGCAACACACGGTTACCAAGATGCTCAGAGCCACCGTTCTGCACCACCGGCGCCAGCACCGGATTGGTCTCCACAAGCTTCGTCGGGTCGTTGGTGACCCCGCGCTTGGCCTTGGCGTGCTTGACCTTGACGGTCTTTGAGCCGGTCAAGCCGCTGCCGCCGCTGACGGTGTCGGTCGCGTCGGCGTCCAGCTTGTCGACCTGGCGCACCACCGCGATCGTGTGCGCGTCGGCGACCCCGGTGGCCTTCAGCTCATAGAAGCGCTGAAACCGCTTGATGTCTCGCGCGGTCTGCGCGGTGAACCGCCCGTTGGCGGTCGTCACGAACCCGGCCTGGCTCAGATCGGCCTGGAGTGCGAAGACGGCAGCGCCCTTCGCCCCCCGGTGCAGCGCGCGACGGCCCAGCGAATGGGCCGTGGCGGGTGCCGCCGAGACAAGTCCGGCAGCGGCGATCACCGCAGTGCCAGCTAGGCAAGGCACTACTCGGGTACGAGCTCGAAACACAGACAACCCTTCTCTTTCGCGCGCCTTCGGGGTTAGCTGACGGGCTCGCGCTGAAAGAGTGCGCTACGCCGATGATCCGGCGATTCGCCCCCGGGAGGTCTGGGTAGACATCCCTTCGGGTTCCCCGATCGCCCAGAGGTAGCCACTGGGCAATTCGGCTTTGGGTGATTATCGGCGGGCAGACTACTACAGGTGCAAGATGCGTGTCACGTCGTCCGTCCTTGCAGGAGATTCGCTATGAGCAGCGTGTCGGCGCGGATCGGTAGGCTGCGGACATGGCGACCGACTACACCCCGCAGCAGGTTGCGGCGCTGTGGGCCGACGGCACGATCCAGCTGATCGATGTCCGCGAGCGCCATGAGCATGAGTCCGGCCGGATCGCCGGAACCCGCCTGATCGAGCTCGGCTCGCTGCAACGGGAGGCCGGCACGATCGACCCCCAGCAGCCGGTCGTCTTCTACTGCCGCTCGGGCGGCCGCTCGGCGATGGCGACCGATGCGTTCGAGCAGGCGGGCTTCGATGCGCACAACATGACGGGCGGGATGCTCGAGTGGGCGGCCGCCGGCCTCCCGATCGAGCCCGACGGCGGCTACGTCGCCGACCCGTGAGGGTCAGGCGGCCACGTCTGGTCGCCAGAATCCCAGTAGCGCAGCACGAACGCGCGCTCGCCGATCTCCTGGTCGCCGTCGCTGGGCCATTCCGAGATCCCGAACCGGACGATCGTGAGCTGGCCACCCTCCTGGTCGCCGTACAGCAGGTCGACCCAAATCACGCCACCGCCGGTCTGCAGCTCGTCCATCATGTCCCGGTAACCCGGCTCGTCGGGGTCGTAGAGGCCGCCCTGCCAGTAGCCGGTCTCGCCCGCCGGGATGTAGAGGTCCAGCTGCTGGCGGCGGAACTCGGCGAGGAGCGGCGTTGGCACTTCGCCCTGCCGGCCGGCGAAGGACTCCCCGGTCCTGGCCACCTCCCCCGCCTGCGTGCGCGCGCGCCAGCCGAGGATCACCGCCAGCCCGGCGCCACCGTTGCGTAGCCCGATCCCCATATGGATCCGCCCGTCGTGCTCCTCGGCTGCGGCGCCGTGACCAGCGACGTTCAGGAACGTCCCGTCGCCAAAGCGCAGCCGTTCGACTGGATCCTCTTCGCGGGACGGGATCAGCACCGGCCGGGTGCCGATCAGCATCGACTTCTCGGCAACCCGCGCTGAGCGGTTGGCCGAGCGCACCGAGCTGAACGTCGCCACCGCCAGCACCAGCGTGCCGCCGGCCGTCGCCAGCGACGAGATCGTCACCCAGTCAGCCATCGCGCCAACCGCACCTGGAAACACACCGAGCCCGCACGCTGGCGGGCTCGGCCTCGGGAAGTGAGGATCTGACTAGAGCTTCTGGACGTTGACGGCCTTGGGACCCTTGGGCCCGGCCTCCTCCTCGTAGGACACCTTCGCGCCCTCCGCGAGTGAGCGGTAGCCGTCCGCCTGAATGCTCGAGTGGTGCACGAAAAGGTCCCGGCTGCCTTCATCGGGGGTGATGAAGCCGAAGCCCTTCTCGTCGGAGAACCACTTGACTGTTCCGGTTGCCATTGGCAGTTTCCCTCCGGGGAACGTGAAGTGCTGCTACCCGGACGCGACTGCTTGCCACCCGAGGCCTGCACCTACTTACTTGTCGCCGCTTCGCGGCCTGTCGGCCGGGAACCTAGCACGACGCGTCGGTTTTCAATAGGCCTCCACAATGCTTCACAGCTTGGCCACAGGTCATCATCTCAAACGCCATGGAAGACCCGATGCCCCTGCGCGGTTGCACCGCGCTGCCGCTGCGCGAGATCGACCTGCGAGCGTCGCGCTCTTCGGGTCCCGGCGGCCAACATGCGAACGTCACCGCGTCGCGGATCGAGGCGAGCTTCGACGTTGCCGCCTCGACTTCGCTGAGCGACGCCGAGAAGCGGCTGATCATCGACCGGCTCGGCCCGGTTGTGACCGCGATCGCGCAGGACGAGCGCAGTCAGGCCCGCAATCGCGAGCTGGCGCTTGAGCGCCTGCGCGGCCGATTGAGCGCCGCGCTGGTGGTCGCCCCGCCGCGCCGTTCGACGCGGCCGACGAGCGCCTCCGAACGCCGTCGTGAGCGGGCCAAACGCCGTCGAGCCGAGATCAAGCGGGGCCGCCGGCCGCCACCGGCCGATCCCGACGCCTGACCTCGCCTGCTAAATGCTCGCGGCGGATGCGCTGGTACGTGGACGGCATGAACGTGATCGGCACCCGGCCGGACGGCTGGTGGCGTGATCGTGACGCCGCGATGCTGCGCCTCGTGCGGCTGCTGGAGAACTGGGCGGCGGCCGAGGGCGAGGACGTCGTCGTCGTGTTCGAACGCCCGACGCGCCCACCGCTGCGCTCGAGCGTGATCGAGATCGCGACCGCTCCCAAGCCCAAGGCCGACGCCGCCGACGACGAGATCGTCCGGCGGCTGGCGCGTGAGCCCCAGCCCGGCCTGGTGCGCGTGGTGACCTCCGATCGGTGGCTGTCGGACCGGGCGCACGCGGCCGGCGCGTCGGTCCACGGCGCCGATATGTTCCGCTCGCTGCTCGAGCAGTTTTGAGCGGCGCCCGCGCGCCCGTACGCGCACGGGTGAGAGAGTCCTCGGCAGGGCTTGCCACAATTAGGGGCATGGCCGACCAGCCAACCCAGGAGGCGCCGCCTCCACAGCGAGGCCGGGCGCAGCCTCCCCCGCCCGGGACGCACGGCTGGAAGGTCACGCCCGCGCCCGACGGCCGCGGAGCCCAGCGGCCGCCGCAGCCGTCGCCCAACCGGACTCGGATGCGGTGGTGGATCCTCGGCATCGTCGTCGCGCTGCTGGTGGTCAACCTGGTGCTCGCCCGCTCGTCGCTGTCGCCCAACTCCCCCGTCCGCGTCCCCTATAGCCCGACCTTCATCGCGCAGGTCAAGGCCGGCAACGTTCACGACATCGACTCCAAGAGCGACTCGATCACCGGTCATTTCAACAAGCCGGTGAAGTATCCGGCCGACTCGACCTCGAACGCGAGCAAGAACTTCGAGACCCAGGTGCCGTCGTTCGCCAACAATCGCCAGCTGTCGACGCTGCTGGATCAGCACGGCGTGATCCAGGACGCGTCGAACCCCGACAGCGGCCCGTCGACGCTCGTCTCGATCCTGGTCGGCTTTGGCCCGACGCTGCTGTTCCTGCTGCTGATCTTCTTCGTGTTCCGCGCGATGAGCCGCGGCGGCGGCGGCGCCGGCGGGCTGATGTCGTTCGGTCGCTCGCGCGCCCGACGGGTCGAGGCGTCCGATCAGCACGTGACGTTCCAGGACGTCGCCGGCATCGACGAGGCCAAGGACGAGCTGACCGAGATCGTCGACTTCCTCAAGAGCCCGGACAAGTACCTCGCGCTCGGTGCCCGGATCCCGCGCGGCGTGCTGCTGTCGGGGCCGCCCGGGACCGGCAAGACGCTGCTGGCGCGCGCCGTCGCCGGCGAGGCCGGGGTCCCGTTCTTCCAGATGTCGGCGTCGGAGTTCGTCGAGATGATCGTCGGCGTCGGCGCCTCGCGGGTGCGCGATCTGTTCGCCCAGGCCAAGCAGGCCGCTCCGGCGATCATCTTCATCGACGAGCTCGACGCAATCGGCCGGTCGCGGTCGGGCGGCGGCCCGAACCTGTCAGGCGGTCACGACGAGCGCGAGCAGACGCTCAACCAGATCCTGACCGAGATGGACGGCTTCTCGCCGCGTGAGTCGGTGATCGTGCTCGGCGCCACCAACCGGCCCGAGGTGCTGGACCAAGCGCTGCTGCGCCCCGGCCGGTTTGACCGGCGCGTCGTGGTGTCGCCGCCGGACCGCGCCGGGCGCGAGGCGATCCTGCGCGTCCACACGCGCTCGGTGCCGCTGGAGCCCGACGTCGACCTCGGTTCGATCGCCGCCTCGACCCCGGGCATGGTCGGCGCCGACCTGGCCAACCTCGCCAACGAGGCGGCGCTGCTGGCGGCGCGCCGCAAGCATCCCCGGGTCGCCAACGAGGACATCACCGACGCGCTCGAGCGGATCGTGCTCGGGGCCGAGCGCAAGGTGATGATCTCCGACGAGGATCGCCGCCGGACCGCCTACCACGAGGCCGGCCACGCGATCATGGGGATGCTCACCCCCGGCGCGGACCCGGTTCGCAAGGTCTCGATCATTCCCCGCGGGATGGCGCTCGGGGTCACCTTCTCGGCGCCTGACGCGGACCGCTTCAACTTCGACGAGCGTCACTTGATCGCCCAGATCAAGGTCGCGCTCGGCGGCCGCTCGGCCGAAGAGGTCGTGTTCGGCGATATCACCACCGGCGCGGAATCCGACATCCAGCAGCTGACGCGGATCGCGCGCGCGATGGTCGGGCGCTGGGGTATGAGCCCGGCGATCGGTCCGATCGCGGTGCTGCCCGCCGACGGCCAGAGCCCGTTGCTGCCCGGGGTCTCCGAGACCTCGCAGCGCACCCAGGAGCTGATCGACGACGAGGTCCGTCGGATCGTCGACACCGCAAGCCGTGAGACGGTCGAGACGCTGACGAGCCGTCGCGCCAACCTCGACTCGCTCGTCGCCGAGCTGCTGACCCACGAGACGCTCGACCAGGTCGCCGCCTACCGGGCCGCGGGATTGCCGACCAACCTCGCCGCGGAGGATGAGGCAGACGTGCCGGCGCCGGCCTACCTGACCGCGACGGACGACCCGGCCGCGGGCAACGGTCGCCCGCCGACCTCGTAGGTCGGCCGTCAGTCGCTGAGGCGCGTCATCCGGGCGAGCGCCTCATGGCACTCGACCACGCGCCGCTTGACCGGGTCGTTGTCGGGCCGGTCGTGTACGAGGTCCCAGGTACGGTCAGCGACCTCACGCGCGTTCTCCGGCGTCGCCGTCTCCCACAGCCGGTTGACGAGCGTCAGCTCGAACTCGCGGATCTGGTCGGCGGGCTCGCCGGGGGCCATCCGCGGCAGCGGTTCGCCGGTCGCCTCGCGCCACATCCCGGTCGCCACCAGCAGTCGATTACGGAGCTCGATCTGGTCCATCGCGGTCATGGTAGATATCACGCGGCGCCGGAGTGACGTCACACACGTCGCCGTCCGGGTGGCGCGGGCTCGACGCGGGGAAGCTCGCGCGCGGTCCGCTAGACGCGCGGCAGCTCCTGGATGGCGGACAGCAGCGGCGCGAACAGATCGCCGTCGGCGGCGACCCGGTTGAGCACCTCGCCGGGGCCGAAGCTGAGCAGCTCCGGATCGCCCCCATCGCGACAACGCCTGACCTCGTCCCAACTGACCGGGGTCGAGACCGCAGGGGTCGGACGGGCGCGCAGCGAGTAGACGTTGACGGTCGTCTTGTGGCGGTCGTTCTGGCTCCAGTCGACCAGTACCCGCCCGGGCCGCAGCCGCTTGGTCATGCGGCTGACGACGAGCTCGGGCAGCCGCTGCTCCATGAGCTCGGCGACCGTTCTGGCAAACGGTTTGGTCTGCTCGTAGGTGGTCTGGGTGTTGAGCGGCACGTACACCTGCATGCCCTTCGACCCCGAGGTCTTGACGACGCTCTCGAGCTTCAGCGCCGAGAACAGCCCGCGCAACACGAGCGCCACCTCCGAGCACTCCACCAGCCCAGCGGGGGCGCCCGGATCCAGATCGAACACGAGCATCGTCGGCCGCAGCGGGTCGGCGCGCAGCGACAGCGACGTGTGCAGCTCGATGTCGGCCAGGTTGGCCAGCCACACGAGTGTCGCCCGGTCCTGCGCGAGCGTGTATCTGACGTCCTGCACCTGGACCGTCTCGACCCATTCAGGCCGGTGCGACGGCGACTGCTTCTCGTAGAAGTACGGCGAGTCGACGCCGTTGGGATAGCGCTTGAGCGTCAGCGGCCGGTCCTTGAGATGCGCGACGACGAACGGCGCGATCCGCGTGTAGTACGTGATCAGGTCACCCTTGGTGAAGCCGGTCTCGGGGTAGAGCACCTTGTCCCAGTTGGTCAGCTTCAGCGCCCGGCCGTCGACGGTCACCGCCAAGGCTCCGTCCGGTCGTCTGATCACGTCCCCGAACAGCTCTTCGGGGCTGGCGCCGAGCCGTTCGGAACCCGCGCCCGGCTCCGCGCGGGCGGCATTCCCCGCCTCACCAGTAGCCGTTGTGGCGGACGGCTCGGACGGCTCGGTCGGTTCCTCGGCCTCGGACGGACCCTCACGAACCACCTCGGCGGCCGGCTTGTCGTCGCGCAGCGCCTTGAACGACGGCGCCCGCATCACGCCCTCGCCGGTCCACTCGCGGAACTCGACCTCCGCCACCAGCTCGGGGCTGACGAACTCGGCGTTGCGCGGGAGCTTCGGCGGGTCCTGAAACGGGTTGGTGGGCGTGCGCAGCGGTTTCAGCCGCCGCGTCAGCTCGGTCAGCGTCCGCTCGGTGAACCCAGTCCCGACGCGGCCGGCGTAGCGCAGCGGGCGGTTGGCGCGTGGGTGGGTCCGATCCGAATCGTAGTAGCCCATCAGCAGCGCGCCGATCCGGTCGGTGCGGCGCCCCTCGCCCGGCAGCCAGCCGCCGATCACCAGCTCCTGGCGGCGCAGGTGCTTGATCTTGATCCACGCGCCGGTCCGTCGCCCGGGCTCGTATCGGGAGTCCAGGCGCTTGGCGACGACGCCCTCCAGACCCTGCTGCTTGGTGGCCTCGAGCAGCCGCGCGCCGGCGCCGCGCTGCACGGCCGGCACCCGCCACGCCGACCCGCCGAGGTGGAGCGCCTCCAGTCGCTCGCGCCGCTGGTCGTAGGGCAGCGCCATCAGCGTCTCGCCGTCGAGATGGAGCAGATCGAAGATCGCGTAGACGACCGGAGTCGACTTCGACAGCCGCTTGACCGCATTGGGTGAGGTCACGTGCATCCGGCTCTGCAATCGCTCGAAGCTCGGCTTGCCCGCATCGTCGAACGCGACGATCTCCCCGTCGAGCACCGCCTCACGCATCCCCAGGTCTGAGAGGATCCCGCGAACCTCCGGATAGGCGTCGGTGATCTCGTTGAGGTTGCGACTCTCAAGCCGGATCCGGCCGGGCTTGCAGTACGCGATCGCGCGCACCCCGTCCCACTTGACCTCGAAGCTGTAGCGCGACTCGTCGACCGGCATCCGGCCCGCGTCGGCGAGCATCGGCACGATCCGCTCGGGCATCGGCTCGCGCTCGTGGCCGTCGCCGACGGGCGCCGGCGGGTCCATCCGGTGGATCATCCAGTCGTTCTCGTTGCCCTGACCCTGCGCATTGCGCCCGATCGGGAACAGCCCGTAGCGGCCGTTGAGCCGCTCGCCGTGGAACGTGACCTCGACCTTCTTTGCGTCGAACTTGTGGGTCTCGTACGTGCCCGTGTCCCAGATCTCCATCGTGCCGGCGCCGTATTCGCCCGTCGGGATCTCCCCGTGGAAGTCCAGGTACCGCAACGGGTGGTCCTCGGTCCGGACCGCGAGCCGGTTCTCCTTCGGCGTCGGCGGGATCCCGTTCGGGATCGCCCAGGACGCGAGCACCCCCTCGTGCTCGAGCCGCAGGTCCCAGTGCAGTCGCGTGGCATGATGCTCCTGCACGACGAACCTCGGCTCGCTCGGTTCCACGCCGGGCTCGCTGCCGTCCGGCTCCGGCGTCTGTCCGAAGTCGCGCTTGTCGCGATATCGCCTGAGCTTGTCGGCCGCCATGGCCGCAGGCTAAACCGCCCGCGCCCGTCCCGCCCGCCGCCTCAATGCTCGGATGATCTCGTCACGCACGCCCTCGGGGTCCTGCTCGAACTGGTCGGTCGTGTAGCGCAGGACCAGCCAGCCGGCGTCGCGCAGCGTCTTGTCGTTGCGGTGGTCGCGGCGGATCTGGGCGGGCGAGTGATGGTTGCCGATCCCATCCAGCTCGACGATCAGCATCGCGTCGTCGTAGACGGCGTCGACCGGAATCCCAAGCACGCGGACGCTGATCCGATCGGGCTTGGGGATGTCGAGCGACTCGCACAGCCAGATGTAGTCATCCTCGAACGGGCTCTGTGTCTGGGCGAACAGCGGCTCGTAGTTGTCGATCGCCCAGTCGAGTACAGCGCTGCCGGCACGGCCCTGCCCGCACATCGCTCGGATCGCCGGCGCGTGGAGGCTGTGGGCGTAGTCCAGGTTGGCGAGCGCCTTGCGCACGAGCTTGAGCTCACCCCGGGCGGCGAGGTCGATCAACGTCTGGGCGATCGATGTGACCGGTATCCCCTTGTGGCGCTCGCGGTCGAGCTCGGGGCGACGACCGTGAACGGCGATCCCGGGCAGCGTGCGCTTGCGCCGCGGGGTTGACACGTGGATCGGCCGCACCGGGAAGTCGATCAGGCCGCGCCACCACGCGGCGGTCCCGTGCGAGAGCATCGCGCCGGGACCGGCGTACAGGATCGCCTCCCACAGGTCGGCCTCGACCGTGCGGGCGGGGCTGCCGACCGCGTAGACGCCGGGCAGCCGCGGATAGATGTACCCCGTGCGCTTCCAATCGGCAATCGTCGCCCTCGCCGTCCCGATCGCGAGCAGCTGGGCCGTCGTGATCCTCGCCTGCCGACGCCCCGCGATCCGACCCACCCGAAGCTTGGCGTTCTCGTTCGGCCCATCCGAACCTTCTCGCCAAGCGCGTCCCATCGACCCACCTTGGCGGCCGCATCTCAACGCGAGCCAAGGGATTTGTGCCAGTTTTGTTCCGATGCGCGTCGTCACCTGGAACGTCAACTCGCTGAAGGCGCGGATGCCGCGGGTGCTGGAGCTGCTCGAGCAGCACGCGCCCGACGTGCTCTGCCTGCAGGAGACCAAGTGCAATCCCGACGCGTTTCCCGCGCTGGAGTTGCAGGCGGCCGGCTACGAGGCCGTGCACGCGTCCGGCGGGCGCTGGGCGGGCGTTGCGATCCTCGCCAAGCACGGCGCCGCGCCCACCGATCCGCACACCGGCCTCACCGACGACCCGGTTCCCGACGAGGCCCGCTGGATCGAGGCCACGGCGAGCGGGATCCGGTTCGTGAGCGTCTACGTGCCCAACGGCCGGACGCTCGACAGCCCCGAGTATCCCCGCAAGCTCGCGTTCCTGGAGGCGATGGCGCGGCGGATCGCCGACCTGCAACAGCAGGGCCCGCTGATCGTCTGCGGCGACATGAACATCGCCCCGGCCGACGCCGACGTCTACGACCCGGTGGCGTTCGTCGGTGGCACCCACGTCAGCGAACCCGAGCGCGCCCACCTGGCGGCGATCCTCGACGCCGGGATGGTCGACGCCTACCGGGCGCTGCATCCCGACGAGGTCCAGTACACGTGGTGGGACTACCGCGCCGGCAACTTCCACAAGGGCCTGGGACTGCGAATCGACCTGGCGCTGGTCAGCGCGTCACTGGCGCCGCGCCTCACCGCATGCGGGATCTATCGCGACTACCGCAAGGGCCACAAGCCCTCGGATCACGCGCCGCTCGCGGTCGACCTCTAGCCCCGGCCACGCGCCGCTCGCAGTCGACCCCTAGCCCCGACCACGCGCCGCTCGCAGTCGACCCCTAGCCCCGACCACGCGCCGCTCGCAGTCGACCCGTCACCCGGACCGCCAGCGACGCGTCAGCGAACCGCGACGCCCATGATCGTCGGGCGCACGGTCGGCGCCGCGCTCGGCTGCTCGCCGCGCTCCAGCCACGCCACCGTCAGCGGCGAATCGCGCAGCAGCCCCTCCGTGCGGCGGTTGGGACGGCAGCCGTCGGCGACGAGCCGATGCGGGCGCTGGACGAGATCCTGCACGAAGGCGAGCACGCTGCCGTCAGCGGCGCGGACGTGCTCCAGGAACAGCAGCCGGCCCTCGGGTTTCAGCACCCGCGCGATCTCTCCAAGCGCCGCCGAGACATCGTCGATCGAACACAGCACGAAGGTCACGACGACCGTGTCGTAGGTGGCATCGTCGAACGGCAGCGACGGGACCCCGGCGCGCGCGAGGCTGACGATCCCGCTGCCGGGCCAGTCGGGAACCGAGGCCAGCTCCGAGCGGATGTGATCGAGCATGTACTCGCTCGGGTCGGCCAGCACCAGCTCGGTGACCGCCTGGGGGTACCAGGGCAGGTTGGCGCCGCTGCCGGCGCCGATCTCAAGCGTGACGCCTTCTGAGTGGGCCAACAGCCGCTCGCGGGTGCGCGCCTGACCCGCCCGGTCACAGCGACGGACGAGCGACGGGTAGTACGTGGCGAACAGCCGCTCGCTCAGATCTCCTGGCACGCCCTGCCAAACTAGCTTCTTCGGCAACGTTTACGCGTAGACGCGAGGATCTCCTGCTATGGCACGTGTTCTGGTAGTCGACGACGAACCGGCGGTTCGCCGCGCGCTCGAGCGCGCGCTGCACCTGGAGCATCATGATGTCGCGCTGGCCGAGGACGGCGAGCAGGCGCTCGACGCGCTCGCCTCCCATCCCGCCGACGCCGTGATCCTCGACGTGATGATGCCCAAGCTCGACGGGCTCGAGGTCTGTCGCCGGCTGCGCAAGTCAGGAGACCGCACGCCGGTGCTGATGCTGACCGCGCGGGACGCGATCGACGATCGCGTCGAGGGCCTCGACGTCGGCGCCGACGACTACCTGGTCAAGCCGTTCGCGCTGCGCGAGCTGCAGGCCCGGCTGCGGGCGCTGCTGCGTCGCTCCAGCGACGGCGCGACCGAGGGCGAGACGCTGACCTACGCCGATCTGGTGCTTGACCCGATCGCCCATGAAGTCCACCGCTCAGACCGGCTGATCGAGCTGTCGCGGACCGAGTTCCTGCTGCTCGAACTGTTCCTCCGGCACCCGCGCCAGGTGCTGACCCGCACGACGATCTTCGAGAACGTCTGGGGCTACGACTTCGGGCCCACGTCCAACGCGCTCGGCGTGTACATGGGCTATCTGCGACGCAAGACCGAGGCCGGCGGCGAGTCTCGCCTGCTGCACACGGTTCGCGGCGTGGGTTACGTGCTGCGAGACTGATCTGGCGATGCCGCTGCGCAGGCGCCTGTCGATCATCGCCGCCGCCTCGGTCGGGATCGCGATCCTGGCCGCATCGGTCGTCTGTTACCTGGTCGTCCGCAATCAGCTGCGCGGCCAGGTGGACGACTCATTGCGGGCCCAGGCCCAGGCGATTCAGAATGGCTCGCTCAGCATCGGCGAGCAGCTGCCCACGATCTCGCCGAGTGCGGGCGGACCAGCCCAATACCAGCAGACCGTCACGAGCACGGGCCAGGTCTACCGGACCGGCAACATCAACCTGCCGATCACCAGTCGAACGCGGTGGCTGGCCGATGGTCATCAGGGGAGCTATCTGACCGACTTCCAGGTCGGTCCCAGCCATCTTCGGGAGATCTGCTTCTCGATCCGCGGGATCAACAAGTTCACCGGCGCCCCGGTGACCGCTGCGGTCCAGCTCGCCCGGCCGCTCAACAGCGTCGACAACATCCTCTCGAACCTGCGCCTGATCCTCGGACTGGTGCTGGTCGGCGGTGTGCTCGTCGCCGGCACGCTCGGCCGATTCGCCAGCCGCCGCGTCCTCAAGCCGCTCAAGGAGGTCGAGCGCACGGCACAGCACATCGCCGAGACCGACGACCTGTCGGACCGGATCCACGTGCGCGCCGACGACGAGGTGGGGCGGCTGGCGAGCCGCTTCAACCAGATGCTCGACCGCCTGCAGGGCTCGCGCAACGCGCTCGACGACTCGGTCCGCGCCCAGCGCCAACTCGTAGCCGACGCATCACACGAGCTGCGCACGCCGGTCACGAGCCTGCGGACCAACATCGAGATCCTGCTGCAGACCGATGACCTGGATCCCAAGGAGCGCCACGCGATGCTGACCGATGTGGTCGAGCAGTCCGAGGAGTTGGCGTCGCTGGTCAACGACCTGATCGAGCTCGCCCGTGGCGACGAGCCGGGCCCCGAGACCGACGACGTGCGCCTGGACTGGGTGGCGGAGGAGTCGCTGGCGCGGGCGCGACGCAACGCCCCCGGGTTGCGGTTCGAGGCGACGATCGAACCGGCGCTGCTGGACGGCATCCCGGAGCGGCTCGGCCGCGCGATCAACAACCTGCTCGACAACGCGTCGAGGCACTCGCGGGCCGGCGGCACGGTCGAGCTCTACGCGGGGCCGGCCGGGATTCGCGTCCGCGACCACGGCGACGGGGTCGACGAGGCCGACCTGCCCTACCTGTTCGACCGCTTCTACCGGGGTTCGAACTCACGTGGGCGCCAGGGCTCAGGGCTGGGGCTCGCGATCGTGCGTCAGGTCACCGAGCAGCACGGCGGTACCGCGTCCGTCACCAACGCCCCCGGCGGCGGTGCGCTGTTCACGCTGACGCTCCCCGCGGTCGCCGCCGAGCAGCCCGGGCAGCCCCACGAGCCGCCCGACGCGCACCCGGCCGCCGAGGCCGACCCGCTGAAGATCAGCTGACCGGCGGCGCCTGCGGCCGCGCGGACCTCGCCACCCGCGCACGCCGGGCGAATGCGAACTGGCGCCGCAGCGCGAAGAAGCAGAGCACGTAGACCGGCACGATCGCCAGCAGCAGCAGCCCACGCTCCGACGGATCGCCGAACAGCGCTACCACCCCGAGCTCGGCTGCGATCGCCGGGATCGCCGCCAGCATCGCCGTGTGCGCGCGGTAGCCGGTGAAGTGCTCGCGGCCGACGACCTCCATCGTCCCCAGCGCGCAGATCACAAGCCCGGCGATCAGCGCCGGCGGGCGACTCGACAGATATCCGTAGATCGCCGCGGCCAGCCCCGCCAGGATCGCGAACTCCGAGACTGGCACGCTGCCGAACAGACCCGCCGGCCGCTCGCCGTCGGTGCCGAGCATCCGTCCGGCGCGGCGCCGGGCGCTGTCGGTCGCCGCCCGCTGCTCGGCGACCAGCTGCCGCCGGCTCGATTGGACCGCGCGCGGCGCCGCGGTTGACGACCGCCGCTTGCGCGCCCGCTTGGATTTGCTCGACACTGGCCGAGGAGCATAAAGCTCCTCAATCCCAGCGGTGGCGGCCGCCCCGGAGGGCGCGCAGCTCAGACACGCCGAACGCCTCGTCGACCGTGGCCGAGGCAACGCTGGGCGCGGGCCTCGTCCCGGGCGCCGGCAGCGCGCCCGGCAACGGCGTCACCGGCAGCTCGCGTTCCACCGTCCCGCCCTCGCCGTCGGCTTGCACCGAGATCACGCGCGAGCCCACCCGCGATGCGACGCATCGCTCGAGCTCGGTCCCGCGCAGCACCAGCCCGGCGCCGTCATCGGCCGCGAACCCGGCCGGCAGCCGTCCGGTCGCGATCGCCTGACGGAACACCGGCAGCCGCTCGGGCTCGCCGTCCATGTGCACCGACAGGCTGCCGCGGACCAGGCCAAGCCCGGTCACCGCGGCCGCGAACCCGCCGCTCATCGTGATCCCACCCTCGAACCAGCACATCGCCCCGGCGCTCAACCCGGCCAGGACGATCCCGCGCTCCCAGGCGGCGCGCATGATCTCGTCGACCGAGTGCTCACGCCAGACCGCCAGCATGTTGCGCATCGAGCCGCCACCGACATAGATCGCGTCCTGCGCGAGCAGATGTTCACGGGGGTCGATCCGATCGCGGCCGAGGTGGAACAGCGACAGGATCGAGGGCTCGCACGGCCACGAGCTGAAGCGCTCGAAGAAGCGAGTCGCCTGCTCACGAGGGTCACCCGACGCGGTCGGCAGAAAGCAGATCCGCGGCACCGGCTTGCCGGTCAGCTCCAGCGCGAACCGGTCCAACGCGAGCGTCGACTCCATCGTGAAGCCGCCGCCCCCCATCGCCAGGATCCGGCGCCGGTCCTCATCCATCGACTTGCACTCAGGCGGCGAGCGGCAACGGAACCGGCTCCCCCAGATAGCGCACCGTCAGATCCTCCTCGGTGATCTCGCCGCGGTCATCGACGTAAGCGTATCGGGCCTGCGAGACCGGCCGCGAGGAGACGACCTCGGCCAATTCGGTGCCGATGAAGTGCAGCGCCGCACCATCGCCGACCCCGTAGCCGGCCGGCATCCCGTCCGCGATCGCGTCCAGGAAGCCCGTCCGCCGGCCCGGCTCCTCGTTGTAGTGCACAGCGTTGGAGTACGGCAGGAAGCCGAGGCCGCGCAACCGACGCTGGGGTCCCTCGTGAAATCCGGACAGCACCTCTTCAAACCAGCACAGCGATCCGGCGGAGCCGCCGCACAGCAGCACGCCCGCCTGCCACGCGTCGTACAGTGCCTCGTCGATCCCGTGCGCTTGCCAGGTCCCCATCAGCGACACGAGCGAGCCGCCGCCGACGTAGATCACATCCTGGGCGAGCAGATGGGCGCGGGGATCGCCGACGCCCGTCTCACGCCGGAACAATGAGATGTGCGACGGCTCGCAGATCGATGACGAGAACGCCCGGTAGAACCGCACGACGTAATGGTCGGCATCGCCCGACGCGGTCGGCAGAAAGCAGACCTTCGGGCGCGTGACGCCGGTCAGCCGGAGCACATAGTCGTCAAGCAGCGGATTCCCCCACTCCATCGAGAAGCCGCCGCCGCCAAACGCCACGATCTGTGGTGACCGTCCGCCGCCGCTCATGGTACGAAAGCTACGTTCCGCACGAGCGCTCGCCATTGGCCCCGTGGCCAAACATCGAGACGCTGAGATCGCCCGCGTGCGGGCGTATTACAGCCCGGCTTCGGGGGAGATCCGAGCCGTCGAAGGCGAGGTGTCGTCCATCTCCCGGAACAGTCCGGTGACGACGAACACGACCTGCTCGGCAATGTCGACGGTGTTGTCACCGATCCGCTCCAGGCACCGCGCCACGAGGATCATGAACATCCCCCACTCACGCATGTCGACGTCGTCGCCGATCTCGACCGCGCGCTTGAAGATATCCCGGTTCAGCCGGTTGATCCCGGCGTCCTGGCGGACCAGGTCCTGGGCCATCCGAACGTTGCGTGAGCCGAGCGCCTGCTTGGCCTGCAGCACCTGCGAGCGAGCCTGCAGCCCCATCTTCTCGATCGCGTCGAGGATGTCCTTGTCCTTCGGCGACTCGTAGCCCGACAGCGGCACCAGCTTGGCGATGTTGACGCACTGATCGCCCATCCGCTCGATGCAGCGGATCACGTGCAGCAGCGCCGCGACGATCCGCAGGTCCGACGCGACCGGCGCCTGGCGCGCCAACATCGACAGGATCCCCTGGTGAACCTCCAGATAGCGGCCGTCGATGCGGTCGTCGTCGGCGACGACCATCGAAGCGAGCTCGACGTCCTGGTACGCGATCGACTCCTGCGCGCGATCCAGCTGCGAGATGACCAGGTCCAGTCCACCCAGGACCTGGCGCTCGAGCTCGACGAGGTCCTCCCGAAACTGATGGCGGGTCTCACGCATGCGATCAGCCGAACTTCCCGGTCACGTAGCGCTCGGTCCGTTCGTCGGACGGGTTGCTGAAGATGTCGTGGGTCGGCGCGTGCTCCACGACTTCGCCGTCGAGCATGAACACGGTCGAGTCCGCGACGCGTGCGGCCTGCTGCAGGTTGTGGGTGACGATCACGATCGTATAGCGCGCCTTGAGCTCGTCGATCAGCTCCTCCACCTTCAACGTCGCGATCGGATCCAGCGCCGAGCACGGCTCGTCCATCAGGATCACCTCGGGTTCGACCGCGATCGTGCGAGCGATGCAGAGCCGCTGCTGCTGACCGCCGGAGAGGCCGACGCCGGGGGCGCTGAGCCGCTCGGAGACCTCGGACCAGAGACCCACCTGGCGTAGCGAGCGATTGGCGCGCTCACGCATCTTCTCGCCGCGGATCCCGGCCAGCTTCAGCCCGGAGGCGACGTTGTCGAAGATCGACAACGTCGGGAACGGGTTGGCCTTCTGGAACACCATCCCGATCTGGCGGCGAACCGTGGTGAGGTCGACGTGCGACCCGTACACGTCCTCGTCGT
>Ga0302184_10000140_pt1 | contig 47899 bp, 48 predicted proteins | sample I_Palsa_N3_3_FD_200233 | JGI IMG/M metagenome (GOLD analysis project Ga0302184, IMG submission 200233) | Peat permafrost microbial communities from Stordalen Mire near Abisko, Sweden - I_Palsa_N3_3 | ecosystem: Environmental > Terrestrial > Soil > Palsa > Peat permafrost | place: Sweden...
GACCCCGGAGGCGGCAGCGTGGAGGGCGATCTCGAGCAGGCGGCGACGAACGGCGAGATCATCGATGCGGCCCGCGCCGTGCTCTCACAGGAGCTCTGGGACTTCATCGAAGGCGCCGCCGAGACCGAGACGACCGCCGCCCGCAACCGTGCGGGCCTCGACCGGCTCGCGCTGCGCCCGCGCGTCGCGATCGACGTCAGCCAGATCGACGCGAGCGGCACGCTCGCCGGCCAGCGCCTGCGGATCCCGGTAGTGCTCGCCCCACTGGGAGCGATCGAGTTGCTGACGCCCGCAGGCGGGCTGGCGAGCGCTCAGGCGGGCGAGCGCTTCGGCGTCCCGGCGATGATCAGCTCGGTCACCGAGCCGAGCTTCGAGGAGATCGCGGGCGCGAGCGCAGGGGCGAAGATCGCTCAGCTCTACATCCGCGGCGACGCGCAGTGGAGCGACGCGCTGATCGATCGCGTCGTCAGCGCCGGCTACGTCGCCGTTGCGGTGACGGTCGACTCCGCCTATTACGGGCGTCGCGAGCGCCAGCTGCGCAGCCGCTGGGTTCCCGCGAGCTTCACGCGCGAGGGCGAGCCTGGCCGCGAGTGGCAGGCACACGTAACGTGGGACTGGCTCGCGCGGATGCGCGACCGCAGCGGCCTGCCGTTCATCGTCAAGGGGATACAGACGGCGCAGGACGCCGAGCGTGCCGCCGCCCTCGGCATCGAGGTGATCTATGTCTCGAACCACGGCGGCCGTCAGCTCGACCACGCCGAGGCCGCGATCGAGACGCTGCGCGAGGTGGTCGACGCCGTCGGCGCCCGAGCCGAGATCGTCGTCGACGGCGGCTTCGAGCGGGGTACCGACGTGCTCAAGGCGGTCGCGCTCGGCGCGAGCGCCGTCGGCTTGGGACGCCTGCAGGCCTACGCCCTGGCGGCCGGCGGCGCCGGCGCCCTCGTGCGGATGCTCGAGATCCTCGAGCAGGAGATCGAGACCGCGATGGGCCTGCTCGGCGTCACGCGCCTGGACCAGCTCGATCCGAGCTACGTCAAGCGAGCGGGCCACGGCGGCGACTGACCACTGAACGTCATCGGGCGCAGGAGCCAGCGGCGTCCTCAGCCCGCGCGCGCGATCTCGGCCAGCACCTCGATCAGCAGGGCGCGCTCCGCCGCGCGCACCCGCTCGCCGAGCGCTGCGACATCGTCGTCGGCGAGCACCGGCACCTCGACCTGCGCCACGATCTCGCCGGCGTCGTAGTCGTTCGTGACGCGGTGCACCGTCGCGCCGGTCTGCGCGATGTCCGCGGCGAGCACCGCCGCATGCACGCGGTCGCCGTACATCCCCTGGCCGCCGAAGGCCGGCAGCAGCGCCGGGTGGCTGTTGAAGACGCGACCCTCGAACGCCGCGACCGTCGGCGCGCCGAGCTTCTTCATGTAGCCGGCGAGCAGGATGTGCGTCGCGCCGGCGCCACGCACCGCCGCGAGCACCGCGGCGTCGAGCGCTGCCGGGTCGGGATGGGTCCGCGAGTTGAGCACGACGGATGGAATCCCGGCCGCCGCTGCCCGGCCCAGCACCGCCGCATCCGGATTGTTGCAGATCACCAGCACCGCCTCACCGTCGATCCGCCCGTCGCGCAGGGCGTCGATCACCGCCTGCGCCGTGGTGCCGGAGTGCGAGGCGAAGATCGCGAGGCGTAGCGCCACGCGCCGCAGCCTAATGGGCGGCCGAATACTTGCTAACGCAAGTATTCGCCGCTAGTATTGAGGCATGGAGACTTCAACCGTCACCGCCAACGCCTCGGGGAGCAGCTCTCTGCTTTCCGACAGCACGCGCCTCGGCGCTGTTGAGCTGACGGTCACCGACCTGGAACGCTCGATTGCCTTCTACCGCGACGTGATCGGGCTGACGGTCCTGTCGCGCGAGGAGGCCCGCGCGGCGCTTGGCGCCGGCGACGAGGAGCTCGTCGTCCTCCATGAGGAGCCGGGCGCGCGGCGCCCGGGACGCGAGTCGGGCATCTACCACTTCGCGCTGCTCTACCCCACGCGCGAAGAGCTGGCGCGCGCCGGTATGCGCATCGTCCGCACACGGACGCCGATCGAAGGCGCCTCCGACCACGGCACGCACGAGGCGATCTACCTGCCCGATCCCGACGGCATCGGCGTCGAGCTCGCAGCCGACCGCGAGCGCGAGTTCTGGCCGAACTACGAGGACAGCGAGTTCGCCCGCGGCGGGCCCAACCCGCTCGACGTCCGCAACCTGCTCGCGAGCGTCGCCGAGGAGGAGCCCCAGGCGAGCGCCAGGCCCGGCCTGCGTGTCGGCCACGTCCACCTCCACGTCGGCGACCTCGAGCGCTCGACGCGCTTCTACCGCGACGGGATCGGCTTCGAGGTGGTGGCCGAGCTGCCGGCGGCGATCTTCGTCTCCTTCGGCCGCTACCACCACCACGTCGCCTACAACCTCTGGCGCGGCCGCGGCGCCCCGCCGGCGGGCTCCGCCGTGACCGGCCTGCGCCAGTGGACGTTGATCTTGGATAGCGACGACGATCTCGCCGCGGCGCGTGAGCGCCTGACCGCGCTTGGCGCCAGGCTCGAGTCCCGTGACGGCGGCCTGCTTGCCCACGATCCCGCGAACATCGCGGTCCTGCTGGCGGTGCGGCAGTGAAGCTCGTCGTCTACGGCGGGACCGGTCGGCTCGGCAAACAGATCGTCGCCGAGGCACTCGAGCGCGGCCATGCCGTCACGGTCGTCGCGCGCGACCCGAGCCGCTTGGAGCTCTCGCACGCGGGCCTCACGAGCATCGCCGGCGACGTGACCGATGCGGCCAGCGTCGCCGCCACCGCCGCCGGCCACGACCTTGCGATCAACGCGATCGGTGGCGCCGCCAAGCAGCCGGGCGTCCACACGCGCGCGGCCCACGCCCTGCTCGAGGGCCTTCCGCGCGCCGGCGTCAAGCGCCTGGCAGTCGTCGGCGGCGCCGGCAGCCTCGAGACGGCGCCGGGCGTCCGCCACGTCGACAACCCGGACTTCGTCGAGGCCTACAAGCCGGAGGCGCTCGGCCAGGCCGAGGCGCTCGATGTCTACCGCGCCGCCGACGCTGGCGAGCTGGAGTGGACCTACCTGAGCCCGGCGGCGACGATCATGCCAGGCGAGCGGACGGGCATCTTCCGGCTTGACGGCGACCAGCTGCTGCGCGACGCCGACGGCAGGAGCGAGATCTCGATCGAGGACTACGCCGTGGCGCTACTCGACGAGGTCGAGGCGCCCAAGCACACCGGCGCCCGCTTCACGATCGCCTACTGAGGGTCGCCCAGCGCGGCGCCTGAGCAGGCCACGGCCGCTCCCGGCGCGAAGCGCGCGAAGACGCTCGCCAGCGTCTGCACCTCGGCGACGCTGAGGTGATCGAAGAAGGCCTGCTGGGCGACCGCGCGGTGCGTCCGTTCGGCCCCGCACAGCAATTCGCCGCCGGCCGCTGTCAGGTGGGCGTTGATCGCCCGCGCATCGGCCGGGCACGGCTGGCGCTCGAGCAGGCCGCGACCCTCGAGCGCGTCGACGATCCGCGACACGCGGCTCAGGCTGAGCCCGGTCTGCGTGGCGAGCGCGGACAGGCGCAGCCAGTGCTCAGGCGCTGCAGCGAGTCGCGCGAGCAGCTCAAGTCCGCTGAGGCTGAGACCGTGCTCGGCCTCGAGTTGGGCGTCGAGCTCGCGCGTCAGCTGGCGGTGGGTCTGCAGCAAGCCGATCCAGGCGTCGGCGTAGGTCGGCTCCCATTGCGGCACGCCGTCGACCCCACTGACCTGGCAGTGGCCTGTGCTCGTGCTTGTCGTCGTCGTGGAAGCCATGCTTGCTCTAGCAAGTTTAGCGCTTGCTGCGAACGTTACTTGCCGAGAATGTCATTGTGATGATTCCGTCTCTGCGGCGTAATAGCAACGTGACCAGGCGCGAGGACCGACGATGACGCTGACGGCTCTTGCCGCCGAGCCCTCGCCGAGCGGCATTGAGCGCTTCGAGGAGCTCTACCGCTCATCGGCCGGCGACATCTACTCCTACGTGGCTTCGCTGCTGCGCGACGCGAGCGCCGCCGAGGACGTCACGGCGCTCGCGTTCGAACGTGCCTACCGCCGCCGCGCGCTCTTTGACCTGCGACGCGGCACTCCCCGCGCCTGGCTGTTTGCGATCGCGCGCAACGCCGCACTCGACGAGCTGCGCCGGCGGGGGCGCACGACGCCGCTGGTCGACGACATCGCCGACGAGGCGGTCGACGTCGGCGGCGACGACGACGACGTCGCCGAACGGCGCCTGCTCGTCCGCGACGCCCTTGCCGCGCTCGAGCCGCGTGAGCGCGAGGTCGTCCTGCTCAAGTTCGTCGGACGGCTTTCCAACAGTGAGCTGGGGCGCGTCCTCGGCTGCAGTGAGACAGCAGCCGGAACCCGCCTGCATCGGGCGGTCGAGCGACTTCGGGAGGCCTGCAATGCCACGTAGCGAGCTGGACCCGCGAGCGGTTGCGCAGCTCGCCGCGCTGGATCAGATCATCGCCGGCGAGCCGGTCGGCGAGGAGCACCTCGAGCTTGCGGCGCTCGTCGACTCGGTGCGCGCGAGCAGCCCGACGCTCGACGCGACAGCCCAGGCTCGGCTCGATGCGCGGGGCCGCGGCGCTCGCTCGCGACGGACAGCCGAGAGCCCCCGGCGCCAGCGTGTTCGCCTGCGCCCGGGGCGCCTGGCGCTCGCCGGCGGTCCGCTCGTGGCCGTCGTGGTCGCGGTGGCGGTCGTGCTCGGCAGCGGCGCGCTGAACGGCTCGGCGCCCCGCTCGATCCACCCGCCCGCCGCGGGCGCCGGCGGCTCCGCTCCCGGCGTCTCGCACAGCGGTGCCGTGAATGGCGCGCTCCCCGCCTACGGTGTGAGCGCCCCGACCGGCACCACGGGCGGCGCGTCGAGCTCCCCCGCCCTCACGCTCCCGGCGGTCACACCGGTGCAGCGCAAGACCACGTCGCCGCTGCCGAACACGAATCCGTCTCACCGACTCGTCGCGCGCGGCGCCTCGCTGACGCTGGCGGCGGCCCCGGACCAGATCCAGACCGTGGCGAACGAGGTCGTGGCGAGCACCGAGCACGTCGGCGGGATCGTCGAGAGCTCGAACGTCGCCGTACACGGCATGTCGAGCTTTGCGAGCTTCAGCCTCAGCGTCCCCTCGGTCAAGCTCGCGCAGCTGATCGCGTCGCTCTCGAGCCTCAGCGCGGTGCGCTCACTCGACCAGGCGGCGACCGACATCACCAGCAGCTACGACGCGGCCGCGCAACAGCTCGCCGACGAGCGGGCACAGCGATCGGCGCTGATCAAGGCGCTAGCCGCCGCGAGCACGCTGGCGGCGGAGCAGTCGATCCAACACAAGATCAACGGCCTCGACACGGCGATCGCGGCAGCGACGCACCACATCGGGGTCCTGCGCTCGCGCGGCGACAACGCGAAGGTCTCGCTCGAGATCGTCGCCAGCAGGGCGGCGGCTGGCGGCGCCGGCGGCGCGGGCCCGGTCGGGCGCGCCCTCAACGACGCGCTGTCGGTACTCGACGTGGCGCTGGCGATCGCGCTCGTCGCACTCGCGATCGTCCTGCCGGTAGCGCTGGTCGTCTTCGCGCTCTGGTGGGCGAGCGCGACGCTGCGCCAGCGCTCGCGCGAGCGCGCGCTGGCGGCGTCAGCGGCAGCATCGAGCTGATCAGGCGTCGATCGGCACGTGGCCGGGCTGGGCCGCAACGCGATCGAGCCAGGCGCGGATCGCGGTGTAGCGCGCGAGGTCGAAGCCGCCCTCCTCGGCGACATGGGTGTAGGCGTAGAGCGCGATATCGGCGATCGAGTAGCGTCCGCCGACGAGGAACTCGGCGCCGGCCAGGTGGCGCTCCAGCGCGTCGAGCGCGAGGTAGCCGCCGGCGCGGCGGGCGTCGATCTCCGCCGGCGGCGGCGGAGTGGCGGCGAACTTGACCCAGAAGCGCACGGTGGCGATGAACGGCTCGTGGCTGTACTGCTCGAAGAACAGCCACTGCAGAACCTTCGCTCGCTCGTAGCGATCCTCGGGCAGGTATGGCGTGCCGGTCGCGAAGTAGAAGATGATCGCGTTCGATTCGGCGATCGGGCGGCCGTCGTTGAGCACCAGCGTGGGCACACGCAGCGCCGGATTGAAGGCGCCGATCAGCGCCTCACGATTCGAGCGGTCGACGACGCTCAACTCCTCTCGCTCATAGGCGATGCCAAGCTGGGCGAGCAGCAGGCGCACCTTGTAGCAGTTGCCCGAGACCTGGGAGTTGTAGAGCAGCACGCTGTCCCAATCGTATGCGCCGGCGGCGTCTAGTACGAAGGTCGAGCCCGCACGCCGGGGCGCACGCGGCAGGCCGGGGCGGAGTAGTGTCACCTGGCGTGGAGCCAGAGGAGCTGACCCACGGCCTGTGGCGCTGGAGCGCGCCACACCCGGACTGGCAGCCCGGGGCGCCGGGCAGCCCGGAGGACTGGCCCCGCGAGGTCGGCTCGGCGCTGTTCCAGACGAGCGCGACGGCGTTGTTCGTCGACCCGCAGCTGCCGAGCGACACGAAGCCGTTCTGGCGCTGGGCCGACGCCTGCTGCGCCGGGCGCGCGGTCGCCGTCCTGACGACGATCGCATTCCACAGCCGCAGCCGCGACGCGTTCATCGAGCGCTACGGTGCCGTCAGCTACGACGGCACCGACGATGAGCAGATCCTGCCGGGCGGCATCCAGTGCTTTCCGATCCCGTCGCGCGGCGAGACGCTGGTCTGGCTCGCCCGTGACAGGACGCTGATCACCGGCGACGCGATCCTCGGAGCCGGCAACGGCGGTCTGCGCCTCTGTCCCGAGTCCTGGCTCGACCACGGCGGCGAGGCGATCACGCTGGAGGGGCTGCGGGGCCAGCTGCGGGCGCTGCTCGTGCTCCCGATCGAGCGCGTGCTGGTGTCGCACGGCGACTCGGTGCTCGGCGGCGGCCACGCCGCGCTGTCCGCCGCACTCGCGCCGGTCGCGGCGGCGGCGTAGCGGCGCATCTAGGGACTGCCGAGACCCGCGAAGCGCTCGGCGACCGTCCCCATGATCTCGCTCATCGCCGCGGCGGCCGGCGTCAGTCGCGAGCCCTCGGGCGTCGCGGCGATCACGTTTCGCACCGGGCTGTAGGGCGACAACGCACGGATCGCGATGTCGTCGCGAGCGCTCGCGACGGCGAGCTTGGGGATCAGCGCAACGCCGACGCCGGCGGCGACGAGCCCCTGGACGGTGTGGTAGTCGTCACTTTCGAAGGACACGATCGGCTCGAAGCCGGCGGCGTGACAGCAGCGGACCACGTGGCGCGCACACGGGCTCGAGGACGAGGTCTGGACCCAGGCCTCGGCGCGCAGGTCGGCGAGGCGCAGCGTGCGCCTCCCGGCGAGCGGGTGGTCGGCGGGCAGCGCCAGGAACATCGGGTCCTCGAACAGCGGCTGGCGGGCGAGGTCGGCGATCAGGGACTCGCTCGTTCCCTCGAACTCGAACAGCAGCGCGAGGTCGAACTCGCCGGCGAACAGCCGTGGCGCGATCTCCTCCGGCTCGCCCTCGGCGAGCGTCAGCTCGACCTCCGGATGCTGCGCGCGGAAGAGCGCGATCGCGAGCGGCATCAGCGTCGCGCCGGCGGTCGGGAACGAGGCCATCCGCAGCTGGCCGCCGCGCAGGCCAGCGATCGCCTCCATGTCGGCCTCGGCCGCGTCGAGCCGGCCGAGGATTCCCTCGGCGTGCGCGAGCAGCGTCGTGCCGGCGGTGGTGAGCCTGACGCCGCGCGGCAGCCGCTCGATCAGCGTGACCCCTGTCTCAGCCTCGAGCGCGGCGATCTGCTGCGAGACGGCCGACTGTGTGTAGGAGAGCTGCTCGGCCGCAGCGGAGATCGAGCCCTGTTTGGCGACCTCGACAAAGACTCGTAGACGGGTAAGTTGAAGCATTAGAAGGACTTATGGGTTCGATAATGAATAGTACTGGAGCTAATGGCAACTCGGGTCGATAATCAATCTTGCCTCCAAGACTTGAAGCGGGGTCGCAGACTCCGCAACCGAAAGGAAACAGCAATGTCAGCAAACATCATCATCTCGTTTGACGGGTCGGACAACGACCACGACGCGCTGGCGCTTGGCCGTATCCTCGCCGAGGGTGGATCGACCGTGTCGCTTGCCTATGTACGCCACGCCCAGGAGAGCGACGCAAGCCGCGAGCAGAACGAGCAGAACGCCGCTGAGGCGATCCTCGAGCGCGGCGCGAAGTGGCTCAACCAGCCGAACGTCGACAAGCACGTCGTCGTCAACCGCTCGACCGGCGAGGGTCTCCGCGACCTGGCCGTGGAGCAGGACGCGGACCTCGTCGTCTTCGGCTCGGACTGGCACACGACTCCCGGCCACGTTCAGCCCGGCACCTCCGCACTGCGCCTGATGGACGGCGGTCCGGTTGCGATCGCGATCGCTGCCGCCAACCTGCGCGACCGCGCCGACGCCCGCCTCGAGCACGTCGCCCTGCCGGGTGGCGAGGTCGATCCCGCCGCGCGCGAGACCGCTGAGGCGTTCACCAGCCGCGCCGGCACGCCGCTCGCGTTGCCGACACAGCAGAACGTCGATCTCCTGGTCGTCGGTTCGCGCCCGGGTGCCGACGAGGGGCGCGTCAGCCTCAGCGCTGCCGCCGAGTACCTCGTCGAGACCACGACCGCCTCGGTCCTGGTCCTCCCGCGTGGCGTCACCTACGGCGCCGAGCGCAAGAGCTCGGCCAGCCGCAAGACCGCCAAGGCCTGATCCGCCTTCAACACGCCTGTCCTCGAATGAGGGACGCCGCGTTCGCCTAGTGCGCGAACGCGGCGTCGTGCGTTTCGGGCTCCTGCAGCGGCCGCGTCAGCGCTTCGAGGCGCTCGGTGCGGTCGCGCAGGTCGCGCAGGAACAGATCCGCCATGTCGTGCGTCATCCCGGCCCGGACGACGATCCGCAGCGCTGAGAGATCCTGGCGGTTCTCCGGGAAGCTGTAGGCGGGGACCTGCCAGCCGCGCTCGCGCAGCCTCTCCGACACGTCGAACACCGTGTAGTTCTTGACGTCGTCGTGCAGCGTGAAGGCGAAGACCGGCAGCTCCGTGCCGTCGCTGATCAGCGCGTAGGGACCGATCTGCGCGATCTCCGCGGCGAGGTACTGAGCAACGTCGGAGGAGCGCTGCTGGATCCGGCGGTAGCCCTCGTGCCCGAGCGCCGTGAACATGAAGTACTGGGCGATCACCTCGCTGCCGGGCCGCGAGAAGTTGAGCGCGAACGTCGGCATGTTGCCGCCGAGGTAGTTGACGTTGAAGATCAGCTCCTTCGGCAGCGCCGTCTCGTCGCGCCACAGCGCCCAGCCGACCCCCGGGTAGACGAGCCCGTATTTGTGACCCGAGGCGTTGATCGATTGAACGCGCGGGATGCGGAAGTCCCAGACGAGGTCGGGCTGCACGAACGGCGCGATGAATCCGCCCGACGCAGCGTCGACGTGCAGCGGCACATCGATCCCCTGCTCGCGCTCGAACTGGTCGAGCGCCGCGGCGATCTCGCCGACCGGTTCGTAGCTCCCGTCGAAGGTCGAGCCGAGCACTGCGGCGACGCCGATCGTGTTCTCATCGCAGTGGCGCACGGCCTCCGCCGCGTCGAGGTGGTAGCGCGTGCCCTCCATCGGCACCAGCCGCGGCTCGACGTCCCAGTAGCGGCAGAACTTCTCCCAGCAGACCTGGACGTTCGCGCCGGTGACGAGGTTCGGCTTGTCGGTTGGTTTGCCCGCGGCATGCATCCGCTCGCGCCAGCGCCACTTGAGAGCGAGCGCTCCCAGCATCACGGCCTCGCTCGAGCCGGTCGTCGAGCAGCCGGTCGCCTGCTCCCCGCGCGGCGCGTTCCACAGCTCGGCGAGGATGTTGACGCAGCGCGCCTCGAGCTCGGCGGTCTGCGGATACTCGTCCTTGTCGATCATGTTCTTATCGGCCGTCTGCGCCATCAGATCGCCGGCCAGACTCGGCATCCAGGTGGTCACGAAGGTGGCCAGGTTGAGCCGGGCGCTGCCATCGAGCAGCAGCTCGTTGGAGATCAGCTCGTAGGCCGTCTGCTCCCCGAGCCCGTGCTCGTGCAGCGTGTGGCGCGGGCAGAGCTCGTCCTCACCGACGAGCGACTTCGCCTCCGGCTGTGGATGCCGCTTGGAAAGGCCCATCTCCGTCCTCCTCGCGCCGTGTGGTCCTCGCGATCGTACGGCGATCAGGCGGCGCGTGCGCTCACAGGCGGTACACGCGCACCGCGTTGCCGGCAAAGATCGCCGCGCGCTCGTCCGCGCTCGCGGATGCGAGCAGCTCCAGCTGCGCGTCGACGACCGCCTGGTAGCTCGAGAACAGTCGGTCGACCGGCCAATTCGAGCCGAACAGGATCCGCTGCGCGCCGAACAGCTCGAGCACGCTCGTGACCCAGGGCCGCCACGACTCGACGCTCCAGCGGTGATCGCCCATCCCGAAGCCCGAGAGCTTGCAGGCGACATTCGGAGCGCGCGCCAGAGCACCGAGCGCGGCGCGCCAATCAGCGAGATCGTCGAGCGTGCGCCTGGTTGCGAGGCCGGCGTGGGCGAGGATAATCTGCAGCCCGGGGTGGCTAGCGGCCAGCAGCGCCACCTGGCCCATCTGCGCTGCCGTGCACTGCACGTCCCACGACAGCCCGCGGCGCTCGAGCGCGCCGAGGGCGCGGTCGAGCGCCGGCTCGCCGAGCCGTCCGGCAACGCTCATGTCGCGGATGCCGCGAACCAGCGGCGAAGCTTCCAGCTGCGCCTCGAGGACGGCCTCGCAGTCGGCTGCCGCGAGCGGGGCGCGCGCGACGATCGCGTGAATCGCGCCGCTGTGCTGGGCCTGGGCGGCGACGAAGCGCGTCTCGGCGATCGGATCGCCGGCCGCGTCGGCGCACTGAACGTGGACGCGGCGGGTGACCGGCGGATCGCACGGCTCACCGGCGAGGCGCTCGGCGGTCCACGGCGGCGAGCCGGGCGGAGCCACGACGCCCCCGAACAGCGGGTGCGGGGTGCTCGCCCAGTCGTAGCTGAGACCGGGCGCCCGCTGGTCGATCAGGTGGACATGGGCGTCGATCAGCGCGGACATGGGACGCGTGGGCTGCGCGCCGGGCCGGCGCGCTAGCCGAGCCCCGACACCGGCTGGGTCACGTACGGCTGCTCGAGCCGCTCGATCAGCTCGGCGTCGAGCGTGAGTTCGCTCGCGGCGACCGCGTCATCGACGTGCTCGGGCTTGCTCGCTCCGATCACCGGAGCGTTGACCCCCGGCTTGTGCATCAGCCAGGCGAGCGCCAGCTGGGCCGGCGAGACCCCGAGCTCGCCGGCAACCTCGGCATTGCGCTCGGCAACATCAAAGGCGTTCTCGCCGTAGAGCGTGTCACCGAAGGGGTCGCTGCCCGCCCGGAGCGTGCGGCGCTCGCCGGAGCGCGTGCGCGTCCCCGCCAGCAGTCCGCGCGCGAGCGGACTCCACGGGATCACGCCGACACCCATGTCGATGCACTGCGGGATCATCTCGCGCTCCTCCTCGCGGTAGACGAGGTTGTAGTGGTTCTGCATCGAGACGAAGCGCGTCCAGCCGTGGCGGTTGGCGACGTGCTGGGCCTTGGCGAACTGCCAGGCGAACATGCTGCTCGCGCCGATGAAGCGGGCCTTGCCGGCCTTCACGACGTCGTGCAGGGCCTCCATCGTCTCCTCGATCGGAGTTCGATCGTCCCAGCGGTGGATCTGGTAGAGGTCGACGTAGTCGACCCCGAGTCGCGCCAGCGACGCGTCGATCGAAGCGAGGATGTGCTTGCGACCGAGTCCGGTGCCATTCTCACCGGGCATCGTCTGCATCCGCACCTTCGTCGCCAGCACGTACTCCTCGCGCCCGAGCAGCTGCTTCAGCAGCCGGCCGGTGACGATCTCGCTGGTGCCGTCGTTATAGACGTCGGCGGTGTCGAAGAAGGTCACCCCGCCCTCGACCGCACGCCGGACGATCGGTTCGGCGGCCGCCTCGTCGAGCGCCCAGTCGCGGTTGGCATTCGAGCCGAAGGTCATCATGCCGAGGCAGACGCGCGAGACGATCAGGCCGGTCGAGCCGAGATTCACGTGCTCCATCCCGGATAGCGTATTCGCAGGCGCGCCGGAGCCCTGCCAGAGGCGCCCGTCATCACGATAAACTCGATCTTCTTAGCCCACCATCCCGTCCCGAGGGAGGCCCCGATGAGCACCACCGATGACCTACTCCGCCGAGCCGAGAGCTATGCCGAAAGCTTCGACAAGGGTGCGCTGCCGCTGCCGCCCGCGGCGAAGGTCGCAATCGTGGCCTGCATGGACGCGCGGCTCAACCCGTACGGGCTGCTCGGCCTCAAAGAGGGCGACGCACACGTGATCCGCAATGCCGGCGGCGTCGTCACCGACGACGCGATCCGCTCGCTCGCAATCTCGCAGCGCCTGCTCGGAACGCAGGAGATCATCCTGATCCACCACACCGACTGCGGCATGTTGACCTTCAGCGACGACGACTTTCGCCGCCAGATCCAGGACGACGTCGGGATCAAGCCCGAGTGGGCCGCGGAGGCCTTCCCCGATCTCGACGAGGACGTCCGCCAGTCGATCGCGCGGATCAAGGCGAGCCCGTTCATCCCCAACAAGGACAGCGTGCGCGGCTTCGTCTACGAGGTCGAGAGCGGCAGGCTGCGCGAGGTGAGCTGAGCCGCGTCGTCCTTCTCAGCCGAAGTAACCGTGCGTGGCGCCGTCGAGATGGTCGGCGAGTCGTAGTGCGAGCGCCATGATCGTCAGCGACGGGTTGACGGACAGCGTCCGCGGTACGAGCGAGCCGTCGCCGACGAACAGTCCCGCGACGTCGTAGGACTCGCAGTTCGCGTCGACCGCAGCGCGCGCCGGGTCGCTACCCATCCGGCAGCTGCCCTGGACATGCGTCGTGAAGAGCTGCGTCGCCAGCACGCGCCTGGCGCCGGCTGCTGTGAGCACGTTGCGGGTGAACGCCAGGCCGGCATCGATTCGCTCGACCTCGCTCGGCGCGAAGTTGCTGGCGTAGCGGTCGTGGCCGTGCTCGTCGACGTAGGCGCGGCCGTTGTTCTCGTCGTTGATCATCACGAGCAGGCCGGTGAAGCGGCGGTAATCACGCATCACGTCGACCAGTTCCTGTCCCCACAGGGGCGCTCCCTGCTCGTCACAGACGGCGGTCGCAAAGGCGATCGGGTCCATGATCGTCGAGGCCTCGACGATGAAGCCGCCGTCGGCGTCGCGCTGGTGGGTCATGCAGTGCGCGGTGATCGGGTAGACGCGATGGGCGTCCTGGATCTCGTCAAACAGGCCGAAGACGAGCCGCGAGGGGTGGAAGCCGAGGTTCGCACCGATCGCCGCGGCGCTCGGGGAATCGCCGGCGAGCTGCACGACGCCGGAGCGCAGCAGGAGCCCGGGTGTCCCGAGCGTGCCCGCGGCCGCCACGACGACGTCGGCCTCGACGCGCTGGGACTCCCCGGATGGGTCCAAGAACTCGACCCCGGATGCCCGTGGGCGCTCGCCGGAGCCATCGATCAGCACGCGTCTGACCTCACAGCCGGCGCGCAGCTCGAGCTGCCCGCTCGCCCAGGGCGGGTGGATGTAGACGTTCAGCGTCCCCTTGCCCGCATTGGTCGGGCAACCCTGGAGGCACGAGCCACAGCGCATGCAGTTCGCGTCGGTGTAGGAGTCGACCGGCTCGAGCGTCGCGCCCAGCGCCGCAAAGCCGGGCTCGACCGTGGCGACGCACTGCTGCCAATCGGTTCGCTTGCGAATTCCGAGCGCCGCTTCGACGCGCTCGTAGTAGGGGGCGATGTCGGCTTCGCCGAATGGCTCGCCGCCGCCGCCGAGCAGGCCGCTGGCGGCAAACCACTTCTCGAAGTCCTCGCTGTGGGCGCGCAGGCCGACCTTCGTGTTGATCGTCGTTCCGCCACCGACGTTGCGGCCGCGGAACAGCGTCACCGCCTGCCCGCCGCCGAGCGCCGGAACCGCCCGAGTGACCGGCCACCAGAGGTCGCGGTTGGCCTTGGCCTCCCAGCGCACGAAGTCGGCCGCAGTTCTGTGCTCGCCGACCTCGAGCAGCAGCACGCGGCGCCCGCGCGCGGCGAGCTCACCGGCGATCAGCCCACCGCCGGCGCCCGAGCCGACGACCACGATCTCGAAGCGCTCGGCTATCGCTCGATCCCCATGAACGACCAGTCCTTGGCCACGCGGTCGGCGAGCGGGAACGAGAAGTCGATCTCCGACCAGGCGCCGGCAGCGCTCACGCCCGGCGCGACGAAGTCGCTGTAGAAGGCCTCGCAGGCGAGCGCGCGGACGAGCGCGAACTCGGCCGAGCCGGCGCGGACGCCGAGGTCGCCGACGTCGGGCGCGAGCGATTCGATCGCGGCGAGCGCGGTCGAGCGCTCGCCTTCGTCCATCTCGACGAGCAACGCGTCGACGTAGATCTCCGGTGCGACCCGGCTGGAGCCCGGCACCAGCGCATCGCAGAGCTCGCGCACCGCAGCGGCGCCCGGCTCGTCGAGGACGCGCAGCGCGGATGCAGCGCTCACGAGGTCTCGCCGCCGTCGACGGCGTAGAGCGCGCCGGTCACGTAGGGGCTCTCGTCCGATAGCAGCCAGGCCGCGAGCGCCGCGACCTCCTCGACGGTCCCGGCGCGCCCGAGCGGCACGTTGGCGGTCACGCCACGCTGGAACTCATCGGGCAGGGCGTTGAACAGGGCGGTCGCGACCGGCCCGGGCACGATCGCGTTGACGCGCACCCCGTTCGCGGCGTGCTCGCGCGCCGCCGTGCGTGTGAGCGAGATCAGCCCGGCCTTCGTCGCCGCGTAGACGCCGATGTTGGGGATCCCGTGCAGGCCCGTGCCCGACGCGGTGTTGACGATCGTCGCCGGCCCGCCACGTTTGACGGTGCGGCGCAGCATCTCGCGCAGGACGAGAAAGGCGCCGCGCAGGTTGACCGCGACGACGCGGTCGAACTCGTCGAGCTCGACATCCGTCAGCGCCATGATCGCGCCCTCAATGCCGGCGTTGTTGTGCAGCGCCTCGACCGGGCCGAGCGCCGCTTCGACCTCGCTGAAGGCGCGCACGACATCGGCCTCGAGCGTGATGTCGGCCCGCACGGCGAGCACGCGGTGGCGCCCGAGCTCCTCGAGCGCCTGCTCGATCGCGGCCTCGCTGACGTCGGCGATCGCGACGCGCGCCCCCTCCTCGAGCAGCCGCGCGGCGGTCCCGCGCCCGATCCCGGAGGCGCCGCCGGTGACCAGCACCACACGATCCGCAAGTCCCTTCAGCGCCATGAGCCGGATCGTATACGAAATCCTGCAGTTTCTGGCTCCGCAGTCGGCGACGGGCACGGGCCGCAGCCGGCCCGTGCCGGGCCTATGGGTGGCGCTGGTGGAAGCCCTGAACGGGCTCGAGGCCAGGGCGCCAGCGCGGGCCCGGCAGACCGACGGGGTCGTCGACGGGGCTCGTATCGAGGCGGATACCGGCGACGGTCATCCAGGCGTGGCCGGCGCGCGTGTAGACCGTGACCCAGGGCCCGGGACCCTTCGAGCCCCACTGCAGGAACGTGCGCGAGTCCTGCGGCGTTGCCAGCAGACCGGCTTCGTGGAGGGCATAGGACACCGAGCCGGAGCAGTCGTAGGCGTTAGAGGAGAACGACGCGTGTCCACCGCCGTAGCGGTAGGGCAGTCCGATCAGGCGGTTAGCGCTCCAGATCAGCACCTTGATGGCCTCCGGCGCGGCGGCCGGCGGCACCGCCAGCCCAGAAGGGAGGATCTCGGCGGTCAGCCCGGGCACGGTCGGACCGCTCGTCACCGGGACGTCCGAGATCGGGTACCTGTGCTTCGTCGTCGGGATCTCGACGCCGATCGAGCCGGTCGTGCCGGTCGAGCCGGTCGAGCCGGTCGTGCCGGTCGTGCCGGTGCCACCCCACGGTACGGTCGTACCGGTCGAGCCGGTGCCACCCCAGGGCCCGGTCGTCCCGGTCGAGCCCGTGCCGCCCGCGGGTGGCATCCAGTCGGGGCCGCGGCCGCCCCAGGCGAACGCCGGGGCGCTCGAGAGTGAGCAGGCCAGCAGGCTGGAGACGAGGATCACGAGCGCGCGTTTCATTGGGCTGTCCATCGGGACGCCGCGCGCTGCGCTGAAGACAGGGCGACGGGGGACGGTCCAAATGTCCAGAACGCGCGTGCAGAGGAATGGCTGCGCCGCCGCGACGCGCCGCGTCAGATTTCTGACAGTGTGGGGGTGCCCAGCCCGCGGGGCCTCAATTGCCGGCGAAACCGTCGATCAGCGAGCGCCGAGTCGCCTGCGGCCCTTCATTCAGCTGCCGTGCGCAGCAGACGCTCGAGCGAGTCGATCGTCTTGAGCGCCGCGTCCAGCTGCTGACCCTCCAGCGAGTCAATTGCCCTCGTCAGGCGCAACAGAGGCGACGCGTCGTCGTCACCCTGCGCGAGCAGAGCCTGGGCGCGACGCGCCGCCTCGACCGAGGCCAGCACGACCGCCGCGTGGTTTGCGAAGCGCCCGAGCACCTCCATGTCGGCGAGGCCAACGTGGGCGCTCGAACTCGGATCGAGGACGTTGAGCACGCCCAACGCGTCCTCCGCATAGAGCAGTGGGTAAACGGTTAGCTTGCGCGGCACGTAGCCGGTCTCCTCGGCCACCTGGCGGTCGAAGCGCGGGTGGCTGAGGACGTCGTCGATCGCGATCGGCTCCTCGGACGCCAGCGACCAGCCAGCGATGCCGGTGTTAGACGGGATTCGACGACCGACGAGTGTGTCGGCACCTTCGCCAGCCACCGCCTCGAACACGAGCTCGCGTGCCGGCTCGTCGAAGCGCATGATCGAGCAGGCCTTGGCACCGAAGATCGACAACGTCAACTCGACAATCGATTGGAGGGCCAGCCGCTGACCGATATCGGAGTCCAGCGGACCGGCGCCCGGGTAGGGGTTCCTGCCGGCTATTCCGCGCTCCTGACATTGCTCCCAGCCGCGCGCAGCGCGGCCTTCAGTTCGAACGGCCGCATACCGGGGTGCTTGGACAGGACCAGGGCAGCTATCCCGGCGATATGCGGGGTCGCGAAGGAGTTGCCGGTCGCACGGATCGTCGCTCCGTCGAGCCAGGCCAGCTCGATGTCGACCCCGGGAGCCGCGAACTCCACCGGCGGGCGAGGGTTCGCGTAGTACTCGAGCGGATCCGCACCCGAGTGGCTGCCGACGGAAACGACGGCCGAGAAGCGCCATGGGAACGACTCCACCGGCATGTTGTGGGCGGAGGCGACGACGACGGCGCCGCGGAAGTAGGCGAGGTCGGTGAGCTCACGCAGGTCGGCCGAGAACTTGCTCTTCGTCGTCGACATGCTCAGGTTGATCACCTCGAAGCCCTGCTCGATCGCCCAGCGTAGACCGCGTACGAGAACCTGGCCACTCCCGGTCAGATCGCCGCCGAGGACCCGAACAGAGTGGATCTCGCAGTCCGGTGCCAGCTTGCGCACGATCCCGGCACACGCCGTCCCGTGGCCGAACAGGTCCCCCTCGGCATCGTCATGGACGGCGAGGGTACCGTCCTCCGCTTCGCTCACCGCGACGGCGCTTGCCACCAAGCCGACCGCCGGGTGGCTCGCGTCGACACCGCTATCGACGATGCAGACGCGAACCCCCGCGCCAGTTGAGCCGCCCCAGGCCCAACCGCGGGCGTCATCCATTGCCCAGGCTGAGTACAGCGGCTCGGCAAGTAGCGCTTCGCGGTCGATCGACCAAGCCGGCAGCTCGTCGGCTATCGCACGCTCGCCCACGCCGCCAATGCTAGCGTCGGAGGACTGGGAAGTTTCTGCTTGGAGCGCTAATCTCCACTGCCAAGCGCCGCGGCAGAGCGGCATTCAGCGACGAAGAGGAGCTGTTGTGGGAGATACGAACGAGCAGTCCCTGCAGGACGAGGAGGCCCCTGAGCAGCTGGAGGGGTCGGCCGAGCATGATGACGACACTCCCGATGTCGAGGGTCACAGGTTTGTCGTAGGCGCTGATGGCGCCCAGGGAGCTCACGGCGCTCACGGCGCTCACTGAGCAGGTCGTCGAGCTGCGGTGGCGGTGCGCGAGCGCGTGCCGCCATCCAGCACGCCTGCGAGCGACCCCGCGCTCGAGCAGCGCCCGCTTGACATAGCCGCATTTCGCGCCTGTAGGGTGCGAGACCATGGGGTCTGCGAACGGAGCCTCATGGTTCAGTAGCTATCGCTCCGCTCTGGCAACGCGCGACCTCCGATTGCTGTTCGGCGGTCTCGCGGTCTCAGCGACCGGGAGCTGGGCGTACAACGTTGCGCTGCTCGCCTTCCTGTTCGACCGGACGCACTCCCTGGGCTGGATTGCCGCAGCCGGACTCGCACGCTTCGTCCCCGCACTGCTGCTGAGCGCCTACGGCGGCGTGATCGCCGAGCGCACCGAACGTGTTCGGCTGATGTTTTCTGCCGATCTGCTGTGCGCGCTGTGGCAGGCCCTGCTCGCGATAGTCGCTGCGACCGGCGGTCCGGTCGTGCTTGCGCTCGGGCTCGCAGCACTGACCGCGGCAACCAACGTCGTCTACAGCCCGGCGGTCGCGGCGACGATCCCCTCGGTCGTCGGCGAGGACGGCCTCGTCGCCGCGAACACCCTCAACGGCACGATAGACAACCTCGTGGTGATCGTCGGACCCGCGGTCGGCGCCGTGTTGCTGCTGATCGGCTCACCGGCGATCGCATTCGCCGCCAACGCAGCGAGCTTCGTGGTCTCGGCGGGACTGGTCTCGAGGATCCATGCCCGAAGCCGGCCGGTGGACGTAAGCGAGCGAGGGACGGCGGGACCGCTGGCGCAGATGACGGTCGGCGCCCGGACGATCCTCGCCCTGCCCGCAGCCCGCACGCTGGTCGCCTACTGCGCGCTGGTGAGCTTCGTCTACGGCACCGACACCGTGCTGTTCGTCGGCGTCTCGGAGCATCGGCTCGGCACCGGCTCAGAGGGCTTCGGCTACCTGCTTGGGGGCCTCGGCATCGGGGGGCTGCTGATGGCGGCGGCGGTCAACCGCATCGCCAGCTCGAGCCGACTCGCCCCGATCATCATCGCCGGCGTCGCCGGCTACTGCCTGCCGACGGCGCTGCTGAGCGTGATCCACAGTGCCGGCCTCGCTGTCGGCGTCGAGGTCGTACGGGGTGCCGCCACGCTGGTGGTCGACGTCCTGGCTGTGACTTCGCTGCAACGAGCCGTCCCTGCCGAGCAGCTGGCGCGCGTATTCGGCGTGTTCTTCGCGTTCGTGATCGGGGCGATCTCGATCGGGGCCGCGATCACACCGCCGATCATCAGCGCGCTTGGCCTCAGCCCAGCCCTGCTGACGATGGCGATCGGGCCTTTCGCACTCGGCCTGCTCGGCTACCCGGCGCTGCTCGCGATCGACCGGCAGACGCTGACCCGTACCGCCGCACTCGCGCCGCGCGTCGCGGTGCTCGAAGGGCTCGGCATCTTCGCGACGGCCAGCCGGGCGGCGCTGGAGCGGCTCGCTGCGAATGCGACCGATCTGTCGTTTGCGCCCGGCACGGCGATCGTGCGCGAAGGGGATCCCGCCGACGCCCTCTTCGTCCTGGTCGAGGGCGAGGTCGAGGTCACGGCGCGCGGCGAGTCCGGTGGCGCCGAGCGCGTGCTGCGGCGGATGAGCGGGCCGACTTACTTCGGCGAGATCGGCGTGCTCGAGCACATCCCGCGAACGGCAACCGTCACCGCACTGGGCGAGTGTCGCTGCGAGCGGATCGAAGGTGACGCGCTGCTCGACGCGCTCGCGGCCACGCCCCCGTCCTCGACGATGATGGAGAACGCCCGCAGCCGTCTAGCGCTCACGCATCCGTCGCGTGAGCCGACGTTCGCACAAGCTCCATGACGCAGTGCGGCCCGATGTCGGGGAGCTCGAACACCTCGGAGACGACGCGCAGGCCGGCGCGCTCGTAGAGCGAGCGGGCCGGGACGCGCGCGTTGCACCAGATCCGACGGGCTTCCTGCGCCACCGCGTGCGCGATCAGTGCGTCAAGCACGAGCGTGCCGGCGCCCCTGCCACGCGTCTGCGCGACCGTCGCCATGCCGCGCACCCGCCAGGCTCCCGCCTCCCCGTCAGGTGCGATGAAGCCGACGCCGACAAGCTCGTCCCCGTCGAAGGCGCCGACGGCAAACGCCACTCCCGGCTCGTGCGCGGCGAGGTTCGCGAGCGTCTCGTGCGGGCGCAGCACCGCCTGGCGCAGCGCCCGCGTCTGCTCGACCGGCACCGGGCGCACGCGGATGTCGGCCATCGCGCGGGATGCTAGTGGGCACCGCAACGCATCAGCTAGCGTTGGCTCGATGTGGACCCAGCGCCGGATCGATCTCGCCGCGCGCTCGCGAGGCTTCCACCTGATCAGCCGCGAGGTGGTGGAGGCGCTGCCCGAGCTTGGGCGGCTGCGCGTGGGGCTGCTGCACCTGCTGATCCAGCACACCTCGGCCTCGCTGGCACTCAACGAGGACGCATCGCCCGAGGTCCGGCGCGACTTCGAGACCTGGTTCGATGCCGCCGTCCCCGAGCAGTCAAGGATGTGGACACACACGCTCGAAGGTCCCGACGACATGCCCGCGCACATCAAGGCGGCGCTGCTCGGTCCGTCCCTGACGCTACCGGTCGCCGACGGCCGGCTCGCGCTGGGGACCTGGCAGGGGGTTTACCTCTGCGAGCACCGCAATCACGGCGGCAGCCGCTCGCTGCTGGCAACAGCCTGGGGCGAGGAATCGGCGGGCGCGCGCGGCTAGATCGCCGGGGCACCGAGCGGCGGCGCGTCGATCGCCGGCTGCCGAGCACCGACGACGAGCGCCGGGATCCAGCGTCGCAGCGTCTCGATCAGCACGTCGTAGCGCATCGGCTTGGTGATGTAGTCATCCATCCCCGCCTGCAGGCACTTCTCGAGATCCCCGGGCATCGCGTTCGCGGTCATCGCGATGACCGGCACGCGGTCGTCGCCGCTTTCGCTGCGACGCAGCCGGATCGTCGCCTCGTAGCCATCCAGCAGGGGCATCTGGCAGTCCATCAGGACCGCGTCGAAGTTCAGGCTGACGAGGGCCTCGAGCGCTTCGAGGCCGTTGGCGGCGACGTGGGTGCGGCAACCACAGCGCTCGAGCGCACGGACCGCGACGATCTGGTTCACGACGCTGTCCTCGGCGACGAGGACAAGCGGCGCCTGAAGGCCACGATCGGCGGGCGCGGCCCCCACCTCGCGCGCACCCACGGGCGCCAATTCGCGGCTGAGCGGCACGCCGAGTTCGAGCTCGAACCAGAACGTGCAACCCCGCCCGGGTTCGCTCTCGCAGCCGATCGTTCCGTCCATCAGGGCGACGAGCTCGCGCGCGATCGTCAGCCCGAGGCCGGTGCCGCCGTAGCTGCGCGTGGTCGATGTGTCGGCCTGCGTGAACGGCTCGAACATCCGCTCGAGCGAGGCGGGGTCGATGCCGATGCCGGTGTCGCTGATCTCAGCACGGATCGCGTGGCCGGCGGAACCCGCGCTGATGCGAACGAGCACCGCGCCTTCGACCGTGAACTTGACGGCGTTCGAAACGAGGTTCAGCAACACCTGGTGGAGTCGGCGCGCGTCACCGCGCGCGCGGGCTGGCACCCGCTCGGCGAACTCGACCACCAGCGTTACGCCCTTCGCCTCGGCTTGGAAGGCGGGAACGGCGCACGCCTGTTCGATCGTCTCGCGCAGCATGAAGTCGCTGACATCCAGCTCGAGCTGGCCGGCCTGGATCTTCGACACGTCGAGGATGTCGTTGATGATCGTCATCATGTGCTCGCCCGAGCGGGCGACCTGTTCCGCATAGGACTGCTGCTCCTCGCTCAGCGCGGTTGCCAGCAGCAGGTCGTTCATTCCGATCACGCCATTCATCGGCGTGCGGATCTCGTGGCTCATCGTTGCCAGAAACGCTGACTTCGTGTTCGACGCCTCAACCGCAGTATCGCGCGCGATCGCCAGCTCGGCGGCGACCCTGTTGCGCTCGGTCACGTTCAGGCAGAGCACGATCCGACACTCGCGTCCGTCGAGCAGCAGGTCGTCGCTGGTGACTTCGACACTGACGATCGTGCCGTCCTTGTAGCGATGGCGCCACGGACGCGGCCCCGCGGGCCCGGACTGCCGCGCCCCTTCGCCGACGCTGAAGTGGACCGCGAACCTCTCGGCGTCCTCGGGCGGCGTGAGGTCGCGGAGCGTCATCGACAGAAACTCTTCGCGGGAGTAGCCGTAAGCGGCGACGGTGGTGTTGCTGACCGCAACGATCTCGAGCGTCGAACGCTCGTAGGCGAACATCGGCTGAGGATTGCGTTCGAACAGCAGGCGGTAGCGCAACTCGCTCGCGCTGAGCTGACCGACCGCCTGATCGCGCTCACCGGCGGTGGTGCGCGTGGCGCTCTTGGCATCGCGAAACGCCAACACCAGGCGCAGCGACACCGCGACGATGCAGAGCGCCGCCAACACGAGGGCGAGGAGGTTGGTGCGCTGGAAGTGATCGAAGATCAGCAGCCCGAGCGCGAGCATGCTGAGTGCGACGGGCGCGACGATGCTGGTCGACGCAGACTGCAACTCGGTCTGGCGACGGTGCGGTGCCCAGGCGGCGCAGGCGATCAGAATCAGCGCGATCGGCCAGGTGAGGTCCAGCAGGCCCCCGGCGACATAGGTGTTTCGGGCGGTCTGGATCAGGTACACGGAGTCGCCGAAGCAGAAGACGGCAAAGCCCGCTCCGAGCAGCAGCCACGACCAGCTGGGCCGCTCGCGTCGTGAGGCCACGCCGACGCCGATCAAAAGCGAAAGGAGCACCAGGTCGCCGATCGGGTAGGCCAGCCCGGTCGCGACCACTCCGAAGTCCCCGCTCGCATGCGCGAGCACGGTGTTGAAGACGACCGCGGCCGAAAGCGATGCGACGCCCAGCGCGCCGATCACGCCATCGAGGCGCAGGCTGGCCGAGAGTTGCGGCAGGCGCGAGCGAATCAGCACGATCACGGAGGCATACGCCGGGATGTAGAACACCAGCCAGAAGCCGTCCGCGACTGACGGAATCGGCACCGCGCCGGTCCCGCCGGCGTTCGAGAGGAAGACATCCGCGTAGATCTCGCCGAGTGCCCAGCACGCGAGTGCGGCCGCCATCAGCGCCCAGGCCGTCCGCTCGCCGCGCTGCGCCAGCGCGCGCAGGGCACAGGCGACCGCGGCTTCGACGACCATCAAGTCGTAAAGCACGGTCGTCGGCGTATCCAGCGGCCCCGACGCATCGAGCTTCGCCAGGGTGAGCGCCGCCTCGACCAACACGCCGACGAAGGCCAGACCGATGAGCACGAGTGCCGTGCGCTGCATCCGTCGTGCGGTTGCGGTCAACGTATCTCCGTCCGCGGGCCGGCCCGGCCGCCGGTTGGCCTGAGCAGATCCCGGGGAAGCCGAGGTCTGAAGGCGGGGCTCATCGCATTCGCCCGTAGCGACGCACGCAACAGCAAGCAACGCCTGTTACATACAGCCTATCGGCAATGATCGGTCAATCTGTGAGCGTTTGCGGCGGCGCGCGACGCCCGGCGCCGGCGCTCGATCAGCTCAGCCGCGCAGCCAGGCGACGGTCGCCTCGAGCCCGCCCTCGTAGTCGACCCGTGGCTCCCAGCCGAGTGTCGCTCGCAGCTTCTGATTGGCGAAATCCTGGTCCTTGCCCAGCACCTGGACCGCTTGCCGCGAGAGCAACGGCGGTGTGCTCAGATGCGCCGTCCGGCGCAGCAACCGGTAGCCATGCTCGAGCGAGGCGCCGATGGCGTTGGCGATCGCGTAGGGCATGCTCCAGCGAGCCGGCGAGCAACCGAGGCCGGCCGCGAGGTCATCAGTGAACTTCCTCCAGCTGACGTCGAGGCCGTCACTGACGTTGAACGCCTGTCCTGGTGCGGCTCCGCTGCGCAGCGCGAGGACCGCAGCATCGATCAGGTTGTCCACATAGCAGAGCCCGGCGATCGCGCGACCACGGTCGAGGAGCAGCATGCTGCCGTTGCGCAGCGCCCGCGCGATCTCGCCGATCACGTCCTTGGACCCGGGCCCGTAGACCGTGGCCGGACGCAGAATCACCGCCTCCAAGCGATCGGCCTCGCCCGCGCGTCGAACCTCAGCCTCGGCGGCAAGCTTGGTCTCCGCGTACCAATTGGCAAAGCGCTGCGCGACGTATGTCTCATCGACCCGGCGCCCGGGATGGCCGTACACATCGGTGGTACTGAAGTGGACGACGCGCTCGACCGACGCGGCGACCGACGCCTCGAGCAGGTTCCGTGTCCCCTCGACGTTGACGCGCCGGATCTCCTCCACGGTGGCCCAGTCCGACACGAGGGCGCCGCAGTGGAACAGGTAGCGGCAGCCTTTGGCTGCAGCGGCGAGCGACGACGGGTCGGTCAGGTCGCCGACGGCGACCTCGATCTCGAATGCCTCGAGCGCCGAGGTGTCGCTGCTCGCGCGCGCCAGGCCACGCACGCGGTAACCATCGGCGACGAGCCGTTGCGCCAGGCGGCCGCCGATGAAGCCCGTCGCGCCGCTGATCAGGCAGACGTCGCCTGGCGACGCGGTGCGCGGCGGCGCGGCATCGCTCACCGGGCGCTCACGCGTCGACCGATCGTCGCGGTTGCGATGTCGCGCACGACGCCCCAGTTCTTGCTCGAGCCGGCGTGGCAGTCGGCGAGGACGGCGTCGAAGGCCTCGAGGAAGCTGCGCGCCTCGACTTCTGAGAGCGTCAGTGGCGGCAGCAACTTGATCACATCGTTCTTGCCGGCGGCCATCGTTATCACGCCGTGGTCACGATGCAGGGGGATCACGATCAGCTGCGGGAAGAGCCCCTCGCTTGCCAGGTGAATCAGACGCCAGTTCAGTCGTGCGACGCGCGATTTCGGCGCGCCGAGCTCGATCCCGATCATCAGCCCCTGACCGCGGATCTCCTTGATCATCTCGTAGCGCTGCTGGAGCTCGAGCAGGCCGTCGACAAGCATCGCGCCGACGGCGGCAGAGTGCTCGACCAGCTGGTCGCGCGCGATGATCCGCAGCGCGGCGAGGCCGGCTGCCATCGAAAGGCGGTTGCGACCGTAGGTCGACTGGTGCACGTAGCAGCGCTCCAGCGTTCCGACCGCCTTGTCGTAGATCTCGCGGCGCGTGACCATCGCGGCGACCGGCATGTAGCCCCCGCTGAGCGCCTTGCCGACGAGCACGAAGTCAGGCGCGAGGCCCCAGTGCTCGAGCGCGAACCACCTGCCGGTGCGTCCAAGGCCGGTCTGGATCTCGTCGACCACGAACAGCGTGCCGTAGCGCCCACACAGCGCCTGCGCCTGCTCGAGATAATCAGCGGGCGGCAGCGTCACCATGCGCCCCTGGATCGGCTCGACGATGAACGCCGCGACGTCCTTGGCGCGGAGCTCGGCCTCCAGCCGACCGAGGTCGCCGAACGGAACCCGCGCACAGCCCGGCAGCAGTGGGCCGAAGCCCTCCTTGAAGAAGTCGTCGCCGACCAGCGACAGCGGCCCGAGTGTCACGCCATGGAAGCTGCTCTCGCACGAGATCAAGCGTGGCCGACCGGTCGCGGCGCGCGCGAACTTCATCGCCGAGTCCACCGCCTCGGCACCCGTGCTGGCGAAGAAGACCGCGTCGAGCTCGCGGGGCAGACGCGCGGACAGCTCCTCGGCGAGCATCCCGGACAGCGCCGAGAAGTGAATCTGGACGCCGTCAACGAGATCGGCGGCGAGCGTCGCGCGGAGAACCTCGCGCACGTCGGGGTGGTTGTGGCCGAGGCTCGCGAAGCCCTCGCCGGAGTGGAAGTCCAGGTAGGCGCGGCCATCGCCGTCGTAGAGGTAGGACCCGCGCGCCGAGACGTACTGCTTGTCGAAGCCGAGAATCCTCAGTACATCGACGAGCGATGAATCCAGATAGCGCCCAGCCAACGCCAGCGCCTCTCCCGCGCGTGCGCTGGCGTCGGCGAGCACGCCAAGCGAGTCGACGGCAACAACTGGCTGAGGATCGGCAGTCATGGCGATGGGCGGCGCGCGGCGGGTCACACGGGCATCGGCACCTACCCACGCGTGCCCGGCACCGACCCGCAGGCAGTCTACGTTCTGCCCGACCGATCAGCGTTCGGTGGCAGCGTCCGGCTCACTCTGCGCGTTCGCCAGCGGCACGCGGCGCACGGCCGACGATCACCGCGAGGTCGCGTTCAAGCCAGACGACATCGGCCTGCAACCCGGCGTCGGCCAGCCAGCGCAGCTGATCGGCGAGGCTGCTCGGCCTGTCGTAATCGCCATCGTCGATCGGTGTCACGACATCGGCGGGATCCTCGGGCACGATCACGTCGCCGAGCACCAGCCGGCCCGCCGGGCTCAGGCACGCGGCGACGCTCCGGAAGAGGTCAGCCTTCTGCTCGCCGTCGAGGTGATGCACCGCCAGCGCGGAGAACACCACGTCAAACGGCCCGGCGGGGAGCGGATCCTCGAGGCGCGCGACGCGCAGCTCGACCCGATCCGCCGGCAGCACGGCCCGCGCACCAGCAAGCATCTCCTCGCTCGCGTCGAGCCCGAGCAGGCGAGCCGCGGGGTGGCGCGCGAGCACGCGCCGGGCCGTCTCGCCGCTGCCGGTCCCCAGCTCCAACAGCCGCCGTCCCTTGGCACCGGTCGCCGCCGCCGTCTCCTCCTGCAGGCGCTCGTAGCCAGGCACCTCTGAGCGAATCAGCTCGAGATAGGTGTCCGGATCCCAGTGGAACTGCCCCACGCCAACAATCTAGATACCGCGCGTGCGCCACGCTCGCTCCCGGTGGCGGTGCGCCGGATCGGACACGATGTCTGAGAGGTGCAGCGACATCGCGACGAACACGAGTCCGGTCAGGGCCGCCGCCCCGCCGCCGACCGTCACGAAATAGTCGCGCCAGAGCGGGGCGTCAAACATCGGTGGGCGCCGAGGATATGGGCGGCGGCGAGTTGCGGTGATCCGCTCGGTCGGTCATGACGCGGTGGATGATCGCTGATCTGGAGCGGCCGAACGCGGCAGGTAACGAGGAAGACCGAGGCGGAGAAACCTGCCGACTCGCAGGGTGCTTCCAATGGCGAGACCCAGACTCGAACTGGGGACACCACGATTTTCAGACAACCCGGAAAATCGATCGAATAGCGCCCATTAGCGGGCTATTCGTGGTGCGGGATCCGCACCCATATTGGGCTGGATTACCAGCTATTACCGGGGATTTGGGCCACGGCCACGCGTCCGTGGGCTAAGCCATCCCGAGCCGCGTGGCCTGGGCGGCGGCTTCGCCGCGGGTGCGGACGCCCAGCTTGCGTAGGATCGCCGAGACGTGGTGATCGACAGTCTTCTGCGAGACGATCAGGCGCTGTGCGATTTCGGCGTTGCGTAGTCCTTCGGCGAGGAGGGGAAGGACTTGGAGCTCGCGTGCCGTCAGACCGTGTGGGTTCGCGCGTGTCTGCGGCCGTGGGCCTCGCGGGAGGCGACGCTCGCCCAGTTCGCGTAGTCGGCGGGTCACGATCGCAGCGGCTGGCGTCGCTCCGAGTGCGCGGAGCTCATCGAGCGCCTGCCGCAGCGCGTCCGGTTCGCGTGAGTCGAGGAGCGCCAGTGCAGCCTCGTAGGGATGGCCCCTTTCGCGCCAGAAGCTGACGACCTGCTCGGTGTGGCCGTCGATCTGTAGGCGGTACACCTCCTCGGCATCCGGCGGGGCGTCGCTCAGCAGCCCGGCGCGCCAGCGCCAGCAGGCGAGCTCGCCGATGTACAGCGGGGCTCGAAGCTCAAGCGCAAGCGTGAACGCGCTCTCGGTGTCGGGACCGACCGCGGCGGGCCTGCCCTCGAGCCACGCGGCCTCGGCCCGGACCGCGGCGACCATGGCCAAGTACTGCAACTCGTTGATAGTCCGTGCCGCTTCCAGAGCCTCGTCGAGCAGCGGCCAGTACTCGGGGTCACCACGTCGCGCGCGCACCAGCCCGAGCTCGCAGAGGGCCCAGGTGCGTGGACCGACCACCGCGGACGGTGGAGCGTTGACAACGGAGGCCGCCGCTTCGGCCGCCTCAGTCCACCGTCCCTGCACTAGGTGTGAGTTGGCCTGCCCGCAGATCGCGTAGCGAAGCCACGCCTCGAGACCGTACGCCCTGCAGTAGTCGATCGTGACCTCGGCGTACTGGTCCTGTGTGACATAGTCATGCGCGTTTCCGAGGGCGGCCATGAGATTGAGGTATGCCCGTCCGACCTCGATCGGCAAATCGGCCTTCTTGGCCACCTCGAGGCTCCGTTCCAGCTTCTCTCGGCCCTCCGGAAGTCCGCGATACATCTCGATCATGCCGAGGCTGTTCAGCCCCAGGGCCAGAGCCTCGGCATCGCCAACTCGCTCCGCAAGCGCCGATCCAAGCGTTCCCCACTTGATCGTTTCCTCTGCTTCGCTGCAGAGCATCGTCGCCTCGGACAGGCAGCTATAGGCCCGCGCCAGCTCACGCCCATGAGGTAGGGGTTCCAACAGTTCGATTGCCTCCGCGAAGATGACCTTCGCTTCGCCGATCCGACCACTACAGGCCATCATCCGGCCCCGAAGCTGCTGCATCTCGCCCTGCTTGAGAGCGTTCCCGAGCTTGCGATGGATCATCAGTGCCTCGTCCAGCGCGCCCAGCCCCTGCTCACGCATGTCGGTGAAGTAACACTCGTTCGCGAAACGCTCCAGCAGATCCGCACGAGCCTCCGGTGCAATTCGATCGCCGACCCGCAGCGCGCGCGAGTACTGGGCCTCGGCCTCGCGGTGCGCGCCGAGGGCCGAGGCCCAGACCGCCGCCTCCGGCGCAAAACGCAGCACCGCGGCGGCGTCGCCTGCAGCCTCGGCGTGGTGCGCGAGCCGGGCATAATCGGGTGCGCCCAGTGTCGGCCTTTCCAGCGCGGCGATGGCGCGGCGATGGAGGATCACCATCCGGTCCGGCGCGAGCGATTGCTCGACCGCCAAACGCGCGAGCTCGTGCCGGAATGCCACACCGTCTAACTCCGGCCTGAGCATCCCGGAGCTCAGGCATTCATCAAGGCCCTCAAGTGCCCCCTCCGACAGCGCCTCCAACAGCCAGATCTCCGCCCGCTGCGGAACGATCGCAACCGACTCAAGCACCGCCTGTCCGGCGGCAGTCAAGCGTGCAACGCGAGCGAGCACTGCATCGCGGACCGTCGGCGGCACTTGCTCCGCGCCCGCCGCCAGTGTCTCTGTCACGAAAAACGGATTTCCGATCGTCTTCTCATACAGCTCATCGGGATCGATCGTGGAGCGCTCCGCCAGTGCCGCCACCGCCTCCCGCGACAGGCCAGCAAGCTCCAAGCGCGTAACGGGTCCGACGCCTGACAACTCGCCGAGGACGATGCGCAGCTGATGCGCACCATGAAGCCGCTCGTCGCGGTAGCTAATGACAAGCAGCGCCCGCACTGATTCCACGCGGCGCGCGACCAGCCGCACCACGTCGAGTGTGGCCTCATCAGCCCAATGAAGGTCCTCCAGAACAAGCACGGTCGGAGCCGGCGAGTCGAGCTGGGCGATCAAGGCCGCCGCGACGTCATGCGGCTTGGTCCCGCTCTCGACCCGCGCCCTCAGCTCGCCGCCTGTGGCCCGCGCGAGGTCGAGTAGCGGACCGAGCGGCCGCGGCGTGAACAACGGATCGCATGCCGCCCATAGCACGCGCACAGACCGATCGAGCCCGTCGCAAAACGCGCGCAGGACCGCCGTCTTCCCAATCCCGGCCTCACCCTGCACGAGCACCAAGCGCCCACGCGCTTGTTCGCTTACCTCGGCAAGCCGATCGCACAGCACCGACAGCTCCTCGATGCGCTCCAAGAGCTCCACCGGCCCGACAGAGGCGGCCTGACCGCGCGGCAGCACGGGGACATCATGCCCCCGCGCGCCGCGCCTTTCAACTATTCGCGTCAACGGTCAACTCGCCAACTGGTGATGCAGTCGGCGCCGGATCACGACCGTCGCGCCGGAGCCGACGCTGAGCAGCACAAGCACCACAGCTGCGCCAATTCCGGCATCTCCCCACTGGAAGCCGCTCGAAGAGGAAATGCCATGACGCGCACCGCTCCCGGCCCCGGCTGCGGGACCGGCGAGGCGGCCACGCGTCCCGGACGTTTCTGGGTTTGTTAGCGCGCACGTCACCCGCACGCATCCCCACGCTTCTCCGCCGCGCCCTTGGCGCCCCGACCCGAGCTGGTCCTTCTGGGATGACGTCGGATTCGCGGAGACTGAGGCAGCTGACGCCGGAACCAGCCCTCCTGTTCCGCTGATGTACATGGCGTACGCGGATGATGGCGCACCCGCGGCAGCGACCACCGCGGCGACGATCAATATGTACCTGGGGAGCTTGAACATAGTTGCCCTCCTGTTGTTTGGTCATTCCTCAGGCGTAGAAATAGGGGTCCAGCACCCGCACCTGGGTGATCCGATCGACGGGCAGGTCGTTACTGGCCGCCGTCTTACGGATCGCTTCCGGGGTCGGCGCGTCGTAGACGCAGAAGGTGGTGCGTCTGTCCTCGCTGACGTAGGAGTGCACCCAAGTCACGCCCTGCTCTGCGTTTCGCTCCACCACAGTGCGGCATGCCTCAGCGCCGCCGTTCGTGATCGGGATCTGCAACCCCTCGGGAAACATGCGCTGCACGATGTATCGCGGCATCTGTCCTCCTGGCCGTCGGTTCTGTGACACGACACGAACCTACGAGCCGAGGGACGCACCCACATCGGCAGGGCTACCCATATTGCGAACGACGCCTACCTATCTTGCATGCAGTTAGCCTCGTACGGACCCCACACACAGAGCCCCGGAATGCGCGGAAACCAGGCGCCCCTTTGGAGCGAGCGAGACGATCTGAGTTGAGCGACTGACGGTTGGCCGGGACCTCCCAAGCCTCGCGCTGCCTCGCGGCAGAGCGGTCGCCGCTCGTTGGGATCACTCTGTCCCATGACGCGAGCGGTCAGCCGACGTTCGAACTCGGGACACCTAGATTCACGCGCGACTGACACTCCAGTTCGACGACGCCGAAATCGCAACAGGGCCCGTGACTGCTGGGGATCGCGCGCATCCAAAGCCAGAAGATCGCTTCGGAACGTCACGACCAACGGCTATTTAGCCCACGACCGATGCCTCATGGGCTAAACACAGCTGGCGACGACGGAGACCGACGCCCACAAACCGGGGATGTGCGGCTTGACAAACCCAGAGACTGAGAGCAGGATTGCCGCCGCATGGCAAGCAGGCGCGCGATGACTGCGCGCGAGCTGATCGCTGCGCTTGAAGACTTCGATCCGGACATGGAGGTCATCGCTCCACATGAGCTGAGCGATGGGTTCCGGATCGTTGATATTGAAGTGCTACCGCCGAATCGTCGGTTCAAGCTGGACGAGCCGCAGATCGCGCTTCAACTTGAGCGCTGGAGGCCGGTGACAGTGACGCAATCGAGCTAAGCTCGGCATGTGCTCAATGCGTACATCGTGTACGAGTTGTCGCATCCGTGGGGCTGGATCGACTGCGCTGACCGTGAGGCAGCCTCCCATGCCCACAGCCTTGTCGGTTTCATAGAGGCTTCTGTTCTTGATGCGGCCATCGCGCTGTCGCTGTACGCCGAAGCAAGGATGCAAGACCCTCACCGTAGGCCAGGTGACGGAGCGGAGCCGCCATACGATTTCGTGCGTCGGCTGCCCGTGCTGTTTGCCGAGAACTTCATCCATTCCCTCTCGCACACAAGACCCGGGCTCAACCAGATCATGGGGCTCGGGCTCAGTTCCGATGCCACGATCACCAGCATCTGTGCGCAGTTCGATGCCCAGTTTCCAGGCCTGGTGCAGATCAGGGACTCCATCGAGCACCGGGACGAACGGGTCATAGGCAAAGCTCACCAGCAAACGCTGACCCCGTCCACCGACGCGATCCCCGGTCTCGCGGGGGAAGGCGTGGGATTGACGATCATCGTCGGACTCGTCGGCGACATGTACAACCTGACGGCAGCCGATGGGTCTGCGCCCGGTATTGAGATATCGCCCGGCACGCTCAGCCCGGTCATCGACCTGGTGCAGCAGACATTCGATGCGCTCCCGTGGAAGAAACCCAAGGGCACGCGGACATATAGCCCGTCGCGTTAGCGGCTACTTGCCAGGTTTGCGCGGGGGCGCTGCCCAAGTGGACGGCGGGTCACTGGCCGGGAATGACTCCCGCGCGCTCTCGTCCACGGCTTCGTCTGCTTCGGGATCGACCTTGAGCAGTGCGCGTATCGCTAGCTCGGGATCGAGCGGGATCGAGATGCGCTCGTCTAGGTCTGGGTTTGGATGCGCGGCCATATGTGAATCGTAGCGTCCGGCAATCGGGTGCTCTGCAGAGCGCAAGCGCCGTCTCCGGCCTCAAGGTGCCGCCTTCCGGCACCGACGTATGTCATGATCGTGTCAGGTCCGGCTTGACATCCGGACAGCCAAGCCCAAGGAGATGAGTCAGCCGTGAGCGCCCCCAGGGGAGGAGTGGGACGCGAGAACCCGACCGAGGACCAGCCGTCCTCGGGCTACGCCCACTTCGTCATCGCCGGCGAGGAGTTCCTGCTGTCTGACGGATGCTGGTGGATCGACGACGACGGCGAGTACGTGATCCGCAGTTCGGAGTTCGACGTGATCGCGGGCGGCGAGTCATTCCCGCACGCCCTCGCGGCCTTCATTACTAACGTTCTCGACTACGGCGTCTATCTTGGCGAACTCGACGAACTCGCCGAGAACGAAGAGGAGATGTTCCATAAGCTCGGCCCGCGACTCGCTAGAGTCGCGCAAGCGCTTTCCCAGATGGAGTCAAGGCGTCGGCGGCAGCTGATTCCCCGTCGCCGTAGGGAGCGGCCAGAGCAATGGCATCCGTCGTCAAGACATCGTGGCTCACGTCTGCCGTCACCCGCCTGACAGGCGACGGTGGAAAGGCGTGCGGTGAGGGCGCGCGTCATCGCGTGACGATCACCTCGTGCGATGGCCATAAGTGCGGGGTCGGAGTCCAGATCAACACGCACCCCGTTGACGCTCGTCCGTATCAGTTGAACGAGATCGCCGATCGCTGGTGCATCGCGCGTGACGACATCCTGAATGTCCTCACAAGCTGGACGCCGCAACAGCTGGTCGAGCATCTTTCGTCGAAGACAAAGGCCGACCTCATGCCGCCTCGCGGGAAGACGGGCGGAGGCCCAAAGAAGGGTTGAGAAGCTAACCGCGAGTGGGCGTCAGGTACGTCAGTCGCCGGCCGGCGGTGCCGGTGATGATCTTCGCCATGCGCTCGCTGTCCGCGAGCTTGCAGGTCGAGAATCGGAAGTCGAACTCGGTCACGTAGCGATGTAGGTGCTCGCGGCTGACGTGGTGGTGCGTGCCGTCAAGCGAGCGCTTCAGCTGAGCGAAGTAGCTCTCGGCCTGATTTGTCGAGACATCGCCGCGGACGTACTCGCGCTGGGTGTGGTTGACCGACTCGTGACCAGCGAACTCTTTGCCGATCCAGAAGTACTGCGCAGACGTGTCGGTGTGCAGGTGCGTGCGGCTCGGGTCGGTTTCCTCGTTCAGCACCGCGCGCAGGTTGTCGGGCTTGACGTTCGGCACGACGCGCGAGCGAACCTCGCCAGTCTCGCGCGAGACAAGCGCCATGATCGCCGCCTTGTCGCGGCTGCCTTCGCCCTGGCGATGGTTCTTCGGGTTGTGGCCGTGCCGGTTGCTCGGCTTGCCGCCGTAGAACGTCTCATCCGCTACGACCCGCCCTGCCAGCAGGCCGGCTACGGGGTCGCGCTTCATCGCCTCACGTAGACGGTGAGCCATGAACCACGCGGCCTCCGGCGTGATGTCGTACTTGCGCTGAATCTCGCGCGCCGACATGCCGTTGCGGTTCGACGCCATCTCGAACATGACGAGCACCCACTTGCGAACCTCGATCTTCGTGCCGTGTAGCAGCGTCCCGGTCAGGACCGAGAACTGCTTGCGGCAGTCCGCGCACTTCCAGACGCGACGCTGCGATGCGGAGCCGGTGCGCGTCTTGCGTGACGATCCGTTCGCCGGGTTCAGGAAGTACGGAGTGCGGACCGAGCCGCAATGCGGGCACGACGGACGGTCGCCCCAGCGCAGAGCTTCCAGGTACTTGTAGGCGTCCGCCTCGGTGCGAAGCTGATCGGCAAGCTGTAGAAGGGAGAGGCGTTGCGACATGACCAAAGCCTACCGAAACACTCTGGGTTTGTCAAGCCGCACATCCCCCACAAACCAGCCCATTAGCAGGCCTTCTTCCAATGGCGAGACCCAGACTCGAACTGGGGACACCACGATTTTCAGTCGTGTGCTCTACCAACTGAGCTATCTCGCCGGACGGCCGACGATGGTAGCGCCTCAGCGCGAGTGTCCGGCCCTCGGCGGTCGGCTAGCGCGGGTTGGCGGCGGTCTCGGCCCAGCCGGCGCGCGGGTCTGGGAGCGGGGTCAGGCGGGCTTCGATGTCCGCCCGGCGCGGCTCGAGCCAGGGCGGGAGCACGACCTTCTGGCCGAGCTCCGAGACCGGCAGGTCGTGGGCGAAGCCGGGGCCGTCGTCGGCGATCTCGTAGAGGATGCCGCCGGGCTCGCGGAAGTAGATCGAGTGGAAGAAGTGGCGGTCGATGATCGGCGTGCTCGGAACGCCGGCTGCCTTCACCCGCTCGTGCCAGAGCGGGTGCTCGGCGACGGTGGTTCCCCAGGCGACGTGGTGGATCGTGCCGGCACCCTGAAGCGCACGGCCGTCGGGCGCCTGATCGAAGGTGATCGTCCCGCCGCGGGTGGCGCCACGCAACTCGAAGCTGTGCGCATCGAGCTCGCGCGCCCCGAGCACGCCTTCGAGCAGCACGCGGCTGGCATCCTCGCGCAGGCTGTAGGCGCGAACACCGGAGAAGCCGAGCACGGCGTGCTCGGGCGGGATGTCGGGGTGGCGGGCACGCAGCGGCGCGTCGTCGACCGCGTCGACGACCAGCTCGTGTGCGAGACCCTCCGGATCGGCGAAGCGCACGGAGCCGTCCGCCACTTCGCGCTCGACCTCGAGCTCGGCGAGGCGCTCGCCCCAGAAGGCGAGCGATTCCTCTGAGCCAACCCGCCAGACGACCCGATGTGCCATTCCGGGACCGGGCCGGCCGCTTGCGGCGCCCGGATATTCGAAGAAGGTCATGTCGGCACCGGCCGAGCCATCCTCGTCGGCGTAGAACAGGTGGTAGACGGTCGGGTCATCCTGGTTGACGGTCTTCGTCACCAGGCGCAGCCCGAGAACCCGCGTGTAGAAGTCGACGTTGCGCGGCGCATCGCCGGTGATCGCGGTGACGTGGTTGATGCCCTCGAGCTGGAGCGACTGCAGGTCGCGATCGTCAGCCATTAGAACCTCCGTCCGAGAATAGTTATCTGCGCAGACAACTATACCACCAGCTGCCGGCCACCGCTAGCGGGGGCCTGCGGTGATCGCCGAATCGGCGAGCGCGACAAGCTGCGATTCGCTGCCGCCGTACTGGATGTCGTAGCGCGAGCCGTACTCGAGCCACTCGATCGACGCGGGCGCGCAGGAGGCGCCACAGGAGATGCCGTGGAAGGCACCGACGATCCCCTTGCTGAGCGTCACTCTCGCCGCAAACGCAAGCCGGCCCTTGCCGCCCGCGAAGTCGGCGACCATGCAGGCAGTCGCGTCGCCGCAGTTGGGCGCCTGGGCGAGCTGGATGTCGTAGCCGCCCGCGGTGCGCCCGCCCGGGGCGTAGAGGTGCGCGGCGGCGTGGGTCGTGAAGCCGCCGTCCAGCCGTCCTGGTACGAGCACCCTGACCTTGCCGCGCTCGGCGCTCGCGAGCGGCTTGGCGAGGACCGTGATCAGGTTGATCGTGCCGCTCGCGGCGAGGGCGAGCGTCGCGGAGGCTAGGGCTGCGGGTACGAGTGCTGCGGCGAGGGCCCCCTGGCGGCGCATCACGAGCGAACGTAACAGATCAATGTTCCGGCGCGCCCAGGATCGTGGCGGGCGTCGGCTAGAACCCCAACAATCGGCGTCAGCTGACGGCGCCCGCCGTGTCGCTGTCGGCGGGCCTCGCCTCCAGGGGCTCCTGCAGCGGGAAGTGGCAGGCGGCGACGTGGCCGGGGCCGAACTCGCGCAGCAGCGGCTCCTGCTCGGCGCAAAGGTCCTGGGCGCGCGGGCAGCGTGTGCGGAAGCGGCAGCCGGACGGCGGGTTGCGCGGGCTCGGCAGCTCGCCGCGGATCGCGACGTCAGCCCGCTTGACCGCCGGGTCGGGGACCGGGATCGTCTTGATCAGCGCGTCGGTATAGGGATGCGCGGGGCGCTTGTAGATGTCATCGCCGGTTCCGAGCTCGACGAGCTTGCCGAGATACATGACGCCGATCCGGTCGGAGAGGTACTTGACGACCGCGAGGTCGTGCGAGATGACGACCGAGGCCGTACCGCGCTCGACCTGGAGGCGGCGCATCAGGTTGAGGATCTGCGAGCGGATCGAGACGTCGAGCGCGCTGACCGGCTCGTCAGCGACGATCACCTTCGGATCGAGCATCAGCGTGCGGGCAAGGCCGATCCGCTGGCGCTGGCCGCCAGAGAACTCATGCGGGTAGCGCTCCAGGGCGTTCTGTGGCAGGCCGACCTCGCGCAGCACGGTCGTGATCCGCTCATCCTGCTCGGCGCGCGTCCCGATCTTCTGGATCTCGAGCGGCTCGCGCAGGATCGCGTGGACGCGCATCCGCGGGTCGAGCGAGGCGTAGGGGTCCTGAAACATCATCTGCAGGTCGCGACGGGCGCGACGCAACGCGCGACCCCTGAGAGCGAAGACGCGCTTGCCGGCGAGCTCGACGCTGCCGCCGTCGGGCTTCTCGCCGCCGACGATCAGCTTGCCGAGCGTCGTCTTGCCGCAGCCAGATTCGCCGACGAGGCCGAGCGTTTCGCCGGCGTCGACGTGCAGCGTGACGCCCGACACCGCCTTGACCGAGTCGATCTTGCGCCGCAGGATGATCCCCGCGGTCACCGGATACTCGCGAACGAGATCCTTGAGCTCGAGCAGGTGGCCCGCGCCGTTGGCGCTCGGCGCCGCCTGCGGCTTGGCGGCTTCAGGCGGAACGATCGTCGGCAGGCGCTCGATCGGACCGTCGACCGGGTGCCAGCAGGAGAACAGGTGCCCGTCGGCACCCGTGAGCGGCGGCTCCTGCTCGCGGCACTGGTCGGTGGCGAAGGCGCAGCGCGCGGCGAAGCGGCAGCCCGATGGCGGCGGAGCGAGGTCCGGTGGTAGTCCGGGGATCGTGTAGAGCGCCTTGGTTCGGTCCTGCTCGAGGCCCGGGATCGAGCCGAGCAGCGCCTGCGTGTAGGGGTGGTGCATCGAGCTGAAGAGGCGCTCGGTCGGCGCCGTTTCGACGATCCGCCCGGCGTACATCACGTTGATGCGGTCGGTGCGGCCCGCGACGACACCCATGTCATGCGTGATCAGGAGCGTCGCCATGCCGAGACGCTCCTCGAGGGAGTCGAGCAACGACAGAATCTGGGCCTGGATCGTGACGTCAAGCGCGGTGGTCGGCTCGTCGGCGATCAGGATCTTCGGCTCGCAGGCGAGCGCGATCGCGATCATCACGCGCTGGCGCAGGCCGCCGGAGAGCTCGTGGGGATAGCTGCCGAGGCGCTCGCGCGGCTGTGGCAGCCCGACCAGTTCGAGAACCTCGAGCGCCCGTTCGTAGGCCTCCTTCTTCGAAGCCCCACGATGCACGCGGACGGGCTCCGCGACCTGCTCGCCGATCGTCATCGTCGGGTTGAGTGAGGACTGCGAGTCTTGGAAGATCATCGCGACCTCGTTGCCGCGGATCGCCCGCAGCTCGCGCTCCGCCAGCCCGACGAGCTCGCGACCCTGGACCTGGATCGAGCCCTCGATGATGTGGCCGCCGTTTGGCAGCAGCCCGAGCAGCGAAAGGCCGGTCATCGACTTGCCCGAGCCGGACTCGCCGACAAGTCCCAGCGTCTCACCGTCGTCGATCTGGAAGTCGACGTTGCCGACCGCCTCGACGACCGAGCGCGAGAGGTTGATGTGCGTGGAGAGGTTCTTCACCTCGAGTGCGACGGTCATCGGCCCAGTCCTCAGCGGCGCCGCAGGCGGACGTCGAAGGCATCGCGCAGCGCGTCGCCGATCAGGTTGCAGGCCATGACGACGAGCACAAGGCAAGCGCCAACCGGGAAGACGAGCCACCAATAGCCGCTGGTGACGGCGTTCTGGGCGTTGCCGAGCATGTCGCCCCACGATGCGATCGGATAGGCGAGACCGAAGCCGAGGAATCCGAGGTAGGCGATCAGCAGGATCGAGTCGGCAATCAGAAAGGTGATGTTCACGATCACGACGGAGAGCGCGTTGGGAATCAGGTGGCGAATTATCAGTCGCGTCTGAGTTCCACCCATGATCCGCGTGGCGGCGACGAAGTCGCGCTCGCGCAGCGTCAGGACCTCGCCCCTGACGAGGCGCGCCGGTACCAGCCACGAGAACAGCCCGATGATCAGGCTCTGCGACACGACCGTCGCGCTGTAGCGCGTCGCCAGCACGAGGACGATAAAGAGCAGCGGAATCGACAGCAGGATGTCGACGAAGCGCATCAGGACGGCGTCGACGATGCCGCCGGCGAGCCCCGAAAGCGCTCCATAGAGGGTTCCGATGACCGTCGCCATGAAGGCCGCGAAGAAGCCGATCTCGAGCGCCGTCTGGCCGCCGTACATGATCCTGCCGAGCTCGTCGAAGCCGTTGTCATCGGTACCGAGGAGGTGGCCGGCGCTCGGCGCAGCGTCGGTCGCCAGCGGATTCGTGAGCGACTGATTCGTGTGGTAGACGAGCGGCCCGAAAAAGCAGAAGATGAGAAAGAAGACCAGGACCCCGAGGCCGACAAGCGCGAGACGGTTACTGGCGAACTCGCGCAGTGCCAGTCGCCAGCCGCTCGCAAGGATCTGGACCTCGCCGCCCTCGGGTCCAGCAGTCGGGACCAGCATCCCGAGCCCCGCCAAGCCTGCGCCCGTCTCGGCCAGCTCCTCGAGGCTGTCGGCGACGGAGGGACCCGCGGCAACCTTGCCCTCCGGCGGCTCGAAGTCCCCGGGCAACGGCTCATAGTCGCCCCCGCCGGCGGGTGGATCGGACTCAGTCAACGCGGACCCTCGGGTCGGCCACGGTCACCGCTATGTCGGCGAGCAGGTTGCCGATCACAGTCAGGACGCCGCCGATCACCGTGTAGGCAAGCAACACCGGGTAGTCGAGATTTTGCAGCGAGTCGTAGAAGAGCAGGCCAAGTCCCGGGTAGTTGAAGAGCGCCTCTGTGATGATGTTCCCCGCCAGCAGGCCCGGGATCGAGAGGCCGACCAACGTGATGATCGGGAGGCAGGCATTTCGCAGCAGGTGGCGCGTCAGCACGAGCCGCTCGGAGAGGCCCTTTGCGCGCGCCAGCCGGATGTAGTCCTGGGCGAGAGCGTCGAGCGCCGATGAGCGCATATAGCGGCTGAAGCCGGCGACCGTGAGCCCCGCCAGCGTCAGGATCGGCAGCGTCAGCTGGAGCGGGTGGACGATCGCCTGCCAGGTCGTCGTAACGTTGTCGCTGACCAGGGCCGGGAAGACGTGCAGGTCGAGCGCGAAGATCTGGATCAGGATCAGACCGAGGAAGAACGACGGCATCGAGTAGAGCGTGAACGTGGCGGCCGTGGCGACATAGTCGCCAATCGAGTTGCGCTTGACCGCCTGCACGATGCCGAGCGGTATCGCAATCAACAGTGCCAGCACCAGGGCCGCGCCAGAGAGATACGCGGTGCGTCCGGCATTCTCATTCAGGAGGGCACCAACGCTCTGGCCCTGTTTGTAGGAGTAGCCGAACTTGAATTGGACGATATCCCAGACGTAGCTCGCGATCTGCACCACGAGCGGGCGGTCATAGCCGTGGTCCTTGTTCCAGATCGCGATCGTGTACCGGTTTGCGTGCGTTCCGAGGGCCGCGACCGCCGGGCTTCCGCCGGTGAAGGCGAGCAGCGCGTAGACGACCGCCGTAACGCCGATCGCGATGATGACTGCAGCGATACAGCGGCGAATGATGTAACCGGTCACCGCTGGACCGGCTCACGGCTAGTTGTGGAGCAGACCGCGTGGCCGCCGCCGGCTGGTAGGCCGGCGGCGGCGGTACGCGATATGCGACTCACTGCGGCGTCCTTGAAGGTCGCTCGCTATTTCTTGATGTACCAGTACTGCGGATATGTCTGGTAGGCGGTTAGCGCGAGGAACGAATCCGCGGGGCCGCCGATCTTGTTGCTGACTGCGAACAGCAGGTCCTGGTTTGGCATGAACAGGGCCGGAATGCTCTTGGCCAGATACGACGCCTCTGATGTCACTGCGCTCGGGTTGCTGCCGTAGACCGAGTTGTGGATCAGGCTGTTGGCTGTCGCGTCGTCGTAGGCGCCCTGGTTGTAGGTGCCGCCGATGTTGAAGATGCTGTTCGTGGTTGGGTAGTAGTCGTCGGTGAAACCGCCGAAGTCGTTCACGCCCCAGTCGTTGACGTACTTCGCTCCGGCCGGGGTCGCGTCGTTGTAGTTGGCGAACGCGAAGTTGAACGTCTTGACGCTGAACGAGATGTCGATTCCCGCGGCAGCCTTCGCCTCGGAGCCGAACGCCTCGGACGTCAGCGGTGCGACAGGCGCCTCGGACGCCGGGATGTAGACCCAGACGAACTTGAACGGCGTCCCCTTCGGGATTCCGGCACCGCACTCACCGGCTCCTGTCCCCGGCTTCGCGCAGGTCGACTGGCCGCCCGGTACGACGCTCCAGCCGTTGGCCTTGAGCAGCGCCACCGCCTTGGACGGGTTGTAGGGGTACAGCGGGTGGACCGCGTCGGACGGCGTGAACGCCGTCGCCGGCTCGGACGGAACGGGACCGTAGGCGGTGACCGCAGCGCCCTTGTAGATACCCGTCACGTAGGCGGCCTGGTTCTCCAGGTACTGGAGCGCCTGGCGCGCATAGGGCTGCGCGATGACCGAGTTGAAGTGGTCGGTGGTGTCCTTGAAGTTGAAGATCGCATCAAAGAAGCCCAGGTCCGGATAGCCGAAGAAGCTGTAGCCGTCGGAGCGGATCGTCGGTGCCTGCGGGACGTAGGTTGGGTCAAGCGGCGAGGAGATATCGACCGCGCCGGTCTTGATCGCGTTGAGCTCAGCGGTCTGGCTCGTGAATGTCACGCCCTCGAGCTTCGAGATCGACGGCTTCGGCGATCCACCGAAGTCAGGGTTCGGGGTCGCCGTCCACGAGCTGTTGGTCGTGTTGAACGTCTTCAGGACGAACGGACCGTCGTCGATCTTCCACAGCGGGTTGGAGCCGAAGGTCGCCAGCGAGCTGCCGAGCTTCTCGAGGTAGTCGTAGATCGCCTTCGCATTTGCCGGGACGGAGTAGTTGAGGTGCGGCCCGCCCGCCTTGGCAATGTTCCAGTCGGTGCTCGGCAGGGGGACGACGTCGTCCTCGCTCTCGAGCTCATCGTTGAGGAAGAAGCCGGGGTTGAAGCCCTTCGTCAGGTGGATCACCACGGTGTACTTGCTCGGCGCCGAGATGCTGGCGACGTTGCTCGGGAAGAGCCCGGGTGAGTAGGACCCCAGGTTCGCCGGGTTCTCCTTGACGGCGGCCTTCATCAGGTCGATGTCGAACACCAGATCGTTGGCGTCGACGGGCTGCCCGTTGGCCCACTTGTAGCCCTGGTTGAGCGTGATCGTGACCGTCTTGTTGCCGTTGCTGAAGGTCGGCTTCTTGCCGAGGCTCGTGGCGTAGTCGATCTCCTGCGTGTCGCCGACCGGTCCGTTGTAGAGCGGCACGAAGAAGTCGTACTGGAAGCCGAAGCTGGTGTAGACCGACGATTGCGCATCGCCGGTGATCGGGAAGATCGTCAGCGGCGTCGATCCGGTGAGGAAGCCGATCGAGATCGTGCCGCCCTTGCTCGCTGTCCCAGCGGACGGGATGCTGCCGAAGATGCCGCTGGCCGAGGCGCTACCGGCCCAAGTCAACAACGCGAGCGAAGCGACCGTGATGCCGGCTGCAAGCCGGCCGCGCATGCGGCCGCGGGAAGGTCGGCCACTCGAGCTTCGATACAACGGTTCGCCAGCAGCGGTCGTCGGCTCGTCACATCGCATCAGAGCAGCCTCCTAGATCAATTTGGGCGAGCGGCCACAGCCGAACCCGCCGAGAACGAAACGTTGAGACCTGTGTGGGCCGGTCTCACAGCGCGGCCAGCGTCGAGGTCCGCCAGCGCGGACCGTCCTACCAACGCGACCGATACCTGAACCCATGTAACCCCTTGGCGTCGTACGCCACTGCAAATCTACTATCCGGCCCCCTTCTGCGGGCAACCGCAGAAGCTAGGCCGAACCCCGACCAAAGCCTATAACAAAAGGTTCGGTCGAGATGCCATTGGCACCCGGGCCGGCCGCCTGGGAGGCTCACCTCTTGCAGGTCGCCGCGTGGACCTCCTCGATCAGGGACGCGAGCCGCTTCGAGACAGCGTCGATCTCCTCGGTCATCTTCGTGTTCTGCTGGAGCAACTCGGTCTGGAACTGCGCGAGCTCGTCGCGGTGGGCCGCTGACGCGGCCTCGTTGGCGACATCGGTCCGCGTCTGCGCCTTCTGGGCGATGATCACAAGCGCGCCGGTGTAGAAGGCGACGCCGGAGAAGATCAGGTTCAGCAGGATCCACGGCTCGGGGTCGAACTGGCCGCCCTTGCTGAGGGCCGTGAAGGTGTGCTCGAGATAGGGAATCGCACCGTTGATCAGCACCCAGCCGAGGATGATCAGCGAGCCGATGACAACGAACGCGACCGTGCCCATACCGCTCGCGACGCCCTCGGCCACGCGCTCCATGAAGCTGCTACCACCGGCGTAGGGCGAGGTCTTGCCATCCGCATCGGGCTGGTAGTGCTTGTGGTGGCGCAGCGGGTCGAGCTTTGTCAGGATTCCCGGCTGCGCGTCGGCTTTGGCCATGGGCCTCTCCTCGATCAGGTCGCGTGATGCCCTCGAGTCGAGGGACGAGGGCAGTCCACTCGATCCGGCGGTCAGGTGCAAGCCGTCGAGGGCACAGCCGAGATCATCCCCCCAGGTGCGTGCCTGCGTACCATCGGTTGGATGCCTGGGCTGGGAACCGCGGCGATCGCGCGCAGCTGTGTGCAATACCGGCGGCGCGGGTAGGGGAAGGCGCTGATGACCGGACCGACCCGCACGACCGAGCGCCGCCCGGCGAAACCGCAGCAACCGGCGGCTGGAATCAAGCCCGCCCCGCGTGCCGCGGGGCGAACGCCTGGCGACCCCCACACGCCGGGGCGGCGCAAGATCGTGGTGACCGTGGTGCTGATCGTGCTCACGCTCGTCGGGCTCTACCTGCTGCTGCCAAAGCTCGCCGGCCTGAACCAGACCTGGGGGCGGCTGCGTCGTGGCGATCCCTGGTGGCTTGGTGCTGCGGCCGGCGTCGAGACGCTCTCGATCGCCGGCTACATCGTCCTGTTCCATGCCGTGTTCGCGCGCGGGATGCGCCGGCTCGACTGGCGCGTCAGCACCCAGATCCCGCTCGCCGGAATCGCCGCGATCAGGCTGTTCGCAGCGGCCGGCGCCGGCGGCGTCGCCGTCACCGTCTGGGCGCTCGGGCGGGCGGGTATGGAGCCGCGCGTGATCGCCTGCCGGATGGTCGCGAACCTGCTGCTCCAGTACACGGTCTACGTCGCGGCCCTGTTCCTCTTCGGGCTCGGACTCGGACTCGGAGTGCTCGCCGGCCACGGGCCGTTCGAGCTGACGCTGCTGCCGGCGCTCTTGAGTCTTGTTCTCGCCGCGTTGGCACTCAGCGCGATCCTCGTGCCGAGCGACGTCGAGCGGCGCCTGCAGCGGATCAGCGGCGGCCCGCGGTGGTGGCGCGCCGTGATCGCCCGGCTGGCGGCCGCTCCGGCAGCACTTGGAGAGGGTTCACGCACCGCCGTGGCGCTGATCAAGCAGCGGCGCCCCGGGCTGCTGGGCGCCGTCATGTACTGGGGCTTTGACATCGCGGCGCTCGGACTGTCGTTTCAGGCCTTCGGGGGGAGCCCGACCGTCGCGGTGATCGTGATGGGCTACTTCCTCGGCACGCTCGGCAGCCTGCTGCCGCTGCCCGGCGGGATCGGCGGCGTGGAGGGAGCGATGATCGGCTCCTTCGTCGTCTTCGGCGTCCCCGCCGACCAGGCGGTGATCGTCGTGCTCGCCTACCGCGCGATCTCTTTCTGGCTGCCGACGCTGCCCGGAATCGCCGGCTATTTCGCGCTGCGGCGCAGCGTTCACCGCTGGGAGCGCCTGGATGCGAAGCATCCACCGGCACGAGCGAAGGCAGCAATCGCGCAGAAGGGCTAGCCGCCGTCGCGCCGCTCGCGTTGCAGCGGCAGGGCAAACCAGAGCGTTGCGAAGACAGCGGCCATTGTGGCGGCCGTGATGATGCCGGCTGCGGCGCCGAAGAGGACGCGCGACATCTCCAATTAGCTCGAGCCTTTGACCGTGTAGAGCAGGATCCCGCCGAGCCGTTGGGGCCGAGTCGCGATGCGGTCGAGCACCGTTGACCACGCTTGCTGGTATCGCGGTTCGATGATGATGTGGTGGATGCGGTGCTCGTGAAGGAACGCTTGGATCACGGGAGCGGCGCTCGTCTCGATATGCGCCCCGCGGATCGAGCCGGCGTAGATCGCGACAGTGGCCTGGACGTCTTGCGGCGCTACCGCGTTGACGGCGGGTACGTAACCGTCAGGCATCGTGAAGTAGAAGTCAGTTTCTGCCTGCCAGAGCATGCTGTTGCCAAACATCCCGGCCGGAATGATCAAGACGTTCTCGCCATGCGCGAGGCGGTGCCGGTACTCCGTCGTGCGGAAGAACGACGGGTTCGTCGGGCGGCTGCTCCACCACGCTCCGGCAACGTTCGGGAATAGAGCTACGACCCCCAGAGACGCGATCAGCCATCGACGCCCGCTGTGAAGGCTGGGGCGAGAGAGCCAGATCGCCACGCAAACCGCGAGTATGAGTTCGGCGAACACCATGATGCGACTCGGGACGAGACCGGGGAATAGCGGTAGCTCTTGAAGAAGACTCCACGGCAGCGCGATCAGCTGGTGTCCGGCGACGTGTAGGGGGGAGCCGAGCGCAAGGACCACGCTGACGGCGAACGTGTAAACAAGCAGGCGCGTGGTCCGTTCTGTCCGCCATGTGGTCCGCGTAAAGACGCCGAGCGCAATTAGTAGTGGCAGGCTGAGGTAACCACCGGCCTCCCAGTTGTTGCCGCGTTCGAACGTCGCGGAGACGCTGTGGAGCAGCTGGCCGCCCAGCCACGTGATCCGTGTCGGGAGCACGAGGTTGAGGGCGTCCAGTCCGAAGGTGTTGCCGCCGCGAGTGATCGGAGCCTCGGCGAGCGCCGCCCAGAAGTACGGCAGCAGCAATAAGAGAGCAGCGATACCGGCAATGGCGATCTCGCGCGCAAGCGTGTCGATGGATCCTCGAGTCGACCTCGGAAAGCAGTAATACGCGATTACCAGCGAGCTGGCGCCGATCAACACGGCGTCAAACAGGATCTCGGTTGAGAGCAGCGCTTGAAAAACAAAGACCGTTGCCAGCACCGCGATGAAGCGGCGGCGAGAGAGTTCGCCGGCGAACCGTCGAAGCGCGAGATGCACCATCACCGGAATCAGGAACACGAGCGTCAGGTGGGTATGCCCGAGCGACTGGCTGAGCTCGTAGCTACTGAAGCCGAAGAGGAAACCGCCCGTCAGCGACGCCGAGTTGTGGGCGCTCAGCCTGCGGCACAGCAGGTAGGCGGTGAGGCCGCACAACGGCGGTCCGAGAATGGCCAGCACGTTGAAAGACACGAACGGGCCGAAGAGCGCCGTCACCGGCCACATTGCTATCGCCGCTGCTGGAATCGTGGTGCCTGCGGCCACGTTGGCCCCGCCCGGTGGGGCGATCACGTTCGCGACGAACGGGTTGAGGCCCTGCGCGATTGCGTGCGGCCACCATGCGAGCGACCACATAAAGATCGTGGGATCCGGCGCGCTGTTGCTGCAGGCGCAGACCGAGGCCGGATGCAACACCGCGCCACGGCCGATCGTGGCGATCGCGATGCCCACGTAAAGTGAAAACGCCCACGCCCATTGGGGGATCACGCGGGCGAGCCGCACCAGCTCACTCCGCTGCCAGGATTGCGTGGCCGGAAGCGAGCTCAAGCGCAGCTCGGCCGTGATCAACCGTCGATCGCGCCGGGCTCCGGGTGCGGCGACGACCTCCTGGAGCGGGGCGGCCAGACGCCGACGAAAGGCTCTAAGTCGCGGGGTGGATCCCACAGGCGCGTCTTCGACACATCAATCGCGCGACTTGACGACTGACTCCCCTCCACCACCCCGGGCGACCAACGCGCACTCCCTGATCGAAGGGCTACGGAGCCGTTGGACAACTGTCCGGTGCGACTCCCCGCCTCCTCGACTGTCGCTCGGGGACGCGCGTGTGCGCCGCGGTACGGCCGTCACCCTTCCTATCCCAACTACAGCGGCAGCGCGACGTACTTGGTCGAGAGGTACTCGTCGATGCCTTCGTTGCCGCCTTCGCGGCCAAAGCCCGACTGCTTGATGCCGCCGAAGGGCGCGGCGGCGTTCGAGACGATCCCCTGGTTGAGGCCGACCATCCCGGTCTCGAGGCCCTCGGCGACGCGCAGCGCGCGGCTCAGATCGCGCGTGAAGACGTACGCGACGAGTCCGTACTCGGTCTGGTTGGCGGCGGCCAGGGCCTCGTCCTCGCTGTCGAACGAGACGATCGGAGCGACCGGGCCGAAGATCTCCTCGGTCAGCAGGCGACTGGCGGGCGGAACGTCGCTGAGGACAGTCGGCCGGTAGAAGTAGCCGGGTCCGTCGAGCGGCTCCCCGCCGGTGAGCACCTTGGCGCCACGGCCGACCGCATCGCCGACCAGCTCCTGCACCTTCTCGCGCTGGGTCTGGTCGATCAGCGGCCCGAGGTCGGTGTCGGGCTCCGTTCCGCGACCGAGCCGCAGGCCCTCCATCCGCTTCGCCAGGCGCGCCGCGAACTCCTCGGCAAGCGGCGCGGCGACGTGGAAGCGGTTTGCCGACGTGCAGGCCTCGCCCATGTTGCGCAGCTTCGCGAGCATCGCGCCGTCGACCGCAGCATCAAGGTCGGCGTCCTCGAAGACGAGGAACGGCGCGTTGCCGCCCAGCTCCATCGAGACACGCAGGACACGGCCCATCGCCCGGGCCGCGAGCTGGCGGCCGATCTCGGTCGAGCCGGTGAACGACAGCTTGCGCAACCGCTCGTCGTCGAACAGGGGGTCGGTGACCTGGCCGGCGTGGGAGGTCGTGACGACATTCAGGACGCCCGCCGGCAGACCCGCCTCCTGCATGATTGCCGCGAACGCGAGCATCGACAGGGGCGTCTGCTTGGCCGGCTTGACGACCACCGTGCAGCCTGCTGCGACCGCCGGTGCGACCTTGCGCGTTCCCATCGCCAGCGGAAAGTTCCAGGGCGTGATCAGAAGGCACGGGCCAACCGGCTGGCGCATCGTGATCAGACGGTTCTGGCCGTTCGGACTGACCGCATAACGGCCGTCGATCCGCACCGCCTCCTCGCTGAACCAGCGCAGGAACTCGTTCGCGTAGGTGATCTCAGCGCGCGACTCGGCAAGCGACTTGCCCATCTCGATCGTCATCAACAACGCCAGCTGATCGGTGCGCTGCGCAATCAACTCGAACGCGCGGCGCAGGATCTCGCCGCGCTCACGCGGCGGATGCGCCGCCCACTCAGCCTGCGCGCCAGACGCCGCATCGA
>Ga0302184_10000144_pt1 | contig 47771 bp, 49 predicted proteins | sample I_Palsa_N3_3_FD_200233 | JGI IMG/M metagenome (GOLD analysis project Ga0302184, IMG submission 200233) | Peat permafrost microbial communities from Stordalen Mire near Abisko, Sweden - I_Palsa_N3_3 | ecosystem: Environmental > Terrestrial > Soil > Palsa > Peat permafrost | place: Sweden...
GAACGTCGTGCGCTCGTTACCCATGTACTCGCGTCCGTACATCGACTTCTTGACCCAGACGCCGTAGGACTCGGCCACCGTGTGGTCCTGATCGCCCAGTAGCGGGAAGCCGAGCCCGAACTTCTGGTCGAACTCGGCGATCTTCTTGGGTGCGTCGGGCGAGACTCCGAGCACGACCGCGTCGGCGCGCGCGTAGTCGGCGCGATGATCTCGCACGCCACAGGCCTGAGTCGTACAGCCCGGCGTGTCGGCCTTGGGATAGAAGTACAGGACGACGTGGTGGCCGCGGAACTGCGACAGCGTCACCGGGTCGCCGTTCTGGTCGGGCAACGTGAAATCTGGGGCCTGATCTCCGGGTTCGAGCATGCTCGCGATCCTAGTGGGCCTCCCGCAAGTGGCCACCAGTCGGCCCGGGCACCGGGCTCAGTCCCACCGCGCCGAACGCTGACGGCTGTCACGACCGGAATTCTGATCGAATGCGCGCGTGCCGGACTTCGAGGAACTGCTGGACGGATGGGACGGCGAGACCGCCGTGATCCACCGTGATCGAGTGACCGGCGGATAGATGTTCGTCTGCATCCACTCGACGCGGCTGGGGCCCGCGGGCGGCGGCACGCGGCTGCGGGCGTACGACACGCCCGCCGCCGGCCTCGCCGACGCCATGCGGCTATCGGGGGCGATGACGCGCAAGCTGGCCGTCGCCGGACTCCCGTTCGGCGGCGGCAAGGGGGTGATCGCAGTCCCCGAGATCCCCAGCGGGGAGCGGCGCCGCGAGCTGTTCCTGCGTTAGGGCGAGCTCGTCGGATCCCTCGGCGGGACCTACCGGACGAGCTCGGACATGAACACCGGCGAGGCTGACATGGATGTGATCGGAGAGCGCACGCCCTACGTGCTCGGGCGTTCGGCGGCGGGTCGGGGGGTCCCGCGCCGCCGACCGCGGTCGGGGTCTTCCATGGGATCCGCGCGAGCCTCGCGCACGTGTTCGGTTCCGGCGACCCGTCGGGGCGCACCGTCCTGATCCAGGGCGCCGGCGGAGTCGGCTCAGCGCTGGCCGGCCATCTGGCCGAGGCCGGCGCGGTCGTGCTCGTGTCCGATCTCGACGCCGACCGCGCGGCCGCGGTTGCCGCCAGCGCCGGCGGGCGAACGGTCGCGCCCGAGCAGGTCGCCGAGACCGAGTGCGACGTCTTCTCCCCGTGCGCCGTCGGCGGCGTGCTCGATTCCGGGACCGCCCGCCGGCTGCGCTGCCGGATTGTCGCCGGGTCGGCGAACAATCAGCTCGCCGGCCCGGACGTGGCCGAGGCGATCCACGCCCGCGGCATCCTCTACGCCCCCGACTACGTCATCAACGGAGGCGGCGTGATCGGCATTGAGGAGCTCGGCTGGAGCGTTCCCGAGCTGGACGCGGCTCTGGCTGAGGTCGGCGATCGACTGAGCGGGATCTACCGCCGCTCCGACGCCGACGGGATCTCGACCGCGGCCGCGGCCGACCTGCTGGTGGCCGAGCGGCTGGGCTGACGCTCGGCGGACCCGCCGGCGGTGGTGTGCGGAGTTAGGCGCCATATCCGACCCCTAGCTGCATCACCCCTCGACCGGGCACTGCAACGCCGTCACGCCGCCCGAGCGAGCAGCCCCACGACGTCCTGCTTGTTCACCGTGACCGGCGAGAACGCGACGACGAAGTCCCGCATCGCGTCCTCCGCGATCAGCTCGTAGTCGGCCTCGCGCACGCCGACCTCGCCCAGGCGCGTCGGGAGACCGAGGCCGGCGATGAAGCCGCGGACCAGTTCGGGCGCGCGGGCGGCGGCCGACGACCCCGACGCGCCTCCGCCGGCAGCACGAGGCTCGAAGATCTCGGCGATGTCCGTGAGCCGCTCCGGCATCACCGCAACCATGCGCTCCAGCACTGTCGGGAGCATCACGCACGAGGTGACCCCGTGGGGAACGCCGCAACGGGCGCCGATCTGGTGGCCGATCCCGTGGCTGAGACCGAGCGTCACGTTGTCCACTCCGAGCATCGAGAGCCAGGCCGCCTGCAGGCAGACGAGCCGCGAGGCCTCGTCGTCGCGCTCGAGATGGTCCCGGAGCAGACGCAGCGCGTGGAGGCAGGCGGCGTCGGTCACGGGCGTCGGGCTCTTCGAGAGGTAGATCTCGACCGCGTGGTCGAGCGCGCGGATGCCCGATGCCCGCCACAGCCGCTCCGGCGTCTCAACGGTGACACGGGGGTCGAGGAACACGCTCCGCGGGGTCAGCCGGCGGTCGTGATACAGATCCTTCGTGCCATCGAAGGTCATCCCGAAGATGCCGTCGTACTCGGCGGCGCTGAGCGTGGTCGGGACCGCCAGCAGGGGGATCGGGTCGGCGCTCAGCGATGGCATCTGCAACGAGTCCGGATACTCGAACACGATCCGCCTGCGTCGCAGCAGCGCCGCGTCGCCGCAGCCGTCGGCGAGCGCGGCGGCGAGCGCCTTCGCCGCATCGGTCACCGACCCGCCGCCGACGGTCACGATCGCGTCGGGACCGACGGCGGATCCGAGCTCGATCAGCTGGTCGACCGCGGCCAGCGGCACATGCTGGGCCGCGTCGTGGGAGACCGCGACACAGCGGTCGCCGACGGCCTCCAGCACGAGCGACTCGGCACGGGATCCCGTCAGCGACGGCGTCGAGAGGACGAGAACCCGCGAGCCGCCGATCCGCTCGAGCTCGCCGGACAGCTCCGACACCGCGCCGTCTCCGGAGAAGACCCGCTCAGTCGCCGGGAACGTGTAACCAGGCATCGGCCGGGAACGCTACCGTCGCGCATCGTCGAAATCGACGAGAACACGGACGATTCGGCCGCGAACTAGCGATCACGACAGCCCCGCACGATCGCGCTCGGTCGCCGCGCGCAGCCCTGGTTATCGGCTGGTCATAGCCGCTCGTGGTTCGGGCGAAGGATGCCATTGGGCTGCCAGTTGCCGTGTGGTGCTCCGGCAGAGCGGGCTGCGGACCCGCGGTCCGCAGCCCGTTCGGCAGTTCCGCGTCAGGAGTCGATCAACCCGAAACCACGACGCCCGCATCGCTCGCCGCCGAACGCAACTCGGGCTCAGCCAGTGCGCGCAGCGACAGCGGGACGACGACGATGGCGGTCGCGGCGATCGACGCGAGCACCGCCCACGTGGGGACTTTCCCCCAGTCTCCGAGCAGGAGGAGAAATCCGGGGATCGTGCACGTGGTCAGCGACAGAATCAACGTCAGCCATCCGGCCGGCGCGGTCAGTCGCGACACCCCCAGGGCCAGCACGACCCAGAACACACCCCACAGCACCGCCCACTGCAGCCAGAGCAATCCGGTCGGAGTGTCATTGAACCGGAGGATCTCGGTGAGCCCGAAGCAGGTGGCAAGAGCGGCGACCCACAGCGAATACCAGCCGATGCCATCGGATTTGAAGCCGGCCAGGGTGACGATCCCGACATAGAGGTAGGTGAATCCGAAGAGGAAGATGCCCGCCGCGCCGAGGATGTCATCTGTCGTGTGCGCGGTGGCGATCAGATAGAAGGGGATTGCGGTCTGCAAACCCCCGACGAACAGGTTGAAGACGGCGACTCCCTTGGGGTCGGCCTTGCCAAGGAAGAGCAGGCCGTTCATGAACAGCACTGCGCCGACGAACAGTAATCCAACCGAAGACATGGGCTTCTCAGTCCTTTTCGTTTTGGTCGCTGTTAGAAGTAGGCGTTGGCCGGGAACGACGCGCCGTTGGCGAGGTTGTCGCCGATCGCCGATGCCTTCAGGAATGTGGGGTTATGCGTGGAGATGGTGCGAACGTTCCGCCAGTGTCGGTCGAGGTTGTAGATCGACTGGGTCGCCGATGCGCCGCCGACGTCGAACAGCTTCGCTGCGGTCGCGTAGGAGAAGCTGTCGACGGCGACCTTGGCCTCGGCTGCCGCGAGCTGTGCGGCCTCAGCGGCCTCGGCTGTCGGGGCGCCGTCGACGACGGAGTCGTAGGCGTCTTGGAGGCGCTCTGCAGCGACGAGCACGATTGCCTCCGCGGCGAACGCGTTCGCCGCGATCTCGCCGACGACTTGAAGCACCTGCCGGTCGTCGCTTGGCGACTGCGGCACGGCGGCGTGGCTGAAGTTGCGCACCCGGCGCTTGGCAAGCGCAACGGCGTCGTTGCGGACGCTGCGCAGAACCCCGGCGGTCACCGCCTGCAGGTACAGCTGCAGGAACGCACCGTTGTAGGTGGGCGGCTGATCCCCGTCGGGCTCGCCAAGGTCGAAGTATTCGTCCTCGGCAACATGGACGTCTGACAGGCGGGTCGTTCCAGTGGCTGTCAGGCGTTGCCCGAAGCCGTCCCAATCGTCCTCGATGGTGACGCCCTGGCGATCGATCGGAATCACAGCGCCGGCGATGCGGCCGTTCGGCGCCGCTGCCCAGATCTGGGTGTAGTCGGAGTAGAGGGTGCCGGTCGAGTAGTACTTTGCCCCGTTGAGGCGGTAGCCGCCGCTGGGGTCCGGCGTGAACGCGGTGTCGAAGTACAGACCAACAGGTCGCTTGCTCTGCTCGCTGAACCCGTTGCCCACCAGCGCGCCCGAATTCAGGAGAGCGATCCCGCGCGCCCGAGCGTCCGGGTCGGCACTCACGAGCTGCTGCTCCACGAACCAGTAGTGCGTTCGCAGGATATGGGCGACGTTGGAGTCGGCCTCTGCCAGGGCGATCAGCGTCGCGAACAGCTCACGCAGAGAGGCACCGCCGCCGCCCTCCTCAACCGGGATGCGCAGCCGACCGAGGCCTGCCTCCTTGATCCAGCCAATGACCTCGAACGGAGCCTTGAGCTCGCGCTCACGCTCCTCTGCGCCCGCGCTGATGCGGGCCAACAGTTCCGTCAGCTCATCCGAGCCGGGCCGGATCACGCGTGTGCTTGTCGTTGTCGACATGGTTCTCCTCTTCTGGCGAGTGAATTGGTGGGTTGAGGTGCTGCGGAGTAGGCGCACGACGGGTGCGCAGATCGGCCATGGGATGTCGGCTTGAGCACGACCGCGGCGGGATCCCAAAGGTCCGCGCTCGCGGAACGCGGCGCCAGCGCTATCTGCGCGCGTCAGATTTCGCGGCGTTGCCCGCGCGTCATCGGTGGCACGGACATCGTCGGTATGCCACCGATCCTAACTGAGTAAAACTGATCGACATTGTGGGAAATCATCGCGGGTCGGGGCCAGGAGTCAAATAGACATTCGCGACGATGCGATAGGCCTGGGCTATCGCCGACCGAGCGCGAGCATGGTCGGCGCAGGTTCTGCTGCGGATGCTCCGGTAGCCCCGCTCACAGCTGACCGTGGTTGGGGGGAAAGGCGCCGTTGAGCAGCCAGTTGCCGACGTGGTGGTACTTCCAGTCGACCGGGTCATGGCTGGAGTGGGTTCGCGCGTTGCGCCAATGACGGCTGAGGTCGTGCTTCTCGTCGGCGGCCGATGCGCCGGTCATCGAGAACAGGTCGGAGGCGACCTGGACGGCGACCTCGGAGGCGAACGCCTTGGCCTGTGCGACCGCGATCGAGCCGCGGGCGGCCGCCTCGGCGTCGGCCGGCCGGCGGCCAACCTCGTCCTGGACTGCGGCGGCGTCGGCAAGCAACGTCTCGGCGGCGCGCACCTGTGTGGCGAGGCGGCCGAAGCGCTGGATCACGTGCGGGTCGCCGCCCGCGGTCTCGGTCCAACCACCGCGGACCGCCTCGAAGAATGGCCGCCCCTTCTCGGTGACGAACCAGCGCGCGTCGCGCAGCGCGCCCCCGGCGATACCGACCTCGATCGCTGCGTGGACGAGCTGGGCGCGAGCACCGAGCTGCTGCGGCACCTCGAACGCTCGCTGGTAGTCGAGCAGCCGGCGCGGGTCGACCTCGACGGCCTCGAAGCAGGCGCCGCCGCTGACCGTCGCCCGCTGGCCCATGACGTTCCAGTCGTGGTCGAGCGTCACGCCGCGGGCCTCGCGTCGCACGAACGCCAGCACGAGCCGATCGCCGTCGAGCGCCGAGACGGCGAGCCAGCGCGAGGTGAGCGCGCCGGTGCAGTAATACTTGCGACCGTCGAGCCGCAGCCGGTCGCCGTCGCGCGTGATCCGTGTGCGCAGGTCCTGCGCGTGGGTGCCTCCGCGCTCGGCGAGCGCGTTTCCGAACCGGCCGCCGGCGAGCACCTCCGGGAAGAGTGTGGCGCGCTGGTCGTCGTCGCCCCAGACCGCGAGCACATCGACCATCAGGTAGTGACCCTGCGGCGCCTGCGCGAGCGCGGGATCGACCGCCGCGATGCGCCGGATCACTTCGGCCAGGGTCGTCATCGGCAGGTCGGGCCCGTCGTCGCGTTCGGGCACGGTGATCGCGGCCAGCCCGGAGGCGTCGAAGCGCTGAAGCTCAGCCACGGGCAGCTCTCCGGTTCGGTCACGGTCGATCACGGAGTCGCTGAGCGACTCTGCGAAGGTGTCAGCGGCGGCGAGCGCCTGCTCGTGGCCTGAGACCGTCCGCCGGCCGGCGAGGGCCGTCGTGCTCATCCGGCGACCGTGATCGCCGGCCCTGCCTCGGTCAGGCCTGCGGCGGGATCCGGGACGGCGGCAGGATCGAGCCCGTTCTCGATCTCGAGCTCCCGGACGATCGGCAGCACATCGCGGCCGAAGCGCTCGACCTCCTCGTGGAAGTGCAGGAACGCGGTGAGGATCAGGTCGACCCCGAGCTTGCGGTATTCGACGATCCGCTCAGCGACCTGCTCGGGGGTACCGATCAGCTGGGTGCGAAAACCGTCGTTGTACTGGACGAGGTCCTCGAAGCTCGAATCGGCCCACATGCCCTTCTTGTTCTGGGTGGACTGGCCGGCCTGCTTGACCGCGGCCCCGAATCCCTCGACAGCCTCGACGTGGGCCTTGGCGACGATCTCGCGGAGGGTCTCCCGCGCCTCGCGCTCGGTATCGCGCACGATCACGAACCCGTTGAGCCCGAACCTTGGTCCGTCGGTGCGGCCCGCCTCGGCGGCGATCACCTGCAGATCGGCCAACTGCTCACGGACCCCGTCGAAGTCCTTGCCGTTGGAGAAGTACCAGTCCGCGTAGCGCCCGCCGTTGCGCCGCGCCGCCGTCGAGTTGCCGCCCTGGAAGATCTCAGGGTGCCGCCGCCCCGGCCATGACAACGGCTTGGGCTTGAGGGTGAAGTCGCGGATCCGATAGAAGTCGCCCCCGAAGTTGGCGTCGTCTTGAGTCCAGATCAATCGCAGCGCCTGCATGAACTCGGCGCTGCGCCGGTAACGTTCGTCGTGCTCGAGCCACGGCTCGCCGAGCTGACGGAACTCATCGGCAAACCAGCCAGAGACCACGTTCACCGCGACCCGGCCGCCTGACAGATGATCGGCGGTGGCCAGCCACTTGGCCAGCACTCCCGGCTGCCACAGCCCTGGGTGTACAGCGGCGATCAGCTTCAGCCGCTCGGTCGCCATCAGCAGCGCCAAGCTGAAGCTGGTCGACTCGTGCTGGTACTCGGCGCCGTAGCTGGCGGTGTACCGCACCTGGCTGAGCGCGTACTCAAACCCGGCCCGTTCGGCGAGCCGAGCGAGCGTGCGGTTGTAGTCAAAGGACCAGTCGGTCCGCTGCTCGATCGTGCTCACGACCAGGCCACCCGAGACGTTCGGGACCCAGTACGCGAAACGGAGCGGATCAGTGCTGATGTCGGTCGTCATGGCGGTTACGCCTCCAGAGGTGTCAGGTCAGAAGATGAATCGGGCAGCAGGCCCCGCCGTCGCAGCGCCGGCATCACGCCCTCGCCCACTCGATAGGCCTCCTCGAGGTGCGGATACCCCGAGAGGATGAACTCCTCGATCCCGAGCTCGCGGTACTCGGCGATGCGATCGGCGACCTCCTCGTGGCTGCCGACGAGCGCCGTGCCGGCGCCGCCACGGACCAGCCCGACCCCCGCCCACAGGTTCGGCGAGATCTCCAGTGAGTCGGTGCGCCCGCCGTGCAGTTCGGTCATCCGCCGCTGACCCTCGGACTGCGAGGCGCGCTGGATCCGCTGCGAGCGCTCGATCTGCTCGGCACTGAGCCCGGCCAGCAACTGGTCGGCCTTGGCCCACGCCTCCTCGCTGGTGTCGCGGGCGATCACGTGCAGCCGGATCCCGTAGCGCAGCTCCCGGCCACGGGTCCGCGCGATCGCGTCGACCCGCGCGAGCTTGTCGGCGACCGCATTCGGCGGCTCGCCCCAGGTGAGGTAGACGTCGGCGTGGGCGGCGGCGACCTCGAGCGCGGGCCCCGAGGAGCCGCCGAAATACAGCTCCGGCCAGACGGGATCGGTGACGATCCGGGCGCCCTCGAGGTGGTAGTGGCGGCCGTGGAAGTCGACCGGCTCGCCCTCCCACAGCGCCCGCAGGATCTCCAGGTACTCGCCGCAGCGATCGTACCGCTGTTCCTTACTCAGTCGATCGCCGAACCGCCGCTGCTCGGCGTCATCGCCACCGGTGACGACGTTCAGCAGCAGCCGTCCGCCCGAGATCCGCTGGAAGGTGGCGGCCATCTGCGCGGCGAGCGTCGGCGACGCCAGACCGGGCCGGAGCGCGACGAGATAGCGGAAGCGCTCGGTCACCTGGCTGAGCGCGGCGGCCATGATCCAACCGTCCTCGCACCAGCTGCTGGTCGGACACAGCGCGGCGTCGAAGCCCAGCTGTTCGGCCGAGCGGGCGATCTGGCCCATGTAACCGATGTCCGGAGCCCGTTCGCTTGAACCGTCGCGAACGCGGCTGCCCTCGGAGCCGACGGCGTTGCCGAGGCTCAGGTCCGAGCGGGAGTCGCCGTTGGTCGGCAGGAACCAGTGCAGTGTCAGCGTCATACAGCCTCAGGATGGGGACGCGGAGCGCCCCGGTCAAATAGGCCTTCACGAGCCCGCGATAGGGCTCCCCTACAAACCCTATCGAAAAACTACCGTAGGCTAGGAGCGAGAATCTCCGTGCGCACCGAACAACTCGAATACGTCGCGGCCGTCGCTCGCCTCGGCTCCTTCCGCCGGGCCGCCGAGGAGTTGCACATCTCACAACCGGCCCTGTCGGAGACCGTGCGCAACCTCGAGCGCGAACTCGGCGTCGACATCTTCGAACGGGATCGCTCAGGCGCGAGCCTGAGCGCGGACGGGCGTGAGCTGCTGTCGCACGTGTTCGGCGTGATCGACGCAGTCGACGGACTGCGCCACGCCGCCGACGCCCAGCACCACGCCAGCCGGATGGTGCGGGTGGCGACGGTCAACGCCGGAACCGTCCCGGTGCTGACGCCGGTGATCGCCCGTTTCCGAGAAAGTCATCCGAGCACGCAGGTCGAGGTCGTCAGCGCCCAGGAGGAGGAAATCCATCGCGGCCTGCGCGCCGGTTGGTTCGATCTCGGCCTGATCACGACGCTGGCCGGCGACGACACGCCGCCGGAGTTCGACTCGCGGCCCCTCCTCGCCGGGCGCCCGGTCGCCTGCATGCGTCCCGACGACCCGCTCGCCCTGGGCGAGCTGGTGTCCGTCGACCAACTGCTTCGGACGCCGCTGATCGTGATGCGCGCCGGCTATCTGATGCACCGCTACCTGCACCGGCTGCTCGGGGAGCGCAAGGCGCGCGTGGCGTACTCGACCGACGGCGCGGAGATGGGCAAGCTGATGGTGGCCGAGGGACTCGGGGTCACGCTCCTGCCCGAGTTCAGCGTGCTCGGAGATCCGCTCGAGCGTGGAGGCTTCATCACCTGCCGGCCGCTCGACGAGGATCCCGACGGCATCATCGAGCTGGTACTTCGGCGACGGCGGAGCACCGCCTGGGGCCGCTCGGCCCTGGAGATGCACCGGCTGTTCGTCGAGCACGCCAGCGTGGCAGCCGGCACCGGCGCCGGCACCTCCGAGCCGATCTCCACGACCAGCCGATAGCACGCACCTATCGCGGCCCTGGGGAACCCGAATGGACGGAGCTGGCCCCGCGCGCCGTAAGTTGACTAATTCTGTCATCTTACTTTTATACGCCGGTTGTGACCGCCATGAACGATCGGCCACGCCACCCCCGATCAGCTGGAGGAACGATCAATGACTGTGACTGACGTACGTGCCGAGGAGTCGCTCGCGAAGGCCTCAGCTGCACTGCCGGCTCTGCCGATCCTGCCGCTGGCCGGTGCGCTATCCGCCAACAGCGGTCGCTTCGTCGCGGCGCTGGAGCGTGCCGATTCCGTCGCCGCCCGTCTGCTCAGCGACGCGGCCGAGCGCGACCGCGCCAACCGCTCCCCGCGGATCGAGGTCGAGTTGCTGCGCGAGCACGACCTGCTTCAGGTCCAGGAGCCGGTGGAGTACGGCGGCGACGGGCTCAACTATGCCCAGGCAGCGCAGATCACGCGTCGGATCGCGCGCGGTGACACCGGTATCGCCCACCTGATCGGCTACCACTTCGCTCAGACGCGGATCGCGCCGCTGTTCGGGACTCCGGAGCAGGCGAAGGCGCAGTCCCTCCTCAACGCCGAGCGCAAGCTGTTCTGGGGAGGCGTGCAGAACCCCCGGGGAGGCTCAGCGGTGACCCTCACCCACGAGTCCAGCGACACCTATCGGCTCAACGGCACCCGCACGTTCGCTTCCGGCGCCAGCCTCGCCGACTACCTCCAGGTCGTGGCTGCTTGGGGTGAAGCGCTCGCGTTCGTGAACATCCCCCGCGACCGCGATGGCATCAACTCGCTGGACAACTGGGACAACATGGGCCAGCGCCTCACCGACTCGGGAGGGATCGAGCTCAACAACGTACTCGTTCACCGCCGTGAGATCCTTGGCCCCGATCCAATCGGCGGCGCCGAACTGACGCCGTACCACACGCTGGTGACGCCGCATTGGCAGCTGGCGTTCGTCAACTTCTACATCGGGACCGCCGAGGGCGCGATCACCGAGGCGCTGGACTGGACCCGCGCCAACGCCTCACCGTGGGAGACCTCAGGCGTGCAGCAGGCGTCCGATGACGCGTACATTCTCCAGACCGTCGGTGAGCTCGTCGCGCAGGCGCGGGGCGCCGCATTGCTGGCCGACCGGGCAGGCGAGGCGTTGCAGGCCGCACTGGATTTTGGCCCGTCTCTCAGTGCCGAGCAGCGCGCCGAGGCCGCGGTCGCGATCTATGAGGCCAAGTACCTGACCACCAAGGTGGCGCTCGAGGTAACCAGCCGCCTGTTCGAGATCCAAGGCAGCCGCGCTACCACCTCCGCCTACGGCTTTGACCGTCATTGGCGCAACGTCCGCACCCACACCGTCCACGACCCAGTGGCCTATAAGGCTCGCGAGGTCGGCGACTGGGCGCTGAACCACCGCGCGCCCGAGTTCTCCCTCTATCGCTGAGGCGCGGTTGGCGATCTGAGTCCGGCTGTCCGTTCTTTGTCGATCGCGTTCGCCGGGGCCGCCCCGAACGCGATCGACAAAGTTCGGCGGCGCCGGGCGGGGTTGGGCGCTGGGTCGGGCGGCCGGGATACCCGACCAGCCAGCCGCTACTTGAGCAGCCGCGACAGGCGACGGTCCTTGAGCACCTTGCCGTCGGTCTGGCAGGTCGGGCAATAACACATCACATAGTCCTCGTAGAAGACCGCCTCGATCTCGGTCCCGCAGCGCGGACACGGCTCGCCGTTGCGCCGATGGATCCGCAACGGCATCGGCAGCTTGTCGGGGATCGGCAGCTCGATGTGCTCCTCGTAGTGCGCCAGCGCTCGGCCCAACTGCTCGACGATCGCGTCACACAGCCGCTCGGCCTCCTCGTCTGAGAGCTCGGAGCCGCGCTTGAATGGCGACAGCTTCGCGCCGTGCAGGATCTCGTCGACCCACGAGCGGCCGATTCCGGCGATCACCCGCTGGTCGCGCAGTAGCGCGTGCAGCGGGCGTGGCGCGTCGAGCAGCGGCCGCAGCAGCGGCGGATCGGGGTATGCCTCGGGACCGAGTGTTGCCAGCGTCTCCTCCGCGGCAAGCCCGTCGGCGGTCAGCAGTTTCACCCAGGCGGCCTGCTTGGTCCCGAACTCGCGCAGGCGCAGCTCGCGGCCGTCGACCAGCCGTAGCAGCAGCCGCGAGGTCCGGTCGCGCAGCGACGCGCGTGTGTCGAACAGCTGCAGCCGTCCGGCCGACATCAGATGGATCAGCATGTGCAGCCGATCGTCGAAGTCGATCACGAACAGCTTGCCGCGGCGCCCGACGCCGGTCACCGTCGTGCCCTCGATCGCGGTCAGCGGCGGATCGAAGCTGCGCAGCGCATTGATCCCCGGTGTCAGCACCGACTCGACTTCGGCTCCCATCAGCGCCGCCCCGATCAGACGGGCGGTAATCTCGACCTCGGGCAACTCTGGCATGGCAACAACGAGCGTACTCGTGGCCGCTGACCTAAATACGCTCGCAGCGAGGGACCACAGGGGGTACAAGGGAATTGTTCGAACCCCTTCAGGCCGGCTTTACTGACCGCGAGAAGACTCCACGCTCATGAGCGACCTACTTGCAGTCTTCGGACCGAACGACACCGACTCAGAGCTTCTGACCGAAATCGAGCGGCTGCACCCCGACCGGGTGACCGTGCTGATCGAGGGCGCCGAGAGCGATTGGGCGAGCGACGACAGCTATCTGGGCGAGGCGCTCCGTGAGCGGATGGCGGCATTGCTGGCACTGATCGAGCGCCGTACCGGCGCCACCGTGGTCGGCGCCGCCGGCAACCGTGACCAGCTCGCCGGCTGGCGCTTTGACCGCGAAGTCTGCGGACGCCTCCCGCTCGCGGCGTAATTTCGCGGCGAGCCAGCCGATCAGGGCAGGGAGCGTTGCGCCCGGTCCGGTGACGGTCCGAGCCGCGTGCGGAGCAGACCGGCGGTAGGCTCCCCGGTCAGATGCCGGTCGTGCTCGCCCCTGACGATGTCGTCCGCACCCACGAGCAGGGCCGTGGCAACGAGCGCGAGCCGTTGCTCGTCCTCGAGCCGCTGCTGAGCTTCCTGCGCGCGCACGGGCTCGAGGCTCCGGACGAGCTGATCGCCAGGCCGATCGGTGACGGTCACTCCAACGTCACGTTCGCGCTGTCGACCGGCGTCGTGCTGCGCCGGCCTCCGCGCGGCCCGCTGCCGCCGTCGGCGCACGACGTCCTGCGCGAGGCGCGACTCCTCCGCGCGCTTGAGCCAACGGACGTGCGCGCGCCGAAGATCCTGGCGGTCTGCGATGACGAGCATGTGATCGGCGCGCCGTTCTACGTGATGGAGCTGGTCGAGGGCGAGGTGATCACCGACTCAGTCCCAGCCACCCTCGACGACGACGGGCAGCGCCGCCGGATCGCCGACGAGCTGATCGACGGGCTGGTCGAGCTGCACGGCGCCGACTGGGAGCGGCTCGGGCTCGACGGCTTCGGCAAGCCGACCGGCTATCTGGAGCGCCAGCTGCGTCGCTTCGGTGGCCTCTGGGAGCACAACCGCACCCGCGACCTGCCTGAGGTGGCGCAGGTCGGCGGCTGGCTGGCCGAGCATCTGCCGCAATCACCGCCGGCGACGATCGTCCATGGCGACTATCGCCTGGGCAACACGATCTACGGTTCCGCCGCGCCGGCCCATCTGGCCGCGATCCTCGACTGGGAAATGGCCACGATCGGCGATCCGCTGGCCGACGTCGGATACCTGATGACCCATTGGGTGCAGCCCGATGACAAGCCGGACTCGTTCACGCTGCAATCGGTCACCCGTGAGCCTGGGTTCCCGAGCCGCGCGGAGCTGATCGACCGCTACGAGGCCCGTTCCGGTCGGGCGGTCGGGCAGCTGGACTGGTACGTGACGCTGGCGCTGTGGAAGGCGGTCGTATTCATGGAGGGAAACTACAAGCGGGCGATCGCCGGCACGACCGATGACCCCTACCTGAAGACGTTCGGTGACGGCGTCGTCCAGCTCGCCCAACGCGCGCTCGAGATCACCCGCACCGGCTTTGCGTAGGCGATGACCGAGGCGCGGCTGCCCGTCACGTCGTGATGAGCCGCGCGCGAGCGGCGAAGACGTCCGCGACGGTGGCGCTTGCCTGCAGCGCGCTGCTGCTCGGCGGCTGTGGCTCGGGTTCGCTGTCCGACACGCAGCTGCGAGGCCGGGCCGGCAAGATCTGCGAGACCGCGCAACGCTCGAGCGAGTCGATCGCCGCTCCGACCGATCCGACCAAGGGGCAGCCGTTCCTGCGACGCGGGATTGTCGCGCTGGCGCCCCAGGTCGCCGCATTGCGCCGGCTGAAAGCCTCCAGCGACCTGCAGGACGAATACGCGGCGGCGCTGCGCGCCACCGACCACGAGCTGGCGCTGCTGCGCTCTACCCTGCGCGGATTGGAGGCTGGAAACGACCCGGTCGTCGCGATCAAGACGCTGCAGGACCAGCTGGGGCCGGCCGAGGATGCCGCCCGGCGGGCATGGAACGAGCTCGGTGTGCCGGCGTGTACGCAGGTGATGGGCTGAGCCGAGTGCCGTGAACGACAAACCGGCCCGGACGCCTCGCGGGCGACCGGGCCGGTCGAGTCAGTCGGTGAGCCCGAGGGCCCAGGACACCGCTAGCTGAGCCCGGCGACCTGCTTCTTGTCAGCCTTGACGATGATCTTCGGCAGCGGCACGAAGTCGAGCTTCGGACCGAACGACTGGCCGGTGGTGATGTCAAAGTTGATGAACTGCTTGAGCAGCGAGGCGTTGGCCTCGTTGCTCGTCGGGACGACCGCGTACGTGAAGGTCGAGATCGGGTAGGCGATCTTGGCCTTCTTGGGCGGATCGACAATCGGAACCACGCCGTCCGACGGCACCGACTTGACGGTGCTGGCGGCGTTGGCGATGTTGTTCAGGTTCGGGTACTCGTACTTGCCGGCGGCGTTCTTGACCGCGGCGGCGTAGACACGCTGGCTGATGAGGTAGTACACGGCCGCGTAGCCGATCGCGCCGGGGGTCGCCTTGATCTCAGAGACGACGCCGCCGTTGCCGGTCTCGGCGACGCCGCCCGGCCATGAGACCGAGGTGGCCGGCGGGCCGATCTTCGCCAAGAACGCGCTCGACACGTGGTCGAGGTAGTTCGTGAACGCGTACGTGTCGCCCGAGCCGTCCGCGCGGTGCACGGTCGTGATCTGCGTGCTGGGCAGCTTCACGCCCGGGTTGAGCTTCTTGATCGCCGAGTTGTTCCAGGTGGTGATCGAGCCCAGGAAGATCTGCGCGATCACGGGGCCTGTCAGCCTCAGGTTGCCCTTGACACCGGGAACGTTGTAGCCGACCCCGGTGGCGGTCAGCGCCCACGGGATCGTCTCGCAGCCGTTGCAAGCCGAGGCCTGCGTCGGCGTCAGCGGTGCGTCCGAGGCGCCGAAGTCGACGCTGCGGTGCGTGATGTCCGTGATCCCGGTGCCTGAGCCGACCGGCGAGTAGGAAACGGAGTTACCCGTGCTCTTCTGATACGCGGACGCCCAGGCGGCCTCGAGCGGAGCCACCAGCGTCGAACCGGCGCCAGTCAGCGTCTCTGTCGCGGCGGACGCCGAGGAGGTGAGGGAGCTGAACCCGACCGGCGCAGCGACGACGAGCGTCGCGACGGCAACCGAAAGCAGCTTCCCGCGGGTGGAGGCAAAGCCTTTCAAGTCTGTAGGACCTTTCGACTAGGTGACAGGGAGTGCTCGGCTTGGCCCGGCCGACCTACTCGAGCAGCGCAAGCATGGGGCGCTGGACCGCTTCGATCGTTGCTGCGCTGTTATCTAATTGTGGCGATCCTGTAACCAAGCCCCGGGTCCGCACCGCCCGCGGCGGACCCGGGCGCGTGGCGGTGTTGTTACCGTTTTGTGGCCATTTTGTGATCGTCGCCAGCGGGCGTGCGCCGTGCGACGGGCTTCTCTAGATTGCCGCGCGGTGTCCCTGCTGGCCTCGATACGCCCCCGCGCGGGTGGACGCGCGTCGGCCTCGTTCGAGGCCAGCCGCGGCGACCTGATCCTGCGTGGTCTGTGCCTCGGCGCGGGCCTGCTCGTGCTGGTGACGCTCGTCGGCGTCGTCTTCGAGATCGCCCGCGAGGCCGCACCGGCGATCAGCAAGTACGGGCTGGCGTTCCTGGGCCACACCGCCTGGGCGCCCAACACCGGCCACTTCGGCGCCGCCGTGTTGCTGTTCGGGACCGGCGTCACCTCGTTCGTGGCGCTGACGGTCGCGGCCCCGCTGGCGATCGGAATCGGGCTGTACCTGGCGATGCTCGCCCCCAAGCCGGTCCGCACGATCGTCGGTCCGCTGGTCGAGATGCTCGCCGCGATCCCGAGCGTCGTGCTCGGCTTCTGGGCGATCATCGTGTTCTCCCCGTTCGTCAGCCAGCACGTCGAAGGACCGCTGCACACGATCTTCGGCTGGACCGGCCTGTTCGGCCCGGCCCAGCCGACCGGCCTGTCGATGTTCACCGCTTCGCTGATCCTCGCGGTGATGATCATCCCGATCGTCGCGTCGCTGTCCCGGGACCTGTTCCTGTCGGTCCCGGCCGAACTCAAGGACGGCGCCGAGGCGCTCGGCGCGACCCGTTGGGAGGTGATCCGCGGCGTCGTGCTCCCGACCACGGCGTCGGGCGTGCTGTCGGCCGTGATGCTCGGACTCGGGCGAGCGCTGGGCGAGGCGCTGGCGGTCGCGCTGACGATCGGCGGCGGGACCGTGATCCACGCCGATCTGTTTCAGACCGGCAACACGATGGCGGCCTTGATCGCGCAGCAGATCACATACATCGAGACCAATCTCCAGAAGCACGCGCTCTACTACCTGGCATTGATCCTGCTCGTGATCGGCGTCGCGACCAACCTGATCGCGCGCTGGATCGCCCGCCGCTACTCGGCGGGCAGGGGCTAGCGGATGGCGACCGAAGCCTCGGACGTCGGCGGTCATCTCGCCGCGTACGATCCGACCGCGCCACTGGTCGCGACCGGCAACCTCCGGCGTCGGCTGGTGATCTCGCGCGTGGTTCAGGCTCTGGCGATGGCCGCGGCCGCGATCGCGGTCGGCGCGCTGGGGTGGGTGACGTTCGAGGTGATCAGGCGCGGCGTGAGCGTGATCAACTGGTCGTTTTTGACGACCAACGCCAGCCAGTTCGGCGGCGGCGGCGGGATCGGCTCGGAGATCATCGGCTCGGCGCTGATCGTCGGCGCGGGTGCCCTGATCGCCGCCCCGCTCGGCGTCCTGTGCGCGATCTACCTGGTCGAGTTCGCCTCCCGTCGCTCGCAGCTCGCCAAGCTGCTGCAGACCGGTCTGGACATGATGCAGGGGTTCCCGACGGTCGTCATCGGCCTGTTCATCTACGGCCTCGTCTCCGGCAAGCAGTCGGGGTTCGCCGGCTCGCTGGCGCTGTCGATGGTCATGCTGCCGCTGATCGCGCGGACCTCGCAGGAGGTCCTGCTGACGATCCCGGGGTCGCTGCGCGAGGCCACCGACGCGCTCGGGATCGACCGCTGGCGCTCGATCCTGACCGTGATCCTGCCAACCGCCCTGGGCGGCATCCTGACGGGCACGATCCTCGCCGTCGCGCGGGCCGCCGGCGAGACCGCGCCGCTGTTGATCGTCGACGGCGTGTTGAACCCGTCCCAAACGACGATCGACATCTTCGGACACGGGGTCCCGAACCTCCCGCTGGCGATCTGGGAGGCGGCCGAGTCACCGACACCGGACGCGCTGGCCCGTGTGTGGGGGATCGCGCTCGTGCTGCTGGGGCTGATCCTGATCGCAAACATCGGCGCGCGGTTGCTGCTGGCGCGCAGCCGAAGGAGAATGGGGCTATGAGCATCGATCCGCCGGACCAGGTGGCGCGGCCGCGCAGGCGGCTGCAGCAGACGTCAGTGCCTGCGCCGCCGCCGGCGGTCACGGCGACGGCCGGGCTGACCAACGGCATCAGTCACGAGCTGATCCGCCCGAGCGTGTTCGACATCACGGACATGTCGGTCTATTACGGCGCCAAACGCGCCTTGGCCTGGACCACGCTGAAGATCTACCGCAACCTCGCGACCGCGGTGATCGGCCCATCGGGCTGCGGCAAGTCGACATTTCTGCGCAGCCTCAACCGGATGAACGATTCGATCCCCGGGTTCCGGGTCGACGGCCAGATCCTCTACCACGGCCACGACCTCTACAACAAGGCGACCAACCGGGTCGAGGTCCGCCGCCGGATCGGGATGGTGTTCCAGAAGCCCAACCCGTTCCCGAAATCGATCTACGACAACATCGCCTGGGCGCCGCGGAACCTTGGGATGCGCAAGGGACTCGACGAGCGCGTCGAAAAGGCGCTGCACCAGGCGGCGCTGTGGGACGAGGTCAAGGATCGGCTGAGGTCGTCGGCGCTGAGCCTGTCCGGCGGACAGCAGCAGCGACTCTGCATCGCCCGTGCGATCGCGGTCGAGCCCGACGTGCTGCTGCTCGACGAGCCCGCGTCGGCGCTTGACCCGGTCGCGACGCAGTCAATCGAGGAACTGATCCACCAGCTCAAGAACCGCTTCACGATCGTGATCGTCACCCACAACATGCAGCAGGCGGCGAGGGTCGCGGACCGTACGGCGTTCTTCTCGCTGGACTCGGTCGAGCGGGTCGGGACGCTGGTCGAGTACGACACGACCGAGAAGATCTTCTCCAACCCGGTCGACACGCGCACACGCGACTACGTCACCGGCCGCTTCGGCTGATCCTCAGCCAGCGTGCTGGCTGATCCTCAGCGAGGGGGCTGCCGCGGCGCGGGCGTGATCAGCACGGGCCGGCCGCTGTGCGTCAGCACCGCGTGCGAGACCGATCCGAGCAGCGCCGTCCTGATTGATCCGCGACCGCGGGTGCCGCACACGATCAACCCAGCATCGATCTCGTCGGCGACCTCGATGATCTTCATCCAGGCGGCTTGCTGGGCTTCCTCGACGCGCGCGGTCGCGCTGTGCCCGGCCGCACGCGCCCGCTCGGCGCCCTCCTCGGCGGCGTCGCGGGCCGCCTGCTCCTCGGATCCGTCGATCTCGGTCTCGTCGTCGAGCGCGAACACGCCGAAGCTGCCGGTCTCGGCAAGCTTGGTGACCAGCGGCTGCCAGACGGTCAGGACCACGACCTCGGTCGGAGCCAGCAGGCCGCGAATCGCCGCCAGACCACGGCTCGACTGGTCGGAACCGTCATAACAGACGAGCGTGGGTTTCGTGGAATCAGGAGTCATGGCGCCAACCTAGCATCGTGCCGGCGGCCGGCCGCGAGCTGAGCTGACGCCGCTAACCGGCGCCGTTGCCGGTTGCGGGCGCCTGCGCCAGCAATGGCTGTCCGCACTGCCAGCAGAACGAGGCGCCGGTGCTGTGGGGCGCGCCGCAGTTGGGGCACGTCCCCGCCATCCCGGTCTCCTCGAGCTTCAGGATCCGCTCGATCTCGCCCAACTCGGCGTCCGCCTCCTGCAGCACCGCGGCGCGCTTGATCAGCACATCGACGTGGATCTGATCGCGGACCGCCATCTCGTAGACGAGCCCGCCGAGATCCCACTGCAGCTCGGCGACTCGGGCGTTGAGCTGGTCGCGACGGCGCTTGAGATCAAACGTCCGATCGTCGGAGAACTTCGTCTTGGAGGTCAGCGGCGGGGCCGGGCCCGGGCGGCTGCCCGCCTGCGTGGCCGCCTCCGAGCCGCTCCCGTTGGGCTCTGGGTCGTCCATCTGTATTGACATCGGTGCTGGGGGCGGCGCTAGCCGCCGCCGAAGAAGTTCCCGGTGAACTTGCCGCCCTGGCAGCCCTGTCCCGAACAGCTCTGGCCGCTGGTGACGGTCACCGGCGCGTTGTTGACGTCGCCGCCTCCGGTGACCTTGTTGGCCGCGCTCTGGGCGGCGGCCGCCTCCTGCTTGGTCGCCCTCGGCGCGGCCGACGTCGTGTGCTTCTTGGCCTTGGCCGACGACTTGCCCTTGGAGCCGCTGTGGGACTTCTTGCCGTGCTTGGAGCCGGCACTCGAGGTCGAGGTCTGACTCGCCGCGGTGGTGGTCGGAGCGGCGCTGCCGCCACCGGCGTTGACGGTGATCACCTGCGCATGTGGAGCCGGGACGGTCTTGGTGCTGCCGCTGCCATGGCCGATCAGTACGCCTACGCCCATCGCCAGCAGCAGCGTGCCAATCCCGGCGATCAACGTCGCCCCCTGCGTCGGACGGGGCCGGCGGGCGCGCTGGCGCCGTGACGGCCACGACGGCGCGGACTCCGTCGCAGCGGCCGCGGCGACCGGCAGCGTGAACCGCGCGGCACCGCGGCGTTCGCCGCAGTTGACGCAGTAGCGCTGGTCCGGCGAGAGGGGCGCGCCGCAGTTGACGCAGCGGTCGCCCACCGCTGCGGCGACGAGGGTTTCGGTGTGAGCCTCGCTGTTGGCGCCGAACGAGGGCGGCGGCACGGGCACGGCCACACGCGACCCGGTGTCGTGCACGTCCGGGCTGTCCGCTTCGATCCCCATTGAGCTGATTAGACTAGGTCAGGCCTACCGGCCGATTGTGACCAGGTTGTTTAACGGCGGGGATTTACCCGCAGGAAACCCTGTCGTTCACGCGTCGGTTACAACCGCGAACGGTCCGCGGGAGATACTGAGGGGTTGGCATGACTTCTCCGGGACCCGGCACCCACGCCCTGTCGGGCTCATCGTGCGCGGAGTGTCACGCGGCGCTTGCCGCCGACCAGGCGTACTGCACCCACTGCGGCGCCCGGCGCGGGCCACTGCCCGCGCGGATCGCGGTGGCGCTCGCCGATATCGAGGACCACGGTCGCCCGATCCCGCCCGACGACCCGCTGCTCGCCGACTCTCAACCTGAGCATGAGCCTGAGAATGTTGTCTCCGTCGCCCGGTCCGGGGTGATCGCGCTGCTCGTGATGCTGGCGTTCGGCGTCGTGGTCGGCGGCGCGTTCTCGTCCGGTGGTCTCAGCGGGCTCGCGAATACGATCGTCGTCGCGGTCCGACCGACCGTTCAGCAGGCCGCCCAGGTCGTCACCACCGCCGCCGGCGGCGGTGGTGGCGGCGGTGGTGGTGGCGGGCACTCGCACAACACCGGCGGCGGCGGTGGTAGGGCCGCCGCCACGCCCGTCACCACGTCTGCCGCCCAGCCGCGCGTGACCGTAACCGTCAGCCAGACCCCGACGACAAGCACAGGCACCGGGACGACCCCCCAGCAGCAACTGCCGCCGATCGACCACGTGTGGCTGATCGTCCTCGGCCAGCAGGGGTACCAACAGGCCTGGGCGACGAGCGCCGGACACCCCTACCTGGGAACGCTGCGCAAGCAGGGTGAGCTCGTCGTCAACTACGACGCGGTGGCGTCCTCGCCGCTGGCCAACGAGGTTGCGCTGATATCGGGCCAGGGCCCGACCCAGCAGACGGCCGCCAACTGCCCGACATACACGTACATCGACCCCGGCAGGACCGGCAAGCTGGAGCAGGTGCGCGGCGACGGCTGCATCTACCCGCAGACGACCGAGTCGCTGCCCCAGCAGTTCGTCGCCCAGGGGCTCAGCTGGAAGGCCTACGTGCAGGGGATCGGCGAGGGCTCGCCCGGCTGCTCGGAGTCAGGCTCCACGACATCGTCGAGCTCCAGCTCGACCAGCTCGACGACCCCAACCAGCTCGACGACGCCGACCGTGCCGACGCCGACCGCCGGCTCGACGACCACGTCATCCTCGACGACGACCGCCGGGGGCTGCTCGGCCACGGGTAGCGATTCGAGCACGACCACCACCTCGACCACGCCGACGATCGCCTCGACCGCGCCGACCACCACCTCGACCACCCCGACCATCAGCCCCTCGACCACCCCGACCACCAGCGCCTCGACCACGCCGACATCCCCCACCACCACCACCAGCTCGACCAGCAGCACCAGCCCGACCGACCCGGTCGACACGATCGGCGCGGCCACCTGCCCGCACCCAGCGCTCAATAGCCCAAGCCTCAACCAGAGCGTGACGGCTGACAGCACCTACGTCAACTGGAAGAACCCGGTGATCTACTTCCAGGGTCTGCTGCTGCCGAGCGGCGAGTGCCAGACCAACGACGTCGGCATCGGCCAGCTCGCCAAGGACCTCAAGAACCCGGGTGCGACGCCGTCGTTCTCCTACATCTCCGCCGACCCGTGCGATGACGGTTCCGACACCCCGTGCCGGACGGGCGCCAAGGCGGGCCTCGCCCAGGCCGACACGTTCCTGAAGCGGGTCGTGCCGGAGATCGAGCGGTCGGCGTCCTACAAGCAGGACGGACTGATCCTGATCACGTTCGCCTCGGCGCCCCAGTCAGGACCCCACTGGGACACGTCGAGCTGCTGCGGTCAGCCGACCTATCCGAACCTGCGGAGCACATCCACCACCGGGGCCGGCTCGACCTCCAGCTCGTCGAGCTCGAGCACGACCCCGAGCACGAGCACGACCCCGAGCACGAGCTCCACCGCCACGAGCACGGCCCCCGTGGTCACCACAACCGAGACGGTCACGACCACGACCACGACACCGAGCGTTTCCACGTCCGACACCGGGACGACCTCCGGCACCTCGACCAACTGCCCGGCGACCGGCAGCGACACGAGCTCGTCCTCCTCCACGAGCACGAGCACGTCGACGACTCCGGTCGCGCCGACGACCAGCGCGTCGACGACTCCGGTCGCCCCCACGACGAGCGCGTCGACTCCGACCAGCAGCACGACGACGCCGGGCGAGTGCGGGCCGGTGATCGTCGGGACGCCGCCCGGCGGTGGCCAGGTCGGCCTGCTGATGATCTCCCCCTGGATCGACCCCAACAAGAGCGACATGGTCGACACGCTCAACCACTTCTCGGTGCTGAAAGGGATCGAGCAGCTGTTCAAGCTGCCCAATCTCGGCTACGCCAAGGTCAGCTCGCTGCCGGGGTTCGGCATCGGAATGTTCGCGTCGAGCAAGCATTAAAAGCGCTCATCGGACGCTGACGCTCGCTTCGATCACGAGATGTTCACTTCCGCTACCCATCTCCTTCACCTATCGGCGGGTCCGGGGCAGCGACACTGCCGCCGCAAGTAACGTCCTCCCACCTTCAGATTCAGGAGAAAGCGTGAAGCGTCTCTGCCTCTTGGGTATGGCTATGGCTGGCCTACTCTCCGCTGGAATTACGACCGCCGCCACGGCCAAGACATCGACTGGGGGCAAGAAGCCGGCCAAGCTCAGTCCCAAGCCGGTGACCACCAAGGTGAGCTGCAAGCTCACGCTCGTTACGCAACCCCCCGCCAACGACATTTCGATCGTGCCCGGCACGACCGGCTCGCAGTTCGGCACCGCCAGGTGCGCCGGCCCGGTGGGTCCCGGAGTCGAGAACGACACGTACTCGACCGCTGACAGCGGCAACGTGACCGCGCCGTACACGCTGTGGGTCAAGGGCGGCACGCTGACTGGTACGTACAAGCTGATCCCGACGGGCGGCGGTCAGCCGAGCGCCGGCAACAACACGTTCGGCGCCCAGAGCTACGCCGGCACCCTGGCCGTCACCGGCGGCTCCGGCGCCTGGAAGGGCGCCACCGGCAAGGCGAAGCTGATCTGCGCGACCGCCGACGGCGTGCACCTCAAGTGCACTGAGTCGCTGACCGTGACGACCCCGCCCAATATCTAGGCAGCGGCACCTGGGCCGATCAAGCCGACAGCCGGGCCCCCGTCGCCGCCGAGGCAACGCGGGCCCGGCACGTCCTGAGCCGGCAACCGCACATCGGTCGGCCGGGCGGCCCCGATCGCTCAGGCGGTCAGGCGGTCAGGCGGTCAGTCGCGGTGACCGCGGCCGTACAGGACCTTGAACAGCCGTCGCAGCAGCATCGTCGAACGCCGGCTGTAGGGGAACATCCACGGCTCGCGCTTGGGCGCGAAGCGGGTCACGAGCACCGACTGGGTCTTGCAGTACTTGCGGATTCCGTTGGCGCCGTGGCGGGTGCCGATTCCCGAGCTCTTCCAGCCGCCCATCGGCAGGTTCAACGCCAGGTAGTTGGTCTGCACGTCGTTGACGCACACCGAGCCGGCCTGGATCCGACGGGCCAGCTGCTCGCCGCGCTTCAGATCCTTGGTCCAGACGCTCGCCTGCAACCCGTAGTCGGAGTCGTTGGCCAGCCGGATCCCCTCTTCGGCGCTTGCGACCTTCATGATTGGGAGCGTCGGGCCGAACGTCTCCTCCCGCATGATCTTCATCGTGTGGTCGACGTCGACGAGTACGGTCGGCTCGTAGAAGCGACCGTGGTCGGCGTGCCCATGGCCGCCGGTCAGCACCTTGGCGCCCTTGTCGACGGCATCCTGGACATGCGCCTCGACGATGTCCAGCTGTGGCGGAAAGATCACCGCGCCGACGTCGACCGAGCCCGGCTCGGTCGAGGCGCCCTGACGCAGGCCGCGGACGGTCGCGGTGACCTTGGCGACGAACTCGTCGTACACCGGCTGCTCGACATAGCAACGCTCGACCGAGATGCAGACCTGACCGGCGTTGTTCATCGAGTAAAACGATGCGGCGTTGGCAGCGCGGTCGACGTCCGCGTCGGCGCAGACGAGCATCGGGTCTTTCCCGCCCAGCTCCAGGTAACAGGGCACGAGCCGCTCGGCGGCGGCCTTCATGACCGCGGTGCCGGTCCGCGTGGAGCCGGTGAACATCACGCAGTCGACCTGAGCGATCAGGGCCGCGCCGGTCGAGCCGTCACCGGTCGCGACCGCGAACACGCCGTCGGGCAGACCGCACTCCCGCAGCATCTCGGCCATCAGCAGTGAGCTCAGCGGCGTCACCTCCGACGGCTTCAGGATCACCGTGTTGCCCGCCATCAAGGCCGGGATGCAGTCGCCGAACGCGTTGACGATCGGGTAGTTCCAGGGGCCGATCACCCCGACCAGCCCGTGCGGCTCGTACCGCAGGACGAGCTTCTTGCCGACCGCCAGCGGGTTGTTCCACGACGGAACCCGCTCGTCGGCCAGGTACCGCTCGGCCTGCTTGGCCCAGAACCCGAGCGCCACCGACGTGTAGCCGAGATCGGCCAGCTGCGCGTCCTCATATGTCTTGCCGGTCTCCGAGACGACCGTGTCGAGCACCCGCTCGGCGTTGTCGAGGATCCACTTCTGGGCGCGGCGCATCACCCGGGCGCGTCCTTCGAACCCGATCGCCGCCCATTGCGGCTGGGCCTCCCGGGCGGTCGCGGCCAGCTGCGCCAGCTCGACCGCGCCGAGGATCGGGATCGTCGAGAGCACGGCGCCGGTGGCCGGGTTCTCGACCGGAATCGTGTTGGCCGCCGCGCCGCCCGAGGCGGGGTCTGCGACCTGCTCCTGAACATCTGCCATGACTGTCGGTTCCTCTCCGCTGCGGGGTTACGCACTCACGGCGGGCCACGTCAGCCGACGCGTCCCGCGGGGTTCTGGGGGCTCTAGTCCAATTCGATCGACTCGATCGAGGGGGGATCCAGCGGCTTGTCGCCGGCACCCGTCGGGCTCTGCTCGATCGCATCGACCGCGTCCATGCCCGCGGTCACCTCGCCGAACACCGTGTGCTTGCCGTCCAGCCAACCGGCCTCGTCGGCGGTCACGATGAAGAACTGCGAGCCGTTGGTGTTCGGCCCCGCGTTGGCCATCGCCAGCGCACCGCGAACGACCTTGTGGTCGTTGATCTCGTCATCGAACGTGTAGCCCGGACCGCCGCGGCCGGTGCCATCGGGACAACCACCCTGGACCATGAAATCGGGGATCACGCGGTGGAAGATCACACCGTTGTAGAAGCCGTCAGTCGACAGTTTGCGGAAGTTCTCGACCGTCTTGGGGGCATCGTCGTCGAACAGCTCGAGCTCGATCGTGCCCGCGGTGGTGTTCATCTTGAGCTTGCTCATGCTGAAGGACAGTACGTGATCCCGGGGGCCATCCGTGGCCGCCCGGGATCGGGATCTGCGCCTCTGCGTGCCGGGAGCTACGCCGACGCCCGGCGACGTGAGATCAGCTCGCCGCCGGCGCGATCTGCAGCGCGTCGAGCGCGGAGGTGACGCTCGTCGCCGGCAGCGTGCCAGCTGCGACGGTGGCCGAGCACGCGACCGTCGCGGTCCCCGACGCGCCCGTCAACTGCAGCGGGATCGAACTGTTGGTGGCGGTCGTCGCGGTACCGGTAACGATCGTCGTCTGCCGCGTCTGGGTGTTCGACCCGACGGTCAGCGTGCAGCTGACCTGCACCCGCTGCGAGGTGCCCGTACCCGTGACGGCCACCGTCGGGTTGGCGAGCGCCAGGTAGTTCGGCCCGGCCGGTAGCGCCAGCGAGGTGATCGTCGTCGGCGACGTCGCGGTCGCAGCCAGGGTGGCGGTGTTGCTGGTCGTCTCCAGCCCTGACGGCAAGGTCGTGTTGCAGGTGACCACGCCGTTCTTGGCGATCGTGCCGATCGCCGTGCCGGCGACGCACTTCTCCGCGACCCGGGCCTGCAGCTGAGACAGGTTGGCGCGGACGGCGCCGACTGATCCTGCCTGGATCTTCTTGTAGGAGACCGCGTTGTTGTCGATCTTGGTGTTGGTGACCGCGTTCTTCTGCAGCTGCGCGGCTCCGACGCTGTTGTTGGGAATCGTGATCGCCGCGTAGCTGGCGCCACCGAGTGAGATGAACAACGCCACAGCAGAGACGATCAGCGCCGCCGACGGGCGCCGGCGCAGGAATGAGGGCACTCGCAAGGGAGAACCTCCCGTGATTTTGAGGTCGCCCGCCAGTACACGGGCCTGACACTCTCCCCAACACGGCCCTGTCAGGTGAGTTGCGGGGAGCCTCGCGAACCCCGACGCCGAGCTGACGCCGAGGCCAGTTTGGGCGGGATCGTGCAGCCGCGAGCGGTCTGCGTCAGGTCCGCGCCAGCTCGAAGCGGAGCTTGTGGCCGCGGACCTCGGTCCCGGCGGCCTGCTCGACGACCCGCTCGGCGTCAGCGGCGGGCACCTCGACGAACGCGAACCGCTGCAGCATCCGCACGTTGCGCACCGCCTCGCCGTCGAGCTCGCCGGCCGAGGTGATCGCATGGATGATGTCCGACGGCTCGATCCCGGCAGCGCGGCCACCTGAGACGATCAGCTTGGCCCGCGGCCCGGTCCCGTTGATCGAGACGTGAGGCTTGGAGTGCCGCCGCGGCGGCGCCAGCGCCGGGGTCGGCGCGACCCGGGCGTCCTTGACCCACGGCGACAGCTTGACGCCGGCATGATTCTCGATCGCCTGGATGTCACGGGCCTGCCGCGGCTCGTAGAAGGTGATCGCGCGTCCGCTTCGCCCGACCCGGCCGGTGCGGCCGATCCGGTGCACGTAGACGTCGGGCGAGATCGGGACGTCGTAGTTGATCACGTGCGAGATGCCGGAGATGTCCAGCCCGCGGGAGGCGACGTCGGTGGCGACCAGCAGCGGCACGGAGCCGCTCTTGAACGAGATCATCACACCGTCGCGGGCGCCCTGGGTCATATCCCCGTGCAGCGCGCGGACGTTCATCCCGCGGTCGCGCAAGGTCCGGAACAGCTGATCGCAGCGGATCTTGGTCCGCACGAAGATCAATGCCTGGTCGGGCCGCTCGGCGTCCAGCACGTTGATCAACGCCTCGGTCTTGTCCTTGGCGGCCACCTCGAGCGCGAACTGCTCAACGGTGTCGACCGTCAGCGTCGCGTTCTTGACCTTGATCATGACCGGGTCATACAGATACTGGTCGGCAAGCCTGCGGATCTCCGGCGGCATCGTCGCCGAGAACAGCGCCGTCTGCCGACTGGACGGAGTCAAGGCCAGGATCCGCTCGACGTCCTCCAGGAAGCCGAGATCGAGCATCTCGTCGGCCTCGTCGAGCACCACGAACCGGCACGCGTGCAGGACCAGCGAGTGGCGGCCGATGAGGTCCTTGACGCGCCCGACCGTGCCGACCACGATCTGGCCGCCGGCGCGCAGCTGCGCCTGCTGGCTGCGGATCGGTGCGCCGCCGAACACCGCAACGACATCGACCCCCTTGCGCTTGCCATACGCCCGCAACGCCTGCGTGACCTGGATGCAGAGCTCGCGCGTGGGCGTCAGTACGAGGCCCTGGACGTCATCGTCGCCGGCTGTGGCGTACTGCAGCATCGGCAGCCCGAACGCGGCCGTCTTGCCGGAGCCCGTCTGGGCTTGGCCGATCACATCGAGGCCCTCCAACAGCGACGGGATCGCCTGCTCCTGGATCGGGCTGGGAGATTCGTAGCCGACGTCCGCAAGGGCGCTCAGGAGATCCGGCTCGAGGCCAAGGTCGGCGAACGAGGTCATTGCCGTGGAAGATAGACGGCGCAGGGGTTTTCGTACACGGCGACCCCGGTGCGGCGACCCCGGTGCGGCGACGTTCGGGGCGGTGCCCGTGCCGACAGGCGTCGCCACCGGACCGTACGGTCTGAGTCGCTTGCTACTCTTAGGCACCGAATTATTCGGCACCTAAGTACTCGGAGCAGCGTATGGACGACACCTCAGCCAATCCCGATCGCATCGATGCCTATGTCTGGCGGATCAGTGGGGTCGTGGTGCTCGGATCGATCATGTCGATCCTGGACACGACGATCGTCAACGTCGCGCTGGACACGCTGCACAACGACCTGCATACGACGCTGGACGGCATCCAGTGGGTCGCGACCGCGTACCTGCTGGCGCTGGCGGCGGTGATCCCGGTCTCCGGCTGGGCGGCGAGGAGGTTCGGGGCGAAGCCCGTCTACCTGCTGTCGCTGGTGCTGTTCACGGCCGGCTCGGCGCTCTGCGGATTTGCCTCGTCGGCGCCGGAACTGATCCTGTTCCGCGTCCTGCAGGGCATCGGCGGCGGCATGATCCTGCCCGTCGGGCAGATGATGATGGCCGAGGCCGCGGGCCCCAAGCGGATGGGGCGCGTGATGAGCCTGGTCGCGGTGCCCGCGATGCTGGCGCCGATCCTCGGTCCAACGGTCGGTGGTCTGATCATCGACGACCTGCATCTGTGGGGCATTGCCAGCTGGCACTGGCTGTTCTTCGTCAACGTCCCGATCGGCGTGATCGCGGTGATCGCGGGGATTCGGGTGCTGCCGCGCGTCGCGGCCAAGACGACCGAACACCTCGACTATCTGGGTCTGCTGCTGATGGTCGTCGGAACTCCGGCGATCGTCTACGGGCTGGCCGAGATCGGCGAGACCAACGGCTTCACCTCGGTCAAGGTGATCGCACCGATCATCGCCGGCGCGGTCCTGATCGTGCTGTTCGTGCTCCACGCGCTGCGCGCCCGGCGGCCGCTGCTCAACGTCCGGCTCTACAGGAAGCCGACGTTCTGGACGGCGTCGATTGCGATGTTCTTCGTCGCGGCGGCGCTGTTCGGCGGCATGATCCTGCTGCCGCTCTACTGGCAGTCGGTCCGGCACGAGTCGGTGATCGTCACCGGCCTGCTGACCGCGCCGCAGGGGATCGGGGCAGCGATGATGATGCCCGTCGCCGGCCGGTTGACCGACCGCATCGGTGGCGGCCCGCTGACGCTGCTGGGCGTGCTGCTGACGGCGGCCGCGACCGTCCCGTTCGCGCTGATCGGCACGCACACCTCGATCGTCTTCCTGTGCGCGGTGATGGTGGTCCGCGGCTTCGGGATCGGCTTTGCCTTCATGCCGGCGATGTCGGCCGCGTTCGCGTCGCTGTCACGTGACCAGCTGTCGGACGCCACGCCCCAGCTCAACGTGCTGCAGCGGGTCGGCGGCTCGATCGGCATCGCTGCACTGACGGTCGTGCTGCAGCGCTCGCTCTTGCACGCGCACACGCTGTCGGAGGCCGCGGGCAGCTACGGCACGGCGTTCTGGTGGGCGACCGGGCTGACGGTGCTGGCGATCCCGCCGTCGATCCTGCTGATGCGCGCCGAGCGACGGGCCCGGCGGCTGGCGGCCGTGCCCGATGCGCCTGAGGAAGCGATGGCGGAGGCGATGGCCGCATGAGCGCGAGCACCGGTGTCAACGTGACCGACCGCGACGCGGCGACCGCGCTCGGCGACTCGTTCAAGACGCTGATGGGCGCCGTCCGCCGGCTGCGCGGCCGTGAGACCCACTCCCACGACGGGCTCTCGAACGCCCAGTTCCAGCTGCTGTTCGGCCTGCGTGAGGGCAAGTTGCTGTCCGGTGGCGAGCTCGCCTGCGTTGCCGGCCTGTCGCCGGCAACGACCACGCAGATGCTGGACGGGCTCGAGGCCGACGGCCTGGTCGTGCGCACGCGCTCGCTGCAGGACCGGCGCAAGGTGATGACGTCGCTGACCGAGCGGGGCCACGCGCTGGTGGAGGAACGCCACGCGCGCTTCGCCCCGATGTGGCAGGAGGCGTTGGCCGGGTTCTCGGATGACGAGCTCACCACTGCCGGGGCGGTGATGGCCAAGCTCGGCGAGCTGTTCGATCAGCTGGCGACCGCCGACCCCGACTGACCCCGGACGGGCCGCGCGCTGCGCTGAGCTGGCACACCAGCCGCGGAACGCCCGCGGCGTTTGCACAACAGACATTGCACAATAGCTCTTGCGCAATGTCTCTTGTGCGTGTAGGGTCGAGGTCATGAGCGAACCCGATCCCCCCCGCCAGATCACCGATTCCCGCGTCCTTGCGGCGTACTCGCATCCCCTGCGACGGCGCCTGCTGGATGCGCTCTCGGTCGACGACGCTGCGACCGCGTCGATGCTGGCCGAGGCGACCGGCCAAGCCGTCGGCAACGTCAGCCACCACCTCAAGGTGCTGGCCTCGGCGCAGCTGATCGAGGAGGCGCCGGAGCTGGCGCGTGACCGTCGCGAACGTTGGTGGCGGCGGACATCCCGGGGACTGCGCTGGTCCTCGGAAGACTTCCAAGGCGACCCCGTCACCGAGGCGGTCGCCGAAGCGGCGTTGTCGCTGAACCTGGCGCGGCAGTTCGAGATCGTGCGCCGCTGGTATGCGGCCCCTGATGACGAGCGCGCGGCCTGGCCGAACGGGCCGTTCTCGACCGGCAGCTGGCTGAAGCTGACCGACGGCGAACTGGCGCAGCTGAGCGAGGAGCTGATCGCGCTGCTCGACCGCTACGACGCGCTCGGCGACGCCGACGACGGCGTCCAGCGTGAGACCGTGTTCGTGTTCGCCAACGGCGCCCCGGGCCGGCCATGACCTCGATCCGCGCAGGCGTGCTGCGGCGCGCCGATGTCCGTGCGTTGTGGTTCGGCGAGACCGTCTCCGAGCTCGGCAGCAGCGTCTCGTCGCTGGCGATTCCGCTGGTCGCGGTCGTGACCCTCCACGCCGGGGCGCTCGCGACGGCCGTTCTGATCGCGGCAGCCTGGCTGCCGTGGGTGCTGATCGGGCTGCCGGCCGGCGCGTGGGTCGACCGGCTCCCGGCGCGCAAGGTGATGATTGCGGCCGACCTGCTGTCGGTGCTCGCGTTCGCGAGCGTGCCGGTCGCCGCCTGGCTGGGCGTGCTGACGCTCGCGCAGCTGCTCGCCTGCGCCCTGCTCGGCGGCTGCGCGGCGGTGTTCTTCCAGACCTCGTATCAGGTGTTCCTGCCGTCGCTGCTGGATGGCGACGAGCTCGCCAGCGCGAACGCGCTGATGCACGGCAGCCAGTCCGCCGCGCGGGTCGGCGGGCCGGGGCTCGCCGGGTTGCTGGCGAGCGCGGTCGGAGCGGTGGCCGGCGTGCTGCTCAACGCGGTCAGCTTCCTCGTGTCCGCGGTCTGCCTGATGTCGGTCGGCGACGGCGAGCACCAGCCGGCGGCGCGCGAACGGGCGTCGCTGCGCACCGAGATCGCCGAGGGCGCGCGGTTCCTCGCGCGTGATCCGTATCTGCGGATCCTGACGATCTGGGGCGCAGTGTCGAACTTCGCCCTGATCGGCTACCAGGCGGTCCTGATCGTGTTCCTCGTCCACGACGCGCGGCTCGGCGCGGGGCTGGTCGGGCTGCTGGTGGCGTTGACGAGCGTCGGTGGCGTCGCCGGCGCGGCGCTCGCGCCTCGGCTCGGCCGCCGCTTCGGCACCGCCCGCGCGTTCATCGGCTGCGAGCTGGTGGCGGCTCCGGCGGCCCTGCTGATTCCGCTCGCCGGCCCCGGCCCCCGCGCCGCGCTGTTCGCGGTCGGCGGCTTCCTCGTCGTCGCGGGCGTCGTCGGCGGCAACGTGCTGAACTCGACCTGGGCGCAGACCTACACCCCGCGGGAGCTCCGCGGCCGCGTCTCGACCTGCTCGGGACTGCTCAACTACGGCGCGATCCCCCTCGGAGCGCTGTGCGCCGGCTTGCTCGCGACCGCGTTCGGGACCCACGACAGCATCTGGATCACGACCTCGATGCTGGCGCTCTGCCCCTCGGTGTTGCTGCTCTCACCGCTGCGTCGTCGTCGTGACTTCCCCCTGGCCCCGACCCACGGGCGTCAACGCCGCGCGGAGTCCGACGGACGCCACGAGCGGCCGCCGGTGTCACGTTCGAACGCCGGTCGCACGTCGACCGTGTCGTAGACGATCCGCAGCCGCTCGATCAGACCGTCGGCGTCAAGCTCGAGCAACCACTCGTCGGCAAGTCGCAGGGGATCGGTGATCGCGTCGACGACCCTACCCCTCCGCATGCCGCCGCAGGAGCTCGGTCCGACGGGCGAGCGCGGCGAGCAGGTCCTGCTCTGTGAGGTGCGGCTCCTGCTCCACCAACGCCCAGTCGTAGCGGACGACTTCGATCCCGTGCGCACGCAGAATCAGCTCGTTGCGCCGGTCTCGTCGGCGCTGGGCCGGCGTCCGGTGGTTGCCGTCGCCGTCGAGCTCCACGACCAGCGCGTGCGCCCGGAAGTAGGCGTCGACCCGGACGCCCGCGACCTTCACGTTGACCTCGGGAAGCGGCACGCCCCGTCGCCTGCGCCGCTCGCAGAACATGTAGAAGCCGAGCTCCAGTCGTCCATTCATGCGCGCCAGCCGTGGGTCGTAGGCGTCAAGCGCCTGATTCAGCCGCTGACTCCCCGGGCGGCCCCGACGACACACGACCCGCAGTCGCGCAACGTCCAGCGGGCCGGTCCGGTACTCGATCTCGGCCAGCAGCTTGCGGACGAGCACGAGATCAGGCGTCGAGGCGGCGACGTCGAGCGCCGTCTGGGCGATGGTCGTGACCGGCATCCCGTCGACGATCTCTCGCTCAAGCCGCGCCCGGCGGCCGTGCACCGCGATCCCCGGCAGCGAGGCGCACGCCCGCGGCGTGCTCACATGGACGACGCGCCCCGGGAAGTCGGCCAGCCGACGCCAGTGCGCGGCCGTCACATGGCTCAGCGCCGCGCCCGGTCCGGCAAACAGCACGGCTGTCCAGAGCGCGGCATCACGACTCGGCGCGACGTGGCCGACCGCGTAGACGCGCGGCGCGACCCTGAACAGATAGCCGCAACGCACCCAACCGTGCACGGTCGAATCAGCGACGCCCAGATGGGCGAGCTGAAACGCCGCTAGCCGCCCCGCCTGGCGGTCGGCGACGTGCGCCACGTGAATTTTGTCGATTTCCTTCGGACGTCCCGAAGGTAATCGACGAAGTTCGTGCATCCATCAACGTTGACCCCGAACCACCCGCTCGGCAAGAGCGCTTCGTTCCAACTTCGTCTCAATCAGTCAACGCGCTCAAGATGGCGTTGGAGTGGCGTCGCAGCCGCAGCGGCGTGTCGAACCGCTGCTGCAGCACCGGCAGCTGCTTCAGCGCCGCGGCGACCGCGGCCGGCGCGTACGCGCGCATCCTCCGCAGCAAGCCCTCGGGAGGCGCCGAAGCGGCGCCGAGCACTGCCGTCGCATCCTGCACGAACCGCTCTCCCGCCGGCGTGAGCTTCGTGAACTGGCTGGTGATGAGCGCACGCGCGTCGGCACACAGGTCAGGCAACCGGATCGCCAGGTAAGCCGGCGAGGCGGACGCATCGAGGCCGACCTCCCACTGCAGGACCGGATCGCTGAACCGCAGCCGTTCCTGCAACCGCCCGATCCGCTGCGTGAGTTCCCTGACCGGCTGCAGGGCGTCGATCTCCAGCGCGGCGCCCACCTCCGCCCGGAACTCGGTCAACACCAGGAGCTGCGTGCCGCTGACGTGCGCGGGAGTGCCGGCCAGCACGGCCGGGCAGGCGGATGACACCCCGGAGACGAAGGCGGCCTCGCGACCGGTGATCGCCGGGATCCGCTTGATCTCGCCGACGTCGTAGCGCTCGGCGGAAGCGATGAATACCTTCGTCGAGGCCGTGTCCTGCCCGGTGACGGCCGGCGCCGCGGCGGCCGTGCTCGCCCACGACAGGCCGATCAGCGCGACGGCCACCCCCAGCAACCATCTGATCCTCAATCGTCTCCCCTCGCCAGCGTCGCGTTCGGTTCCGACCCCGCGGGCGTGACGCTGCGAGCCAGCGGCAGACCCTCCCGTACGACGACACAGTAGTCACGCGTCCCCGTCCGGTTGTCAACGCACACGCGGTAGATCGACCCCTCCTCGATCACGAGCGCGTCCAGATGGTCGGCACGGGCGGCGAACGGCGCCGGCGCGTGGTCGCCGATGTAGGCGGCGGCGCGCACGACGGCGTCGTGCATCGCGGCACTGTCGTGGGTGATCGTCGAGCGTTTTGCCAGGCCGATCCCGACGAACCCGGCGGTGACCAGCAGCACGCACAGCACCCCCGCGTAGTTGCGCGCGATCGCGGCCGGCAGCCCTCGCCGGATCCGGCGTAGCAACGCGCCGATCGGGGTCGACAGCACGACGATGCAGATCAGGTTCAGGACCAGCCCGCCGACGACCCCGGAGATGACGCTCTGGCGTGGCGGATTGATCGGTAGCACGTGGCCGATCCACCCGTCGGCAATCGCCATCACCACGAACGCCGGCCACATCCACGCGCCCCGCCACCGCCAGCGCGTACGGGCGATCCAGACGGGCACCATCGGTCGAAGGGTACGGGCCGCGCAGTACGCTGAGAGCACCCAACGAACGTCCCCATGGAGGACGACCGTGCCGCCAACCAGGACCAAGCCCGAACAGTCACCGCCGCTCCGCAGGCCGGAGTGGCCGCTCGGATCACGGGACACCGCCCGGCTCGCCGCGATCGGCGCGCTCGTGCTCTACGGCCTGCTGTTCGTGATCCTCAACATCCACAACGTGAGCATCAGCTTCGTCTTCTTCGACGCCCACGTGCCGGTGCTCGTCGCGCTCTTGCTCGCCGGCGGGATCGGCGTCGGCGCCGGCTGGCTGCTCTCCAACCGGCGGGCCGGGCGCCAGAACCGGTTCAAGCCCTGACGGCGACCCGATCGAGCCCTGCGTCGCCCGCCAAGGGCCGCCCCGCACAGTAACCTCGAATACCCCAAGGACGACACCGGGAGATCCCCGGTCGGCGTCTGAAACCGGGTCGCTTGAGCGGAGATCCCGCCACGGCCGATCGAGCACAGGGAGACAACTGAAAAGATGGCGATCGAGACCGTGACGCCGGCCTCCGCGCAACCCGACCCCCCGGTAGCGGAGCCCGAGCACCTCACACGTCAGGACCGGATCGGGCTGCTGCGGGCGATGCTTGAGATGCGCGGAATCGAGCAGCGCGCGATGAGCCTCTACCGCCAGGGCAAGGTGCCCGGCTCGTTCTACGACGGCTACGGCCAGGAGGCGGTGTCGGCGGGTGCCGCGTTCGCGATGGCGGCCGAGGATCGGCTCTGCATCCTGCACCGTGACCTCGCCGCGCACCTGATCCGGGGGGTTGCGCCGGAGCGGATCTTCGCCCAGTACATGGGGCGCGCCGACGGCATCACCGCCGGCCGCGACGGCAACGTCCACTTCGGCGACCGCCATACCGGCTGCGTCGGGATGGTCTCGATGCTGCCCGACATGATGTTGGTCGCGGCGGGGATGGCGATGGCGTTCAAGCTGCGCGGGGAGCGACGCTGCGCGCTGACCTGGTTCGGCGACGGCTCCACCTCACGCGGGGACTTCCACGAGGCGATGAACTGGGCCGGCGTGCAGAAGCTGCCGGTCGTGTTCGTGCTGGAGAACAACCAGTACGCGTACTCGACACCGCTCGACAAGCAGTTCGCGGTCGACCCGGTCAAGCGCGCCACCGCCTACGGCTTCGAGGGCGTTTCGGTCGACGGCAACGACGTCGAGGCGATGTTCGAGGCGACCCGCGCCGCCCGGGAGCGGGCGATCAACGGCGGCGGCCCGACGCTGATCGAGGCGGTGACGATGCGGATGCACGGACACGCCGCCCACGACGACATGAAGTACGTGCCGATCGAGCAGGTCGAAGAGTGGAAGCAGCGCGACCCGATCGACCGCCAGGAGCGGCGGCTCCAGCAGCTCGGGGTCGATGTTGACGAGCTCCGCAAAACCGTCGCCGACGAGCTCGATGCGGCCGCGCAACAGGCCTTGAAGGGCCCGATGCCCTCGCCTGACGATGTGCTCGACGGCGTCTTCTGCGACGGCCAGGCCGAGCCGCTCGGCGACGGCCGCGCCCCGTGGAGCGGCTTCGCGAAGGGTCATGCCTGATGCCGGCGATGACCTACCTGCAGGCGATCTCGAGCGCCCTGCGCGACGAAATGCGCGCCGACGAGCGGGTGCTGCTGATGGGCGAGGACATCGGCGTCTTCGGCGGCGCCTTCAAGGTCACCGACGGGCTGTCGGCCGAGTTCGGGCCCGACCGCGTGATGGACACGCCACTGGCGGAGTCGGCGATCATCGGCACCGCGGTCGGCGCGGCGGTGGTCGGCCTGCGGCCCGTCTGCGAGATGCAGTTCTCGGACTTCATCTCCTGCGGCTTCGATCAGCTCGTCAACGTCGCCGGCAAGATGCACTACCGCCAGGGGCTGGCGGTGCCGATCGTGGTGCGGCTGCCGTCGGGCGGCGGCTTCAGCGGCGGACCGTTCCATTCCCAGAACCCCGAGGCGCTGTTCATGCACTCGCCCGGGATCAAGGTCGTCGCGCCGTCGACCGCCGAGGATGCCAAGGGGCTGTTGCACGCGGCGATTCACGACCCCAACCCGGTCTGCTTCATGGAGCACAAGCACCTCTATCGCCGGGTCAAGGGCGAGGTGCCCGAGGGCGTCTACGAGACGCCGTTCACGGCGCGCGTCGCGCGCGCGGGCGAGGATCTCGTCGTCATCGCCTATGGCGCGATGGTCGACGTCGCGCTCGAGGCGACCGACGACCTCGACGGCGCGCGCGTCGAGGTGCTGGATCTGCGCTCGCTGGTCCCGCTTGACACCGCCGCGATCCTCGACTCGGTCAAGCGCTGCTCGAAGGTCGTGATCGTCGACGAGGCGAACATGACCTGCGCGGCCGGCGCCCAGGTGGCGGCGCTGATCGCCGAGCACGGGTTCGAGGATCTCGACGGGCCGGTCGTCCGGGTCGCCACGCCCGACGTGCCGATTCCGTTCTCGCCACCGCTCGAGCAGGCGGTGCTGCCCGGCGTCGAGCGTATTAAGGAGGCGTGCCGTGAACTCCTTGCGTACTGAATTGATTCCCACCCCCCGCCCCCAACCCCCGTACGTGCCGTGAGCTCCTCGCTTACTGAGACCAGCCTCGTCGACGTGACGATGCCCCAGATGGGCGTGTCCGTCGCCGAGGGCACGATCATCGCCTGGCGCGTCGCCGTCGGCGACCGGATCGAGGCCGAGCAGACGATCGTCGAGATCTCGACCGACAAGATCGACTCCGAGGTCCCCGCGCCCGTCTCCGGGACACTCGCCGAGATCCTGGTGCAGGCCGACACCACCGTCGATGTCGGCACCGTGCTCGGCCGGATCGCGACCGGCGACATTTCCGCGCAGGCGCCCCCGGCACCGACGCCGAACGTGACCGCGGAAACGTCCCCAGCACCGGCGGCACCCGAGAATCGCCGCTACTCACCCGTCGTCCAGCGGATCGCTGCCGAGCACGAGATCGACCTGTCGTCCGTGACCGGCACCGGCCGCGGCGGGCGCGTGCGCAAGCAGGACGTGCTGGCGCTCGTCAACGGCAACGGGAACCCAGCTGTGCCGCCCCCCCATCCGCCGATGCACATCGAGAGCCCGTACCGACCCGATCCCGACGTGCCGACCCGGCCCCGCACCCCGGTCGCGACCAGCCCCGAGGGCCTGTCGCGGATGCGGCGCACGATCGGGCAGCGGATGAAGCACTCGCTGGACACCGCGGCGACCTGCACGACCTGGATCGAGGTCGATATGTCACGGGTGCAGGACGCCCGCGGCGCGCTCGGGGTGACGGCGCTCGCGTTCGTCGCGCGCGCGACGGTACAGACGCTGCGCGAGTTCCCAGCGCTGAACGCCTGGCTCAACGGCGAGCAGTACTCACGGGTGCAAGACGTCAATCTCGGGATCGCCGTGTCGCTCGGCGAGGACGGCCTGATCGTGCCGGTGATCCACCGCGCCGATGAGCTCTCGACCGAGGGGCTCGCCGCCCGGATCCGGGATCTGGCGCGCCGCGCGCGTGCGGGCGAGCTGACCGCCGACGAGGTGCTCGGCGGCACGTTCACGATCACCAACCCGGGTCAGTACGGTTCGATCATGGCGACGCCCGTGATCAACCAGCCGCAGGTGGCGATCCTCGATTTCGAGGCGATCGTCAAGCGGCCGGTGGTGATCGACGACGCGATCGCGATCCGGCCGATCACGATCCTCGGCATGTCCTGGGACCACCGCGCGCTCGACGGCGCGATCGCCGCCCAGTTCCTGGCGTCGCTGCGCGCGCGGCTGGAGTCCGTGACGTGACCGACCATGATCGACCGCCGGAGCTGTGGGTGTGTCGCCTCGGCACGGTCGAATACCTGCATGCACTGGCGTTACAGGAGCAGGTCCGCGCCGCCCGGCAAGCCGGCGTCGTCCCCGACACGCTGCTGTTGCTCCAGCATCCACGCGTCTACACGCGCGGGCGCCGCTCGGCCCCGGGCGAGCTGTCGCTCGGCGAGGACTTCTACCGCGCGCAGGGGATCGAGATCGTCGAGGTCAACCGCGGCGGCAAGATCACCTATCACGGGCCGGGTCAGCTCGTCGGCTATCCGATCGTCGCCGTTGACGACGTCGTGCAGTACGTGCGGACGCTCGAGCGCGCGCTCGTCGCAGCGCTGCACGAAGAGGGCGTGCCGGCGCGGGCGCGCCCGCAGGACGGTCCCGACTACACCGGCGTCTGGGTCGAGGATCGCAAGATCGCCTCGATCGGCGTCCACGTCCAGCGCGGCGTCACGACCCACGGGTTCGCCGTCAATGTCGACAACGACCTGACCCCGTTTCAGTGGGTCGTCGCGTGCGGTCTGCCCGGCGTCCGGATGACCTCGCTGGCGGCCGAGACCGAGCGACCGGCGCCGCTGTTGCCGTGTTTCTCCAAACGGGCGGGGTTCGCGTTGGCGAGCGCGCTCGGACGCCGTCAGCGTCTGGTTTCACCCGCGCGCCTCCAGGCCGCGATCGGCGTTCCGGTGCTCGCGTGAGGTCTAAATTGACCACAGCTGACGAGCGATAGTGTGTTAACCCAGATGTCAGACCATCCGCACCAGACGCGATCACGCTCCAACCCGGGCGGGATCGCCGACGTGCTGACGGTGCTCGGGGTCGACGCGAGCGAGGTCGAGCCCTACCGTGGCCGCAAGCCGCCGTGGTTCAAGGTTCCGGCTCCCGGCGGCGAGCGCTACCGCAAGCTCCAGGGGCTGATCGAGTCAGAGCAACTGCACACGGTCTGCCAGGAGGCCGCCTGCCCGAACATCGGCGAGTGCTGGCAGCGCGGGACCGCCACGTTCATGATCCTCGGCGACACCTGTACGCGGCGCTGCGGGTTCTGCAACGTCAAGACCGGCAAGCCGACCTGGAACGACGCGCTCGAGCCCGCCCGCGTGGCACGCTCGGTCGCGCGGATGGGATTGCGCCACGCCGTGATCACGAGCGTCGACCGCGACGATCTGCCCGATTACGGCGCCTCCGCGTTCGTCGGCGTCATCCGCCAGATCCGCCGCCAGTCGCCGCAGACCAAGATCGAGGTGCTGACCCCGGACTTCCGCGGCTCGGAGATGCCGCTGGCGAAGGTGATCGCCGAGCGCCCGGACGTGTTCAACCACAACGTCGAGGTGGTGCCGCGGCTGTACCCGGTCGCGCGTCGCGGCTCGACCTGGGAGCGCTCCAAGCGCGTGCTGCGCAACGCCAAGGAGTTCGGTGGGGACGAGGTCACGACCAAGTCCGGGCTGATGGTCGGGCTCGGGGAGAGCTTCGACGAGATGGTGCAGGCGCTCGGCGAACTGCGCGACAATCACGTTCAGGTGCTCACCGTCGGCCAATATCTGCGTCCGACCGAACGGCATCTGCCGATCGTCCGCTACTGGCATCCGGACGAGTTCCAAGCGCTCCAGGACGCGGCGTACGAGCTCGGGTTCGAGCACGTCGCGGCGGGGCCTCTGGTGCGCTCCAGCTATCACGCCGACCAGCACATCCCGCAGTCCGAGCCCGGCGTGGGCCCGTTGCGCGAGGCGGTGCTCGCATGAGCCCGCGTCGTCGCCGGGTGCTGCTGACAACGCTCGCGGTGCTGGCGGTCGCGCTGATCGCGGCGCCCGCGGCGTTCGCCTCCGCGGGCGGCGGTTCCAGCGGCTTCAGCGGCGGTGGGGGCGGCGGTGGCGGCGGCAACGGCTTCGCCCTGTTCCTGATCGTCGACCTGCTGATCCACATCGCGTTCATCGGCCATGGGCTCGGCGCCCTGTTCCTGGTGGCGTGTGGGTTGGTGTATCTGTTCGTCACGAAGGTGCTGCCCAAGCTCGTCGATTGGTGGGCGCAGCGCCGCGCCGCGGCCGCTTCCCACAAGCGCGGGCGGCCGTCCCAGCGCGAGCGCCGCGTCCAGCTCGCATCCGCCGAAGCCGCCGACGAGGACCCCGAGTACGCCGCCGATCGGATCGTCGAGAGCGCGGCCAAGCTGTTCGCCGAGATCCAGCACGCGTGGGACGCGGGCGACCGCCAACGGCTCAGCACGCTCGCCGCACCCGATCTGATGGTCGAATGGGATCGCCGGCTCGACGACTTCGAACGTCGCGGCTGGCGCAACCACTTGGAGATGCTCGGGCAGCCGAAGGTCGAGCTGGTTGGCCTGACGCACAAGGGCGACCCGGCCACCGACAACGTCGTCCTCCGGATCGACGCACGCATGAAGGACTTCGTGATCGATCGCTCCGGCCGCCATCTCAAGCGCTCGGGACGCCTCGGTGAGACCACCCGAATCCGCGAGTTCTGGACGCTGCAGCGGCCGCGCGGACAGTGGATCCTGGCCTCGATCGAGGACGGCAAGGAGGGCAAGCACGCGCTCGACGAGCAGATCGTGGCGACCCCCTGGGCCGACGAGCGCGGGCTGCGTGACCAGGCGCTGGTGGAGGGCGCGGTCGCCGACGCAGTCCCCGCGGACACGAAGATCGCCGAGGTCGCCGACCTGCAGTACGAGGGCGACGCCCACGCCGCGGCGCTCGACCTGAGTCTCGCCGACGGCCGGTTCGCGCCCGACGTGCTGGAGGTTGCCGCCCGCCGCGCGGTCGCCGGCTGGGCGCAGGCGATCGACGGCGACGACGGCGCGCTGCGTACGATCGCGACGCCCGAGGCCACCCGTGAGCTGCTGTACGCGGGCGATACCAGCGGCCGGATTCGCGTCGTCGTCCGCGGCCCGGTCGTCAACCGAATCCGGGTCGTGCACCTCGACGCCGGCGCCGAGCCTCCGACGATGACGATCGAGGTCGACCTCACCGGGCGGCGCTACATCCAGAACCGCGACACCGCTGCCGTGGTGGCGGGCAGCCAGACCCGCAAGACGAGCTTCACCGAGCGCTGGACGCTCAGCCTCACCGGCGACCAGGCGCAGCCGTGGCAGATCACGTCGGTGGCCTCCCCCGTCGGCCTGGCCTGACGCCCCCTCCCGCGGGCTCGAGAACCGCTCGATGCTGCGGATCTTGCTGTTCGTGGTCACGGCCGTGCTCACCGGGCTGATCGGGGTGTTCACCGTGCTCGACATGATCCACAACGGCGTCAGCTGGCTCGACGTGCTGGCGCTGCTGGTGACGCTGCTGTTCGCCACCGGGATCCTCGGGTCGCTGTGGGAAATGGGCCGGCGTGACTGATCCGGCGCGGTGCCCGCTCATCGAGGCGGCTGCGCCAGCCCGGTGCGGTAGGCGTAGTTGACCGCCTGCGCGCGGTCGCGGATCCCCGCTTTGGCGAACAGGTGGTTGATGTGCGACTTGACGGTCGTGCGGCTGACGACGAGCCGCTCCGCGATTTCGTCGTTGCTGAGCCCTTCGGCGATCAGCGCCAGCACCTCGGCCTCGCGCGGGGTCAGCTCATCGGGCAGCGCCCGGCTCGACGCGCTCGGCTGCGCGCCTCCGCCGACGAGCGCAGCCACGACATGACCTTGGATCGCGGGGTCAAGCGCCGCCTCGCCCGCCGCGACGCACAGGATCGCGGCGCGGATGTCCTCACCGGAGGCGTCCTTGGTGAGATAGCCGCGGGCGCCGGCGCGCAGTGCCGCGAGTACGCTCTCGTCGTCGGCGTACGTCGTCAGCGCGATCACGCCGACCTCCGGTATCCGCTCGCGCAGCGCGCGCGTCGCCTCGATCCCATCCAGTCGTGGCATCCGCAGGTCCATCAACACGACGTCGGGTCGGTGCTTCTCGGCCAATGCCAGCGCCTGTTCGCCGTCGGCCGCACTGTCCACCAGCTCAATCCCGTCGAGCAGCCCCAGCATCGTGCTCAGACTCTCGCGCACGAGTCGCTGATCATCGGCGAGCAGCACGCGAACGGTCATGTCGCGCCCATTTCGCGCGTGCGGACGTTGGCCACCGGCAGTCGCAGCTCGACGCGGAACCCCTCGATCGTCGCCGATGCGGACAGCTCGCCGCCGAGCAGCTCGGCCCGCTCGCGCATCCCGGCCAGACCGTAGCCGCCGCCGACGCCGACGCCGGCGCCGGCCGGGGTGGGCGTGCCGTCCGCGGCATGGTCTTCGATCACCAGCACCGTGCTGTCGGGCAGATAGTCGAGGCTGACCCGCACGCTCTCGGGCGTCGCGTGCCGGCGGACGTTGGTGAGCGCCTCCTGCGCGGTGCGATAGACCGCCAGACGGGCGTCCGGCGCGAGCTCGTGCGCCCGGCCCCTCACCTCGACCGTGACCGGCAGGCCGCTCTGAGCGCCGAACGCATCGGCCAGCGCCTCGATCCGCTCCGGTCCCGGCAGCTCGTCACCGCGCGCGGCGGCGATCGCCCGGCGGGCGTCGTCGAGTCCGGTCGCGGCGAGCTCGTGCGCCTGATCGATCGCGCGCGTGACCTCGCCCTCGACGCCCCGGTCGCGCGCCAGCAGGCGGGTGCTCTCGAGCTGCAGCGCGAGCGCCGAGAGTGAATGGGCGAGCACGTCGTGCATGTCCCGGGCCAGCCGGCCGCGCTCGGCCGCGGCCGCCGCGCGGGCCTGCGACGCGCGTGAGGCGTCAAGCTCGTCGCGCTGGACGATCAGTCGCCGCATCAACCGGAGCAGCAGGAACCACGGCAGGACCCCGACCGCCACCGACAGCGCGGTGCCGTGGTGGCCCTGAATCAACAAGACGATCGCGAACGGCGCGATCGCCCCGGCCAGCGTCAACAGCCCCATCCGGCGGTCCAACCGCGTCGCGGCGATGATCACGACGAAGTACGGGGCGATCTGCCAGATACCGTGCGGTTGCTCGATCTCGAGCAGCACCGCTCCCGCGATCACGGCGACGACCCCGGCGATCGTGATCGCGATCGAAGCGGGGGGATGATCGGGGCGTTCGACGAGCCTGATCCGCAGTGGCCGGACGGCGATCGCGCCGGCCACCAGCACCACCGCTCCGGCGAGCACGAGCAGCCCGCGACCGTGTAGCGACGGGAGCGGATGCGTGGTCAACGTCGAGCTCACGAACACGATCAGCGAGCCGAACCCGAGGCAGCGCAGCGCGATCCCCTCGGCCGGAATCGCCGCCTTCCCGCCGGTCAGGTCGCGCGTCCGCCAGCTGTGAAACAACCGCGTCAGGATTTTCAGCATCGCGTTCTGCGGCAACCATACGGCCCGGCAGCGGGCGCCGTCATCGGCCCCGGGGTGGAGCGCAACGGGATGCCTCCACCCACGGGTGGAGGGCCAAGTTCGACCCGTGCGCCGATGACGGCAGCCCGACCGAGCCATACGTTGACGCCATGACCACGAACCCACGGCGAGCCGAGGCCCACCGACCCCGGACGAACGCGTCGGAGGCGGAATCGGTGATTTCGATCTGCGGCATGCGCAAGCGCTACGGCGACCACGAGGCGGTCCGCGGTATCGACCTCGCGATCCGGCGCGGAGAGATCTTCGCGTTCCTCGGCCCCAACGGCGCGGGCAAGACCACGACCGTCGAAATCCTCGAGGGCTTTCGCCATGCGTCCGGCGGCGAGATCAGCGTGCTCGGCGCTGATCCGTGGCATGCCCCCGCCGCGTGGCGCGAGCGGATCGGGATCGTGCTCCAGGACTCCGCGCCTGAGCCCGGGCTCACCGTTCGCGAATGCCTGGCCATGTACGCCGGCTACTACCGGGTCCCGCGCTCGGTCGACGCGACGCTCGAGCTCGTCGACCTGGCGAAGGAGGCCGATCAGCGTGCCACAGCGCTATCCGGCGGGCAGCGCCGCCGGCTCGACGTCGCGCTCGCGCTGGTCGGCGATCCGGAGCTGATCTTCCTCGACGAGCCGACGACCGGCTTTGATCCGTCCGCCCGCCATGCGGCCTGGGAGGTGATCGCGGGGCTGCCTGAGCTCGGGAAGACCATCTTCCTGACGACCCATTACATGGAGGAGGCCGAGCGACTGGCCGACCGGATCGCCGTGATCGCGGACGGTCGGATTGTCGCCGAGGGCACGCCGCAAACGCTCGGCCGGCGGGAGACGTCAGCGACCCAGATCACGTTCGCGCTGCCGCCCGCCACCACGCTCGACGATCTCCCGGAGGCGCTGCACCGGCGCGCGATCGCCGAAGCGGGCGGGCGCGTGACGGTGTCGGCGACCGCCGTCGCATCCGACCTGCACGCGCTTTCCGGCTGGGCGCTGGAACGTGGGCTCGAACTGGCGGACCTGGAGGTCCACCGGCCGACGCTCGAGGACGTATACCTGCAGTTGACCAGTGAAGACCGACAGAGGAGCTGACGATGGTGTGGTTGATCAAGTATTTGACCCGGCTGTGGAAACGGCGCCAGGCGGCCCGCGGCGCGAGCTCGCCCAAGCAGGGGGGCGATGCCGACGGCGACCCGGACGCGGACAGTGAGCCGGAGCGCGACGGCACGGTGCGCCAGGCGATGCGCGCGCCCGGACCGGGCGCGTCGGCCGGCACGCGCGGCCTGCTCGGGCTGCTCGTTCACCAGACGGCCTACGACCTGCGCATCAGCCTGCGCAGCCCCCGCGCCCGGTTCATGACGTTCATCTTCCCGATCGTGCTGCTGGTCGTGTTCAACGGCGTGTTCGGGAAGGGGCATACGACGATCGACGGCACCAGGGTTGAACTCAAGGAGTTCTACGTCCCTGGGATCCTGACGATGGCGATCGTCGTCACCGCCTACGCCGGGCTGGTGATCTCGATCTCGACCCTGCGTGAGACGGGCGTGCTCAAGCGCCGCCGCGCCACCCCGGTGCCGGCGGCGGTGTTGATCGCCTCACAGGCGCTGACGACGTTGGCGAACACGGCGGCGATCTCCGCGCTGCTGCTGGTGATTGCGCAGGTCGTCTACGGCGTCGGGATCTCGGCGCCGGCGATCGCTGCGATCGCCTGCACCGCGCTCGTGGGCACGCTTGCATTCGCCTGCATCGGGTACGCCGTGTCGGGCCTGATCGGCTCTCCGGACGCGGCCCAACCGATCGTGCAGGCCACGATGCTGCCGCTGTGGTTCATCTCCGGCGTGTTCGTCCCGCTCGGGAACCTGAGCACCGGACTCCGGGATCTGGGCTCCGTGTTCCCCGTGGCGCATCTGGCCGGCAGCCTGCGTCTCGCCGCGGTCCATGGCTCCTTCGGCGCGGCGCTGTCGACCACCGACCTGCTGGTCCTGGCGGCCTGGGGCATCGGCGCAGGCGCATTCGCGGCCTGGCGCTTCAACTGGCTGCCGACGGTCGCCTCGGCCTGACAGGGGCCTGGCGGCTCAGACGGGACGAACCATGAAGCTCGCCAGCCGCGTCGGGTCGATCCTCATCGGCGCCGGATCGTCGAGCATGACAAACCCGAGCCGGTCGTAGAAGCAGCGCAGCGCATCGGCCGGCTCGACGAGGCCGAGCCTGATGAAGGTCGCGCCGCCGGCCGCCGCCCAGTCGCGCACCGCGCCGACGAGCGCCGTGCCCGTGCGTGTCCCGCGCGCGGCCGGATCGACCCACAGGCCCCACAGCTGTGCGATCCCGCGCTCACGCTCGAACCAGCGTCCGGCTGCCATTCCCACCCACCGCTCGCCGTCAACTGCGATCGCGATCGTGCCGGGCTGCCCCGCGACCGCATCGTCGACCAGTCGCCGCCAGTGGTCGTCGTCGAGCACCGACTCGGCCGCCAGCGTCGAGGCGAACGCGGCCGGGGCGTCGGCCAGCGCCCTCAACCGCAGCTCGCGCAGCGCAGGTGCCTGGCCGGCGCCGATTCGTCTGATCTCGGTCGGCATCTCACGCGGCGCCCCAGAGCGCGGCGGACGATCCTAGGCGCGCAACGCGACGTCGAGCCGGTCAAAGCGGCCGAAGCGCCAGAGATCCTCGACCCGGCGACGCACGGCGGCGCCGTCGATCTCGGTCGACGCCAGCGCCTCGGTCCCGAACCGTTCGACGTTGTAGGACGCGAGCGCGGTGCCGTAGGCCATCGCGTTGCGCAGCACGTCGCGGTCGAGGCCATGCTCGAGCCGGCTGGCGATCAGCCCGACGAAGCCGCCCGCGAACGTGTCACCGGCGCCGGTCGGGTCGACGACGCGCTCCAGCGGATAGGCCGGGAGCGCGAAGAAGTCGTCGGCGGTGATCAACATGGCGCCGTACTCGCCCTGTTTGGCGACGACAATCGAGGGGCCGTGCTGGAGCACCTCGCGAGCGGCCGCGACCGTCGTCGGCGCGCCGGTGAGCTGGCGCAGCTCCTCGTCGTTGAGGATCAGACAGTCGACCCGGCCGATGATCTGCTCGAGCTCGTCGCGGGCGATCTCGATCCACAGGTTCATCGAGTCCAGCGCGACGAACTTCGCCGCGTGGCACTGCTCACGGACCTGGAGCTGGAGCCCCGGCTGGATGTTGGCCAGGAACAGCACGTCGGCCTCACGCGAGCGCTCCGACAGCTTGGGCTCGAAGTGCTCGAACACGTTCAGCTGCGTGTCGAGCGTGTCGCGCGTGTTCATGTCGTCGTGGTAGCGGCCCTTCCAGAAGAACGTCCTGCCACCACTGACGTGCTCGACGTCGTCGACGTTGGAGCCGCGAGTGCGCAGCACCGCCATCTCGGCGTCACCGAAGTCATCGCCGACCGGGCCGACGAGGTTGACCTGATCGAGCATCGACGCCGCCAGCGCGAAGTGCGAGGCCGCGCCGCCCAACATCCGCTCACGCTCGCCGAACGGGGTCTGGACGGCGTCGAACGCGATCGATCCGACGACGGTGATGGACATCGGCTGGGCAGCGTAACGCGATCACGCGTTCCGCGTCCGCCCGCTCAACGGATGGGCGCCGCACCGCGATCACGGAGGGGGCCGGTCCGGAGCCGGTTGTTAGAGTCGCGTTGGTGGCGGTGCCCCTGACGAACCCGTCCGATCATCGGCCGACGGGCACCCCGGACGCGCGCGAGCGACTGCTCGCCGCCGCCTATGACCTGTTCTCGCAACGCGGCGTCCGCGCCGTCGGAATCGACATGATCATCCAGCGCTCAGGCGTGGCGCGCCAGACGATGTACCGGCATTTCGACTCCAAGCAGGAACTGGTGATCGCGTTCCTC
>Ga0302184_10000153_pt1 | contig 46181 bp, 38 predicted proteins | sample I_Palsa_N3_3_FD_200233 | JGI IMG/M metagenome (GOLD analysis project Ga0302184, IMG submission 200233) | Peat permafrost microbial communities from Stordalen Mire near Abisko, Sweden - I_Palsa_N3_3 | ecosystem: Environmental > Terrestrial > Soil > Palsa > Peat permafrost | place: Sweden...
GTAAGCCGTCAGGCTGTGGTGCGAGATGCCGCGGTGCCGCTCGCGCAGGTCGGCGTCGCTGACCCGCAGCGACGCCACCGGCCGGCCGCCGAGCGCCGCCACCGCGTTGACGACCTCGCCCGCCGCCACGCCGGAAAAGCCCCAGCGGGTCCCGGTGCCGAGGTTGCCTGGCCCCTGGGCGACCACGGCGATGTCGGCACCGAGTACGTGCCGGGCCGCGAGCAGCCCGGTATGCACGGTCACCGTCTCCAGGTCTCCGCCGAACGACTGCCCGGTGGTGACGGTCGCCGCCAGCCAGCCCGCTTCCTTGAGCGTCGCGCAGGTTCGGGAGAACCAGGCCGGCAACGCCCCGCCGTCCTGCATGACGTACACCACCCGGGCTGACTCGCCAAAGGAAGGCCCGCCAAAGGAAGGGGGGGTAGCGCCGGTCCGTTCGGATGAATCGAAGACGCCTGCCAGCACGGCCGGGAGAGCGGAGTGCAGGTCGGCCACCACGACGGGCATCCCGTCGAGGTCATCCGCGTCGTGCAGCACGTCATGGTGCGGCGAGCCCTGCTCGTCCGCGCCGAGCACGGTTGCCTGCAGCGGTGTGTAGCGGGCCTTCACCAGGTGGCCCGCGAGCGCGGGGTCCGCCGGCAGCCGGTCCGGAACCGCGATCACCAGGGCGTAGCCGCCGGTGCCGAGGCCCAGGTCAAGCGCCGAGGTGTTGACCAGCACCCGGTCGCCGGGCTGCGGACGCCCGGTCAAGGCCGGATAGGCAAGCGCCCGGACCCGCGCTCCGTCCACCGAGACGTCAAGCTCGACCGCGCCCGGCCACTCCCGCCGCACACCGCTGACGGTCCCGCTCCGCCATGTGATCATCCCCGCAGCCTAGGCGCCCTGAAGGGCGCTTGCGGTCTGGGGGGCTTGCCCCCCCAGGGGGTACGGGGGGAAGGCTCCCCCCGTGGGGGGTCTGGGGGGATGAAATCCCCCCAGTGCAGGGGCTCCGGGGGTCGCCCCCCGGGCATAATCTTTATCCATGTCGAAGCGCAAGACCGAGCGACTTCTCGGTCTTGTCGTCTGCCTGCTCTCCACCAGGCGCTATCTCAGCGCCGACCAGATCCGGGCGGCGGTGCCCGGTTACCCGGAGCAGGATGACCTGTTCAAGCGGATGTTCGAGCGGGACAAGGAAGATCTCCGCGAGCTTGGCGTGCCGCTGGAGACCGGCCTCAACCACCCGTTTGACGATGATCCGGGGTACCGGATCAGGCAGCAGGTCTACGAACTGCCCGAGCTTCGGCTCGAAACGGACGAGGCCGCCGTGCTTGGCTTGGCCGCCCGGGTCTGGCGGCGCGCTGAGCTGGCCGGCGCCGCAGCGGGCGCGCTGCTGAAACTGCGGGCGGCCGGTATAGACGCGGGCAGCCTCGACGGTTCGGACGAGCGTCCGTCTGCGCAGGGCATCGAGCCCCGGCTGGGCACGCCCGAGCCGGCCTTCGGGCCGCTGTGGGAAGCGGTCAGGGACCGCAGGCCGGTGACGTTCAGCTACCGTGCGGCGGGCCGGAGCGATCCGCAGCGGCGCGAGCTCGAGCCGTGGGGCGTGGTGAACCGGCATGGCCGCTGGTACGTGGCCGGCCGGGACCGAGGGCGCGACGCTACCCGGGTGTTCCGGCTAGGCCGGATCGCGGGGCCGGTGAAGTTCTGCGGGCCGGCGGGCAGCGTGACCGTCCCGGACGGTACGGACGTACGCGAGCTGGTCCGCGACTGGGACTCGGTGCCCGCGCCCGAGCACACGGCGGTGCTCCGCGTCCGGGCTGGAGCTGGCATCGGCCTGCGGCGGCACGCCGGCTCGGTGCGCGCTGACACCGAAGCGGGCATGGCTGGCTGGGATCTGGTCACGACGCGCTTCGCCGACGTGGGCTGGTTCGCGGACTACGCCGCCTGGTTCGGTCCGGACGTGGTCGTGCTCGACCCTCCCGATCTGCGGGAAGCCGTGATCCGCCGGCTGAAGGGGGTCCTCGCGTGACTGCGTCGGTGACCTCGACCGAGCGACTGCAGCGGCTGCTCGCCCTGGTGCCCTACGTGGTGAGCAGGAAGTCGGTGGGGCTGGCCGAGACCGCGGCGGCGTTCGGGGTCAGTGAGCGTGAGCTTGTCGATGACCTGAATCTGCTGTGGTGCGTGGAACTGCGCGCGCCCGATCCTTACTGCCCGATTGACCTGTCCTACGAGGGCGGCGAGATCGTTGTCAGCCAGGCCGAATCCATGGGCCGGCCGCTCCGGCTGGCGGTGGACGAGGCGAGCGCGCTGCTCGTCGCGCTGCGGATGCTGGCCGAAGTGCCCGGGCTGAAGGACAGGTCGGCCCTGTCCCGGCTGATCGCCAAGCTCGAGGCCGCGGCCGGTGAAGCCGCTTCGGCCAGTGCTCAGGTAGCGGTGCAGGTCGACATCCCGGATGAGGGAGCCGAAGCGTATGCCGCCCAGATCCGCACCGCGATAACCGCGGGACGGCGGCTGCACCTGCGGTATTACGTGCCGGGCCGGGACGAGGCGACCGAGCGTGACGTCGACCCGATGCGGCTGCACATCGTGGAGGGACGGCCGTACCTGGAGGGCTGGTGCCTGCGGGCCGAGGCGATGCGGCTGTTCCGGCTGGACCGGGTGCTTGGCCTCGACGTGCTTGACGTGCCTGCCGCGCCGCCGGAGCAGGCGCAGCCCGTGGATGTGGACCAGGGTCTGTTCCGGCCGTCGCCCGATGACGTGCCCGTGGTGCTCGAGCTGTCCGCGGCCGGACGCTGGGTCGCGGAGTACTACCCGTGCGAGTCGGTGTCGGACTTGGAGGACGGCCGGCTCCGGGTGGTGCTGCGCACTCCGGATACCGGCTGGGTGCGGCGGCTGGCGCTGCGGCTCGGCGAGGACGGCCGGGTCGTCTCGCCGCCTTCGCTGGTCGCGGAGGTTCGCGAGGGCGCTACGGCTGCCCTGGCGAATTACGTCGTTTAGGCAATCCGATGGCCGCCACGCTCCGAATAGTCGCGTGAGTCGGTAGAGAGCCGAAGGTAGAGGGCCGAAACAGCCGGGCGGTTAAACACCGTTCGCCTGCGTAAACGGTTCTCGCGATGCCAGCGTGTAGACTCTCGCCGAGAAGGACGTCTCCCCTGCTGATTGAGGACGGACATGATTGGTGACCTGTTCGACAGCCCCTGGAAGGTGCTGATCGTCGCCATAGTGCTTATCGTGCTGTTCGGGTCGAAGAAGCTGCCTGACGCGGCGCGCTCGCTGGGCAAGTCGATGCGCATCCTGAAGACCGAGGTCGGCAGCCTGCACGAGGACGAGACCACCTCCCGCGCCTCAAATGCCTCAGGTGCTCCGGCCGCTTTCCCGCCGCCCGCAGAGATCGCCGCCAGCCAGCAGCCTGCCCAGCCTGCCCAGGCTGCCCAGCCGGCCGACCAGTCGCAGGCGCAGATCGACGCGCTGCAGCAGCAGATCCGTGATCTGCAGCGTGCGGCCACCATGGACCCGGTGCCGGCGGCCCAGGCCGCAGCGGCGTCAGAGCGTCAGCGGACCCAGCCGTCTAGCTAGGCCCGAACCTACTGGCCTTACTGCGGAAAGCGGTCATGGCGAAACTTCCCGGTGCCGTTCAGGGCGCTCGCATCGTGGGCGAGCGTTTCGTGCGCTCCCAGCGGCAGCAGAATCCGGACGGCCGGATGCCGCTCATGGACCACATCCGTGAGCTGCGCAACCGTGTCGTCAAGATGGCGCTCGGGCTTATCGCGGGAATGCTCGTAGGTTTCGTGTTCTTCAACTGGGCCTGGCATATCATCGAGCGCCCGCTGTGCACGGCCGTTATACGCGGGCACACAGGGTGCCGTACCCTCGGCACCAACCAGCTGGTCCTCGACGGTCCGCTCGATTCGTTCTACCTGCGGGTGAAGGTCGCGGTGATCGTCGGGGTGATCCTCAGCTCCCCGATCTGGCTCTATCAGCTCTGGGCCTTTATCGCACCCGGTCTGTACTCCAGGGAAAAGCGCTGGAGCTATATCTTCCTCGGTACGTCCGTCCCGCTGTTCCTGATCGGTACCACGCTCGCGTACTGGTCCCTGGGACGTTCTATGCACTATCTGCTCGGCCTGACGCCAGGCGGTGTCCAGAACCTGATCCAGGTCGACCAGTACATAAGCTTCGTCATGACGATGATGCTGGCCTTCGGGATCGCGTTCGAGGTGCCGCTGCTCATCATTATGCTGAACCTGGCCGGCATCCTGACCCACGCGCGGTTCAGGAAGTGGCGTCGGCTGATGATCTTCGGGGTCTTCCTGATCGCCGGCATGGCCAACCCGAGCCCGGATCCGATCACGATGCTGATCCTCGGCGGCGCCTGCGCGGCGCTGGTCGAGGTGGCCGAGTTCATCGTGTGGTCCAACGACCGGCGCCGGGCCCGGCTGCACCCCGATCCTTATGCAGGCCTGGCCGACGACCAACTGGCGCCGATCGACCTCGAGGACACTGACCCTGACCCGGGTCCCGATTCCAGGAACAGCCGGTTCAACTAGCGGCTCGCGCGACCCGGAGACCCCGTGACCACCGGTGACCGCACCGAGGGCCTAATCTGGAATCCATGACCACTCCGGCGGATCGGTACGCCTCGTTCCGCGAACGGCAGGCCGAACCCGAAAACCCGGAGTTCGCGTCTTTCCGCGCGCTCTACGAGTTCGACTTCGACGACTTTCAGGTCGCCGCCTGCGGTGCGCTCGGCGGGGGGAACGGTGTGCTTGTGGCCGCGCCCACCGGCTCAGGCAAGACGGTGGTCGGCGAGTACGCCGTGCACCTGGCGCTGGCCCAGGGCCGCAAGTGCTTCTACACCACGCCGATCAAGGCGCTGTCCAATCAGAAGTACGCCGACCTCGTCCGCCGCTACGACAGTCAGACGGTGGGGCTGCTTACCGGGGATAACAGCATCAACTCCGGCGCGCCGGTGGTCGTGATGACCACCGAGGTGCTGCGCAACATGCTGTACACCGGCTCGACGGCGCTGGCGGGCCTGGGCTACGTCGTCCTAGACGAGGTGCACTACCTGGCGGACAGGTCCCGCGGCGCGGTCTGGGAAGAGGTGATCATCCACCTGCCCGAATCGGTGCGGGTGGTGGCGCTGTCCGCGACGGTGAGCAACGCGGAGGAGTTCGGCGAGTGGCTGGATCAGGTCCGCGGCGGCACGGCCGTCATCGTGGACGAGCAGCGCCCGGTGCCGCTGTGGCAGCACGTGCTGGCCGGGAACCGGCTCTACGACCTGTTCACCGACGATGAGCACACCCGGGTCAACTCCGAGCTGCTCCGGGTGGCCCAGCGAGACACCTGGATCGAGCGCAAGGCCCCGGGCCGGCCGGTCCGGGGCGGGAGGCGGCCGCGCCGGTTCCCGCTGACGTACCGGCCCGACGTTATCGCGCGCCTGGACGCCAGCGGGCTGCTGCCCGCGATCACGTTCATCTTCAGCCGGGCCGGTTGCAACGCCGCCGTCGAGCAGTGCCTGCACGCGGGCCTGCGGCTGACCACGCCGGAAGAGGTCGAGGTCATCCAGCGGACCGCCGAGCGCCGCACCGCGGACATCCCGCCGGAGGATCTCGCCGTCCTGGGCTACGGCGAGTGGCTGGACGGACTGCGGCGGGGGATCGCCGCGCACCACGCGGGCATGCTGCCCGCCTTCAAGGAAGTGGTCGAGGAACTGTTCGCGGCCGGGCTGGTCCGCGCGGTGTTCGCGACCGAGACGCTCGCCCTCGGCATCAACATGCCGGCCAGGACCGTGGTCATCGAGAAGCTGGACAAGTGGAACGGCGAGACCCACGCGAACCTGACGGCGGGGGAGTACACCCAGCTGACCGGGCGTGCCGGTCGGCGCGGCATCGACGTGGAGGGGCACGCGGTCGTGCTGTGGCAGCCGGGGATGGATCCCGGCGCGGTCGCGGGCCTGGCCAGCACCCGTACCTATCCGCTCAATTCGAGCTTCCGGCCCTCCTACAACATGGCCGTCAACCTGACCGGCTGGGCCGGACGGGCCCGGGCCTCCGCCCTGCTGGAGTCCTCCTTCGCGCAGTTCCAGGCCGATCGCGGCGTCATGGGGCTGACCAGGCAGGTCCGCAAGAATCATCAGGTGATGGCCGAACTGGCCGCCGCGATGAGCTGCGAGAAAGGTGATTTCGCCGAGTACGCGCAGATAAGAAGATCATTGTCGGAACGAGAAGGGGATCTATCCCGAGCCCGTGCCACCTCTCGCCGGGCGGAAGCCGCCAAGTCGCTCTCGCTGCTGCGTCCCGGTGACATCATCCGGGTGCCGGGGGGCCGGCGGGCCGGCCTGGCCGTGGTCCTGCAGCCGGGCCTGCATTCGGCCCGCGGGAGTGATGGCGGCAATGGCCGCCAGGGCCCTGGGGGTTACCGGGACCACGGTCATCCGGGCAACGGCCGGGCGGAAGGCGGGCACGCCGCTGATGACCGGACGTTCACGGGTTTCGCCGGACCGGGCCCGCTGGTACTGACCGAGGGCCGGCAGGTCAAGCGTCTGGCCGTGGCAGATTTTCCGATGCCGGCCGAGGTCATCGACAAGATACGGATTCCCGGGTCGTTCAGCCCTCGCTCTCCACAGCACCGCAAGGATCTCGCCGCCACGATGCGGAACCGGTTGGATAGTGCTGGCCCGGGGGAACGAACCCGAAAGCCCCCCGGAACCCCCCGCTCCCGGGGGGGAGCCACCCCCCGCTTCCAGCGGGGAGCCACCCCCCCGGACCCCCCGGGGGACGACGTGGCCGAACTACGGCGCCAGATGCGCCGGCACCCGTGCCATGACTGCCCGGAGCGGGAGGACCATGCCCGGTACGCGGAACGTTATATGCGGCTCCGGCGCGAGACCGAGGCGCTGGAGCGCCGGGTGGCCGGCCGTTCGCACGTGATCGCCCGCACCTTCGACCGCGTCTGCCGCGTGCTGGAACGACTCAGTTACCTGGACGGCGACACGGTCACCCCCGACGGGCAGCGGCTGGCCCGGCTGTACAGCGAGCTTGACCTGCTGGCCGCCGAATGCCTGCGCCGCGGCCTGTGGGACGGCCTGTCCCCGGCCGAGCTCGCGGCCTGCGTGTCCGCCCTGTCGTTCGAGTCCCGGCAGGCCGACGACGCTCAGCCGCCCAGGCTGCCCAAGGGCCCGGTGCCTGAGGCGCTCGCCGCCACGATCAGGACCTGGGGCGAGCTCGATCAGCTGGAGAAGGACAACGAGCTGTCGTTCCTGCGCGAGCCCGATCTCGGCTTCGCCTGGGCCGCGTACCGCTGGGCACGGGGAGCGAGGCTGGAAAGCGTACTCGACGAGTCACCCGATCTGACCCCCGGCGACTTCGTCCGCTCCGTCAAGCAGCTGATAGACCTCCTCGACCAGATCGCTTCCGCCACCCCCGCGAACCCGAAGACACCGTCACCGGACCCGTCAGCCCCGGCGGACCCGTCAGCCCCGGCGGCATCGCTGGCCCCGGCGGACCCGTCAGCCCCGGCGGACCCGCTGGCCCCGGCGGCATCGCTGGCCCCGGCGGCATCGCGCACCGTGGCCGCGACCGCCCGCTCCGCGATCGAGGCGATGCGCCGCGGTGTGATCGCCTACTCCGCCGTCGCTGATTAGCGGTCCCTGATCCGGCCAGCACCATCAGTCGGCACGATGCTTGCGACCAGCCAGTCGCGGGCTCACTGGCATCTGGATCCGCCGGTATTTATCACACTCAGGCCGTCGTGGCCGACCGGCGTTGCCGTTAGCTTCTGCTGGCGCAATGCCGTTGTCCACGACCGCAGCTCGGCCGTGGTCAGGTGCGTGCGGACGAGCCAGATCCTGCCGCAGGCGTGTTGCCGGGCCAGGGCCTGGGACAGAGCGGCATCGACCCCGGCGGAATCCCGGGTGCGTGCAACCACGATGTCCGGCTGGTCAGGGAAGTATGCCTCGTATCCCTGCAAGACAGCGGGGTCGGCTCGGTGGCCAGGAACGCCGGTCGGCCAGTAGTAGGCGAAGCCCCAGTTGCTGTTCAGGTTGACCACGATCACGTCGCCGCGGGCAGCATGGGCGGCGACGTAGCGAGCCTGGTCGCGCACGTCCTCGTTAGGGATGTTGTGGCTTCGCACGTACGGCTGGGCACCGATGACGAAGCCCGCCACGGCCAGGGCCGCCAGCCCGGCCGCGAGCGTGCCCCTGAACCAGGGCCGCAGCAGCGAGCACACCCCGGCCACCCCGATCGCGGCGACCGCGACGGTGACCGCGATCAGGAACGTCGAGGTCCGGAGGTCGAGGAACGGATACTTCTTTGCTGCGGAGACCGCGAGCATCTCCGGCCACAGGACGACGGCCGTGAGGGCCGTCGCCGGCCTGCCGAGCCGGAAGATGGTGACGAGCCCGGCCAGGACCAGCGGCAGTGCCAGCCAGACCGGGCCAAGGCCGAAATAGGCGATTACGGCGCTCACATGCGCGTGCACGAACCTTAGATCGGCGTGCAGGCCTTTGCCGACCGGAAGGTAGAAGTTACTCCAGTAAGCGGTGAGCCCTGGCACCGTCGCACGGGCGTCGAATCCCTCGTACACGCCGAGCATAAGGACGGCTGTGGCCGCGCCGACGGCGGCCACCTCCGCGAGCCGGCGCCAGGCCCGCTGGGCGAGCTGGATCACGCACACCGCCCCGAACGCCGCCACCCCAGCGAAGGCTGGGGCGTCGCTGAACAGCATGCCGCCCCAGACGGCCACCGACAGGGCGACCAGGCCCGGCCGCGACCATCCGCGCTCGAGCCGCGAGGTCAGAGCCAGCACCAGCAATGCCATGCAGGCGTCGGCGGTGTACTGCTTCAAGTCGTCGCGTACGAGCATTGCGGGTACCAGCAGTACGGCGGTCCCGGCCAGCAGCCCGGCGGCGACCGAAACCTCTCGCCGTGGCCAGCCGAGCGCCCGGCCGAACCAGTAGGCGATCACGACAGCGGCGCCGGCGAAGGCGAGGGGGAGGAGCCGGGATGTCTGCTCTCCCCTGACGGTGAGGAGGCGCAGCAGCACGGACCAGCCGATCGGCGTGCTGGAGGTCGTGGCGGGCAGTTGCGACAGCGGGAACCGGGTGGTGACAGCAACCCAGGCCTCGTCGTTCCAGAACGGCTGCCTGAGCAGGTATCCCACGTCGTGGACCACGAGCACGAGCAGGCCGAGCAGGAGCACGGCCAGATACTCGACGGTTCGTGGCCACCGGACCGCCTGGCGCACCCGGCCGCGCAGGCCTGCGGCCGCGGCGCTGGACTGCGCCGGATCCGGGCCCGAGCTGGCTTGGCGCGCTTGCGGATTAATCATGTGGCGGCGATCCGCGGACCGCTAAGCGCGGCGGGCCACGAAGCGCTCCCGAAGCAGGATCCACAGCGCCTCGACCCCGTCGCGCGCTGTGAGCTTCTTTCCGGCCTCGCGGCTGCGCGCCCGGTAGCTGATCGGAACCTCGTAGGGCCTGATACCTCGTCGCAGCAGCTTCCCGGTAACCTCGGCCTCCATGCCGAAGCCGGTCTCGCAGATGCCCAGCTCACGGTACAGCGCGGTCGGGATCAGCTTGAAGCAGGTCTCCAGGTCGCTGATGTAGCAGTTGAACAGCACGTTGGCGAAGGTCGTCACCCCCTTGTTCCCCAGCACGTAGGTATAGGAGTAGGAGTTGTGACTGCCGAACGTCCGCGTGCCGTACACCACCTCGGCCTGACCAGCTATCACCGGCGCGAGCAGCGAGGGGATCTCGGCCGGCGTGTACTCCAGGTCCGCATCGCACATGATCACGTAATCGCCGGTGGCGACCGTGGCGGCCGTCCGGATCGCGGCGCCCTTGCCCTGGTTGCGCTCGTGCATGTGGACCTTCACCCGCGTGTCGTCCCCGAGGGACGGGTACAGATCCCTGGTCCCGTCCGTGCTCCCGTCGTCGACCACGACGAGCTCGATCTCGCACGGAAAGTCGACGTTGAGAACCTCTTTTATCGCGGCGGCCAGCGTGGCACGTTCGTTATATACGGGCATGAGAATCGACAGTTTCACGGTGGGTACCTTACGCGGGAATGGCGGACTGAGGGGGCAGGCGCCAGATAAACCGGATAGATTGCGGCCCACACGTTCGTTGTGCTCGTGGTGGCGGGCCGTCGGGAGGATGCTAAGTGAGCCAGGACTCCGTGCAAGATCGTGGCCGGGTATCGGCCGACGGGTCCCGGCGGGTCCTGGTGACGGGGGGCTCGGGCTTTATCGGGTCGCATTTGTGCCGGCGCCTGCTCGGCCAGGGACACGACGTGCTCGTAGTGGACAACTTCTACTCCAGCACCCGGCACAACGTGATCGACTTGCTCGGCGAGCCGCGGTTTGAGCTAATGCGCCACGACGTGACGTTCCCGCTCTACGTCGAGGTCGACCAGATCTATCACCTGGCCTGCCCGGCCTCGCCGGTGTTTTACCAGCGGGATCCGGTGCAGACCACGAAGACCTGCGTGCACGGCTCGATCAACATGCTCGGGCTGGCCAAGCGACTGGGGGCGCCGATCCTGCTCGCCTCGACCTCGGAGGTGTACGGCGATCCAGCCGTGCACCCGCAGTCGGAGTCGTACTGGGGCAACGTGAACCCTGTCGGCGTCCGGTCCTGTTACGACGAGGGCAAGCGGTGCGCGGAGACCCTGTTCTTCGACTACTACCGCCAGCACCAGTTGCCGATCAAGGTCGCGCGGATCTTCAATACGTACGGCCCGAACATGCTGCCCAACGACGGCCGGGTGGTGTCGAGCTTCATCGTGCAGGCCCTGCGGGGCGACCCGCTCACGATCTTCGGCGACGGCTCGCAGACCAGGTCGTTCTGCTATATCGACGACATGGTCGACGGCCTGATCCGGTTGATGAACGCGCCGCGGGAGGTCACCGGCCCAGTCAACCTCGGCAATCCCGGTGAGTTCACGATGCTCGAGCTGGCCAAGAAGGTCCTGGCCCTGACCGGCAGTGACAGTGGGATCGAGGAGCGCCCACTGCCTTCCGACGACCCCGTGCGCCGCAAGCCCGACATCGGCCGCGCCCGGGAACTCCTGGGGTGGGAACCGGCCGTCCCTCTGGATGAGGGCCTCAACCGGACGGTCGAGTACTTCCGCCACGCCGGGGGCCTGGGAGGGCCTCCACGGGCTAGCACCGGTCCGGCGGAGCTCGGGCGCTCATAGGGCCGGACGATAAGCGGGCGGGGAGCATTTTCTCGCCCAAATCGGAGGCCGTCTGCAGCCTCTGGTCAGCTATCGCTAGACCGGACGGGTAGGACTGCAGGTGCATGAACACGAACCCATTGATCAACCACGCCTATGCGTTGAGACATCGATTGGCATTGGTGCCGGGGCACGGATGATCGCTAACCTGAGAGCGTAGAGGAGGCGGCATGACGCTGACCAGCACGGATAAAGTCGCACCGGGCAGCAACGCCGACCCGGCGCTGCCAGCAGGGACATGTCCGGACAGCCTCGTGCGGGCGGTCCGCGCCGAAGTCCGCCGCGGGCTTGACTGGCAGCAGACCGCCGATCGCATAGTCGGCGTCCTGCGTGGTAACCTCCCCGACCCGGCGGTCCTCCTTCCCTCGTCGCTGCGGCGCGGGGACCCGGCCTGCTATCAGAGCCACCTGCTTTACGCTGAGCAGGACGGCTCGTTCTCGGTCTCCGCCATGGTCTGGCTGCCCGGCCAGCAGACGGTGATTCATGACCATGTGGCCTGGTGCGTGACCGGCGTGCTGCAGGGACGTGAGTACGAGGAGATCTTCGCGCTGACCAACGACGGACGCGCCCTCAATCTCACCGCCCGGAACCTGAATCCGGCCGGGACCGTGTCCGGCTTCGCGCCGCCCGGTGACATTCACCGGGTGCGCAACACCGGTGACAACGTGGCCATCTCCATGCATGTATACGGCGCGGACATCTCCCGCCTCGGCAACAGCATCCGCCGCGAGTACCCCCTCCCAATCCGCCCCTAGAAGCCGACTAGCCGCGATCGTGTGCAGTTACCCCCCGTCCGGCGGGGGGTAACTGCACACGATGATTTTCGGACCCCCGCTTCTGTAGGAGGCGAGGCTGGCGGGACTAACGAGGCGGCACCTGGCCGGTCGAACCGGCCCACCTCCGCAGTGATGTGACATTGGCGCGGTAATCACCGCCTCAGTGTCACATTGCTGCGGGTCGGCTTGGGCGCTGGGCCCGGGGCTGGTACCGGACCGGGGCTGGTACCGGACCCGGGGGGCTGGTACCGGACCCGGGGGGCTGGTACCGGACCCGGGGGGCTGGTACCGGACCCGGGGGACTGGTACCGGACCCGAGGGCTGGTACCGGGCCTGGGGCTGGCATCACGGTCCGTCCGGCGGAAAAAAATCTTGAACCCTGGACTTGCCGGAATATTCTCATCGATATATCGTTAACCTAACGAGACGGATCGAGAAGCGATCTAGAACCATACAAAGGAGTATCAAAATGCATAGCGAAGCATGGGGAGACCCACAGGATCCGCGGGAGCGCCGTGGTGGCCACCGGGGACACGGGCGGGAGCGCGGTCGCCGTGGCGGCCCGTTCCCTGGCGGCCCAGGCGGCCCGTTCGAGTTCGGGATGCGCGGAGGGCCGTTCGGGCCGCCGCGGTTCGGCGGCCGTGGGCCGCGCGTCCGGCGCGGTGATGTGCGGGCCGCGATCCTGGACCTGCTGGCCGAGGGCCAGCCGTGGAACGGCTACCAGATCATCCAGGAGATCGGCGCACGCACCGAGGGCGTCTGGCGGCCGAGTGCGGGGTCGGTGTACCCGGCGCTGCAGCAGCTGGAGGACGAGGCCCTGATCAAGACGGAGGCCGACGAAGACCGGCGCCGGATGTACACGCTGACCGAGGAAGGCCAGGCGTACGTCACCGAGCACGCCGACGAGCTCAGGGCGTCCTGGGACGCCGTGACTGGCAGCGTCGGCGACGCCGAGGTCCAGCTGCGGAGCACGATCAAGCAGGTCATGGTGGCCGTATCGCAGGTCGCCCAGGCGGGCTCCGCGGCCCAGGTCGCCCAGGCGGGCAAGATCCTGGCCGACACCCGCCGGGCCCTGTACCGTATTCTCGCTTCAGACGGCGAGGAAGCGGGGGAGGACACGCAAGGGTGACTCCGGCGATCTCGGTCAGCCAGCTGACCAAGAAATACGGCGAGATCGACGCCGTCCGCGGTATCGATTTCGAAGTCGCCGCCGGCGAGACGTTCGGCTTCCTGGGGCCGAACGGCGCTGGCAAGTCCACCACCATCAAGATCCTCTGCACCCTGGCGGACCCCACCTCGGGGACCGCCAGGGTCGCGGGTCACGACGTGGTCCGGGAGCGGGACACCGTACGCCGCAACATCGGTCTGGTCTTCCAGGACACTACGCTGGACAGCTACCTGACCGGGGAGCAGAACCTGCGCTTTCATGCCGACCTGTACGGGGTGCCCAAGGCCGCGTTCGCCCCGCGGCTGCGTCAGGTGCTCGAAATGGTCGGGTTGTGGGACCGGCGGGGCGGCGTGGTGTCCACCTACTCAGGCGGCATGCAGCGGCGGCTGGAGATCGCGCGCGGCCTGCTGCACGCGCCGCGGGTGCTGTTCCTGGACGAGCCTACGGTGGGGCTTGACCCGCAGACCCGGGTATCGATCTGGGACTACATCAACGATCTGAAGAAGCGTGAGGACATCACGATCTTCCTCACCACGCATTACATGGACGAGGCGGAGAACTGCGACCGGATCGCCATCATCGACCACGGGAACATCGTGGCGATCGATACCCCGGAAGCGCTGAAAGCCTCCGTAGGGAAAGACCGGATACAGATCAGCACCGCGGACGATCAGGCCACGATGCGCGCGCTGGCCGACGTGTTCGGCGTCGACGCTGCGATGCACGAGGGACTGGTGACGTTCTCCGTGGAATCCGGTGAGCACTTCGTGCCCCAGCTGTTCGCACGTATGCCGGTCGCCATCAAGTCGGTGAGCGTGTCCCGGCCTTCCCTGGACGACGTGTTCATGTCCTACACCGGCAAGACGATCCGTGACGCCGAAGCGACGGTCGGAGACCGCAACCGCAGGATCGCGACCCGCTTTGGCAGGAGGTAGTAGCCGTGACGGCTCAAGAAACCGCCAACCGAGAGGCCCGCCAGGCGCGGGAGCGGGATCTCACCGAGCTCATCCGGGTCGCGGTGCCCGAGCGGAGCATCCGCGCCGACATGCGCGCGGTCAGCATCGTCTGGCGCCGGGAGCTGATCAGGTTCCGCACCGACCGGCTGCGGGCGGTCACGTCCCTGGTGCAGCCGGTGCTGTTCTTGTTTGTGCTCGGCACCGGGCTGTCCCGGCTCGCGTCCCATGGCCTGCCGTCCGGGGTGGACTTCGAGACGTTCATCTACCCGGGCGTGCTCGCCATGTCGGTGCTGTTCACGGCGATCTTCTCGGCTGCCTCGATCGTGTGGGACCGGGAGTTCGGGTTCCTGCGCGAGATGCTGGTCGCACCCGTGCGCCGGTGGGCCATCGTGGTCGGCAAGTGCCTGGGCGGCGCGACCGTAGCCACGTTCCAGGGGATCATCTTTCTGGCCCTGGCGGGCGTCGCGCACGTGCCGTACAACCCGGTACTGCTGCTCACGATGGTGGGGGAACTGCTGCTGTTGGCCTTCACGCTGACCGCGTTCGGCGTGATGATGGCGGCCCGGATCAAGCAGATCCAGGCGTTCATGGCGCTTACTCAGTTGCTCGTGTTGCCGCTGTTCTTCCTGTCCGGCGCCCTGTACCCGCTGAACGGACTGCCCGCCTGGCTGACGGTGCTGACCCGCATCGACCCGCTCACCTACATTGTCGATCCGATGCGGCACGCGGTGTTCGCTCACCTGTCGGTCAGCCCGCTGGCTCTGAAGGCGCTTAGCCCCGGCGTTACCTGGGACGGCTGGCTGGTTCCCCTTGGCCTATCCGTAGCCATGGTCGCCGCGATCGGCTTGGTGATGCTCGCTATAGCCATAGCCGAGTTCCGCAAGACCGAATAACAGGCTTGTGTGCAATATGTTACCGGGGTCGTTAAGTAGTAAGCACCTGCTGATCATTCGCCGTTTTGCTTGGCTCTATAACGAAAACAAACCAACAATCCCTGCGTCCTCCCGTAGTTGTGCGCTCTGCGCACACCCAAGAGCCCTTACTGATTGCTCCTATGCGCCACCTGCTAACCCTTACTGCCTACCGGTCCCGCTAAAGGACACCAAACGGCCCGGGCAATACCGTTCCCGTATCCCATATACGAACCCATCCGCCAAGCCCCGCATCTCCGCTCGCGACCCACCTCAACGTCCAGCACCCTCAGAAGATCATCAGCGACATCCCTCAGGCCCACCAGAGCCACCCCTGAGGTGTCCAGAAGATCAGCTGACCTGATCCTCAAGCCAGTAGTCCACCCCTGCTTACCACGGACCCAGCCCAACGAAGAAGCCCCCCACACAGGGACCCAGCCCAACGAAGAAGCCCCCTACACACAGGGACCCAGCCCAACGAAGAAGCCCCCACACACAGGGACCCAGCCCAACGAAGAAGCCCCCCACACAGGGAACCAGGCCAACGAAGAAACACCCCACAAAGAGTGGGCCGCGCGGGGGGTCCGGGGGGTCGTCCCCCCGGGAAAGCACTGCGAGCCCCGCCGAAGCCGCCCAAAAGGCGGCGAGCATAGGGCGACGCCGGGTGGCTACGGGGGCAAACCACCCGGCGTCGCGTTCATCGGCGTTCCGACGGGGGCCCGGAACGCCGGCAGTGGTGCCCCGACGGGGGACCAGAGCACCGATATGAATGTTACACGGAAACGCCCCCCGTTGTGTCAAGACCTAATTACGACGAATCTCCAGACACCGCTGAGCAGGCCAATCACGAAGCAGATTAGTTATCACCTGAACGCGGCGGCACCGGGCGGCCGTTTCCCCCGTTTGCTTGCGGCGGCCCCGCCGGGTCACGGGTCGCGGGCACGTTCGGCTGGTACTCCATGAAGCCCCGGGTGTTGTCTGGCTCACGGCCGCCGTTGGCGAACACCACCGCGAAATAGGGAATGAAGATGGCGCCGAGAGCGGGTATCGCGGCCAGCCAGCCGAAGTGATTGGTGAACAGAACCACGGCTATTACGAAGCAGAGTGCGCGGATGCCCATCATCAGCAGGTACCTGCGCTGCCGGTAGGCGATGTCATCGGACATCGACCGTCGCGCCTGCGTAACCAGGTGCACTGACTCTTGCCGACGGGAATGGCTCGTCCTCACCCCTCCACGGTATGCCTACCCGCCAAACCGCCGCGAGCCGCGTCCGGATGAGCTCCGCGGTCAGCTGGCCTGGCTCACCGAGGACATGTTGAAGCCCTCGACCCGTACCGGAGGCATCGCGGCGCGGTTGAAGTAGTCGCCCCACTCGCGCGGCAGCGTCGGCACGGTGGCGCCGACTTCGAGCAGCCGCCCGAGCATGCCGACCGGTGACTCGTTGAACCTGAAGTTGTTGACCGCGCCGACGACCTCGCCGTCTTCCACGAGGTAGACGCCGTCCCGCGTGAGCCCGGTGAGCAGCAGGGTCTGCGGGTCAACCTCGCGGATGTACCACAGGCAGGTCAGCAGCAGGGCGCGCCCGGTGGAGGCGATCATGTCCTCAAGCGCGGGTGGGGCCGCGGCGGAGGTGGCGAAGGTCAGGTTGTCGATGGCGGGCGTGACCGGCAGCCCAGCGACCTCGGCCGAGTGCCGCGAGGAGATCAGGGCCGCCAGCGAGCCCTCGCTGATCCACGAGGTCGCGCTCAGCGGGAGTCCGTTGTCGAACACCGAGGAGTCTGGTCCGGACGCGTGCGCGATCACGAATGGCGCGCAGGCCAGCCCCGTCGCCCGCGGGTCGCTGGACAGCGTCACGGGCTGTGCGGACAATCGCTCGCCGATCCGCGTCCCGCCACCAGGCTTGCTGAACACCGTCCGCCCTTCCGCCGCCTCCTTGGCCCCGGCCGACCAGTACAGGTAGGTGAGCAGGTCGGAGACGGCCGTGGGCGGTAGCAGCGTCTCGTACCGTCCGGCGGGCAGCGAGATGGTGCGCTTGGCCCAGTCGAGGCGCTCGGCGAGCCCGGCGGCGAGGCCGGCGACGTCCACGTCGGTGAAGTCGCGGGTCGCCTCGCCCGCCCATGCCGACCGCTCCAGGTCGGCGGATTTCGCGTTCAGCTCGACCCGCCCGGTGGGCTGATCGTGCCGCTGCCGCACCCCGCTCGAGGTGCCGAGGAACGTGCTGGTCAGCTCGTGCTCGGCGAACCCGTACAGCTTCCTTCCCGCGGCCTGGGCGGCGCGCAGGGTCTCACCGAGCGTGGCCGCGAAATCGCGCAGCACACCGATTTCGGTTCGGCCAGGAGGGGAGTCCCATCCTGGCTCGTCTCTGTTTTTCATACCGAACGACCCGGCCTGGTCCCGTCCGGCTATCCCTCCCGTTTCCTTGTTTCCCAAACCGAACGACCCAGCCTGGTCCCGTCCGGCTATCCCTCCCGTTTCCTTGTTTCCCATACCGAACGATCCTGGCTGCTCCGGTCCGGCCAGCTCATCCGCGTCCTCGGCGGGCGTTGCCTCGGCGGCGGCGCGTTCGGCCTGACGGACCACGTCCTCGATCTGATCGGGGCGGACGCCGGCCCGGGATACGACGCCGGCCGAGGCGTCCTTGGGGCCGTGACCGTGCCGGTTGATGGCGATGACGGTGAGCTGGCGGGAGGCAGACACGCCGTTGGTGGTGAGCGTGTTGCCCGCCCAGCGCAGGTTGGCGCTCGAGGTCTCTACCGCGATCACGACGCAGTCGTCGCTGCGGGCGGCAGCCAGGGCCCGCTCGACGGTTTCCTGGACGGAGTATCCGCTGGCGGTGGTCATGTCGCCCCTTCTTCTGCCGTGTTGAGGATCCGCACGCCGCGCATCAGGACGGCCGGGCAGCCGTGACTGACCGGGGCGACCTGGCCGGGCTGCCCCTTGCCGCAGTTGAACGCGCCGCCGAGCACATAGGTCTGCGGGCCGCCGACGGCCTCCATCGAGCCCCAGAAATCGGTGGTGGTGGCCTGGTAGGCGACGTCACGCAGCTGGCCGGCGAGCCTACCGTTCTTAATCTTGACGAATCGCTGGCCGGTGAACTGGAAGTTGTACCGCTGCATGTCGATGGACCAGCTCTTGTCGCCCAGGATGTAGATCCCGTTGTTCACTCCGGCGATGAGGTCCTCGGTGGACGGGCCGCCGGGCGCGGGCTGCAGCGACACGTTCGCCATCCGCTGCAGCGGCATGTGGCCGGGCCCGTCGGAGAACGCGCACCCGTTCGAGCGCCCGAAACCCTTAAGCAAGGCCATCCGCCGGTCAAGCTGGTAGCCGGACAAGATGCCGTCCGTGATCAGGTCCCAGGACTGGCCGGCCACGCCTTCGTCGTCGTAGCCGATGGTGGCCAGGGCGTGCTCGGTGGTGCGGTCGCCGGTCACGTGCATGACGCCCGACCCGTATCGCAGGCTGCCGAGCTTGTCCAAGGTGGCGAACGAGGTGCCCGCGTAGGCAGCTTCATAGCCCAGGGCACGGTCGAGCTCGGTGGCGTGCCCGATCGACTCGTGGATGGCGAGCCACAGATTGGACGGGTCGATCACCAGGTCATAGTGGCCCGGCTCGACGGTGGGGGCCTGGAGCTTAGCCGCGAGCAGGTCCGGCAGCTCGGCCAGCTCGGCCTCGAAGTCCCAGCCGGTTCCGTCCCGCAGCCTCGTTGAGGTCAGAAACTCGTACCCTCGCCCCACCGGCGGGGCCAGCGTTCGCATGGTGTCGAACATGCCATCGTCCGATATCGCGACGGCGGTGAGGGCAGGCTGCAGCCGGACCCGCTGCTGTGTCGCCGTGGTCGCGCCGTCGGAGTAGAACTTGCACTCCCGCACCTGCTGCAGCGAGGCGTCGACGTGGCTGACGGCGGGGTGCGCGAGCAGGATGTTGCTCCACTGCGCCAGCAAGGCCACCTTGTCCGCCACGCTGACCGTGAACGGGTCAATCTCGTATGCCGACACCCAGGTCACGTCGCCGTAAGCGGGCTCGGGGGCGAGCTCGATGGGTTCGGTGTTCATGGCCGCGGCCACCTTGGCGACCTCGATGGCCTGCCGCGCTGCTAGCGCCGCCGCGTCCGTGGTGAGGTCCACGGCCGAGGCGAAGCCCCAAGTCCCGTCCACGATGACCCGGACGGCCAGGCCGGTATCATCCGCGTCGCTCGCGGTCTGTGGGTGGCCGTCGGACAAGCCGATGTGCTGACCCCTGATGCGTTCGGCGCGGAAGTCGGCGTGCTGGGCGCCGAGGCTCTTGGCCTGCGCGAGCGCCGCGTCGGCCAGGTCGCGTAGCGGCATGGCGGTGAATTCCGGGTCAATTCCGGGGCGATGATCATCCACGCGCCGTGAGTCTATCTCACCCGTATCCGGCTCCTGCGGTACCCTCAGGTGGCCTGAGAGAGGGGTGAACGTGGGGCGTTCTGCGCTGGTGATCGGCGGGAACCGCGGTATCGGGCTGGCCATTGCCCGGCGGCTGGCCAGCGGCGGCGACAGCGTCACGGTGACTTCACGCTCGGGTGAGCCGGTGGAAGACCTGACGGTCGTTCGCTGCGACGTGCGGGACGCGGCGTCTGTCGATGCGGCGTTCGGTTCCGTCGAGGCGGAGCAGGGCCCGGTGGAGGTCCTGGTCGCCAACGCGGGCGTGACCCGCGACCAGCTCCTCGCGCTGATGAGCGAGGACGACTTCGGCGTGGTTCTGGACACCAACCTGACTGGCGCCTACCGGGTGGCCAGGCGTGCCGTGCGCGCACAGATGAAGATGCGCCGCGGTCGCCTGATCTTTATCTCCTCCGTGGTCGGCCTGTACGGGTCGGCCGGGCAAGCCAACTACGCTGCGTCCAAGGCCGGCCTCGTCGGCCTGGCCAGATCGCTGGCGCGCGAGCTCGGCTCGCGCGGCATTACCTGCAACGTGGTCGCGCCCGGCTTCGTGGACAGCGACATGACGGCGGGCCTGCCGGAGGCCAGGAAGGCCGCGATCATGGCCGCTGTCCCGCTCGGCCGGTATGGCTCCGCGGACGAGGTGGCCGCCACGGTGGCGTTCCTGGCCGGCCAGGACGCGGCCTACATCACCGGCGCCGTAATCCCGGTCGACGGCGGGCTCGGGATGGGACACTGAGCTTCATCCCGCCGCCCTGTTTGCCGGGATTGGAGCAGGTAGGGATCGGAATTTGTCGGGATCCTACAAGCCGCCGCCCGGAAGCTTCGTGCCGCGGGCCCTGTAGTAAGCGACGCCCGTGCGGCAGGGTGTGGAGGGTGCGGCCGGGTGTGAAGGTTAAGACGATGCTGATCACCAGGGGAAAGAGGTTCTGATGGGAATCCTGGCGGGTAAGCGGATCCTGGTGACCGGAGTCATCACGGACGCCTCGATCGCGTTTCACGTCGCGCGGGTGGCCCAGGCCGAAGGCGCGACCGTGGTGCTGACCGGCTTCGGCCGGCTGAGCCTGGTGGAACGGATCGCCAAGCGGCTGCCTTCGCCGCCCCCGGTCCTCGAGCTCGACGTGACCAGCGATGACCACCTCGCCTCGCTGGCCGAACGGGTCTCGGAGCATGTGGACGGCCTGGACGGCGTGCTGCATGCGATCGCGTACGCGAACCCGGAGGAGGCGCTTGGCGGCAACTTCCTGCACACCAAATGGCCCGACGTCGCGACCGCGTTGCAGGTCTCGGCGTACTCGCTGAAGGCGATCACGATGGCGGCGCTGCCGCTGATGGGCGGCGGCGGATCGGTCGTGGGGCTGGACTTCGACGCGAGCGTGGCCTGGCCAGGGTACGACTGGATGGGCGTGGCGAAGGCGGGGCTCGAGTCCTGCGCCCGCTATCTCGCCCGCGACCTGGGTGCCCGCGGCGTGCGGGTCAACCTGGTGGCGGCCGGTCCGCTGCGCACCATGGCCGCCAAGTCCATACCCGGGTTCGAGCGGTTCGAGAACGTATGGGCCAGCCGGGCACCGCTCGGCTGGAACATCACCGATCCGGAACCGACCGCGCGGGCCTGCGTGGCGCTGCTTTCCGACTGGTTCCCCGCCACCACCGGCGAGATCGTCCACGTCGACGGCGGCGTGCACGCGGTGGGCGCCTGATGGCCGAGTTCGTTCTCACCCTTTCCTGTCCGGACCGGGTCGGGATCGTGCACGCCGTCGCCGCCTACCTGCACGAGGCGGGCTGCAACGTGCTCGACAGCCAGCAGTTCGCGGACCGGGCCGGACCGGGGTCGAGCCGGTTCTTCATGCGGGTGCACGTGGAGACCATGCCTCCGGCGCCCGTCTCGGCTGCCGGCCTTTACTCCGGATTCACCCCGGTAGCGGCCGAGTTCGGCATGGAGTGGGAACTGCGCGACACCGCGGTCCTGCCGCGGGTGCTGATCATGGTGTCCAAATCCGGCCACTGCCTGAACGACCTGCTGTACCGTCGTGCGGCGGAGTCGCTGCGCATCGACATACCCTTGGTCGTCGGCAATCACGACGACCTGGCGCCGCTCGCGGCCGCACACGGCGTCGCGTTCGAGCACGTACCGGTCGGCAGCGAGCCGCTGTCCGTGCAGCGGGCGGAAGGCCGGGTGCTCGACTTGGTCAACGAGCTCAGCATCGACTTCGTGGTGCTGGCCCGCTATATGCGCATCCTGTCCCCGGAGCTGTGCGCCAAGATGGCGGGCCGCATCATCAACATCCATCACTCGTTCCTGCCCAGCTTCAAGGGATCGCGGCCATACCACCAGGCGCACGCGCACGGCGTGAAGCTGATCGGCGCGACCGCGCACTACGTCACCGCGGACCTTGACGAGGGCCCGATCATCGAGCAGGAAGTCGCCCGGGTGGACCACACGAACAGCCCGGAAGACCTCGCGGCGATTGGCCGTGATGCCGAGCGGGTCGCCCTCGCCCGCGCGGTGCGCTGGCACGCCGAGCACCGCGTGCTGCGGCACGGCCGTCGCACCGTCATCTTCAAGTAACCCGGCCATTGTTTTCAATGCGTTATGAATTGATAGTCAATTCGTTACTTTCTCAGCATGATAGGCGTCGGCCAAGCCGCGAGCCGATCTTCGGGTCCTCGTCCCTGCGTCTGGGGCGGTTAGACGGCCATTTCACGGCTCAATCCGCCGTCCTTCCGGTACCCGGTTTAGCGCGGCTCGGGGCGGGGTTTATGGTGTTGCATTAAGCCGCTATCATGCGCAGGAACGTGCTGGCGGCCCCAGATGAGCTCAAACCCGCCGAGGATGCCGGGGAAAAGCCGGCACAGGGTTACGATTTGTCTACACATTGCTAAACAGTTACGCTTGGTAGCCGCTAATGGGGGCATGCCACCGGTCGTACCGGGGGCAACACGAGGCGTGGCGTGGGTGATGTTCTTGGCGGCGGCGGAGGTTAGAGGCGAAGATTCTGCGGCGAGACAGCCTTCGCGCGGCAAGCCTTCACGGCGCTGGGCTCATGAGGACAATGTGACAAATGTAACAGAAAGGGACACATCCGGAAATATCCGGATGGCAGGCATGACGCGACGGGACGTTGCCCTCAAGGGATTGATGGCAAGTTGTGACATTTTTGGCGAGAGATCGATGCAATATGGAACTTACGCTTCCGCTAACTCGTAACACCGGTGGCTCACCGGCCGGCTCCCGATGAGTCAGCACGGATCTGCCGGGGAAACGGGCCGTAATCGGTTCGGGGGTACTGCGACCAGTGCCCGGCGACGGTGCGCAGCGGATCACCGGCGAAACTACTTCAGAAGGGCGACAAGCTGATGACCCCAGGACGGACAGCAGGCGCGAGCGGCGCGAGGAGGGAGGTCCGATGAGGTTCCGGAGTAAAGCACTCGGGGGTATAGCCGTCGCGGTGGCTAGCATCACCGCGCTTGCCGCCTGTAGCAGCAGCAGTAGCGGAAGCACAAACGCCTCCGGCGGGTCGGTCACCGTTCCCGGCGGGATCGGGAAGGTGCCGCTCGCCGCGGCCGGCGGGAAGATCCACGCTGGCACGATCACCTGGTCAGTCCTGCCCGGCTTCTCCCCGAACTGGATCTTCCCGCTGCAGACCACGGCCGCCAACGGGGTCCAGAACAGCTTCACCTTCTCCGACCAGATGTGGCGGCCGCTGTTCTGGGGGGTGAACGGAACCGATCCTGAGATCGACGAGCCGATGAGCATCGCCGACGTGCCGGTGTACTCCAACGGCGACAAGACGGTGACGATCTCGCTGAAGAGCAACTACACGTGGTCGAACGGTAAGCCGATCACGGCGAACGACCTGCTCTTCTCCGTCGACATGATTAAGGCGGCGGTCAAGGAATCCCCGGCCAACTGGGCGAGCTACGTGCCAGGCCACTTCCCGGACAACCTGGTGAGCACCTCGGAGCCGAACGCGTCGACGCTGGTGCTTCACCTGAGCGGAGCGGTCAACCCGTCCTGGTTCACCGACGACTATCTCAGCACCGCGGCGCCGTCGCCGGTTCCGATGCCGAGCTTCCTATGGGCCAAGACCTCGACTAGCGGCGCGATCATCCCGCCATCCGGCTGGACCCCGGCCGCGATGGCGAAGATCTACAACTACCTGATCACCCAGACCAAGTCACTCAGCACGTACGCGACCAACCCGCTGTGGCAGGTCGTCGACGGGCCGTACAAGCTGACGGCCTACAGCCCCACCACCGGCGGCTTCACCATGACGCCGAACACGCGTTACGGCGGCCCGCACGTGACCCCGATGTCCACCTTCCAGGGCGTGCCGTTCGCCTCGCTCACCGCGGAGTTCAACGCCGTCAAGGCCGGCCAGCTCGACGTCGGTTACATCGACTACAACAACGTGCCGCAGCTGCCGCAGGTCCTGCGCCTTGGCTACAACTACTTCGGCGAACCTGACTACGGCATGAACTTCGCCAACTACAACTTCAAGGACAAGACGGGCGACTTCGACAACATCGCCAACCAGTTCTACTTCCGTCAGGCGATGGCGCACCTGGAGGACCAGCAGGGCTGGATCACCGCGTTCATGCACGGCGCGGGCGCGCCCGCCTACGGTCCGGTCCCGGCCTACCCGCAGAGCCCGTACCTGCCGGCCGACGCGGCGACCAACCCGTACCCGTTCAGCATCTCGACGGCGACCACGCTGCTGAAGAACAACGGCTGGACCGTTACCCCGGGCGGCACCGACGTCTGCGCCAAGGCGGGCACCGCGGCCGGCGACTGCGGAGCGGGCATTCCCGCGGGCACCAAGCTGGCCTTCAACCTCATCTACAACGCCACGAGCAACGTCCTGATCGGCCAGCAGGTGACCGACCTGGCGTCGAAGGCGAAGCAGGCCGGCATCGGCATCACGTTGCAGAGCAGCAACTTTGACTACATGATCACCAACTACCTAGATCCGGCCGCCCCGGCGAACTGGAATAAGTGGGCCATGGAGGACTTCGGCGGCGAGTCGCAAGACCCGTACGCGACCACGTTCGGCCTGTTCAACACCGGCGGGTCCAACCAGATCGGCGACTACAGCAACCCGACCGCCGACGCCCTGATCAACGCCTCCACCACCGGCGGCAACCCGGCAGCGGTCAAGTCCGAGGCCTCGTTCCTGACGCTGAACCAGCCGGTGATGTTCCAGCCCAACCCGGACCTCATCTGGTCCTGGAAGAACACTCTGTCGGCGCAGAATCCGCAGGCGTGGGAAAACCTCACGCAGTACTACGCCACGCCTGAGTTCTGGTACTTCAACAAGTAACCGTCCGCTCAGGCACTGGACTGCCCTGGCCTCCGGTGATACACCGGAGGCCAGGGCACCGGCTGGGCATCGCGCGTCCTGAGAAAGGGACGTGCCGGCGCCTGGTTCGCGGTGGATGCCGCGAAGGGAAGGCATGAACCAGTGATCGCCTATCTGCTACGCCGCCTCGGCACGTCCATCGTGGTGCTCATCGGCGTCTCCATCTTCATTTTCCTCCTGCTGCATGCGATCTACCCGTCACCGGCCAGGGACGTGCTTGGCCTGGGGGCCAAGCCGGTCGCGGTCGCCGCGTGGAACAAGGACAACGGTTACGACGACCCGGTGGTCGTGCAATACCTGCGTTACATGAACCAACTGCTGCACGGCAACCTCGGGTATTCCTACGCGGAGAACCAGACGGTGGTGGCGCTGTTCAGGGAGCGAGTCGCACGCAGCGCCTACCTGTCCGGGATCTCCCTGGTTATCGCGGTCCTTATCGCCCTGCCCCTGGGGATTTTCCAGGCGGTGAAGCGGAACAGCATCGGGGACAACGTCGCGACGAGCGCGGCGTTCATCCTCTACTCGATGCCGTCGTTCTTCCTGGGGCTGATCCTCATCCAGGTGCTCGCGATCTCCTTCCCTATCTTCAGCTTCGAGGCCAGCCAGTCATTGAACGTCTTCGTGGTCATGGGCGACTGGAACGCCATGACGCTGCCGATCCTCACGCTGGCCCTGATCACGGTGGCCAGCTTCTCCCGGTACATGCGGTCCTCGTCGATGGACGTGCTGGCCCAGGACTACATCAAAGTTTCGCGGGCCAAGGGCCTGCCCGAGCGGCTGGTGCTCTGGCGGCACCTGGTCCGCAACGCCAGCCTGCCGATGGTGACGCTGATCGGGCTGTCGCTGCCGGCGCTGTTGGCCGGCAACCTGATCACCGAGCAGCTGTTCAACTTCCAGGGCCTCGGCCTGCTCTTCTTCGAGAGCCTGCAGAAGGTCGACTATCCGGTCATGCTCGCCTACACGCTGGCGGGCGCTCTTCTTGTCGTCGTCGGAAACCTGATCGCGGACATCGCGCTGACCATCGCAGACCCGCGCATCCGGCTGGCCTGACCGGCTAGATCGTAGGAAAGGAGCAGCCATGACGATGCCACCGGCGGACGTCGAGCGGGCCGCGCCGCTGGGACCCGAGGGCGGCAACCTCGGGACGGTGCAGAGCGGCTGGCGGCTGGCGTTGCGCGAGTTCGTGAGCAACCGGCTGGCCGTGATCGGCTTTGCCATGCTCATCTTCTTCGTGCTATTCAGCTTCGTCGGGCCGCTGATCTACCACACCGACCAGCTCGACACCAACCTCACCCTCGCCAACCTGCCGCCGTCTGGCGCCCATCTGCTCGGTACCGATGGCGACGGGTTCGACGAACTCGGCCGGATGATGAAGGGCGGCCAGGCCGCGCTGGAGATCGGCTTTTTCGCGGCCGCCGTCGCGATCGTGATCGGTGCGCTGTGGGGTGCTGTCTCCGGTCTGGCCGGCGGGATCGTCGACTCGGTCATGATGCGCGTGGTCGACGTGTTCCTCTCGGTGCCGTTCCTGTTCGTGGTCCTGATCCTGGCGGTCAAGTTCGGCGCGTCGGTGCTGTCGCTTAGCCTGGTCATCGGATTCTTCGCCTGGCAAGTCCCGGCCCGGCTGGTCCGCGGCGAGGTGCTCACCTTGCGAGAACGCGATTTTGTCCTGGCCGCACGAACGGCCGGCGCGACCCCCTGGCGTCTGATCAGCAGGCACCTGCTGCCCAACGCGCTCGGTGTGGTCATTGTCAACGTAACGTTCCAGGTCGCCGACGCGATCCTGGCCGTCTCGTACGTCGGCTTCCTTGGCTTCGGCCTGCACTTCCCCAACGTTGACTGGGGTGATCAGCTCTCCGGCGGCGCCGAGTACCTGCAGGACGGGTACTGGTGGCTGATTTACCCGGTAGGTGCCTGTATCGTCCTGACCGTAATGGCTCTCAACTTCATCGGCGACGCGCTGCGCGACTCGATGGACGTACGGCTCAGACGCCGGTAGCGGCGCCGCTCCCATATCGCGCGATGACCACACAAGCCACCGTTAACGAGAGGTAGCGGCCAGATGGCCCCAATCCTTGACATCCAGAACCTGTCGACGCACATCAAGCTCACCAGCTCCGTCGTGCAGGCTGTCGGCAACATCGACCTGCAGGTCGACGCCGGGGAGACCCTCGGCATCGTCGGGGAGTCCGGCTGCGGCAAATCCATGACCGGTTTGTCGATTATAGGGTTGCTGCCACCCGGCGGGTCGATCGTCAACGGCTCCGTCAAGCTTGACGGCCGTGAGCTCGTTGGCCTGAAAGATGACGAGCTGCGGCGGATCCGGGGCAACGAAGTAGCGATGATCTTCCAGGATCCGCTCACCTCGCTCGACCCGACCAAGTCGATCGGCTACCAGGTCGCCGAACCGGTGCGGCTGCACAGGGGCGCCTCGAAATCCGAAGCGCTCGACCGGGCGGTCGAGGTGCTGTCCCTGGTGGGCCTGCCCCGGCCGAAGGAGCGGCTCAAAGACTACCCGCATCAGCTGTCCGGCGGCCTGCGGCAGCGCGTCATGATTGCCATGGCGCTGGCCTGCGAGCCGAAGCTGCTCATCGCCGACGAGCCCACGACGGCCCTCGATGTCACCATTCAGGCCCAGATCCTCGCCCTGCTCAAGGACCTGAAGGAACGGCTGGGCATGGCGATGCTGCTGATCACCCACGACATGGGGGTGATCGCCGGGCACGCCGACCGGGTCAACGTGATGTACGCGGGCCGGGTGGTGGAGACGGCCGAGGCGGCCACCCTGTTCGACGAGATGCACCACCCCTACACCCAGGCGCTGCTCGCGTCGATCCCTCAGCTCAACCAGGACGCGAAGAAGGCGCTGCACGCCATTCCTGGCCTGCCGCCCGACCTGGCTCATCTGCCGGAGGGCTGCCGGTTCGCGGCCAGGTGCACCCGGGCCACGGACAAGTGCCGCTCCGAGGAGCCGCCCCTGTCCGGTAAGACGTTCGATCACAAATTCGCCTGCTGGCACCCGGTAGACGGGCCGCTTGAGCTGGCCGTGATCGGCGAGGGCGGTCCGGACGCCGCCAGCACAGGCCTGGTCGGATCGGACGCCAAGAGCCTGGACGAGGCCGCGGCCAGCGACAAGATCGGTTTCGTGCACGATGCCCAGCTGCCGGCCGGGGCCGGCGAGGCCGCCGGGTTGACGTCCGCCTCGCCCGCGCCCGGAGCCGGGGAGCGCGTGGTGATCGCGGCTGGCCTGACCGAGACGGCCGATGGCCGCCTGGAGGTAGTCGAGGTCCCGGTCGAGGCCGTGGCGAACGGCAACGGCGCGGTTCCGCTGCTTGAGCTGCGCCATCTGGTGAAGGAATTCCCCGTCACCTCGGGCGCCATCCTGCAGCGCAAGGTGGCGGCCGTCCACGCCGTGTCGGATGTTACCTTCTCCGTCCCGGCCGGCACGACCTTCGGCCTGGTCGGCGAGTCGGGATGCGGCAAGACCACGATTGGCAAGCTGATCGTGGCCCTGGAGCGGCCGAACTCGGGCTCGATCATCGTCAACGGCGAGGACGTGTCTACGCTGCACCGCGGTAATTTGCGGCGCAAGCGCCGCGACCTGCAGCTCATGTTCCAGGATCCACAGTCCTCGCTGGACCCGAGGATGCGGGTCGGGACCATCATCGCCGAGCCGCTCGCCGTGCAGCACATCGGCAGCAAGCGGGCGCAGCGGGACCGCGTCTCCGAACTGCTCGGCGAGGTCGGACTGCCGCAGAACGCGGTGGAACGTTACCCGCATGAATTCTCAGGCGGTCAGCGCCAGCGCATCGGCCTGGCCCGGGCGCTCACCGTGAACCCCAAGCTCATCGTGGCGGACGAGCCGGTCAGCGCGCTTGACGTGTCCATCAGGGCGCAGGTGCTGAACCTGATGAAGCGGCTGCAGGCCTCGTATGGCCTGACCTACGTGGTGATCTCGCACGACCTCGCGGTGGTCAAGTACATGGCCGACCGGATCGGCGTCATGTACCTGGGCAAGCTGGTCGAGATGGGCTCCGGGCAGGACATCTACGAGCGGGCCGCGCATCCGTACACGGCCGGGCTGATCGCCACCATCCCGGTGCCCGATCCGACCCTGGAGCGGGCCAAGACGGGCGCCGCCATCAGGGGTGAGCTGCCCAGCCCGGTGAACCCGCCGTCCGGGTGCAGGTTCCGCACCAGGTGCCAGTTCGCCCAGGAACGCTGCGCGGCCGAGGAGCCCAAGCTCCGCTCCTTCGGCCCCGGCCACGTGGCGGCCTGCCACTTCCCGCTGCAGAGCGCGTACGGCGCGGACGCGGACGCCCCCGCCATGACCAGCACAGGGGACCCGTCGCTCTAGTCCCGCCGGTACGCGCCGAGGCAGGAGATCGGTGCCGATCCGTGCGATGCCCTTGCTCTCAGGGCGGATGATGCCGATACTCCATTCATGGGAGGGTCGACGGCGGACACGCCCACAACGCCCGAATTCCTCCGTGTCTCCGACGCGGACCGCGATCACGCGGTGAACGAGCTCAGGGATGAGTTCGTCGAGGGCCGTCTGTCGCATCAGACCTTCGTGTACCGCATGCAGACCGCACTGGACGCACGGAACCGCGGCCAGCTGGCAAAGTTGTTCACCGACCTGCCGCCCCGGCGGGGCCGCCGGGGCGAGCTGCTGGCCCGGATCAAGGCCGCCCTTCGTGACGGCCGCGGCTCACCTGACACGCGGACCCACGGGGCGGGCCAGGACCATGAGCCCGGCCAGCTCAGCTGGGGCGGCTCCCGCCAGGTCAACGGATCAGCGCCGTTCCAAGGATCGGTGCCGTTCCATGGATCAGGGGGGCCCGGTGTCTCGGCGGCGCCACTTTCCTTCCCGCCGGGCCGCAGCGGCCGCTTCACCATCGGGCGGACCCGCGACTGCGACCTGTGCCTGTCCGACTTGTCGGTGTCCAGGCTGCACGCTGAGCTGGTGCGCGACGGGGAAGGCTGGCTGCTCAACGACCTGGGATCTCACAACGGCACCCGGCTGAACGGCTGGCTGGTTCGCGAGACCGTCCCGGTACGGGGAGGAGATCGGGTGGAGTTCGGTTCCGTGACGTTCATCCTCCGTGATGACCCGCAGGCGCCCGCGGCTTCCGGGTAAAGAGGCCGAACCGACTAGAGTCGGGAAACGTGACGACGGTTCTGCTGGTACGGCACGGGCTCACCGCGACGACGGGTCATGTGCTGACCGGGTGGATGTCAGGCATCCCGCTTGATGACCGGGGCCAGGCCCAGGCGGCGGCGCTGGCGGCCCGGCTGGCCCCGCTCCCGCTGGCCGCCATCGTCAGCAGCCCGCTGGAACGCTGCCAGCAGACGGCGGCGGCGATCGCGGCCACCCGGGACGGTCAGCCGGTCCTCACCGAGGACCGGGTGGGCGAGTGCCGCTACGGGGACTGGACCGGCAAGCCGCTGAAGAAGCTGGCCGCCGAGCCGTTGTGGCGCGTGGTGCAAGCCCACCCGAGCGCCGTGACCTTCCCCGGTCCGGACGGGGAGTCCATGCCGGACATGCAGCACCGGGCGGTGGCCGCGATCCGGGAGTGGAATGCCAGGCTCGGCCAGGACGCTACCTATCTCATCTGTTCGCACGGTGATGTCATCAAGGCCATCGTCGCCGATAGCCTGGGATTGCACCTGGATCAGAGCCAGCGGATCCAGGCCGACCCGTGCTCGCTGACCGTGATCAGGTACACGCCGATGCGGCCCTTCCTGATCCGGATGAACGACAGAGGGGGTGGAGTGCAGGACCTCATGCCACGCGCCGAAGGACACGGTCGCGACCCTGCTGGGGCTGGGAGGGCGCAGAGCGACGCGGCGGTCGGGGGAGGGACCGGCGGCGCGGACGATGCCGGGCCTTCGGAGTCCGGCGGGCCGTCCGCTAACGGTACCCAGCGCGCCGACGGCGAGAACAGACAGCCAGACCTGGTGACCCCTTCGAGCCCTTCGGCCCCTTCGGGTCGCCAGCAGTCGGCGGTTACGCGAGGATAGGACTATGCCGGTCTACTTTTATGACCCGCCGGACAGGTTCGTGGCCGGCGCGGTCGGGCAGCCTGGGGAACGGATTTTTTACCTGCAGGCGACTTCCAGCGATCGCGTGACCAGCGTGGTGCTGGAGAAATTCCAGGTGAGCCTGCTGGCCGAGCGCATCGACGAGCTCTTGGACGAGGTGCTCAGGCGCACCGGCGGGTCGCCTGAGGTACCTTCCGCCGCGCCCGCCGGCCTGCAGGACGACGCGCCTCTCGACCTGCCGCTGCTGGAAGACTTCCGGGTGGGTGCGATCGCCCTGGCCTGGGACGGCGACGGCGGCATGGTCGTCATCGAGGCGCAGGAAGAATCGGATGAGCCGGTCGAGCCGCTGGCCGAGGACCTTCCTCCGGACGGGCCAGGTGTGCTGCGGGTGCGGATCACGCCGGGCGCCGCGCGCGCCTTTGCCCAGCGTGCCGCCAAGATCGTCGAGGCGGGCCGGCCGCCTTGCCCGCTGTGCGGCCTGCCACTGGATACCGACGGACATGTCTGCCCGCGACAGAACGGTCACCGCGCCGGCCATGCTTGAACCGAGGAGGTCCGGACCGGACGACAAGGACGGCGAGCAGGCCGCGCTCGACCTGCTCGCCAGCGGGAAGCTAGAGATCGAGGGACGACTGGTTGATGCGTCCAATGCGACGCTGTACTGTACGATCAGGGTCTCAGGCCGGAACCTGAACACCCCGCGGAGGCAGCAGAAATCCGCTCACCAGGTCGCCTGTGTGTACAAGCCGATCGCCGGCGAGCGGCCGCTCTGGGATTTCCCCACGGGCACGCTGGCGGGCCGGGAGGTCGCAGCCTACGCGGTATCGCGCGCGGCCGGCTGGGACGTGGTCCCGCCCACCGTGATGCGCGACGGGCCGTTCGGGCCCGGCATGTGCCAGCTGTGGATCGACCACGACACCGACATGGACCTGATTGCCCTGTCCCGCCGCACCGATCACGCGGGCCTGCGCGACATGGCTGTGTTCGACGCCGTGGTGAACAATGCTGACCGGAAGATCGGTCACCTGCTGCCCGTGACCGACGGACACTTGTACGGCTGCGATCACGGGGTGTGCTTCGCCGAGGACTACAAGCTGCGCACCGTCCTGTGGCAATGGCGGGGCAAGACCCTGCCGCGGCGCTCGCTGGAGGCGCTGCGCCGGCTGAACACCGTGTTCGAGGAGGGGGAACTGGCCGCCGGGCTTTCCTCGCTGCTCACCGCGAGCGAGATCAACGCCACCAAGATCAGGATCGACACGCTCCTGAAGCACCGGGTACATCCCTACCCGCCCGCGGACTGGCCCGCCGTTCCCTGGCCCCCGGTTTAGGGGTCCCGGTTCAGGACTGTGGATGACCGCCGGCTCTGCCCGGCCGTCAGATCAGATACCGCCCGGCTCTTCGCCGTGGCGCCTGAAGTAACGCTCGAACTCGCGGGCGATAGCGTCCCCGCTCGCCTCGGGCAGATCCATCGCGTCCTTCGCCTCTTCCAGGGTCCGCACGTAGTCGGCGACCTCGGAATCCTGCTGGGCGAGCTCGTCCACGCCACGCTCCCAGGCCCGCGCCTCGTCCGGCAGGTCGGCCAGCGGCAGCGGTGCGTCCAGGATGTCCTCGACACCGCGCAGCAGCGCCAGGGTGGCCTTGGGACTCGGCGGCTGGGCCACGTAGTGCGGGACCTGGGCCCATAGCGAGACGGTCGGGATACCCGCTCCGGTACAGGTGTGCTGGAGCACTCCGACGATTCCGGTCGGCCCCTTGTAGTCCACCCGGCCGACGCCGACGTCGGTGGCCAGGGCGGAGTTCGATGAGCCGACCGACACCGGTACCGGGCGGGTGTGCGGCGCGTCGGCAAGTAGCGCGCCGAGCAGGATGATCAGCTTCACTCCGAGGCCTTCCAGGTCCTGCACCAGTTCCTCGCTGAACGCCCGCCAGCGCATGTTCGGCTCGATGCCGTGCACAAGGACGATGTCACGGGAAAGGCCGGTGGGCGGCACGGTCGGGTCAGCCGAGGTGGCGCGGGCCAGGGAGATCCTGGTGGTCGGCCAGATCAGGCGCTGGGTGTGCCCGTCCTCGATCTCGATCACCGGCCGGTTGACCTGGAAATCGTAGAAATCCTCGGGATCGATGGCGCCGATCGGGGTCGCCTGCCAGGCGATGCCCAGATGGTTCACCACCCCGCTGGCCGCCTCGCCGGCGTCGTTCCAGCCCTCGAACCCGGCGATGGCGACCGGAGAAGCGAGCTCGCCGATGTCGTTGAACTCGATGATCCGCCACCTCCCGGCAGTCCTCAGGCCGTCTTGTTAACAGCCTACGTGGTCAGTCTTGCTCAGTGGGTGACTGGCCGGCGTGTCCGGTGCGCTCCGGGGAGTCTTTACGCCAGACGCTTAGAATGGCCTCGATGAGCACAGGTGTTGGCCCCGGGGGGACGATCCCCCCCAGACCCCCCCTGGTCACGGGGGGGCTGCCCGCCCCCCCGTACCCCCCTGGCCCTACGGGGGGATCCGGGCCCGGGGTGCTGTTTGACATGGACGGGCTGCTGATCGACTCTGAGCCACTGTGGCTGGAGGGGGAGCGGGCGGTCAGGGCCAGGCTCGGCTCGGGCTGGACCAAGGCGGACCAGGCGGCGATGCTCGGCGGCAGCCTCAACCGGACGGTGCGCTACCTGCTGGCCGACGCGGCGCGCCCGGCCTCGCCCGAGGTCGTCGCCGAGTGGCTGATGGCCGACATCTGCGACCGGGTCCGCCGCGACGGGGTGCCGCTGCGACCGGGGGCGCGCGAACTGCTCGCTTCTGTCGAGGCGGCGGGCCTGCCGCGCGCGCTCGTGACCTCCTCCGAGCGCCGGTTCGTGGATACGGTGCTGGCCCGCACCGGGATGCGCTTCGACGTGCTGGTGTGCGGGGAGGACGTCAGTGCGACCAAGCCCGATCCCGAGCCTTACCTGCTCGCGGCCAAGCTGCTCGACGTGAACCCCGCCCGCTGCTTCGCGCTGGAAGACTCGCCGAACGGCGTGGCCTCGGCGCAGGCCGCCGGATGCCGGGTGATCGCGGTGCCGTCGCTGGTCCCGATCGAAGCGGCTCCGGGCCTGATGGTGGTGCGCTCGCTGCTCGAGCTCGTCGCCGGACCCGACGGGCTGGTGGTAATGGGGGGTTTTTAGGGGGTTAGCCCCACCGCCCAGGTCTCCAGCACGCCTTAGACTTAAGGCACGAACGCAGGGAGGCGCGCATGTCCACTTACGACAAGATCGCCTGGCTGCCACTTTGCGGGGGCCTGACCGGGGTCGGCCTGGTACTGAGCTACCTCGCGATGCGGCGTCGCGGTGTCGGTTCGGGCCTGCGCGGAGCGGCCTGGTCGTTGCTGCCGCTGGCCGCCTACTTGACCGGCGCGATCGAGATGTTCTGGAAGATGGGGGTCGCGATCGGGGACTTCGCGACCGGTTTCGTGTTCTCGCCCAAGGTGTGGTCGGGGATCGTGGTGGCCGGAGTGTCCGCACTGCTGTTCATCGCGTCGGGTCCGCTCCGGCGGCGCCGGGTGAAGCGGGGCAAGGAAAAGCAGGCCGCCGAGCCCGCGGCCGGGCGGGCCGGAACGCTGTCCGCCGCGAGCACCGGGAGCCAGCTGACGACCCGGACCCAAAATCCGGATCCCAGGACCGCCACGGCGGCTGCGAAGGCGCCGGTCAAGGCGCGCAAGGGCAAGGGTGCCGACGACGATGACGACGACCTGGGGGACGTGGCGGACATCCTGCGCCGGCACGGCATCAGCTGACGCCTGGCCTGCCCTTGATCCTTTGCGTGGCGGGCCGCTGACGGCTGATTTACCCGGCCGAAACGGCGCCGTCCCCTGGCCGTGACACTCCATGACAGGCCGGCGCTTTTTTCGTCACAATCGAGCCACGACAGCGCAATAGTCTGGATTTCAGCGCCGGGAACGAACAGTCTCTCCTGGTAGGTAGTGATCAGCAGTGCAAGGCCGCCGGCTGGCCGCCTTGCTCTCGTTAGCTTCCTGACCCAAGAGGACATGCCCATGATCAGTGCGCCCAAGTGTTTCGCTGGGCTCGCAGCGGCGGCTCTGGCCACCACGGTGCTCGCCGCGTGCAGTTCGTCGTCGACATCCTCCTCGTCGACGACTGGCTCTTCGAAGCCCGTGTCCGGCGGCACGCTGCATATCGTTGCCGCTTCCGGCCCGGACCACATCGACACCGTGCCCGCCTATGCCTCCTTCGACTACATGCTGGAGCGTGGCTACACCCGGCAGCTCGTGACGTACCCGACCGTGCCGGATCCCACCACCTCAAGCCCGGGATGGACGACCGACACCACACCGGTCGCAGACGTGGCCACCGTGGTGCCGACCGTGGCCAACGGCGGCGTCACCAACGGCGGGAAGACCTACACGTTCCACATCAAGCCGGGCGTGGACTGGGATTCGACCCCGGTGCGTCAGGTCACGTCGCAGGACTTCCTGCGCGAGTTCAAGGCCTTCTGCAACCCAGTCAGCCCGGTCGGGAACCCGACCTATTTCGACGCGGCCATCGTCGGCATTACCTCGTACTGCAACGCGGAGACCGCCTACTTCGCGAAGAAGTCGAACGCACCGACCGCTACGAACATCGCGAAATTCCAGAATACCAACAACATCTCCGGGATCACCACGCCGAACTCGACGACGATCCAGTTCACCCTGACGTCAGCGATCAGCGACTTCCTGTACATGATGGCGATGCCGTTCGACTCGGCCCGGCCGCTGGAGTACGACAGCTACCTGCCGAACAGCCTGCCGCTGGACCAGCACACGCTGTCCGACGGGCCGTACAAGATCAGCTCCTACATTCCCGGCAAGTCGGTCACGCTGGTCAAGAACTCAGCATGGAAGCAGTCCACCGACTCGGTCCGGCACGACTACGAGAACAGCATCGTGGTGACGCTCGGGGTGACCTCCGCGGAGACCCAGCTCTCCGATTTGCAGGCCGGCACCCAGGACCTGCCGATCGATACGCCGATCAACCCGTCGTCGATCCCGTCCCTGGTGGCGTCGAAGGCCTCCAACTTCGTGATCTGGCCGGACTCGGACCTGTTCCCGTACGTCGTCTTCAACCTGCGCAGCCCGGACGCGAGCGGCGCTGCGGGCAAGCCCCTGGTGCGCCAGGCGATCGAGTACGGCCTGGACAAGGCGGCCGCAGTGAAGGCCATCGGCGGCCCCGACGTCGCCACGATCACCAACACGGCGGTCCCGCCGGGCAACGTCGGCTACGTAAACTACAACCTGTACCCGGATGACCACGGGCAGGGCAACACCGCCATGTGCAAGACCGACCTGACCAAGGCCGGGTACCCGCACGGGGTCAGCCTGACCTACATGTACCAGAACGACTCGTCGGACACCCGGATCTTCACCGCGATCCAGGCCTCGCTGGCACCGTGCGGGGTCACGCTGGTCGGCAAGCCGGAGCCGATCTCGTCGATTTTCGTCGACCTGGGCAACGCGCCGGAGAACAACAAGGCGAACCAGTGGGACGTGGGCCAGTCCATCTGGTTCCCCGACTGGTTCGGCAACAACGGCCGCACCGTGATCCAGGCCCTGTTCCAGGGCCCGAACTGCGTGGTCAACACGGTCAACTACGGCTGCTACGACAACCCGGCGGTGAACTCGCTGATCACCAAGGCCGAGAACGCTCCCTCGCTGTCGGCCGCCGGGGCTTACTGGCACCAGGCCGACCAGCAGATCATGTCCGACGCGGTCATCGTGCCGATCATGAGCCAGGAGTTCCCGCTGTACGCGAGCTCGAGGATCAGGGGCATCGCGTCCAACGGCAGCACGTACCCGACCGCGATCTTCAACCCGAACATCGACAACGCCGATATCACCGCCCTCTGGATAGCAGGCAGCTGAGCCCGTCCGGGCCCGGCCCTGATGGGCCGGGCCCGGATGGCGGTATCTGCGACAATATGCAACGCTTGCCACCTCAGCCGCGTACCGTTCCACGGCTGCTGAAGGGGCCGTCCGGAGGGATAACTTGACCCTGCTCGAGGTAACGGACCTGACCGTTAACTTCCATACCGCTGACGGCGTGGTGCAGGCGGTCCGGGGCGTCTCGTTCGGCGTGGAGGCAGGCCGGACCCTTGGCATCGTCGGCGAGTCGGGCAGCGGCAAGACGGTGCTTACCCAGACGCTGCTCGGGCTGACCCCGGGCGCCGACGTGTCGGGCCGGGCCATGTTCGAAGGGACCGACCTGCTGGGGCTCGATGACCACCAGCTGCGGGCCATCCGCGGCGCGCGCATCTCGGTGATCTTCCAGGATCCGCTGACCAGCCTGCACCCGTTGTACCGGGTGGGGTGGCAGATCACCGAGATGATCCGGGCCCACGACAAGTCGGTTTCTAAGAAAGAAGCCACGGAACGGGCCGTGGATCTTCTGCGCCGGGTCGGTATCCCGCGTCCCGAGCAGAGCGTGAACGACTATCCGCACCAGTTCTCCGGCGGCATGCGGCAGCGGGCGATGATCGCGATGGCGCTCTCGCTCTCCCCGCAGCTGATTATCGCGGACGAGCCCACTACGGCGCTGGACGCCACCGTGCAGGCCCAGATCATCGACCTGCTGCTGCGCCTGCAGCAAGATTTCGGCACCGCGCTGATCATGATCACGCACGACCTCGGCGTGGTCGCGGACATCGCCGACGACGTCATCGTCATGTACGCCGGGCGGGCCGCGGAGAAGGCGGTCAAGCGAGATATCTTCTACTCGCCGCATCACCCGTACACCAAGGGGCTGCTCGAGTCGATCCCGAGCAGTTCCGCGGCCGGTGACCGGCTGCGGCCGATCCCCGGCTCGCCGCCCAGCCTCATCAACCTGCCGTCCGGCTGCAAGTTCCACCCCCGGTGCGGCTACGTGCTGGACCGGTGCCTGACCGAGGAGCCGGGGCTGCGGCCGGTCAGCCAGGACGGCTACCACAGCTCGGCCTGCTGGCTGCCGGTGCAGACGGCCGGCCTGAGCGAGCAGGCGGAAGAGCTGCGGGCTTCCACGGTGCGCGAAGGCCGCGGCGCGGCCGCCGCCGAGGTGTACGACACCAAGATCGCCGGGGTCCTGGGTTCTGAGGGGAGCGTGGCCGGATGAGCGCTCTTCCCGTCGAGGGGCCTGCCGACGACGACGTGCTGGTCCGGGTGGACCACCTGGTCAAGCACTTCCCGGTCCGGTCAAGCGGCCTGATCCGGCGGACGGTCGCCCAGGTCCAGGCCGTCGAAGACGTGTCCCTGAGTATCCCGCGCGGCAAGACTCTCGGCCTGGTGGGTGAGACCGGCAGCGGCAAGTCCACGCTCGCCCGCTGCGTCGCGGGGCTGATCCCGGTCACCTCGGGCCGGGTGACCTTCAATGGCCGCGACATCACGAACCTGTCCCGCCGCGCCATGCGCCCGGTGCGCCGCGAGATCCAGATGATCTTCCAGGACCCGTACAGCTCGCTGAATCCCAGGCGCCGGGTTGGCTCGATCATCGGCGATCCGTTCGCCATCCACAAGACTGCCACTGGTGCCGAGCGCAAGCGCCAAGTGCAGGAACTGATGGAGCGGGTGGGCCTGAACCCGGAGCACTACAACCGGTTCCCGGCCGAGTTCTCCGGTGGGCAGCGGCAGCGCATCGGGGTCGCCCGGGCGCTCGCGCTGCGACCGCAGCTGATTATCTGCGACGAGCCGGTGTCGGCCCTCGACGTCTCGATCCAGGCGCAGGTCCTGAACTTGCTCACCGACCTGCAGCAGGACTACGGATTGACCTACCTGTTCATCGCCCATGACCTGGAGGTCGTGCGGCACGTCAGCGACACGGTGGCGGTCATGTACCTGGGCCGCATCGGCGAGTCCGGACCGAAAGGGCCGCTCTACGAATCGCCCAGGCATCCGTACACCGCAGCGCTGCTGTCGGCCGCGCCCGCCGCCGACCCAGACGCGGCCGCGGGCAGGCAGCGCATTATATTGCGGGGAGACGTGCCTTCCCCGATCGATCCGCCCTCCGGCTGCCGGTTCCACCCGCGCTGCCCGAAGGCGCAGCCGCTGTGCGCCGAGGCCGAACCTCAGCTTGAGGCCAAGGCAGGCGACCCGGCTACCCACCTGACCGCCTGCCATTTTCCGGTCGAGACGGGCGAGAACCTGGCCACGGCGACAGCCGCTACGCCCGCCGCAGGCGGGAGCGAACTGATATGAGCCTCATCACCGGGCTGGAAGCCGCGGCGCAAGAGGTCGGCACCGATGCCGCGGTGGTCGAGGGGCGGAGTCAGTGGCAGCTGACCTGGCGGCGGCTGCGGCACGACAAGGTGGCGATCGCGGCGCTGCTTGTCATCCTGGTCATGATCGTGCTCGCCACCTGCGCGCCCGCGTTCGTCGCGATCACCCACCATCCGCCGAACATCGCGTATCCGAACACCGGCGAGACCGCGGCGGGCAACCCGGTGCCCCCCGGCACGGCCGGGTTCTGGCTTGGGACCGACGGCACCGGCCGTGACCTGTTCATCCGCATCCTGTACGGAGCGCGTATCTCGCTGTTCGTGGGCTTCGTCACCACCGCGATCGGCACGCTCGCGGGCGTGGCCGTCGGCCTGATCGCCGGTTACTTCGGCGGAATCGTGGACACCGTGCTGGCCAGGTTCACCGATGCGGTGCTCGCGTTCCCCTACGTCGTGCTCGCCCTCGCCCTCGCGGTGGTGCTCGGCCCGAGCCTGACCGTCATCGTCGGGGTCATCTCGTTCTTCTCCTGGGCGGCCATCGCCCGGATCGTCCGCGGTCAGACGCTGTCGATCAAGGAAAAGGAATACATCGAGGCGGCCAGGTCGCTGGGGGCCGGGCCGTTCCGGATCATGTTCCTTGATATCCTGCCCAACCTGCTGGCGCCGGTGCTCGTGCTCGCCACCTTGTACATCCCGACCGCCGTGGTGTTCGAGGCGACGCTATCCTACCTCGGTCTCGGCATCCAGCCGCCGACGGCGAGCTGGGGAGACATCCTGTCCGACGCGCAGAACTTCTACCAGGTGGCCTGGTGGTACGTGGTGTTCCCGGCGGCGGCCCTGCTCATCACAACGCTCGCCTTCAACCTGCTCGGCGACGGAATCAGAGACGCGATGGACCCGCGCACCGAGCGGGTCTTCGCCGCCCGGCGCGGACGGGGGCAGCGCCGCAGACAGCGCGCTGACCAGCCGCCCGTCATCAGTAGCGGTTCCGGCGTGCCGGGGGCGGACTTGCTGGCCACGCCGGAAGGAAGCGACTGACATGGCGCTCCTCGGTTTCATGATCCGGCGCATCCTGGCCGGCATCGTGGTGATCTGGATCGTCGCCACCGGCGCGTTCTTCCTGTTCTTCGCCCGCCCGGTGGACACGGTGGCGCGCCAGCTGGCCGGTCGCGCGGCCACCCCGCAGATCCTGGCCGAGGTGATCAGGAACCTCGGTCTCAACCAGCCGATCATGGTGCAGTACTGGCACTTCATCGTTCGCTTGGTGCAGGGGAACCTCGGCATCTCCTACTTCACCGGCGAGTCGGTCGACACGGTCCTGAAGCAGGACCTGCCGCCTACCCTTTCCCTGGTGTTCGGCGGCGTGATCCTCTGGCTGGTCGCCGGGCTCACGGTCGGCATCATCAGTGCCACCAGGGCCCGCAGCCTGTTCGACAGGTTTTCCACGGTCGGCGTGCTGATCGGCCTGTCGATGCCGGTGTTCGTGATCGGGGAGCTGCTGATCCTATTCGTGTTCGTGCCGCTCAACCAGCATGGGTTCCACTGGATCCAGACCGGGTACTCGGGGCCCTCGCAAGGGCTCAGCGCGTGGGCGGGGCACCTGATCCTGCCTTGGATCACGCTCGCGGCCGTGCAGGCCGCCGTCTACACCCGGCTGTCCCGCGGCCAGCTGCTCGACACGCTCGGCGAGGACTACATCCGCACCGCCAGGGCCAAGGGCCTGTCCGAGCGGCGGGTCATCTTCCGGCACGCGGTCCGGGCCGCTCTGACTCCCGTCGTCTCGCAGCTGGGCGTGGACGTGGGCCAGCTGCTCGGCGGTGTCATCGTAGTGGAGTCCGTATTCGGTCTCGGCGGCATCGGCGAAGCGTCGGTGCAGGCTATCTACGCCGACAACCTGCCGGTGATCATCGGGTTCGTCATCGTCGCCGCCGTATTCGTGGTGGTGGCCAACATCGTCGTCGACCTGGTCTACGCGCTGCTCGACCCCCGGGTCCGGATCGCCTGAGCCCGGAGGCTCCGTTGAGATCGCAGCAGGACCGCCCGAGGTGAACCGCGAGGTCTTCCGGCTCGCCCCGCCGCTGATCCTGTGGTGGGTCTGGGTCGCTTTCGCGGTGGTGAACATCGCCGATTTCGCCATCCAGGGCGCGTCGGTCAGGTTCGCGCTCGTGGTGTCCGCGATCCTTTTGACGATCACCGGGCTGGCCTACGCCCTGGCCTTGCGCCCCCGCGTGATCGCCGAGCCGGCCGGCCTGACGATCGTGAACCCGTTCCGCGACCATCACGTGCCCTGGGCGGCCATCCAGGCGGTGGACACCGGGGAGTGGGTTCGGGTCCACTGCGCTCAGGGCCGGGAAGCGGATCCGGGCTCCGGCAGCAGCCCGGCGAGCAACGCCATCTCGTGCTGGGCTCTCTACCTCTCCGCCCGGACCAAGCGCCGTGCCGTGCGAGCCGCCAGGCCGGCCCGCGCTCGCAGTTCCGCCGAGAGCTCGCGGCGGCGGTCCGCGGGGTTCGGCCGCCTGTCGCTGCCGGGCATGCTCGGCACCGCAGGCCAGGCGCCTGGCTACGAGGCGAGCTCCCGGCTGCCAGAGGAGGCGAGGTACCTCGCCTCCCTGCCCGCGGCCAAGGCCATCGCCGTCCGCCTGGACGCCCGCGCGGCCCGCGAACGAGCACGCGCCGGGCAGGCGGGTGCGGCGGGGCCGGGTGGTACGGTGACCGTCCGATGGGCTTGGCCGCCGACCGCCGCGGTGGCCCTGCCGGCGCTCGTCCTGGTGATCGTCGCCGTCGTTTTGTGACCACATCCTCCCTGCCGGTCAAGTAGTACGAACCATCCCAGCACCGGGAAGAGCCGGCTCGGGGAGCGGCGGCGGGGTGCCGCCGAACTCGGGGCAGAGCGCCTTGTGGTTGCACCAGTCGCACAGCTTGCTCGGCCTCGGCCGCCAGTCGCCCGCATCCCTGGCCCGCTCGATGGCCTTCCACAGGGCCGCCACCTTGCGCTCGGTGGCAAGCAGGTCGGACTCGTCGGGGGAGTAGCGCAGTACCTCGCCCTCGGCGAGGTACATGAGCTGCAGCAACCTCGGCACCTGGCCGCGCAGCCGCCAGATCACCAGCGCGTAGAACTTCATCTGAAACAGCGCGCTGGCCTCGTACGCCTCTCGGGGCGCGCGGCCGGTCTTGTAGTCCACGATCCTGATGTCGCCGCCGGGCGCCACGTCAAGCCGGTCGATGTAGCCACGCAGCCGCAGCCCGGAGTCCAGCGTGGTCTCCACGTAGCACTCGCGCTCGGCGGGCTCAAGCCGCCGCGGGTCCTCCAGGGTGAAGTACGCGTCGATGATCGCCGTCGCGGACTTGAGCCAGCTGGCCAGCTCGGCCTCGTCGGGGAAGAGCGCGGCCAGCTCGGGTTCGGCCGCCGCCAGACGCTCCCACTCGGGCATCACCAGTGCCCGCGCCGCCTCCCTGGTCCGGCCCGCGGCGGGCAAGTCGAACAGCCGCTCAAGCGCGGCGTGCACCAGCGTCCCGCGCGCGGTCGCCGTCGTAGGCGGCTCGGGCAGCCGGTCGATGACCCGGAACCTGTAAAGAAGCGGGCAGGTCATGAAGTCGGCCGCCCGAGAAGGCGACAGCGCAGGTCCCAAGGGGGGCCGGGGGGGTACGGGGGGGCGGGCAGCCCCCCCGTGATCGGGGGGTTCCGGGGGGTCGTCGCCCCGGGCCGGCACCAGCACCATTTCATCCACAGCGCCACCGTAGGGCACGGTGCCGACATTCGGGGGGATCTCGGCGGCCCCGCATCGACCCGACCGACCGCTGGGGCACGTAGCATCGGTCATGTGGCCAGCCTGACGCCAGACAAGCCGTCCGCGACGCCGGAGAAGCCGCAGCGCCGCGAGGGCGGTCCCGGAATCGTCATCGCACGCCTATTCGGCATCCCGGTGTACATATCGCCGTACTGGTTCGTGATCGCCGGCGTCTTCATCCTCGTCTACGCCAGCGAACTCGCCGCGACCCTGCACGGCACTACCAGGTTCATCGTGGCGGCGGCCTTCGTCGTGCTGCTCTACGTGTCCGTACTCATCCACGAGCTGAGCCATTGCGTCGTCGCCCGCGGATACGGGCTCCCGGTACGCCGCATCCTGCTCTACCCGCTCGGCGGGTTCTCCGAGATCGAACTGGAACCGCAGACGCCCGGCCGGGAGTTCCTGGTGTCCGCGGCGGGCCCCGCGCTGTCGCTCGTGCTGGCCGCGGGCGGTTACGGCCTGATGCACGTGGTCTCGCCTGACACCATCACGGGCACGCTGGTCAGCCAGCTCAGGTGGGCCAATCTGGTGGTCGGGATCTTCAACCTGCTTCCTGGCCTGCCGCTTGACGGCGGCCGGATGCTGCGCGCGGTGATCTGGAAGCTGACCGGGCGCCCGGCGACTTCGACCATCGCCGCGGCCTGGGCGGGCCGCGTGCTCGCGGTGGCCCTGATCGTCGTGCCGTTCCTCACCGGGGTGGTGAAGGTGACCGGCGGTAGTCTGTACGCTTTCGTCTGGCTGGCGGTGATCGCCGCCTTCATGTGGACCGGAGCCGGGCAGGCTCTCAAGGCGACGAGGTTCCGCGAGCGGCTGCCCGCGCTGCAGGCACGACGGCTGGCCCGCAAGGCGGTTTCTGTCGCCGCGGACACTCCGCTGGCCGAGGCGATCAGGCGCGCGGAGGAGAGCCAGGCCCGGGCGGTCGTGGTCGTTGACCACGAAGACAAGCCGATCGCGATCGTCAACGAGACCGCGGTGATGGCCACCCCGCCGCAGCGCCGCCCGTGGATCGAGGCAGGCTCGCTCGCCAGGACGCTCGAGCCGAACCTTGTGCTGCCTGCCGACCTGTCGGGGATGGCCCTGCTTGACGCCATCCGCCGGGCTCCGGCCACCGAGTACCTGCTGGTTGAGCCCTCCGGCCAGGTCTACGGCGTGCTGGCCACCCGCGACGTCGACCACGCGTTCGCCGGGGTATAACCGAGCATGACCAAACCGCTGCAGGGCCCCCCATGAAGCCGCTGATGCCCGGTGAGCTGGTGCGGCTGACCGACCCGAAGGGCCGGAGTCACCTGATCACCTTGCGCGCGGGGGCGACGTTCCATACCCACCGGGGGACGCTGAACCACGAGGACATCATCGGCGGCCCCGACGGGAACGTGGTCAAATCCGGCGGCGGCACCCCGTACGTCGTCTTCCGGCCGCTGCTCGCCGATTTCACTCTGGCGATGAAGCGCGGCGCGGCGGTGGTGTACCCCAAGGACGCCGCGCAGATCGTCGCGTTCGCCGATGTCTTCCCCGGCGCCCGCGTGCTCGAGGCCGGGGCCGGTTCCGGCGCGCTCAGCTGCTGGCTGCTGCGCGCGGTCGGGGAGCAGGGCGCCCTGACCTCCTTTGAGCGCAGGTCCGACTTCGCCGAGGTCGCCAGGCGGAACGTCGAGCAGTTCTTCGGTGGCCCGCCGTCTTCCTGGCAGCTGGTGGCCGGCGATTTCGGCCGCTCAGGGGAGGATCCATCTGGGTCGGATTTCGACCGGGTCATCCTGGACATGCTGGCCCCGTGGGAGTGCGTGGACGCCGCCGCCCTGGCACTCGTCCCAGGCGGCCTGGTCTGCTGTTACGTCGCCACGACGACTCAGCTGTCGCGCACCGTGGAGGCGCTGCGCGGTCATGGCGGCTTCGATGAGCCCGCCGCCTGGGAGAGCCTGACGCGCGGGTGGCACGTGGAGGGGCTTGCCGTCCGCCCTGAGCATCGTATGGTGGGCCATACCGGATTCCTGGTGACCTCGCGCCGGCTAGCGCCGGGCGTGGTGCCCCCACCGCGCCGGCGGCGGCCGGCCAAGGGTGCTCAGGACGGAGATCATCAAGAAGATCATTTATCCGAACGGTCCGGTGTGTTAAGTCCCGAGTGCACGATTACGCCTAGCGATGCTGTAGCGACGGATTGGTGCCTGCCGAAACGGCAAAACAGCGTCGATCCGGCCTCAGCAGGTTAGGGAATGCTCGCGAATAGGTAGAGTCCAAGTTAACGGTGCAGAGGGAGGTGAGGGCCGTGGCCACCAGAGATGAAAGCGGGCGTGCCTCACGGCACGAGGATGAGGTGAAGAGCCTTACCGCTCAGATCTCCTTCCTTGATGAGGAGATCGCCGTGCTTCGGCGCAGGCTAGCGGATTCTCCGCGGCAGGTCAGGCTGCTCGAGGACAGGTTGCGTGAGTCCGAGGGAAGCATCAGCGGGGTCACCGCCCAGAATGAGCGGCTGGCTACCACACTGCGTGAGGCACGCGACCAGATCGTCGCGCTGAAGGAAGAAGTGGACCGGCTGGCGCAGCCGCCGTCCGGTTTCGGTATCTTCCTGAACTCAAACGACGATGACACGTGCGACGTGTTCACCGGCGGCCGCAAGATGCGGGTCAACGTTTCCCCGAACGTCGAACTGAGCGAGTTGCGCCCCGGCCAGGAAGTGGTCCTGAACGAGGCGCTCAACGTCGTCATCGCCCAGTCCTATGAGACGGTGGGCGAGGTCGTCATGCTCAAGGAGGTGCTCGCCGACTCCCAGCGCGCGCTGGTCATCTCGCAGGCTGACGAGGAACGAGTGGTCCGGCTGGCCGAGCCGCTGCTGCACGAGACGCTGCGGGCCGGCGACTCGCTGCTGCTCGAGTCGCGGTCGGGTTACGTGTACGAGCGGATCCCCAAGGCTGAGGTGGAAGAGCTCATCCTCGAAGAAGTGCCGGACATCTCCTACCACGACATCGGCGGCCTCGCCGGGCAGATCGAGCAGATCAGGGACGCCATCGAGCTGCCGTACCTGCATGCGGACCTATTCAAGGAACACAGGCTGAAGCCGCCCAAGGGCGTCCTGCTGTACGGGCCGCCCGGCTGCGGGAAGACGCTGATCGCCAAGGCGGTGGCGAACTCCCTCGCCAAGCAGGTCGCGGCCAAGACCGCGCAGGACGACGGGGGTAAGGAGGGCAAGAGCTTCTTCCTCAATATCAAGGGCCCCGAGCTGCTGAACAAGTACGTCGGCGAGACCGAGCGGCACATCAGGCTCGTCTTCCAGCGGGCCCGGGAGAAGGCCAGCGAGGGCATGCCGGTCATCGTGTTCTTCGACGAGATGGACTCGATCTTCCGCACCCGCGGATCCGGTGTGTCCA
>Ga0302184_10000158_pt1 | contig 45711 bp, 41 predicted proteins | sample I_Palsa_N3_3_FD_200233 | JGI IMG/M metagenome (GOLD analysis project Ga0302184, IMG submission 200233) | Peat permafrost microbial communities from Stordalen Mire near Abisko, Sweden - I_Palsa_N3_3 | ecosystem: Environmental > Terrestrial > Soil > Palsa > Peat permafrost | place: Sweden...
AGCCCGCCGGCGTTGACGATGTGCTCGGCATGGATCTCGCCGGAGTCGGTGATGACGTCCCACGTGCCGTCGGGGCGCTGACGCAGGTCGCTCACCCAGGTGTGCTGGCAGATATCGGCGCCGGCCTGCCGCGCGCAGCCGGCATAGGCCAGGGTGACCCCGGTCGGGTCGACGTGACCCTCGGCCCGGTCGAAGAGCGCACCGATGAAGTACTGCTCCTCCAGAAGCGGGAACATCCCCTTTGCCTCGGCCGCCGAGATGATCTCCATATCCATGCCGAGGTAGCGGCCGCGGGCCTGGGCCATCCGCAGCCAGTCCATCCGCTCCCGGTCGCCGGCCAGCATGAGTCCGCCAGGCATGTGGATGGAGCAGTCCTGGCCGGAGCGCTGCTCGATCTCGCGATACAGCCCGACGGTGTACTGCTGCAGCTTCGCGATATTAGGGTCACCGTTGAGCGTGTGCATGCCGCCCGCAGCGTGCCAGGTCGAGCCGGCGGTGAGCTCCTTGCGCTCGACGAGCACGACATCCGTCCAGCCCAGCTCGGTGAGGTGGAACAGGACCGAGGCGCCAACCACACCACCGCCGATGACGACCACCTGCGCGCAAGATTTCATCGAGGCATCCCTGCTAAATTTTCCCGGTACAGTCGTTCCGACTATAGGACCCTGGAGGTGTCGTGCATGGGCAAGCTTCTCGATCGGCTCGCGGCCGGACCGGTGATCTGCGCCGAGGGTTATTTGTTCGAGTTCGAGCGTCGCGGCTACCTGCAGGCCGGGGCGTACGTACCAGAGGTGGTGCTCGAGGAGCCCGATATGGTAGCCGGACTGCACCGAGAATACGTGCATGCCGGATCTGACGTGGTTGAGGCATTCACCTACTACGCCCACCGCGAGAAGCTGGCGGTGATCGGCCGCGAGGGCGACCTCGAGCCGCTGAACCGGCAGGCGCTGCGTATCGCCAAGGAGGTCGGCGCCGAGCACGACTCCCTGGTGGCCGGCAATATCTGCAACACCAACGTCTACGACCCGGACGATCCCACGACGCATGAGGCCGTCCGCGACATGTTCGCCGAGCAGGTCGCGTGGGCCGCCGAGGCTGGCGTCGACTTCGTGATCGCCGAGACCATCGACTATCCCGGCGAGGCATTGCTTGCCCTGGAAGCAATCAAGGCGCACGACCTCGATGCGGTAGTCACACTCACTATTCATCGCCAGCCCATCGTCCGCGGGGGCGTCCCGATCGGCGAGGCATGCCGTCGCCTGCAAGACGCCGGGGCCGATGTGGTCGGGCTGAACTGCATCCGCGGGCCCGCCACCATGCTGCCGCTACTCGGTGAAATCCGCGCCGCGTGCGACGGCTACATCGCCGCCTTGCCGGTGCCGTACCGCACGACAGAAGCCGAGCCAACGTTCCAATCGCTCACCGAAGATTGCGATCTGATCCCGGATGGGCGGCCATTCCCGACCGCGCTAGACCCGTTTCTAGCCAACCGCTACGAGATGGGCGCGTTCACTACGGCGGCGGCTGCGCTCGGAGTCAACTACTTCGGCATCTGTTGCGGCTGCGCACCCCACCACGTCCGCGCGATGGCCGAGGCACTAGGCCGCACGCCGCCGGCGAGCCGGTTCAGCGCGGATATGAGTCGGCACGCCTACTACGGCACCAGCGAACGGATCAGCCGGCATTACCAGGAGTTCGCCAAAGAGCTCTAGCTAGGAACCCGGCGAACAACGCGACGCTCCGATTTTCAGCGGCCTCTCCGGGGCGCCCCGCGGAGTCGCCGACCGCGACCAGCCGGAGCATCCGGGTTTTGATCAGTAGCCGACGCTAGGCAGCGTGCTCCCCGTCAGACGCCACGCGCTGCAGGTTGCGCAGCTCGTCGGCCGAGTAGTGGCAGCGCCAGAAATGCCCTGGTTCGACCCCCTTGAAATCGGGCTCCTCATTCTTGCAGATGCCGCCGATGTAGCGCGGGCAGCGGGTATGGAACACGCAGCCGGACGGCGGGTTGGCATGACTCGGTATCTCGCCCGTGAGCCGGATGCGCGGGCGCTCCTCGCCAGCCGCGCGAGGCAGCGACGACAACAGCGCCTCGGTATAGGGACGCTCGCGTTCCTCAGGGCGCGGGGAGCGGGAGCCGGCGCACGCCTAGCCAAGGACGCTTTCAGATGCAATCCTGAGGATTCTTTCGGATATATCACGGGGAGGCACAGTATGAGGGGATTCCGAACGCTCCTTGCCGGGGGCTCAGCCGTACTGCTGAGCGCCGGGCTCGCACTCGGGGGCACCGCAGCAGCAACCGCAGGCACGCACCACCAGAGCGCCGCGCCGGCGCCGCCGACGGGGTTCACCATCGTCCCCGGCCAGCGGGCCGGGGGCAGCGGCCTGACCCAGGTCAAGTACACCAACTGGAGCGGGTACGCCGACGCCGGGTCGGCCGAGAAGTACTCCAAGGTCAGCAGTTCCTGGACCCAGCCCAAGATCACCTGCAACCCGTCCATCAGCGGCTACCAGTGGGCGGTGTTCTGGGTGGGCATCGACGGCTTCTCCAACGGCACTGTCGAGCAGGACGGCTCGGAGGCGTACTGCATCGGCGGCAAGGGTCCCTACTACGGCACCTGGTGGGAGCACTACCCGGTCAACGACATCCAGACTGTGGGCACCTCGGTGAAGGCCGGCGACAAGATCACCGCGTCGGTGGTCCGCTCCGGCACCAAGTACACCGTCAAGATCACCGATGCCACCACCCCGGCCAACAGCTTCACGCGCAGCTTCACCTGCTCGGCGACCGCTTGCGCGGACACCAGCGCGGAGTGGATCGCCGAGTCACCCGGCGGCGACGACACCGCCAGCGGCCTGTACCCGCTGGCCCAGTTCGCGCCGTGGACCAATAGCAATTCGGCCGTGGCGAACCCGTCCAAGTCGGGCACCATCAAGACCTTCCCCGACGACGAGATCACCATGGTCAGCGCCAGCGACGGCACCACGGTCAAGGCCAAGCCCGGCGCGCTCAACTCCTCCGGCACCACCTTCGGCGTGACGTGGGAGAGCGCCGGCCCGTAACCCGGAAACATGAGGTAACCCAGACGGTCAACGGGACAGCAACAACCCGCGTCTATATCAGGGCAGGCTGGCACGGGTGGCCCGGCAAGCCTGGCGCCGGCGGCAACTTAACCCCCTGCCGCCGGCGCCCTTCCCTGCGTCTTGCGATGATCACGGCCGGACCTCCCTCCGCCGGGCTTGCGTGATCGATGACGGGCAGATAAGACAGCATCAGGGCTCCCGGAACGGTTGTGGATGCAGCACCCAAGCCGGCTGGCTACGGGGCGGGGGCAGGAGCAGCGGACAGTTCCGCGATGGTGTGCCGGGCCCACTGGAGGCTGGCGCGGTGGACTGCCAGCCCGTGGTCGAGGGCAAGGCGCGGGTGGCGGTCGCTGAGATCGGCGGCCGCTGCGTAGTGCTCCAGCGCGGCGGTGAACGCCGCGAGCGCGTCGGTGAGGTGCTGCAGGAACCTGAGCACCTCGTCCCGCGGGAGCAGGTGCTCCATCATCACGAAGCGCATCAGGTGCAGGCCGAGGTCCCGCGAGACCGTGGCCGGGTCTACCAGGGCGCGCAGCCAGCTCTCGTTGGCCGCCCGGCCGGTCTGGGTGGGCTCATACACCCGGCGGTGCCGGGCTGACTGGCCGGCCTGGCCCGATGCAGCCTGCGCCCGGACCAGGCCTTTTTGCTCCAGGCGGCGCAATGCCGGGTACAGCGCACCGGAGCTGGGCTGGTAGATGCCCATCGGCGTGACAGCGAAGATCCGCTTCAGGTCATAGCCAGACGACGGCGCCATGCAGATCATGCCGAGCAGGATGTGCTCGAACGAGGTGAGTTGCCGTCCGGTCATGACACGCAATCTACCTTGCCGCATAGGGCGAAACGACCTATGCTCCTGGGAAGAGAGTCAGCAGCAGGCGGGCCGGGCCAGCTGGCCGGGAGCAGGAATGCAGGCCATGGGCAGGCGAGGGCAGGCGGCCCTCGCGACCTCACGAAAGGACCGTTTCGTGGTGAACACCAGCCGTGATGCCCGGCGGACGGCCGGGCATACCCCGGCGAAGGACGGCCGGGTCCGCTCGATCGCGATGATCGTGATCGTCTATGTGGCCGCCCCGGTCGCGGTCTACAGCCTGCTGCGCTCGGCCGGGATGACGGTACTGACGGCGCTGCTGCTGAGCGGGGTGCTCCCTGCTCTGGGCGTGACCATCAGCGCCATCCGCAACCGCCGGCTCGACGCGATCGGTGCCCTGGTCCTGGCCGGAATCGCCGTGGGCGCGGTCAGCCACAGCACCAGGCTGCTGCTGGTCCAGGGGTCGGTCACCACGGCCGTCTTTGGCGTGGCGTGCCTGGGCTCACTGCGGGCACGGCGCCCGCTGATGTTCAGCTTGGCCCTGGAGTTCACTGGCCCCGGCACCGCAAAAGGCCGTGAGATGACCAGGCTCTGGCAATACGACGGCTACCGGCGTGTCTTCCGGACCATCACCGCCGTGTGGGGCGCGGCCTTCCTCCTCGAAGCCGCCCTACGGGTCGTCATCGTCTACAACATCTCGACCGGGATGGCCCTGGCCAGCTCCGCGGTCACGCCGTTCCTCTGGGTGGCCATCCTGTCGGCATGGACGGTCACCTACGGTGCGCACCACAAGAAGAAAGGCGAGCGCCTCACCGCCACCAGCGAGGTACCGGGACCAAGCCTCACCCATCCTCTTTCCCCCAGCACCACCAAGGCGACCGACCACGCATGATCCGGAAAATGCACGGAACGATCTCGGCTGCGAAAGCCGTCCACCGCTACGAGCCTGGGTGCCCGGTCAGGAACGATTCGACGAGGGAAGCGAACCGCGTTCCTTCCTGGAACAAGAACCCGTGCCCGGCATCGGGGTAGAGGACCAGCCTTGCCCCGGGGATGAGGCGGGCAAGGGCGTGGTCATTGGCGACCGGGTCGAGCTGGTCGGCGGTGCCGTCGGCGATAAGGGTGGGCACTGAGATCCTGGCGATCTTGCGTCCTGCTGCGTCGGTGCCGTCCCACCAATCGGTTACGGCGCCCGCCTGAGCCGTTTTCGTGGCGGCCGACGGCGCCGGGGCGGCTGGGTATTCCGAGATCGCTGCCGTGAACGCGTCGTAGGCGTTGACCTGATTAGCAGGAAAAAGGCTGCCTGCCCGGATCGCCGCCTGCGAGGGCACGACCGCGCCGGTCCCGGGGAACGTCGCGCACAGCACCAGGCGGCGCACCTGGGCAGGGTGCAGTACCGCCAGGGCCTGGGCGATCATGCCGCCCATCGACCAGCCAAGTACGTCCGGCCTGCCGAGGCCGAGGGTGTCAATGAGCGCACTGGTCTGGTCGGCCATGGCGTCGATGGTGAGCGTCGCGGTCAGTTCCCCGGGCAGCGGCTGCGTACGGCCAACTCCGGAGTTGTCGAACATCACCACCCGGTTGTGCAGGGCGAGGGCGTGCACCAGCCGCGGATCCCAGACCTCCATGGTCCCGGCGTAGCCCATGATCAAGACCAGCGGGGGGCCGCTCCCAACGACCCGGTACCCGATGGCGCCGAGCCTGGTGTGAGCGTTTCGCACTGGCGCCGACACGACTGAGGCCGTTCCCGGCGCCCTCCCCGGTGCGGAGCCGCACGCGCTCAGCGCGAAGGACGCCAACACCGCGACCAGGCCTAAGGCGATTCCTCGCCGCAACGCCCGCCAGCCCCCGGCAGCCCGCATCCGCGCAGTCACGTTCGTGGCGGTGCGGCCAGATATCGCGTCGGCGACCATGGCCGCTGAGCTAGAGATCTCATGTGGCTCATCTCCTGCCTCGCCGGAAACCGGACTGAGCGTGGCATTCAACATCGTCCGGGGCACCGCTTCAAGCAGCCTGCCCTCCCGGGCAGTCGGCCACACGTGTGCCGGCCGCCGGCGCTCGGCCAGCCCGTGCAGGCTCCCGCGCGGCCATGGGGTATATTCTAAACTCTGAGTCTATAAATTAGGGGAAGTGCTGGTGACCGCGACACCGACGGCCCGGCTGCCGCGTGGCAGCCGGGGCCACGGCCCGGCCAGCTCAGGCCGGCAGGCCGGACTGCATGCCGTGATCCTCGCCATGGCCATCGCCTGCGGGCTGACCGCCGCCAACCTCTATTACTCGCAGCCGCTGCTGGCGCTGATCGCCAGAACCTTCGGCGTCAGCCAGGGCGCGGCGGCGATCGTGGTGACGGCCACGCAGCTGGGCTACGCGGCAGGCCTGGCGTTCGTGGTGCCGCTGGGCGATGTGCTGGAGAACCGGAAGCTCGCCTGCCGGACGCTGCTGGTCACCGCGGTCGCGCTGGCCGTGGCTGCCTTCTCGCCGGACTTCACGCTGTTCCTGGTGATGTCGGTGTGCATCGGGGTGACATCTGTCGTCGTGCAGGTCCTGGTACCGTTCGCTGCCGATCTCGCGCCAGCCGCCCAGCGCGGCAAGTATGTCGGGCGGGTCATGAGCGGCCTGCTGCTCGGCATTCTGCTGGCCCGCTCCGTGTCCAGCGTGACGGCAGCCGCCTGGGGCTGGCGCAGCATCTACGTCATCTCCGCCGTGGCGATGCTGGCGCTCTCGCTCGTTCTGCGGCGGGTTCTCCCTGAGCACAGGCCTGCAACGGCCGTCCGGTACGGCAAACTGCTCCGTTCGGCTCTCCATCTCGTCCGGGAGGAGCCGGTGCTGCGTCGCCGGGCCGCCTCTCAGGCGCTCATGTTCGGCGCGTTCAGCTGCTTCTGGACGTCCATCGCCTACGAGCTGGTCGACGCGCACCACCTGTCGCAGCTGCAGATCGCGGTGTTTGCCCTCGTCGGCGCGGCAGGCGCGGCAGCGGCGCTGGCCGCGGGGGTGCTCGGGGACCGCGGGCATGGCCGGCTGGGCCGTGGCGTGTCCATCGCCGCGGGGCTGGCCGCGATGGTGCTGGCCTGGGCTGGATCCGCCAGCGTCATCCTGCTGGCCTGCGCCGCCGTGCTGCTGGACCTGGCCACGCAGGGCCATCAGGTGCTCAGCCAGCGGGACGTCTACGCGCTGCGCGAGGACGCCCGCGCCCGCCTCAACACCGTCTACATGACCTCCGCGTTCATCGGCGGTTCGATCGCGTCCGGGGTGTCAGGATGGCTGCACGATGAGTACGGCTGGACCGGCGTAACCGTCTTCGGTGCCATCCTGCCGCTGCTGGCCGGGTGCAGCTGGCTGTCTGACGTCATCCGGGAGCGCAGCCGGCCTGGGCAGGCCGCGGTAACGGGACAGTTCCCGGCCGCGCGAGGCAGGGACCGGGCATGAGCGGGACCGGTCATGGCCAGCGGCCGTGCGCGCCCTGTCCCGGCCATGGGGGCGCGGGCACTGCGGGGTACTGCGATACGGGTGCGTGCCATGCGGGGTACTGCCATGGGGGTGCCTGCCACGGGGGCGCGTGCGATGCGGGCCACTGCGATGCGGGCGCGTGCCATGCAGGCCACTGCCTGGTAGGCCACCGCCCGCTGGGCCCGGGCCGGCCGGGAGTCCCGCCGCCTGCGCGGAAACTGCCGCTCCGGGCCGCGGCAGTGGGCATGCGCGCGCAGGCCGGGCCGCCCGCCGCCGGGAGGCAGTTCCAGCCGCCGGCGCCGGGCACGCGCCATCCTGTCATCAGCACCGGATTCGGCGGCGCGGCCAGGGGGTGTGCTTGCGGTCGCTCGGCCAGCTGCTCGGCCGGCTTCGCAGGCGTCGGCGATGCGCCTGGAGCCGCGGCTTCCGGCGGCCGGCGCGACGAGCTGTCCCGGTTGCGGGCTGCGGGCAGCCCGGCCGGCCGCCGGGCCGGAGCCGCCGCTGTCGCGGGCAACGTCGGCGCCCCCAGCGCCGCGGCGGCCGGGTGGCTGCCGGATGCCGTCGCCGGCCCGCCGCCAGCGCTGAGCGTCACCACGTAGGCCGCGATGCCGAATATGGCCAGCAGGGCGCCTGCCAGCAGGGCGCCTGCCGCCAGCACGCGCCGCCGCGGGGAGGACGGGGAGGACCTGCGCAGCTTGCCGGGGAGCCAGGTCACTGCGGTCCCGGCCGTGGTGTCCCGCAGAGCCGTTTTTCCCGCGCCGGCGGAGACGGGGAGGCTGGCGGGGACGCCGGGGGAGCCGCCCGGCCTGGCCAGGTAGGCAGCAGCCGCGTCGCCCAGGACCAGCAGCGCGACACTGCTGCGCAGCGCAGCTCCGATGCCGGCGATGCCCCCGTGTTCACTACCGGTACCGGTCGCCTGCGGCTGGAGGTAAGCCTGGCGAAGTCCTTCGCGGGCACGGGCCGCTAGCTCGGTCACGCCACGCGCGTCCAGCCCGAGCAGCGGGGCGACCTTCGACGGCGCGGCTTGCTCGATCTCGGCGTGCCACAGCACTGCACGCCAGCGTTCTGGCAGCGACATGAAGGCCGCGACGAGCGGCGCGGCGTCCTGGCCGGCTGCTGCCGGATCGAACGGCTGCCCGGGGTCGGGGATCTGCTGCTCGTCAGCCGGGATTTCCGCGCGGTCACCGCTGAAGCTGCCGCGAGCTGCCCGCCGTACCGCGGTCAGCAGGTACGGGCGGAACGCGTCTGTCGGACCGCCGCCGCGCCGGATGGCATCGAGCACGCAGGTGAACACGCTGGCCACGAGGTCATCCGCCGCCGCCGGCCCGCTCGCGAGCTGGCCGGCAAGGCGCCGGGCCGCGGCCGCATGACGCCTGCGGAGCAGCGCATCGGCACCGGGGTCACCCGACCGGATCGTGTTGAGGAGTTCCGCGTCGCTGGCAGGCACGCGCAAGCCTAGTGCCTTGTCCATCACCTAATGCCTGCCGCTCCCGTCGCGTCCGAGCCCGATTGCCCGTTCAAATCATGTCTTGTCCTTCGGCATAATGAGACGTATTCGTGCTCATAGCGAAATATTGGCGGAATCTGCGGCGGGCAGCTACGGCTCGAATGCCGGCGTAGGCCAAGGCCGGGCTGATGTCCCCCGGGATACTGTCCTGACATGAGCCGTCTTCCTTACCTGCGCCATGACGACCTGCACCCCGACGGCCAGGCGGTGTGGGACGGCGTCGTCGGTTCACGGGAAGGCCAGCTGGTCAACGCCAGCGGGGGGCTGATCGGGCCGTTCAACGCCTTCGTGCACGCGCCTGAGGTCGGCCGGAACCTGAGCTCGCTGGGCCGGCAGCTGCGGTTCGGCACCTCGATCGAGCGCCGGCTGAGCGAGATCGCCATCATCACGGTGGGCGCCCGGTGGAAAGCCGAGTTCGAGTGGTGGGCGCATTCCCGGATGGCCCGCGAGCACGGCGTCGCCGACGCGATCGTCGAGGCCATCGGCCGCGGCGAGGAGCCGCCCTTCGAGGCCGACGACGAGCGGATCGTCTACGCCGCCGCCGGTCAGCTCGCCGCGACCGGCCAGCTCGGGCAGGAGGCCTACGACGCGGCCCAGCAGCTCCTCGGCGATGCCGGAATGGTAGAGCTGGTCTCGCTGTGCGGGTACTACACCCTCATCTCGTTCCTGCTGAACGCCTTCGCCGTCCCGCTGCCGCCGGATGCCACTCCCGCTTGGGGCGGGTCCCCTGGCGCCGCCGAGTGACCGGTCCAGGGCGCGCGTGACGTTTGGCCAGGTCATGGACCGGTCATGAACGCGTCAACAGATGATCTTTACCGGTGATGCAGGGGTGATCTGGGTATGTCCGGCAAAGGATGGCGGAATCTGGGGTAAGTGGCCCGCGGCCGCGCGAGCAGCGCGAGCCGTCCCCGCCTGCGCCCGGCAAGGCCTCCCGCCGCAGCAGGAGAGCCAGGATCGCGGCCTGGGCCTCAGTCGTCCTGACGAGTGCGCTCGTCATCGCCGCGATCGGCGCCTACGCCGCCTACCGGCACCTGAACGGCAACATCCACCAGGTCAACATCAGCCGACTGGTCGGCCGTCAGCCTCCCGACCACCACCCGCACGCGGAGAACATCGTCATTATCGGATCCGACAGCCGCCATGGCCAGAGTGCCCGGTATGGCAACAGCCGGGAGCTGACCACCGACCAGTCGGACACGCTGATGATCGTCCACATCCCGGCAGACCGGCAGTGGGCGGAAGTGATGTCGATCCCGCGCGACTCCTGGGTCAACATCCCGTCCTGCACGATGGGCAACGGCCAGAAGTCCTCGCCGCAGATCTTCAAGATCAACGAGGCGTTCGCCATCGGCAACCTCTACGGTAACCACACCGACCTGGGCGTCGCCTGCACCATCAAGACCATCGAGCATGACACCGGCATCCATGTCGATCACTTTGTCGCTGTCAACTTCGCCGGTTTCAAGGACATGGTCACTGCGCTGGGCGGCGTGCCGGAATGCAACACCCAGGCGATCGACGATCCGCTGTCCGGCCTGCGGCTGACCGCTGGTCATCACCTGCTGAACGGCACCCAGGCGCTGGGCTACGTCCGGGCCCGGTACACCCTCGGGGACGGCAGCGACCTGGAGCGCATCGGCCGCCAGCAGGCGTTCATGGCTGGCGTGGTCAAACGTGCCAGGAGCGAACTGCTCAACCCGGTCGCGACCTACCGGTTCCTGGACGCCGCGACCAGGTCAATCACGATCGACAGCCAACTCGGCGGCATCGCCGGCCTCTACCGGCTGGGCAACAGCCTGAAGAGCCTGCCGCCGAGCAAGATCACCTTCTTCACCCTGCCGACTTACCCGCGCTCCCTGGTCGACCCGCTGGACCTGGCCAACGTGATGTGGACCCAGCCGCTGGACAGCCGCATCTTCCAGGCATTCCGCGACGACGCCCGGGTCCCCGTCGCGCTGATCAGGCCGCGCAGGCCGCCGCGGCTGCCGGCGCGCGATGTCCGGGTCACCGTGCTCAACGGAACCGGCCAGCCCGGCCTCGCGGCCAGCGTGGCCTCGATCCTGCAGCAGGACGGCGCCGCCGTCACCCGGTCGGCCGACGTCACATCGCTCCCGACCCAGACGGTGATCAAGTACCGGCCCGGCTACGCCCGCCAGGCCAGCCGGCTCGGCGCGATGGTCACCGGGGCGGCGTTCCGGCTTGTCGGCGGCCATGGTCCGGGCCTGACCCTGCTGCTCGGCAGCAACTACGGCACGACGGCGCAGGCCATCACCAGCGGCGCCGCGCCGAACCCGCAGCCGTCCCCCAGTTTCACCGCCAGGAAGGCGAGCCAGAACATCTGTACCTGATCCTGGACTGCACTGGCCGGCACCCGGCCGCGCGCGACAGGCCCGCCATGCCCGGGGAAGCCGGTGATGATCCGGCGCCGGCGCAGGGCCGGCCCTTCAGTACGCTGATCGTTCGCAGCTCCGTGCCAGCCGGCCTACCCTGGCCGGGAACGCGGTCAGAACGAGGCAGCGTCCGCCGCGCCGAACGTCGCGCGGAATCGGCGCGGACTCGTCGGACTCGTCAAGTGGAGGATGTGAGCATCCCTGCTCGCTTTGAGGTCGGCACGCAAGGGTGGCAACGAGCGCTCCGGCGAGGCGGCACCGGGGTCGCTCGCCACGATCGGTCGTGGCTGGCTGGTGGCCATTTTCGCCGGGTCCGCCGGGTACGCCGGCGCCGTTGCGCTGTTCAGCGGCATCGGGGTGCACCGGCAATGGGCGGTGCTGGCGGCCCCTGCCTACGTGCTGGCCGCCGTGGCTGCGGCCTGGAAGCGCCGCGGGCTGGATCTGAGCTTGCTGCTCAGCTTCGCTGGCGGCCTGGTCGTACCGCTGGCCTGGATGGCCGCCCGAAGCGAGAGCCAGCGAGAGATCCGCGTGATTATCCGCTCCGCCTGGTCACTTCTGCACCACGGCACCCCCTATCACAGCACCGCCGTACTTGCTGCTACGCAGAATCCGGACGTCTATAACCCGTACCTGCCGGTGATGGCGCTGTTCGGAATGGCCCGCACCGTGCTGGGCGGCGGTGTGCTCACCGATCCCCGGATCTGGCTCGGGGTTACGTTCGCCGGGGCCTTCGCGCTGGCCCTGGGCAGCGCCGGGGCAGCTGACATCTGGCGCTGGACTGCCCTGGTGACGGCGACGCCGCTGGTCGCCTTCCCGCTTGCGGTGGGCGGGGACGATCTGCCCGTGCTCGGCCTGATCTGCCTTGGCCTCGCGCTGCTCTGGCGGCCGGGCCGCCAGCCGAGCCCGGTCCTGGCCGGCCTGGCGCTTGGTGTCGCGGCTGCCATGAAGGCGACCGCGTGGCCGGCCCTGGTCGTGGCCGTCGCGCTGCTCGCCGCGCGCGACGGCAGACGCGCGGCAGCCAGGTTCGCGGTCACCGCGCTGGCGACCTTCGCCGTCCTCGTGGGCCCGGTGGCCGCCGTGGCGCCGGGCGCCCTCGTGGTCAACACGATCTTGTTCCCGCTGGGCCTTGCCCACGTGAAGTCCGGCGCGGCCAGCCCGCTGCCCGGTTACCTGCTCGCTCAGACCGGGCCTGCGGGGCATGCGATCGCCGTCGGCCTGCTCGTGTTCGCCGGCCTCGCCCTGGCGCTATCCCTGGTCGTCCGGCCGCCCCGGGATTGCCGTTCCGCTACCTGGCGGATCATCATCGGTCTCGTCCTGATGTTCACGCTGGCGCCGGCCAGCCGGTTCGGCTACTACATCTACCCGGCAGGCCTGTGGGTGTGGCTCCAGGTGTCAAGCCTGGGCGCGGGCGGCGCCCCGCCGGAGCCCGGTCCGCCGGAGCCCGGTCCGCCGGAACTGCGGTCGCCGGAACTGCGGTCGCCGGAACTGACGTGATGAAGAAGCTGCTGGCCGGCCTGGTGCTGCTCAGCGCAGCCCTCGGGGCAGCCCTGTCGGCTGACCCGGTGGCCCTGGCGAGCGCTGCGCAGGCGGCAGCGGCCGCCAGGCCCGGGCACGCCGCAGCCGCGCCGGGCCGTGCGGAGCGCGCGGGCGCGACCGTTTCGCCGTCTCATCCCGTGGTTCTCGTGGGTATCCCGGGCCTGCGCTGGAGCGACGTGTCGGCTGCGGCGACGCCCGCGCTCTGGCGGCTTTCCGAGCACGGCTCCGTGGGCACGCTCGTGGTCCACACGGTCCTGTCCCGTACCTGCCCGGCGGACGGCTGGCTCACGCTGAACGCGGCCGCCCGGGCCACGGTGCCGCACGGAGGATCAGGTCCGTGCCCCCAGCCCGGCGTCATTATCGCGCGGCCGGCGGCTCCGGGGTCCGCTCGCGCGCCGGGCAGCCCGGCCGCGGCCGACGTGCCGTCCATGCCCTTCCTGGTCCGTTACAACGCGCAGTTCCACTACAGCCCGGACTGGGGACTGCTCAGGTCCGCGGCCGGGAAGGGCCAGTGCGCCACCGCGATCGGGCCGGGCGCGGCGCTCGCCCTTGCCGGGCCTGCCGGGCACGTGGCCAGTTACCTGCCGTCAGCCTCATTGGCCAGCCGCTCGTCATACGCACGGTGCCCGCTGACGGTGGTGAGCCTCGGCGCGATCCCGGCACCGGCCGGAGCCGGGGCGGCCGCGGTGCGCGCGGCGGCGGTCAGGGCGGATGACCAGGCGCTCGGCCGGATCATCGCGGACCTGCCGCCCGGGGCGATCATGGCGGTTTTTGCGCCGGGCGACGACACCGCCCCGCACCTGCGGCTGATAGCCGTCGAAGGCCCCGGGTATGCCGCGGGCCTGCTCGACACTGCCTCCACCCGCCAGCCCGGCATAATCCAGCTCACCGACCTGACTCCCACCGTGTTGCGCTGGCGCGGCCAGCCTGCTGCCGCGGGCGCGGTTGGCTCGCAGGTATACCGGGCGGACCGGGGCAGCCTGCCGGCTGAAATCCGCGCACTGGTCGGCCAGGACACGGCCGCACAGGTCTACCGCTCTACCTGGGGCTGGTTCTTCGCTGTCTTCGTCGCGACCGAGCTGATCGTGTTCGGCGGGATCGCGGTGGCATTCCGCGGCCGGCCGGATGAGCGCAGGAAGCGCCGGCGGGCCGCCGCCAGGGTGGCCGGAGTCGTGGCGGGCTCGGTTCCGGTGGGGACATTCCTGGCCAGCCTGGTGCCATGGTGGCTGCTGCCGCATCCTGCCGTACTGCTGTACTCGCTGGCCGCGGCCTGGGCCATCGTGGTCGCCGTTGTCGCGCTGGCCGGACCCTGGCGGCGGAACCCGATGGGTCCGCCCGGCGTGGTCGCCGCCGTGACCCTGGTGACTATCGGGCTGGACGTGATGACCGGGTCGCGGCTGGAACTGAGTACGCCGTTCGGCCTGTCGGTGCTCTTGGGCGGCAGGTTCTACGGCGAGGACAACAACACGATCGGGATCTATGGCGCGGCGGGAATACTGTGCGCCGCCTGGCTAGCCGCGACAGTGCTGAGGTCCGGCGCGGGCCGCTCGGCTGGCGCAGGCGGATCGCCTGGCGCAGGCCGCTCGGCTGGCGCGGGCCGATGGGGCGGACCGCGGGCGCGCGCCGTGCTCGCCGTCTCGGCAGTGGCGCTGTTCGCCGTGGTCGCCTCGGGCTGGCCCGGGTTCGGCGCCAAGGTCGGCGGGACGATCGCGATGGTCCCAGGGTTCGTGCTGCTGATCATGGCCGTCGCCAACGTGCGGCTCAGCGCGCGCCGGGTTGCCTTCGCCGCGCTCAGCGGGGTCGGGCTCTTCGCCGTGTTCGCGCTGGTCAACTACTTCGTCCCGGTAACCGGTCACTCCGACATCGGTTTCTTCGCCGGGCAGGCGCTGCACGGCGGGGCAGGCGGTACGTTGCAGCGCAAGATAAGCACCAATATCGATTCGCTCACCACAACCCCGTATAACCTGCTGATTCCGGTGATCGTGGCCGGGCTCGGCCTGCTGCTCCTGCGGCCTGACCGATTCCGGGCCGGGGCGCTGTCCCGTGCCTGGCAGACGGTGCCGCTGCTGAAGGTCAGCCTCGTCACGATCTGGGTAATGGCAGTACTCGGCTGGTTCGCCGAAGACTCCGGTGTCGGCGTGCCAGGGGCCACGCTCCCGTTCATCCTGCCGCTCGCCATCGCCATCGTGGCCGGCGCTTCGATCAGCGGCGACAAGGCGCTTGCCGGCCCTGCCGGGCCTGCCGGTGCGCAGGCCGCAGCTCACGGCACCGCCGTAGCTCACGGCACCGCCGTAGCTCACGGCACTGCCGCAGGGCCGGCACCGCCCCAGCAGATGACTGGCCTGCCAGCGCCAGGACCGCAGCGGCCCGATCACGGGGGCGGAGAGGACCTTTCGGCATTCTCCGGAGACCCGCCACTGCGGTAGGGACGCAGCGGGCCGGCCATGGGCGGGGCCTGCGCGGCGGCGTCCGCGCGCGCCGCATGCCCGGTGCGGCCGCCGCGCCTGCCGGTCACCGCGCCAATGACGGCGAGGATGCCGAGTGCCCCGGCGGGCGGCAGCGTGACCAGTGCAGGAAGCTGGTAGCGCCAGCTGAATTCGAACGCGTCCGAGGCGAGCAGCAGCGTGACCGCGGCGGCGAAGCACAGCAGGCAGGCGGTGGCCAGGTCGCGCTGTGCGTCTCGGGCGGCAGCAGTCCCGGCAGCGTCCCCGCGGGCGTCCGCACGATCGTGACCGCGGGCATCCGCACGATCGTGACCACGGGCGGAGCGCCTGCGCAGCACGCCGGCGCTGCCGGCCAGCCCGGCGAGAGCGGCCAGGGCGAGCAGCGGCCCGGGTGTGTAGCCGCCGCCGAGCTGGTAGGCGCGAAGGAAGGAAGCGACCGGCTCGGACACGGCCGGGCCGCCGCCGCCGAAGCGCCGCCCGGCCGCCCTGACTGTCTGCAGGCTCACGTGCTGGTACGTGGGGTAGGCGGTCTGGAACTGCCAGCGCGCGATCGGGGTGTCACCAGGGGTGGTGACCCGGGTCAGGGCGAAGAGCCTCAGCGCGTCCCGTCCGATCGCCGCGATGACGCCGGCCGGGTCCTGCAGGAGCAGGCGGCGGGTGAAATCGGCTGCGATGGGCGAAGGGCTCTTGCCGGGCGGCGGCCTGAAGCGCCGCAGCGGCGACTCGGGGCTGTGCTCAAGGGCGTCGATGCCGAGCCTGACCGCGTACTGGCGCGCCGGGCACAGCGATCGCTCATCGGCAGGGAGTTCCATCGCACGGCAGTTGGTGGCCAGCACGACCCGGCCGTACAGCTCGTTCGTCCCCTGGTTGGCGAGCCTGAAATGTCCGGTCAGCACGAGGGACGTCGTGCAATAGGCCAGGATGGGCAGGAGGAAGGCGGCACCGAGCACTGCTGCCTGCCGGAGCCTGAGCCGCCACCCCCGGACCGCTGCGAGCAGGTAGACCGCGGCTGGCACGATGAGGATCTGGCCGACTTCCCGGACGGTGGCGGAGCAGCCGAATGCGAGCCCTCCGGCGGCGAGCATCCAGGCCCTGGGCGCGGGCTCCCAGAGCAAGATGACCAGCCCGGCCACGATGAGCGCCTCGAACAGGACATCGGACATGATGCTCTGCTCCATCTGGAGCTGGTAGCCATCGAGCAGGACGGGCGCCACCGAAAGGGCGGCGAGCAGGCGGGGGGCGCCGCGGCGCAGCAACGCGGCATACAAGGCAACGGCCATTGCCAGGCCGAGCAGGTGCTGCACGGCGGCAACCATGTCCAGGTTGCCGACGAGAAGGACTGGCTTCAGCAGGACCCGGTAGCCCAGCGGGTCGTTGCCCCCCGACTGGTACAGGTACCTGACCGAGTCGCTGAAGAGCAACGCGGGGCGGTAGGCGGCCTGCGCCAGGATGCGCAGGATAAGGCCGCAGGCCAGCAGGACCGCCAGCAGCCAGTGCCGCCGCAGCAGCGCGCCAGGGCCAGCACCGGCCCTGCTGACGGCAGCTAGCCGCCCGGCGGCTGCCGGAGGCACTCCCATGAACGTCATCCCAACGAAGAGTGGCGGCCCTCCCGGCCGAGTGCACATGCCGCCGCCCCGGACCGGCAGTGCGCAACCTGGACTGCTCGGGCTGGCCCGCGAAAGCTAGCATGTCCCGGCGGCTGTCGGTTAGCCTATCCGGGCACTCCGGCGGCTGCCGACCGCAAGCCCGGTGCCAGTCCGGCTACCGGATCCGGCGCCAGCACGGACCGCTCTCCGGCCGCCGCAAGGGCGGGCCGCCGGTCTCCACGGGACTGACCACGACGGCTCCGTTATGGCCCTGTGTCCCGGTCTGGGACGGCGGGCTACCCTGTGTCCTGCCGATGCTGAGCACACCAGGAGGATCACGTGCAATACCAGGTGTCGAGGATCCTCGCGGGTCCGTTCCTGCACCTGCTCTGGCGCCCGGAGATCACCGGACTGGAGCACGTCCCGGCATCCGGCGGCGCCATCCTCGCGTCCAATCACCTCTCGATCGTCGACACGATCTTCCTGCCGCTGATGCTCAACCGGCCGGTCACGTTCGCGGCCAAGTCCGAGTCCTTCAACGGCACCCGGCTTGCCGGCCGGATCACCGGCGCCTACCTGCGCGCCACCAAGCAGTTGCCGGTCGACCGGGAGGGCGCCAGGGCCGGACAGGACATGCTGGAGTCCGCGCTAGGCCTGGTGCGGAGCGGCGCGCTGTTCGCCATCTATCCGGAGGGCACCCGGTCGCCGGACGGGCGCCTCTACCGGGGCCGTACCGGCGTCGGCTGGCTCGCGCTCAGCTCGGGTCTGCCGGTGATACCGGTCGCGATGATCGGCACCGACCGGGTGCTGCGGCCCGGCAGCAAGATCCCCCGGCTCAGCCGGATCAGGGTCAGGGTCGGTGAGCCGCTGACCTTCGGGTCCTACCGGGGGCAGGGCACCGGCGCCCGGCTGCGGCGGGCGGTCACCGACGAGGTGATGCGGTCGATCCAGGCGCTGTCCGGCCAGGACTACGTGCCGATCTACGCGTCCGTCCGCAAGGAGGAACTCGCCGCGGCGAACGGGCCCAAGAAGTAGCCGAACGGGCCAAGAAGTAACGGCACCGGTGCCGGTTAGGCCTCGTCGTCGGTGGGGATGGCCGGGAAGGTCTCGGTCGTCTCTGCCGGGTTCCACACGTACATCGGGCCGCTGGCTGGTTCCGGGTCCAGGTCGCTGGCGTTGCTGCCATGCCAGACGTTCGGGGTGTCCGGTTCGGAGACTGGCCCGGGTGCTTGCGCCGGACTGGGCGCTGCCATCCGTTCCCCGGCCGCATCCCAGAGCGACCTGGCGGGCGGGACATGCCGCTGCTGCGCGGCCCCGAACGGGTTAGCCGGCGCAGGGACGATCCCCCAGGGAAGCTCACTGTCGGGCTTCGCGGCCGGCTCCCACGGCGGACGCCCGGAAACCCTGGCACGGCGATGGACTGCCCTCGCTACCGGCGCCAGCGTCTCCCGCTCACCCGGGCCCGGGCCTCCGCCGGCCTGCCCGGCGGTACCCGGCAGGCGCGCGCCCGTTCCGGCCGGGCGCTGGCCCGTTCCGGGCAGGTGCGCGGTCTCCGCCGCCGGGCGGTGCGCGGCCTCCGCCGGCGGGTGCGCGGCCTCCGCCGGGCGGTCGAAGTCCGGATAGCTGCCGGAAACGGCCATCCCGCCGGCGCTTGAGCCGGTGAAGCTACGGGAGCCGGTGAAGTTGGCTGCGGCGGCGAAGGCGGCGGCCCCGGGCGCCGCGCGGACGCCCCCCGCGCTGCCCTGCCCGCTGGCCTGCCTAAGGCTTCCCTGGCCGGCCGGCGCGGAGGGCAGGAACTCCATCTGTTCCCCGGCCCCGGCGACGGCGAACTGCGCTGTATCCGGGTCGTCTGGCCACCCGAGGTCTGTCTCATCGTCGCGCGCCCGGTGCCGCCGGACCAGGGCGAACACCGTGATCGGCACGAGCAGGACCAGCAGCAGCGCCAGCGAGATGGCGCCGTCCCGCCGCAGCCTGGGCACCAGGCTCGGCTTCGCCGTGTGCACCGCCGGGGTCACCGGGGTCGCTCGCGCAGTGGCACCGGCGCCGGCCCGCCGGCCGTGCGGCTCGGCCATCGCTTTCGCGGCCCGCAGCGCTCTCGCCGCGTCCGCGGTTCCGAAACCTGACCCGATCAGCTCGCCCCCTGGCCGCCGGAACCTGGTGCTGCTGGTCAGCGACTTGGTGACTTGCCCGGGGGTCATCGCGGGGAACTCCGACCTGATCATCGCGACGATACCGGTGACGACCGCGCTGGCCGCGCTGGTGCTGTTGATGGTGGCATAGCCGGTCGGGGTCTCCGCGGTGACGCCATCGCCCGCCGCGGTCAGCGTCACGTACGGCTCGTGACTGGAGAACGGGGCCTTGGTGAAGTTCTTGTCGAAGGCGCCGACGGAGATGACGCCCGGGTAGGCGGCCGGGTAGTTCACGATGCCGGTGCCCGTGCCGTCGTCTCCCGCGGGCGCGACGAGCACGACGCCCTTGCGCAGCGCGTATGCCACTGCCGACTTCTCCGCGGCGCTACTGAGCGCCAGGCCAGGCACGCCGGGGGTACCGGTTGCGCTCGCCGCGCCCGGATCCATGGGCAGGTCGATGACCGAGGCGCCGTTGTTGGCGGCGTACCTGATCCCGCCGGCGATCGAGGCCGGCAGCCCGGCGGTAATGGTCGGGTCGGTCAGCAGCGGATCGCCGCTGTCCAGCGTCACCCGGACCGAGAGGATCTTGGCGGCAGGCGCGACCCCCATGATGCCCTCGCTGCTGCCCGGGCCATGCCCGTGCCCGGCGATCAGGCTGGCTATCTCGGTGCCGTTAATGCCGAAGAACGGGCCGCCCGCGGTGCGGCCAGAGTGGCTGAAATCCGGCCCGGTGAGCACGGAGCCGGCCAGGTCGGGCGCCGCGGCGTCCACGCCGGTGTCCAGGACCGCGACGGTAACGCCTGAACCGTCGCTGATCCGCTGCGCCGTGGTGATGTGCAGCTCGGAGAGCCACCATTCTGACTGGCGTACCTGGTCGGCGAGGGCCGGGGCACTACTCAGCGCGATCCAGCCAGCAGCAAGTGCTATGGCGACCGGGGCCATCGAAGGGCGGGGGAACCTCAGTGGCACGCCTGCGATGCCTTCCGTGCGGGTACTCGCATTGTGTCATGGTAACGAGGGTTCGGCGCTGTTTGAGGTTATGTGGTGGTGCTGCGGCCCGCGTCAGGATGGCCGGGCGACGGACAGCCTGACATGGGCGCCGGGCGGCAGCCCGAGCTGCTCGGCGGCGTCGCCCGCGTTGACGGCCAGCGAGATCAGCCCGGCGCTGTCCGTGTAGGCGACGATCTCACCGGGCGCCACTGCCGCGAATGTCTCCAGGTACGGCACGGTCAGCTGCCGCCGCCCGCAGCGGACCACCACCGGCGAGCCGAACCCGATGCCCAGCCGGTCGGCATCCGAGGAGGCAATGGACAGCTGAACGTTGCCGAACCGGTCGACCGACATCACCTCGCCCTCGGCCTCGCCGTCATGCACGCGGCTGGTCGGCGCGGGCAGCGTGACCAGGTCGGCGACATCGATCTCGGTCCCTGCCTCGGCCAGGTCGCGGCCGGTGGCCAGGTGGGCGGCCACCGGGGTGAAGATGTCCCGGCCGTGGAAGGTCGGCGATACCGGGTGCAGCCACCACTCGCCGTTGGTGAGCTGGCAGGCGCGCTCCGCCCCGCCCTGGGCGGCGATAGCCCAGGACAGCAGGCCGTTGTCCGGCCCGACCAGGATTCCCCCGCCCGCCTGCACGGCGATGCCGCGGCGGGCGGTGCCGACCCCCGGGTCCACCACGGCGACATGAACCGCTGGCGGCAGGTAGGGAATTGTCTGCGCGAGCACCGCCGCGCCGCGCCGCACGTCGCCGGGCGGCACCAGGTGCGTGACGTCGATGAGGCGGATGCCCGGCGAGATCCTGACCGCGACCCCGTGGCAGGCCGCGACGAACCCGTCCTCCACGCCGTAGTCAGTCAGGAAGGTGAGGCAGTCGTAAGTGGCCACGAAGGGTGAGCGTAGTTTGCCGGAGGCGCTGCGCATAGGGGCTGCCTACGATGGAGTGCCAAAGGGAAGGGCTGGAGGCCGCATGGCTGCGCTATCTGAGCACCAGATGCGCATTCTGGCTTTCGAGCGCAGCTGGTGGCGGCAGCCCGGGGCGAAGGAGCGGGAGATTCTCGAGGTACTCGGCATGCCGGTCACCAGGTACTACCAGCTGCTGAACGAGCTGATCGACCGGCCGGAGGCGCTCGCGTTCGATCCCGCGCTGGTCATGCGGCTGCGCAGGCAGCGCGGCAGGCGGCAGCGGATCCGCTCGCCCCGCCCTGATGAGGGCAGCTGAGCGGCCGGTGAGCGCCACCGGAGGCGGCCGGCCGGTGCTGCCCATTCCGCACACCGCGGCTGGCCAGGCCGGCCTCGCAGCGATGCTGCGGGATCCCGGCCGGGCGCTGATCTCGCTGGACTTCGACGGCACCCTGTCCCCGATCGTCGCCGACCCGGCGGCCGCCCGCGCGCACCCCGGGGCGGTTGCCGCCCTGCGCAGGCTGGCGCCGCTGGCCGGCACGCTGGCGATCATCACCGGCCGCCCGGCGCCTGCCGCGGTCGAGTACGGCCGGTTTGACCTCGTCCCCGGCCTGATCGTGCTCGGCCACTACGGCCGGGAACGCTGGGCCGGCGGCACCCTGACCGCGCCTGCTGCCGCGCCGGGAGTCGCGGCCGCCCGGCGGCAGCTGCCCGGGGTGCTGGCCGCGGCCGGCGCGCCGGAAGGTACCTGGGCGGAGGACAAGGGCGACGCGCTGGCGGTGCACACCCGCCGCGCCGCCCGGCCGGACGAGGCGCTGGAACTTCTCCGCGCCCCGCTGGCCAGCCTCGCCGAGCGGGCCGGCCTCGCGGTAGAACCAGGCCGCTTCGTGATCGAGCTGCGCCCGGCAGGCGCGGATAAGGGGTCAGCCCTGGAAAACCTCGCGCAGGAACGAGCCGCTGGCGCCGTTCTCTTCTGCGGGGATGACCTCGGCGATGTGCCGGCCTTCCGGGCCGTCCGCTCGCTGCGTGCCGCCGGGATACCCGGTCTCGCCGTGTGCAGCGGCTCCGCGGAGGTCACCGGGCTGGCCGAGCAGGCCGACCTGCTGGTCGACGGCCCCGGCGGCGTCGTCGCACTGCTCGACTCGCTGGCCGATGCCTTCGCCGCCCGGCTAGGGCCCGAGGGCGGCTAGCTGCTGGGCGAACCATAGCTGCGGCGGCATGGCGGCGCCGGCTTTTGCCAGGGCAGCACTACGACGGATCCGTTCGGCAGCTGTCATGGAGAGGGCTTCGTGCAGTGCCTCTGCGGTAGCCGCCACGTCATACGGGTTGACGAGCAATGCCTCGGACCCGAGCTCGTCCGCCGCGCCTGCCTCTCTGGACAGCACCAGCACGCAGCCATGATCGGACACGATCGGGATTTCCTTGGCGACCAGGTTCATCCCATCCCTGATCGGGTTGACTACCGCGACGTCGGCGATCCGGTAGGCGGCAAGCGACCTGGCGTAGTCATCGACTACCTCGAGTATCAGCGGCTGCCAGTCCGCGGTGCCGAACTCCTCGTTAATCTCGCTGGCCAGCCGCTGCACGTGGGCGGTGTACGCGCGGTACTCCGGCAGGTCGGTCCGGGACGGGTAGGCGAACGCGACGTGCGTCACCTGCCCCCGCCACTGCGGCCGGGTGATCAGCAGCTCGCGGTAGGCAGCGAGGCCGCGGACGATGTTCTTGGAGAGCTCGGTCCGGTCGACCCGGACGATGACCCTGGTGCGCCCGGCCGTCTTGGTCAGCGCCGCGAGCCTGGCCTGCACGTCCGGTTCCGCCGCGCGGGCAATCAGCTCGTCGGCATCCACGCCGAGCGGGTGCACAGCGACGCTGGTGACGTGGCCGCGGTAGCTGACCCGCCGGGCGGCCCGGTCCACCGAGGCGCCGAGGATCCCGGCGCAGCAGTCAAGGAACGAATCGGCCCAGCGCTGGCTGAGGAAGCCGGCGTGATCTGCGCCGAGTATGCCCTCGAGCAGCTCGCGGGCCGCCTGGTCGGGGAGTATCCGGTAGTAGTCCGGCGGCGCCCACGGGGTGTGCGAGAAATGCGCGATCCTGATGTCAGGACGCAGCTCAGCGAGCATGCGCGGGACCAGCGAGAGGTGATAGTCCTGCACCACGGCCCGGGCCGGGGGCTGGCTGTCCGCGGGACCGGCATCGGCAGCTAGCGCCTCGGCGAATGCGGCGTTGTAGCTCCGGAAGGATTCCCAGTCCCGGCGGAAGTCCGTGCCGAAAGCCGGCCGGTTCGGCGTGTCGTAGAGCAGGTGGTGGATGAACCAGAGGGCGGAGTTCGCCACCGCGTTGTAAGCCGCGTCGAAGGTGGCTTCGCCGATGTCGAGGAGCCGTACCCCGGCACCGCCCGGCGTTCCGTCCAGGCCCAGCCGGCCGCCGGGGGCGTCGCGGGCAGCCGCCCGGTCAGCCTCGCTCAGCGCGGCACAGACCCACAGCACGTCCCCCTCGCCGGCCACCGTGGACAGCCCGCTGACCATGCCGCCGCCGCCCCGCCGCGCGGTCAGCTGGCCGTTGTCGCCGGCCGTAAAGGACAGCGGCCCCCGGTTCGACGCGATGAGTACTCGCCCGCCCGCTGATCGTGCGCTCATGTGATCCCAGGATATCCCGTCAGGCCGCAGGGAGCCCAGGGGATCCGGAGTCGTCTGCCGAGCAAAGTGCTGGGTGGGGCCGGCGTCGGCTAGGGCGGGTCACGGTGAGGGTTTCGCGCGGCGCCAGCGGCAGCTTGAACGGGCCAAACGCGGGGCTGGTGCGGGCCAGCGGCAGGCCCTGGAGCGGAAATGCGGGACGCCGGAGCGGGCGTGCGGGCCGAAGGTCGGGTTAGAGTTGTCCGGACAACTGCATAGCGCTCATCCAGAGGGGTGGAGGGATCGGCCCTGCGAAGCCCCGGCAACCATCACGGTGAGACATGCCCGCGCCCAGCGCAGTCGGCAGTGACCCGCAGCGGTCAGGCCGCCTGAGCACGATCTTCCGGCGAGGTCATCCCGTGACAGGTGCTAACTCCGGCCCGCGGCCACTCGGCCGCTGGGAAAGATGAGGAGAAAGGCCTCGCCCCATGAGTACGACAATGACGAAGACCCCATCCCGGTTCGGCTATGCGAGCGGACTCGCCTGCCGTGAATGCGGGCAAACCTACGACCTCGGTGCCCACTACGCCTGCTCCGGGTGTTTCGGCCCGCTGGAAGTCTGCTACGACCTGCCGCACCTCACCAGGGACATCATCGAGGCGGGCCCGCAGAGCATCTGGCGGTACGCGAGCCTGCTTCCCGTCCCGCCCGGCGTCGCGGAGACGCCGAATACGGATCCGGGCTGCACCCGCCTGGTCCGCGCAGGCAACCTCGCCCGCGTGCTCGGGATGCGGTCACTCTGGGTAAAGGACGAGCGCGGCAACCCCACGCATTCGTTCAAGGACCGCGTAGTCGCCGTCGCGCTCGCCGCGGCGACCGAGATGGGCTTCAAGGTCCTGGCCTGCCCGTCGACCGGCAACCTGGCCAATGCCGTGGCCGCCGCCGCGGCCAGGGCCGGCATCCGCTCCGTCGTGCTCGTCCCTGCCGACCTTGAGCAGCAGAAGATCCTGGGTACCGCCGTCTACGGCGGCACGCTGGTGACGGTCGACGGGACCTATGACGACGTGAACAGGCTGGCCTCCGAGCTGGCCGACTTCCACGACGACTGGGCGTTCGTGAACGTCAACGTACGGCCGTATTACGCCGAGGGGTCCAAGACAATCGGCTACGAGATCGCCGAGCAGCTGGGGTGGCGGCTCCCGTCGCAGATCGTGGTGCCTGTCGCGTCGGGAGCGCAGCTCGTCAAGATCGACAAGGCGTTCCGTGAGCTGTCCGCGCTCGGCCTGGTGGAGGACGCGGAGTGCCGGGTGTTCGGCGCGCAAGCGGCCGGCTGCGCGCCGGTGGCTGCCGCGTTCCTGGCCGGTCATGACGTGGTGCAGCCGGTCCGGCCGGCCACGATCGCCAAGTCCCTGGCGATCGGCAACCCGGCGGACGGGCCGTATGTGCTGGACGTGGTCCGCCGCACCGGGGGCGCGGTTGCCGACGTGACCGACGGCGAGATCGTGGACGCGATCAGTCTGCTCGCTAAGACCGAGGGCATCTTCGGGGAGACCGCGGCCGGCGTGACGCTCGCGGTGCTGCGCAAGCTTCTCGCGTCCGGGCAGCTGGACCCAGCCGCGGAGACCGTGATCATCAACTCGGGTGACGGCCTGAAGACCCTGGACGCGGTGGCCTCAGCCGTCCCCGCGGTCACCCCGATCCGCGCGAGCCTGGAAGCCTTCGCCGAACGTGAGTCACTCCGGTCCAGAAAGGCAGACGCGGCATGAGCGTATCCGTCCGGATCCCGACCATCCTGCGCTCGTACACCGGCGGCGCCGCTGAGGTCACCGCGGAGGCTGGCACCCTGCGCGAGGTCATCGCCGGGCTGAATGCCGCGTTTCCCGGCATCGGCGGCAGAATCCTGGACGACGCGGGGAAACTGCGCCGGTTCGTCAACGTCTACGTCGGCGACGAGGACGTGCGGCTCGCGCAGGGGCTCGACACGCCGGTGCCAGCGGGAATCCAGGTTTCGGTGATCCCGGCCGTGGCAGGCGGCTGAGCGGCCCGGCTGTCCCGCGCGCCGCTGCCCGGGCCGGGATCCCCTGGCCGGGCAGCCGGCCGGGATCTGGCCTCCCCCGCAGGGACGATTCGGGGAGTAGCCGGTCATCAGTGACGCGGTACGGAGTAAAGTCGTGTCCGGTCGCTGCCGGTACTGCGCAGGGGGCAAGCCTGGCTTGCCCAGCACGTTTGGCCTGTGTCGCGATCGACGGGCGCCGCGGTTGCAAGGGGCGGTGCCTGAAGGCCCGAGCACAGTTAGGGAGTTGAGTGATGGCTCAGGGCACTGTCAAATGGTTCAACGCGGACAAGGGCTACGGCTTCATCGCGGTCGACGGCGGTAAGGACGTCTTCGTTCACTTCTCCGCCATCCAGGCGGATGGCTACCGCAGCCTTGAAGAAGGCCAGCGGGTTGAGTTCGACATCGAGCAGGGCGATCGCGGGCCGCAGGCCACGTCGGTTCGCACTGTCTAAGCCTCTGACGAAGTTATCCACTGAGAACAGGCCGGATGGCCCACTGCCCCGACGAGGGCACGGCTGCCCGGCCTGTTGAGTTCCAGGCGGCACCGGTCGGCGTGCCCCCGGTTCCGGCCGGTGGCTGGTGCGGCCAGGCCCGCGTTGCGGTGCGGCAAGGCCGCGTTGCGGTGCGGCAAGGCCGCGTTGCGGTGCGGCAAGGCCGCGTTGCGGTGCGCCAGGGCCGGCGTCGCCATGCAGCCTGGCCTGCGTCGCCGTGCCGCTGGCCCGCCATCGCCCGGGCTGCCGGGAGCTGCGTTCAGTTGTGCCCCGGCGGGCTGCCGTATGCCCCTCGCCAGTTTGCACTCTCACCCCGAGAGTGCTAAACAGGGCGTTGGCACTCTCGGGGTGAGAGTGACAACGCAGTGGCGTGATTTCGGGACGATGAGGCTGATCTGGCGGCGGGAAGGGACTGTCCGCCGGTGATGCCGTCCGTCGCGGGCGTCGGCCCGATGTGCACGCATGGCACAAAGTTCCGGAGGACTGGAGCCTATGGCAGCGAAGATGATCGCGTACAACGAGGAAGCCAGGCGCGGCCTCGAGCGCGGCATGAACCAGCTTGCCGACGTCGTGAAGGTAACCCTCGGCCCGAAGGGCCGGAACGTGGTGCTCGAGAAGAAGTGGGGAGCCCCCACGATCACCAACGATGGCGTGTCCATCGCGAAGGAGATCGAGCTCGAGGACCCGTGGGAGAAAATCGGCGCGGAGCTGGTTAAGGAAGTAGCAAAGAAGACAGACGACGTCGCAGGCGACGGCACCACGACGGCGACAGTACTCGCCCAGGCGCTGGTCCGTGAGGGCCTGCGTAACGTGGCCGCAGGCGCTAACCCGATGTCCCTCAAGCGGGGCATCGAGGCGGCCGTCGAGCGGGTGAGCGAGGAACTCTCCAAGCTCGCCAAGGACGTGGAGACCAAGGAGCAGATCGCTTCGACCGCCTCCATTTCGGCCGGGGACAGCTCCATCGGCGAGATGATCGCCGAGGCGATGGACAAGGTCGGCAAGGAAGGCGTCATCACCGTCGAGGAGAGCAACACCTTCGGCCTCGAGCTTGAGCTCACCGAGGGCATGCGCTTCGACAAGGGTTACATCTCGCACTACTTCGCCACTGACCCAGAGCGGATGGAGGCCGTCCTCGACGATCCCTACATCCTCATCGTCAACTCCAAGGTGTCGGCGAACAAGGACCTGCTCCCTCTCCTGGACAAGGTGGTGCAGTCGGGCAAGCCGCTCGTCATCATCGCCGAGGACGTCGAGGGCGAGGCGCTGGCGACCCTGGTCGTCAACAAGATCCGCGGGCTCTTCAAGTCAGTCGCGGTGAAGGCGCCCGGTTTCGGTGACCGTCGCAAGGCCATGCTCGGTGACATCGCCATCCTCACTGGCGGGCAGGTCATCAGCGAGGAAGTCGGCCTGAAGCTGGAGAGTTCCGATGTCGACCTGCTGGGCAAGGCCCGCAAGGTCGTCGTCACCAAGGACGAGACGACGATCGTGGACGGCGCGGGCGACGCCGAGCAGATCTCTGGCCGGGTCAACCAGATCCGTGCCGAGATCGAGAACACCGATTCGGACTACGACAAGGAGAAGCTCCAGGAGCGTCTCGCCAAGCTGGCTGGCGGCGTCGCCGTCATCAAGGCAGGCGCGGCGACCGAAGTGGAGCTCAAGGAGCGCAAGCACCGCATCGAGGACGCGGTGCGTAACGCCAAGGCCGCGGTCGAGGAGGGCATCGTCGCCGGAGGCGGCGTGGCTCTGATCCAGGCGGGCGCCAATGCGTTCAAGAAGCTCGACCTCTCGGGCGACGAGGCAACCGGTGCGACCATCGTGCGCCGGGCGCTAGAGGAGCCGCTCAAGCAGATCGCGATCAACGCCGGCCTTGAGGGCGGCGTGGTGACCGAGAAGGTGCGGTCGCTCACTCCTGGTCACGGCCTCAACGCCGCGACCGGCGAGTACGTCGACATGTTCAAGGCTGGCATTATCGACCCGGCGAAGGTGACTCGTTCCGCTCTGCAGAACGCTGCCTCCATCGCAGGGCTTTTCCTCACCACCGAGGCAGTGATCGTGGAGAAGCCGGAGAAGAACCCGGCTCCTGCGGCGCCAGGCGGCGGCGGTGACATGGACTTCTAGCCAGCGATGCTTCACCCGGCATTCCCGGGGAGCGAGCGCAGTTAGACCGAGTCCTTCCTGATCAGGCGGTTCATAGCGATCCGCAGGGCCAGGGCCAGGGGGCGGTCCCGGTACAACCGGGACCGCCCCCTGGCGTTCTTGCCCAGTCGGCCGAGGGGTATTTTCTCGTGCATGCCGCCTCCACAAGATGCCCAATAAGAGGGATTATCGGCGCATGGACCCCTCAACCGAACAGCTCATCCGCGATTACCTCAACCGACTGGCGGTTGCGGCGCGGAGCAGCATGGGCACGGATGAGCTGAGGGCCTTTCTCGCGCGGATACACGATTTGATAAGGCGGCAGTGTGAAGCCCGCGGCGCGGTGAGCCCGGCCGACGTCGGTGCCGCGCTCGCCGCTCTGGGGATGCCGCAGGCGGTGGTCGACCGAGAGCGAGCCCGGCTGGCAGCGGCGCGGCCTGACGCGGGTACAGCCAGGAGTCCGTACCCAGCGGACCCGGCGGCCACGGACCCGTCCTTCGCGATCCCCTCGCTTGTGACAACGCACATGCCGGCCGTGGTTCCGGGCCGCCCGGCGGTGGTCCCCAGCCGCCCGGCGGTGGTTCCGAGCCGCCCGGCCGTGGTTCCGAGCCGCCCGGCCGTGGTCCCCAGCCGCCCGGCCGTGGTTCCGGGCCGCCCGGCTGCGCCCGCCCGCCCCCGCGCGGCCGCCCAGCCGCCCGCCAGGCCGCCCGCGGAGACGGGCAGCCTGCCCGTGGCCCCGGGAACTGATGGCCTGGCTGCCGGGAACTCCGGCGGACGGCTAGTGCGGTTCCCCGGTAAGCCCCGGCGCAATGCCGGGCAGCGCGGGGGTAGCCAGGGCGCCGATGCAGGGCCGGGCCCGGGCAAAGATGCAGAGCCGGGCACGGATGAAGGCGCGGGCTCCGCGCTCACCGGCGGCCAGCAGGCGGTCCAGCGCCGGCCGCTCACGGCCCGCCGGAAGCCAGCGGAAATCCTGACCGACAAGCCCGCAGACAAGGTCGTCGTGCGTCCGCGCGGGCCGCAGGGCAGGGATAGCCCGGTCCTGCGGCCCCTGACGCGGAACACCGCCAGCCGGCAAGCTTCAGCAGCCGGCCATGGATCGCAGCGCGCTGCCCAGCCCGACGCGGCCGAGCATCCGGCCTCGCCGCTGGCATTTGTGGTGGAACCGCCGCCTGGCTCGCAGCGTAAGGCCATGGCCGTGCCGAAGTTCCACCCGGTACCCGAGCCCGCCGCCTGGCCGACGTCCTCCCGTGAAGGCAGGCGCGGTCCTGAGCCGGGCACTGACCATGGTCCACGGCCAGGCCCTGACCGTCGTCCTGCGGGTTCTGACCGCGGTCCTGAGCAGGGCTCTGACCGCGGTCCTGAGCAGTGCCCTGACCGTCGTCCTGAGCTGGGCACTGACCGTGGCGCTGAGGGCGCCCCCGAGCGGTCGCCGGCCGACCAGCCCGGCGATCCCGCACCGCTCCCGGCAGTTATTGGCTGGGCATCCCGCCAGGTCGAGTGGGTTGCATCGGGCCTCGGGCTGCTCCTCATGCGGGCCGCAGCGCTCGCACGCCGGCACCCGCTGGAGGCCGCCGCTGTGATCGTGCTGGGCCTTGGCGGCCTGATCTACCCGCCGGTGTGGCTGGCAGGCGCGGTACTCGCGCTCCCGTCCCGGCTGTGGGACATCAAGGACAAGCTGGTAGGGCTCGCGGCACCGGCCGTGCTGGCGATCGTCGGAGGCGCAGGCCTCGCGACGGGCAGTAGCCCGAAATCGGGCGCGGCTTACCTGCACGAGGCGCTAGTAATCGGCGGATACCTGATCAGGGCCGGGTCCGTGCTCGTTGCCGCATATCTGGCGTGGCGCGTTCATCGCGGCCAGCGCCAGCCGCCCCCGCCGTCCTGGCACCCTCCGTACCAGTGAGGTGTCGGATGTGAGGCTGCCACGTCCCGCCCGGTCTGCTGCCGGACCGGATAGCCTGAGGCCGACACCCTCAATCACGTAACTAAGTCCCTCCTCGCGTAAGGTCTCTCGTGCCCAGTGGCAAGGTCAAGTGGTATGACGCCGACAAAGGTTTCGGCTTTCTCTCCCGTGATGACGGGGGTGAGGTTTTTGTGCACTCGTCTGCGCTGGAGGGAAGCGGCACCGTGCTCCGGGCCGGGCAGCGGGTCGAGTTCGGCGTCGCCGAGGGCCGTCGTGGCACCCAGGCGCTGCAGGTGCGGACCCTCGATCCGCCGCCGACTGTGGCCAAGGCCAGCCAGAAGGACCCGGACGAGATGGTCGTGCTCGTCGAGGACCTGATCAAGCTGCTCGACGGGGTGTCGAATACCTACCGGCGCGGTAAGCACCCAGACAGCCGGGATGGGAAGAAGATCGCGGCGGTGCTGCGGGCCGTTGCGGCTGACGTCGAGGCCTGATCCTCGGGCGCGCGGGGAATGCCGGCCTGGGATCAGGACATCTGCGGCTGAGCCACGCGCCGTCGGCCGTCCAGGATCCGGCGCCGTCTGCGGAGCATGAGCACTGTCAGGGCCAGCGCCACGCCGCTCGCGGCGACGATCAGCCCGGCCACGCCGCTGTTGGTGAGCGACATCAGCACTCCGGCCAGGGCGCCTGCCACCCAGGACAGCTGATGCAGTGTCTCTGACGCCGCGAACGTGGAAGAACGGACTTCCTCACCGATCTCCCGCTGCACGATCGAATCGAGGGCGAGTTTCACCAGGGCCTGCCCGATCCCGGCCATCAGCGCTACCACGAGTACGGCCCAGAGCCCGAAGAACACCGCGCTGACAGCAGTGACAACCGTGATCAGTCCGAGCATGCCGAAGACGATGACCTGCGGCGCACGCGACTTGAGGCCAGCGCCGATCGCCGTGCCGAGGAATCCGCCGAGCGTGGCCGCGCCGACCATCTCAGCCAGCGCAAGCTTGTCCGGCACCTTGCCGAAATGCACGGTCCGGAGCAGGAAAATGAGAAAGAAGATCATGAAACCGGAGAACGCGCGCTGCGCGGCGTTGGCGCCCATCGCCTCGCCGACGACCGGGCCCAGGCGCGGGAACCTCCACCGCCGCCGTGCGGGCCGTTGCAGCGGCATCGTGCCCTGCGGGCCCCGGGCGCCGGGTGGCTCTGGCGCATGCCTGCGCGGGCCGGTAGCGAGCCCGTCCTGGCCGGTAGCGAGCCCGTCCCGGCTCGTAGCAAACCGGTCCTGGCCGGTAGCGAGTCCGTCCGGGCCGGCAGCGAGCCCGTCCTGAACGGCCTGCGGAGAGTCGACTCCGTCAGGCAGCCGCAGGCAGAGGCCCATCGCGGCCAGATATACCACGGTGCCGATACGTAGCACCCAGGCGCCGCCGCCCTGGCCGCCGCCCGCGACGAGATCGATGCCTGCTGCCGCGCTGGCGCCGAGGGTGCTGGCGATGAGCGAGCCCAGCGCGGACCGTGCGTTAGCTGTGACCAGCGTGATCTCGGCGGGAAGCAGCCGGGGCGCGATCGCGCTGCGGGTGACGCCGAACGCCTTCTGCAGGACCAGGATCCCGAAGGCCGCCGGCAGCAGGTCGGCCGGATCGTTGTGCTGGACGGCCACGGCCATGCTCCAGCAGAGCAGCCCGCGGGCGAGCAGGGTGCCTGCCAGGATGTACCGGCGGCCCTGCTGCACCTTGTCCAGCATCGGCCCGATGAACGGGGCAAGCACCGCGAACGGCGCTATGGTGACGAGCAGCGCGAGCGCGACCTTGGTGCGGGCCTGATCAATCGAGACGCTGAAGAACAAGGTGCCAGCCAGCGCCACGGTGACGAACGCATCGCCGAGGCTGCTCGCTGCCGTCAGCTCGATGAGGTTCTGCAGTCCGGTACGCGCGGCTCCGGACGCCCCGGTGAGCCGGTGCACCACGCGGGTCGCGCCGCCCGCGACAAAGGCGCCCGCGCGAGCGGCGGACTGCGAGGCGGAAACCACCGACCGCGTGGCCCGCCGGGCTCGCGTGGTCGTGCCGGACTCTCGCATAGCTCAAGTATTCTGCCTAGCGAGGGCTGCGACGACCCTGCCGGGCAGGCTGGTGCAGGGCAGTCCGGGGTTATGGATGCATGCATGCCACCTGATAAGGAACAATCACTGAACGTGAGCCCTACACGCACCCGTACCAGAGAGCCAGACGAGGCATGCGCCCAGGCTGTTGAGCTGGCCCGCGCCGCTGCGCAGGACCTGGCAGGGGCCGGCCAGGTCGGACCGCATCGTGGCATCGAGGTTGACGGCGATCGCGTTGTCACGCATTTGTTTGATTGCCAGGATCCCGCCTACGCGGGGTGGCGCTGGGCAATCACCGTCGCCCGGGCATCTCGCGCAAAGCTGGTCACGGTGAGTGAGGGCGTGCTATTGCCCGGCCCGGGCTCGCTCCTCGCGCCGGACTGGGTTCCATGGCGTGACCGGGTCCGGCCGGGCGACGTAGGAGTCGGTGACCTGCTGCCCGTCGGCCAGGACGACGAGCGGCTGGTGCCAGCCGCCGTGCTCGAAGGCGACGACGGGGTCCTGGACTGGGACGACAGTGCGGACTGGCAAGGCGGACAGGATCTGCTGGCCGCCATGAACCTGGCGGATACCGCCGACGAGGCGGCACCTGCCGTGGATGCCGGCCCCGGTCCGGTCCGCGCGCGCGTGCTGTCGGCGATCGGGCGGGACGGGACGGCCGTGCGGTGGTACGCGAGCGAGCATGGGCCAAGGACTCCGCTCGCACATGCGGCGCCGGCGCCGTGCGCGACGTGCGGGTTCCTCGTCCGCCTCGGCAGTCCGCTCGGCCGGGTGTTCGGCGTCTGCGCGAACGAGTACGCGCCCGACGACGGGAAGGTCGTGTCCCTGGACCACGGATGCGGCGCGCACTCGGAAGCGATTACCCCCGCGGGCACGTCCAGCGCCATCACGCCGGTCGTCGACGAACTGGGCTATGACCTCGTTGACGCGCCAGGCGTCTCCATGGCCGAGACGGTCTTCGAGTCGCTGGATCACGGCTAGCCGCGCAGGTCAGCCGGCCAGGCTCAGATCGGCTGGTCCTGATCGGCGGTCTGGCTAGTTAGCCTGGCCGCTGGCCTGGCCGTGACCGGTCTGCCGCGAGGCACGTCGCTGCGCGGCACGCGCACGCGACCGCTTGAGCACGGGCACGTAGCAGAGCCCGAAGACCCCGACGCCGAGCCCGGTCGCGCACGTCCAGATCCACCAGCGATCAGCGGCGGGGATGCTCCCTCGCGCGATGAGCAGGGTGACCAGGGCGACCGCCCAGCCTGCGGCGATGACTCCCGTCACCAGCTGGTCGTTGGCCTCAAGCGGCGGCGGCGCTGGCCGGTTCGGGCGGGTCACGAATTCCAGGCTAGTCCAGGGTCAGCGAACGCCCGCAAAGGCGCCTTCCGTGCTGTACTTAGAGCCCTCCGGTTCGGCATCGGCCCGGCGCCCCTTGTTCCCCCAGCTGGCTGTTTGACGGAATGCAGGACAGCCGTCTATGGTTAGCAAGAGTAATGACTCAGGCTAAAGAAAATGACGATTTCAGCGCAGAGCAGGTCGGACGCCGGCCTAGCCACGGCACTACGGATCTCGGTGAGCAGGCTGGCCCGCCGGCTGCGCGTCGAACGGATAGCGCAGGGGTCGATCGCGCAAGAGCTGTCCGACACCCAGCTGGCCGCGCTCGCGGCGCTGGAGCGGCACGCGACGATGAGCCCGGGCGAGCTGGCGGAGCACGAAAAGGTACAGCCGCCCTCCATGACCAGGGTTATCGCCGCGCTCGAGGAGCGCAGGCTCGTAACGCGAATGGCGCATCCCACGGACAGGCGCCAGGTCGTGCTGACGGTGACCGCCGAGGGCAGGGACCTGGTGCACCAGACGCGGCGCCTCAGGGAAGCCTGGCTGGCCAGGCGGTTGCAGGAACTGAGCCCGCAGGAGCGGGCCACGCTCCGGGCGGCGGCCCCGATTCTGGAGAAGCTCAGCCAGTCCTGAGCGTCCGGGCTGGACAGGCCGCCTCGGTCACAGCAGCCACGGCCGAAACTGCGACCACAGCGGGCACGACAGCAGCCGCGCTCACTCCGGCCGCCCCGGTGTCTGCCAGCACCGCTGATGGTGCAGGCCCCGACCCGCAGGCATCCGGCCACCGGATGTTCAAGTCACTCCGTACACGTAACTACCGGCTGTTCGCGACCGGGCAGGTCGTCTCCAACACCGGCAGCTGGATGCAGCGCGTCGCGCAGGACTGGCTTGTGCTGGAGCTCACTCACAACAGCGGCACGGCGCTCGGCATTACCACCGGCCTGCAGTTCCTCCCGATGCTCTTCAGCATGTATGGCGGGATGGTCGCCGACAGGTATCCCAAGCGCCGCATCCTGATCGCGACCCAGGCGGCGATGGGCGGCCTGGCCCTGATCCTGGGCGTGCTGGCGATCACCGGTGCGGTGCGGATCTGGCAGGTTTACGCCCTGGCGTTCGCGCTCGGCCTGGTCACCGTCGTGGACAATCCGACCCGGCAGAGTTTCGCCGTCGAGATGGTCGGGCGGGCCGGGATGCCGAACGCGATCGCGCTCAACAGTGCCGTGTTCAACCTCGCCAGGATCGTCGGGCCCGCCATCGCCGGCCTCGTGATCAGTGCCGTCGGGACGCCCGTTGCCTTCCTGGTCAACGCCGCGTCATTCGGCGCGGTGCTGATCAGCCTGAAGCTGATGCGGCCGTCAGAGCTGCACCCGGTAGTGCCGTTGCCGAGGGCCAAGGGCCAGCTTCGCGAGGCGATGACGTACGTCAGAGCACGCCCCAATCTGTGGCTGTCCATGGTGCTGATCTTCTTCGTGGCCACGTTCGGGATGAATTTCCAGGTGACCAATGCGCTGATGTCCCGCCAGGTGTTCCACACCGGCGCGGGGGCGTTCGGCCTCGCCTCAGCCGTGTTCGCGGTCGGGGCGCTGGGCGGCGCGCTGCTCGCCGCCCGCCGCGGCCAGCCGACCATGCGGCTGCTGCTGATCATGTCGTTCGCGTTCAGCCTGTCCGAGGTGCTCGGCGGGATGATGCCGGACTTCTGGTTGTTCCTCCTCCTGCTGGTGCCGACCGGCCTGACGCTGCTCAGCTTCACCACTGCGGCGAACTCCGCGACGCAGCTCGGCACCACGGCTGCCATGCGAGGCCGCGTGATGGGGCTGTACATGCTCGTCTTCCTCGGTGGCGCGCCGCTCGGGGCACCGCTGGCCGGCTGGGTCGCTGAGCTGTACGGACCAAGGACTTCCATGATCGCGGGAGGCATGATCTCGGCGGTGGCCACGGTCATCATCGCGGCCGTGTTCATCCGGCTCCGCGGGATACGCGCGCGGTCCTACCTTCGGCCCGCCCAGCTTGCCCGGATGATCGCCTGACCCGTCCGCCGGGCACATCGCTGGCGTGCGAGGCGACGGCGTGCGAGACACTTGAGGCGTGACGACTAAGCGCAACGAGCCACCGCTTGAGGCACCCGAGAGGGAGATGCTGACAGCCTGGCTGGACTATCACAGGGAAACGCTGGCCTGGAAGTGCGAAGGGCTGACGGATGACCAGCTCAGGGAGCGCGCCGTCGCGCCGTCCAGCATGTCGTTGCTCGGCCTGGTCCGGCATATGGCCGAGGTGGAGCGGAACTGGTTCCTGCGCGTCCTGGGTGGCGAGGACGCGCCGTACCGGTATTGGACCGACGCAAATCCCGACGGGGAGTTCGATGACGTGGAGACGGCCGATGTGGCCGGGGCATTCGCTAGCTGGCGTGACGACTGCGAGCGGGCAAGCGAGCTGGTCGCCGCCGCCCCCTCCCTGGATGTCACCGGCCAGCGGCGCGGCGAGCGATTCTCGTTGCGCTGGATCCTGGTGCACATGATCGAGGAGTACGCCAGGCACAACGGGCATGCAGACCTGCTGCGGGAGCGGATTGACGGCTCTGTCGGGGAATGACCGTGCGGCGCCTTCCCGGTCCTCCGCCGTAGGCGGGCGGCGGAAGGCGCGGCCTGCTACCAATGGCCTCATGAGGTTATTCGTGGCCATCGCGCCCCCCGCGGCGGCGCTGGACGAGATTGAGGCTGCGACAGTGCCGCTGCGAACTGACTGGCCGCAGCTGCGCTGGACGCATCGCAGCGCGTGGCACGTCACGCTCGCGTTCCTCGGCCAGGTAGATGAGCAGGTGGCCGCACGGCTTTCGTCACAGCTTGAGGGCGCCGCGCACTGCAGCCACGCCCTCGCCTTGTCCGTGACCGGAGCAGGTGCCTTCCCGGACCCGGCCAGGGCGCACGTACTCTGGACCGGGCTCGGCGGCGACCTGCCTGGCCTGAGGGCCCTGGCCGCCTCGGTGGCGGCCGGCTCGCGCCGGGCCGGAGCGCCGCCGCCGGACGAGCGCAGAGGCTTCACGGCGCACCTGACGCTCGCGCGCTGCCGGGCGCCCGCCGACGTGCGCTCCCTGGTTGACGCGCTGGCGGGATACTCGGGCACACCGTGGACAGCCACGGAGATCCACCTGATCCGCAGCCTTCTGGGCACCCGGCCGAGGTATGAGGTCATGGGCACCTGGCCACTTCGCGGCTTGCCCTGAGTCGGCTTGCCCTGAGTCGGCTTGCCCTGAGTCGGCTTGCCCTGAGTCGGCTTGGCCTGAGTCGGCTTGGCCTGAGTCGGCCGGCCGTGAGCCGGCTGGCAGGCAGTTCGCTTGCGGCGCTCGCTCTAGAGGCGCTCGATGACGTAGTCGATGCATGCGGTCAGGGCCTGCACATCGGCCGGGTCCACAGCGGGGAACATGCCGATCCGCAGCTGGTTGCGGCCGAGCTTGCGGTACGGCTCGGTGTCGACGATCCCGTTGGCCCGCAATACCGACGCGAGCGCGGCCGCATCGACCTCCTCGGCGAAATCGATGGTGCCGACCACCTGGGAGCGCTGCTCCGGGCTGGCCACGAACGGCGTCGCGTAGGGCGCCTTCTCGGCCCACTCGTACAGCCGGGTCGAGGAGTCCGCGGTCCGCGCGATGGCCCAGTCAAGCCCGCCCTGGCCCAGCATCCAGTACACCTGGTCGGCCAGCATGACCAGAGTGGCGAGTGACGGCGTGTTGTAGGTCTGCTGCAAGCGGGAGTTGCTGATCGCGACAGGCAGCGAGAAGAACTCCGGTATGTACCTGCCGCCGGACGCGAGGTGCTCGGCCCGGGTTAGCGCGGCGGGCGACATCAGCGCGATCCACAGGCCGCCGTCAGAGCCGAAGCACTTCTGCGGCCCGAAGTAGTACACGTCGAACTCGCTCGGCTGGACCGGCAGCCCGCCCGCGCCGCTGGTCGCGTCCACGAGCAGCAGCGCGCCGGGATCCCCGCCGGCCACCCGGCGGACCGGCATGGCCACGCCGGTGGACGTCTCGTTGTGGGTAAGCGCATAGGCATCCACGCCTGCCTCGGCGCGGGCATGCGGATGCGCGCCCGGTGCGGACTCGATCACCACCGGTGAATCCAGCCACGGCGCGGCGGCAGTCGCCTTGGCGAATTTCGAGGAGAACTCGCCGAACGACAGGTGCAGCGACCGGCGATCGACCAGGCCGAACGCCGCGATTTCCCAGAAGGCGGTCGTGCCGCCGTTGCCGAGTACGACCTCGTAGCCGTCCGGAAGGGAGAACAGGCTGGCGAGGCCCTCCCGGATCCGCTGCACCAGCGAGCGGACCGGTGCCTGGCGATGCGACGTGCCCAGCAGCGCCGCGCCGGGCCCGGCCAGCGCGGTCAGCTGCTCGGGCCGGATCTTGGACGGGCCGCAGCCGAACCTGCCGTCGGCGGGCCGCAGGCTGGCGGGGATGGTGATGCCAGCACCGGCCGGCCCCCGGCTGGCGGTGGCGGCAGCGCCCGTCCGCTGGTCAGACATTTCTGTCCAGCACCTCGGCGGCGCCAGGCACGTCCCGGACCGGGCGGGCGCTCGGGCCGACATAGCGCGCGCTCGGCCTGACTAGCCGCCCGGTGCGCTTCTGCTCCAGGATGTGCGCTGCCCAGCCGGCGGTGCGCGCGCAGGCGAACATGGAGGTGAACATGTGCGAGGGCACCTCGGCGAAGTCCAGCATGATCGCAGCCCAGAACTCCACGTTGGTGGCAAGCACCCGGTCCGGCCTGCGGGCATGCAGCTCGGCCAGCGCCGCCGTCTCCAGCGCCGCGGCTACCTCGTACCTGGGCGCGCCGAGCTCCTTGGCCGTCCTGCGCAGCACCCGCGCGCGCGGGTCCTCCGCCCGGTACACCCGGTGGCCGAAGCCCATCAGCCGCTCGCCGCTGTCCAGCGCCCGCTTGACATAGGCCGCAGCGTCGCCGGTCTTCTCGACTTCCTCGATCATGTGCAGCACCCGCGCCGGGGCGCCGCCGTGCAGCGGGCCGGACATCGCGCCGACCGCGCCGGACAGCGCCGCGGCCACGTCGGCGCCGGTGGAGGCGATCACCCGGGCGGTGAAGGTGGACGCGTTCATGCCGTGCTCGGCCGCCGACGACCAGTACGCGTCGATGGCCTTCACGTGCCGCGGGTCGGGCTCGTCGCGCCAGCGGATCATGAACCGCTCGGTGATCGTGCTGGCCGCGTCCACCTGCCGTTGCGGCACCATCGGCAGCCCCGGCCCGCGGGCGGACTGCGCGACGAAGGACAGTGCCATCACCGAGGCGCGCGCCAGGTCCTCGCGGGCCTGCTCGTCACTGATGTCCAGCAGCTGGTGCATCCCCCAGGCCGGCGCCAGCATCGCCAGCGCGCTTTGCACGTCCACCCGGATGTCGCCGGAGTGCACCGGGATGGGGTACGGCTCGGCCGGCGGGAGGCCCGGCGCGAAGGCGTTGTCCACCAGCAGCCCCCACACATGCCCGTAGGACACGTGCCCGACAAGTTCCTCGATGTCGACCCCGCGGTAGCGGAGCGAGCCGCCCTCCTTGTCGGGTTCGGCGATTTCCGTCTCGAACGCGACGACTCCTTCAAGTCCGGGCGTGAAATCGGACATCAGCCGTACCTCCATCTCCTCATGTCAGCGGCTGGACAGGGCTCGGCCTGCCGCCAGGTCGCCGGTCGGGACTGGCGGCCGGGACGGCCATGACATGCCAGCCGACCCATTCAACCGCGCGCGGGGACAATAGGCTAACTGCGCCGTGCACAGTCCGGCCGCGGCCCTGCTGACCAGTGCGGACGCGCGGGCTGCAGCAGAACCCGGCAGGTAAGGATCATTACCCTTGAATGCCATCCGGCAGGACGATGACCCGGCCGGCCAGGCGCCCGGCCACCAGGAAGCTGCCCTGGAAGAGGCCACGCTGGCCGGTCACCCGGTCACCCAGTTCGCCCGCTGGCTGGCCGATGCGGCGGCCGCGGGCCTGCCGGAGCCGACCGCCATGGTGCTGGCAACGGTCTCCGGCGATGGCTGCCCGCGGGCCAGGACGGTGCTGCTGAAGAGCTACGACGCCGGCGGCTTCACCTTTTACACCAACCGCACCTCCAGGAAGGCCACGGACCTGGCCGCCGTCCCCCGGGCCTGCCTGCTGTTCCCCTGGCACGCGATGCAACGGCAGGTGATCATCGAGGGGACGGTCACCGCGCTTTCCACCGGGCAGAGCGAGCCCTACTTCCGCACCCGCCCGCGAGGATCCCAGCTCGGCGCCTGGACCAGCAGGCAGTCGTCGGTGATTGCCTCCCGGGATGAGCTCGATGAGCGTTACGCGAGACTGGAACGCCGGTGGCCGGACGGGGTGCCGGTGCCCATGCCGGAATTCTGGGGCGGGTACCGGGTTGTACCCGTTACCTGTGAGTTCTGGCAGGGCAGGCAGAACCGGCTCCACGACAGATTCCGCTACCGGCGCGCCGGTGATGAGTGGGTAATCGAGCGGCAGGCTCCCTGAGGATTGCGCCCGAAGGCCCGTTCCTGCGGCTGGACGGCTGCTTTCCCGGCGGTGCGAAATCCGCGGCGGGCCCGCCGCTTTTGGCCGGATTCTTCCTGGCCCGCGGCCGGGGCGCGCAGGCATAGCATCGGTGGGGAGGGGAGGATCATTGACAGCGCACGGGCTCATCGACACGACGGAGATGTACCTTCGGACGATTTTCGAGCTTGAAGAGGAAGGCATCGTCCCGTTGCGCGCGCGCATTGCCGAGCGGCTGTCGCAGAGCGGCCCGACGGTTAGCCAGACGGTCGCGCGGATGGAGCGTGACGGGCTGGTCCGGGTCGAAGGGGACCGGCAGCTGGCGCTCACCGGCACCGGCCGCGCGCTGGCGGTCCGCGTCATGCGCAAGCACCGGCTGGCTGAGTGCCTGCTGGTCGGGGTCATCGGGCTGCCCTGGGAAGAGGTTCACATCGAGGCATGCCGGTGGGAGCACGTGATTTCCGACCACGTGGAACGGCGGCTGGCCGAGCTGCTGGAGTACCCTGTCCGCTGCCCGCACGGAAATGCCATTCCCGGGCTGGACGAGCTCGGGGTACCGCCCGATGCCACCAAACGGGCAATAGCGGCCGGCCTTGAGGATGCCGTGGCCATGACCAAGATCGCATCTGCAGGTGCCCAGCCAGTGGTGATTCGCCGGATAAGCGAGCAAGTCCAGAGTGATCAGGATTTGATGCTTAGACTAAAGAGCATCGGGATACAACCGGGGCGCGAGGTAATGCTCTCGGCCAGTGATGATGGTGTGCGGGTGACAAGTGAGGACAGGGCTGGTGGTGCCAACGCGGAATTGCCCCGCCATGTTGCCGTGCACGTCTTCGTTACGAGGTCTTAACCGTTGCGACGGCAAGCACGACAGCTGTGGCGCCCGTGGTATGGCGGCAGCCAGGTGAGGCGGCCGGGTGATCCCGCGGTTGCCAGTGTCGCCGCGCGCCTGGAACCCGCCGATGTCCTCGACCAGGCGGAGGCCAGCGTTGTCGTCACTGACCTGCTGGGCAATCTGCAGTACGCGAATTCCTTCGCGGTAACGCTGTTCGGTTTTCCCGATGATGCCGGGCACCTCGTCGGCCGCTCGCTTCTCTCCCTCGGATTCGAGGAAGGTGATCTGCGAAAGGCCAACGAGCTGGCGGGCCAGGTGCTGCGCGGCCGGGCGTGGGAGGGCACCTTCGCGATCCTGCGGTCCGACGGCTCGCGCGTGTTCGTGCGAGCGCAGGCGGTACCGCTGCGTCCCAGGGGCGGCGAAGTCACCGGCATAGTGATCGTGGCCCGCGAGGCGACCAGGCGCGGCAGCCTGCGTGAGCGGGAGCAGATCGGGCTGCTGGAGCAGATCGGCGAACGGCTGGCCGGGTCGCTGGAGTTCGGCATCACCTTGCGGCACGTCGCGGAGACGCTGGTGCCCCAGTTCGCCGATCACTGCCTGATCGACCTGCTCCAGGGCGACAAGCTGGTACGGCGCGCACAGCACCATGCCAAGGGATGGATGCCGGAGCCGGGAACCTGGGCCATGGTGGGTGAGCAGATCACCTACCCCGAGGGTCATTTCTGCCAGCAGGCGATGGCGAGCATGGACACGGTGGTCGTGGCGGACCTGGCGACCGAGCAGTTTCCCGCGCCAAGGCCGGAAAGCCTGCATTTGTGCGACGACATCGGCCTCAGGTCGGTCATCGCAGCGCCGCTGATCGCCCGCGGCGAGCTGCTCGGCGTGATGAGCCTCGCCCTGTCCAGGCTGACGGAGCGGGAAGAGTCGCATTACGGGGCCGACGACCGCGACTTCCTCAGCGCGATCGCCAGCAGGACCGCGATCGCCATCGACAACGCCATGCTGTTCGAGGAGGAGCGGCGCACCGCGCTGGCGTTCCAGACCAGCCTGCTGCCGCGAAACCCGCCCGTCGTGGACGGCCTGGAGGTCGCGTACAAGTACGTGCCGGCGAAGCCGCTGGAGACCCACGGCCAGGGCATCCAGACCCAGGTAGGCGGTGACTGGTACGACATCATTCCGCTGTCGGCCGGGCGGGTGGGAATCGTCATCGGCGACGTGGAGGGACGGGGCGCCCGCGCCGCGGCGATCATGGGCCAGCTGCGGGCGGCACTGCGCGCATTCGCCCAGGACGACAAGCCGCCGGCCGAGATACTCCGCAGGCTGGATGACTGGTGCCGGACCCTGGGCCCGTCACAAGCCGAGGAGCATGGCTTCGCGGCCACCGATTCGCCCACCGTCAGCTGCACCTACCTCGTGTACGACGCGTGGTCGCGCAGCCTGTCGTTCGCCAACGCCGGCCATGACGAGCCGCTGCTTGTCACCGGCACCGATGTCGGCCAGATGGAGATTGAGCACAAGGGCGTCCTGCTCGGCGTGCGCGGGCAGGGCATCGCCGGTGTCCCGTACCGGGAGGAAACCCGGCAGCTGGCGCCTGGCTCGACTCTCGTCTTCTACACCGACGGCCTGACCGACCGCCGTCAGCGTGCCGACGGGGCCGGGCATTACACCGAGGCGGAGTCGCTGCAGATGCTGCGCGATGCCGTCGGCCTGGTGGCGAAGGACAGCGTCGAGGACATCGCGCAGGCGGCTGAGCAGGCCGTTCCCGGGGATATCGACGACGACATGGCGATCGTCGTGGTCCGCACTTCTGCTGCGGATCTCGCCTCCTGGGAAGGCAGCTTCCCGGCCGAGCCGATCCGGGTCTCGCAGGCGCGGCGGCTGGCGCATGACACGTTCACCGACTGGGGCATGGAACGCGATCAGGTCGACCTGGCCTGCCTGCTCGTATCCGAGGTGGTCACGAACGTGGTCCTGCACGCCGCGATCTCGCCAAGCCCGAGTAACGAGTTCGCGCTGGAGGCTGATGCCGCCCCCGAAGCTGATAGCGCCCCCGGGGCTGATAGCGCCCCCTGGGGTTCGCCCGCGGCCGGGCCGGCCGGTGCGCCCAGCCCGCTCGACGATTGGCCCGAGCTGCCGCTCAGCGCTGGTGGCCCTGGTCCTGGTCCTGGCTTTGGCGGCAAGGAGTTCACGCTCCGGCTCCGGCGAGGGATGGCCTCGATCTGGGTCGAGGTCTTCGATGCCGACCTGCGGCTGCCGCGGATCCGCAGCGCACTGGAGACGGACGAGGGCGGACGCGGGCTTTACCTGGTGGACCAGCTTGCGACCCGGTGGGGTTCACGGCCAACCAATGACGGCAAGGCGGTTTGGTTCGAGATCCCGATAACTGGTTCGAGATCCCGATAATTCGAGTCCCGGTGAGAAACGGCGCGGCCGGGCATGACGGCGTCTGCGGGGCATGACGGGCCGTTGCGCTGTTCAGTGTTGCGAGGAGGCCCACAAGCCGAGCACGACGATCGCGAACACCGCGATGATGACGGCCCATGTCCCGCCCGTGACCCCGAGCCCGAGGCGGCGGCGCATCCGGGTCAGGAAGACCGCGGCAAGGACGGCCAGGAACGCCAGCAGGATCAGTCCTGTCGTCATCGAAGCCTCCCGGAAGGTTGCTCCCTTCGAGCATAAAGCCGGATGAGGCGATATGCGGCCGCCGGCCAGCCCTGGCGGCCGGGTACCGCGGGCATCGGGGCGGCCGGGCACCGCGGGCATCGGCGGTCGGCTGGCCGTGCTCCGCGATCACGTCTTGGGGCATGGGGGGTTATCAGGCACTATCTTGGCGGTCGGCCACCGAGGTAACCTCAAAAGCGACGGGCTATACCCGCGGGCCGGAGGCCTGGGGCAAGGCCCGACCAGCGGCCGATGGAGGGCATAGTGGCGGAGGCATTTATCGTCGGGGCGGTGCGCACCCCCGTCGGCAGGCGGAACGGCGGTCTGGCGGCCGTGCACCCCGTCGACTTGGCGGCGCACGTGCTGACTGAGCTTGTCGCGCGGACCGGCGCGGATCCGGCCGCCGTCGATGACGTCATCATGGGCTGCGTTTCCCAGCTGGGCCCGCAGTCGCTCGACATCGCGCGCAATGCATGGCTGTCGGCTGGCCTGCCGGAGAACGTGCCCGGCGTGACCATCGACCGGCAGTGCGGTTCATCCCAGCAGGCAATCCACTTCGCCGCGCAGGGCGTCCTGTCCGGCACGCAGGATCTCGTGGTCGCCGCCGGCGTGGAGAGCATGAGCATGGTGCCGATGGGCTCGACGGTCACGCTGCCGCTGGCCAACGGCATGGCGCCGCCGTTCGGGAATGGCTGGAAGGACCGGTACGGCGATCAGGAGATCTCCCAGTTCCGTGGCGCCCAGCTGATCTGCGAGAAGTGGGGGATCAAGCGGCTGGCGCTGGAGGAGTTCGCACTGGAGAGCCACCAGCGGGCGATCCGCGCGATCGACGAGGGCAGATTCGCCCGGGAGATCACTCCGGTCGGCGGCGTGACTACCGACGAGGGGCCGCGCCGGGACACGTCGCTGGAGAAGATGGCCGGCCTGGCGCCCCTGCGCGAGGGCTGGGAACTCACCGCGGCGACGGCCTCCCAGATCTCGGACGGAGCAGCCGCGCTGATGATCGCCTCGCAGGACGCGGTCAGCCGCTACGGGCTGACGCCTCGAGCGCGCATCCACACGCTGACCGTGACCGGGTCCGACCCGGTGTTCATGCTGACCGGGCCGATCCCGGCGACCGAGCAGGCGCTTGCCAGGGGCGGCCTGGACATCGGCGATATCGACGTGTTCGAGGTCAACGAGGCGTTCGCGCCCGTGCTCATCGCCTGGGCGGAAGACACCCGCGCGTCGCTGGAGAAGACCAACCCGAATGGCGGCGCGATCGCGCTCGGCCACCCGCTCGGCGCAACCGGCGCGATCCTGATGACCAAGCTGCTGCACGAGCTTGAGCGCACCGGCGGCAGGTACGGCCTGCAGACCATGTGCGAAGGCGGCGGCCAGGCCAACGCCACCATCATCGAGCGCCTCTAACCAGCAACCCGGGGCGGCTGCCCGGAAACCCGGGGCCGGCGGCTGCCCGGCAACGCGGTTGGCTGCCCGGCGACCCAGCTGGCTGGTAGCTCAGCCGGCTCCTCCCGCCAGGTGGCACCCCTGCTCGTGGCTGTCGCGCCTGAGGCTGCACCATGCGTTGCTTCAGCCCCATCAGTACCAAGATCACATCAGCGGTTACGATCTGTCCGGCAAAAACCGGCTGAATCGTAACCGCTCATGAGTTCGAGGGGCGCGGGCGCGGTGGAGTGACTGCAACGGGCGGGTGCGGTGGAGTGACAACGGGGCTGGTGCGGTGGAGTCACCGCACTGGGGCGGGTGCGGTCGAGTGACTGCAACGGGCGGGTGCGGTCCGCCCAGGACAGCTCTTGGGAGAGCCACGAGCTGCATGACAGGGAATATGTAACTATAGTTATAGGTTAGATTATAGTAACGACATAGATTACCTAGAGGTCCAGGCCACGAGTCCGGATCCTGGTACCCACACGGAGGTGAACTGCAGTGCTGCTGACATCATTTGATCCTTTTGCTGAGTTCGACCGGCGCGCCCAGCGGGCGCTCGGCGCGACCGGCTCTGGCCGCCCGCATGCGGCCATCCGGATGGACGCCATCCGCCGGGCAGATGACGTCGAACTCCGCTTCGACCTGCCGGGCATTGACCCCGCCACCATCGAGGTCACCGTCGACCGCGGCGTGCTGAGCGTCAGCGCAAAGCGGTCCGAGGAGTACGCCGAGGGTGAGAAGCCGTTCATCCGCGAGCGGGTGATGGGCTCGTTCGCCCGCCGGGTGCGCCTGTCCGACACCGTCGACGCCGACAACATCGAGGCCGGCTTCGACG
>Ga0302184_10000159_pt1 | contig 45617 bp, 21 predicted proteins | sample I_Palsa_N3_3_FD_200233 | JGI IMG/M metagenome (GOLD analysis project Ga0302184, IMG submission 200233) | Peat permafrost microbial communities from Stordalen Mire near Abisko, Sweden - I_Palsa_N3_3 | ecosystem: Environmental > Terrestrial > Soil > Palsa > Peat permafrost | place: Sweden...
GCGCGAGCACCTGGGCCAGCGAGTCCGCGAGCGCTTCGATGGCCCGCTCCGGGCCGTCCCGCACGCAGCTGGGGCCCTCGGCGAGCTTGTCGACGAGGAACCGGCCCGCTGCGTCGAGCACCGTCGCGTTGTTGGTCGTGCCGCCGTTGTCCAGCCCGACCACTACCCACCGACCGGAATCCGGCATGTCACGCCTCCTCGGCCGCGCCCTCATCCACCAGTTCCTGCTGGCCCCGCGGCCCGGTGAGACCCTCGATCGTCGTGGTGAGCGGGCGGGGAACCTCGGGCAGGACGGTGTCGACGTAGGACTGCGCAGCCATCGTAGTACCCACGTCCCGGCCTGCCTGCTCGGACAGATACCAGCGGTGCTCCAGGATCTCGTGGAAAATCTCCGGCGGCGCGAGCCGGTCGCGCAGGCCGGCCGGGACCGCGGCCAGGGCAGGCTCGTAGACCTCCTGAACCCAGCGGTGGGCGGCCACGGTCTCGGAAACTCCCGCGCCGTCCCGCAGCTCCAGGTAGCCGCGGAAGCTCGCGATGTCGTTGAGCAGCCGCCGGGCCTGGTTCTCATCGGCGCTGATCCCGGCCTGCTGGAACAGCTGCCTGCTGTGCTGGCCCGACTCTGCCACCTTGGTCCTGACATGCAGCCTGGTGCCGTCCGGCGCGCTGATCAGCTCCACCTCATCAGCGTCGAAGCCAAGCTCGTTGAGACGGCGCAGCCGCTCAGCGATGCGGTAACGCTGCTCTTCAGGCCGCAGCGTCTCCTCCCTGTTCAGCTCCTCCCAGAGACCCTCGTACCGGGGCTGCAGCGCGTCCGCGGTCGCCACTGGGTCCACCCCGGCCGGCAGCAAGCCGCCTGCCTCCAGGTCGAACAGCTCACCGCAGATCCGTTCGGTGGCCAGCTCGACGTCCCATGCCCGCTGGCCCGCCGACAGAGCCGGGTGCTGCTCGCTGGTCTCCGCATCGACCAGGTAGGCCTCCAGCGTGCCCGCGTCCTGCCGGAACAGCGTGTTGGACAGCGAGCAGTCGCCCCAGAAGAAGCCGGACAGGTGCAGCCGGACGAGCAACTCCACCAGGGCGTCGAGCAGACTGTCGGTGGGCTGGCCGCCGCGGGGGGTAGAGAACAGTGCCCGGTAGGTAGTCGAGTAATCGAGGAATCGGGTGACCAGGATCGCGTCAGCCTCCGTCCAGCGGTCGACCACGATCCCGACCACCTCGACGGCTGGCACGTTCAGCTCGGCAAGAGCGCGCAGCAGCCGGTACTCCCGCCGGGCCAGCCGCTCGCTGATGGACTTCAGCGCGTACAGCTCGCCGCTGTCGGCGATAAAGCGGACCACGTGCCGCGAGATGCCCCGCTGGCGGACCTCGACAAGCCGCTCATCCTGCCACTCTTCCAGCGGCTCGCTGAACGGCAGCGTCAGCAGGCCCGCGGCCTCGTCGGCGGGCGGGCTGAAGACGAACATCACGAAACCGCTCCGCCTCCTCGCGTTCCGCCCCCCAGGAGCCCGATCCCGCCCGCCGGGCCGCGGGCCGGCTGCCGGGCCGGAACCGGGCCGCCTCACCCCGCTAGCTCGAGGCCGCCCCGGCTAGCTTGAGCTGGCCGACGACGTCTGCCCGATCGCGTGCCCGCTGCCCGGGTCGAAGAAGTGCAGGTTGCTGGTGTCCACGCCGAACTCGATGCTATCGCCGGGACGGACCCGGCTGCGGGAGCTTACCCGCGCGGTCCACGGGGACTTGCCTTCCGCGATGGGGATGACTGCCTCGTCCTCGTCCTGGTCGGCGGCAAGGGCCGCGGTGTCCTGATGATCGACAGGCGGCGCATTGATGACGAAGATTACGCGGATCTCGCTGCTAAGTTCCTCGGTGACGTCGACGGTGGCCGGCATCCGAACCCACGACGGCTCGGCCAGCCGTGCGTCCTCGAAATCGGATGGCCGGATGCCGAGGATGACCTCACGGCCGGCGTAGCCGTCCAGTCCGGGGCGTGCTGCCAGCACCGATCCGGGGATGGTCAGCAGGTGCGCGCCGAACGAGGCCGTCACCTGCCCGCCGTCGGTGCCCAGCCGGGCGGTGACCAGGTTCATGGAGGGCGAGCCAATGAATCCGGCCACGAACAGGTTGACCGGATGGTCCAGCAGGTTTCCCGGGGTGCCGACCTGCTGCCGGAGACCGTCCCGGAGCACGCACACCCGATCGCCCAGCGTCATAGCCTCGACCTGGTCGTGCGTAGCGTAGACGGTCGTGACCTTCAGCTGTTCGTGCAGCTGGGCCAGGGACGATCGCATGCCGACCCGGAGCTTGGCGTCCAGGTTCGACAGCGGCTCGTCCATCAGGAACGCCTGCGGTTCCCGGACGATCGCCCGGCCCATGGCCACTCGCTGCCGCTGGCCGCCGGAAAGCGCAGCCGGCTTGCGGTCCAGGTACTGCTCCAGGCCGAGAATCCTGGCCGCGTCGGCCACCCGCCGGTCGACTTCCTCCTTCGGCATCTGCCGCATCTTGAGACCGAACGCCATGTTGTCCCCGACGGTCATGTGCGGGTACAGGGCATAGTTCTGGAACACCATCGCGAGGTCCCGGTCCTTCGGCGGCAGATCGTTCACCAGAAGCTCGCCGATCCGGATGGAGCCGGAGCTGATTTCCTCCAGCCCGGCGATCATCCGCAGCACGGTCGACTTGCCGCAGCCGGACGGCCCGACCAGCACCATGAACTCACCGTCCCTGATGTGCAGGCTCAGGTCGTTGACGGCCTTCACCCCGCCCGCGTAGCTCTTGTCCACGTGATCGAGCATGATCTGTGCCATCACGTCACTCCTCACGACTGGCGGCGGCCGGTTCCGGACTCTGCCTGATGCGCTGCAGGGCCAGTTGCGGCGTGGCGCCGCGGTAACCGCCGATCCGCAGCGCCCACCAGATCAGCGGCACCTGCAGCGGCAGCCTGCCGATGGCGACAGCGCGCAGCGGTGCCGCGCGACGCCGCCAGTCCGATGCCATCTGGACGTTGGCGGGAAAGACCGCCGCGAACAGCCCCGCCGCTGCCAGCCCTCCTGCCCGCCGGGTCCGGGGGCAGGCGATCGCTGCGGCGACCACTAGCTCGGCCGCGCCGCTGACATAGGTCCAGCCCCGCGCGGAGCCGGGCAGCCATCGGGGCACGATCGCGTCATAGGTCATGGGCCTGGCGAAATGGGTGGCGCCGGCGCCGGCCAGCAGCAGGGCGAGCGCTCTTGCCTCCCGCTGCCCGGCAGCCTCCTTTTCCGTCACCGCGCCGCTCTCTGCCGCCGCGCGCTTTCCGCCACCGCGCCGCCCTCCGTCACGGAGCCGGCCTCCGTCACGGAGCCGCCCATTGCCGCCGTGCCCCACCGTCACCGTGCCAGCCCGCTACGGAGCCGGGCTCGGCTCAGTGCCAGCCGGCTCGCCACTAGTCGGCCCGGCGTCCCAGGCTTCCTGCAGTGCGTCGGTCAGCAGCTCAGCGGACCGTGCGCCGGAGAAGCCATACTTCCAGTCGATGACGAAGAACGGCACGCTGGAGATCCCGAGCTCCCTGGCCTGGTCCTCGTCGGCGCGGACCTCGTCGGCGTAGCTGCCGTCATCGAGCGCCCGCCTCGCCTCATCCGAATCGAGCCCGGCATCCCCGGCCAGGACGGTCAGCGACGCCGCATCGAACACCGATCGCCCCTCGGCGAAATACGCCTGGTAAAGGCGCTGCAGCAACGGCTCAGCCCGGCCAAGATCCCCGGCCAGGTGCATCAGCCGGTGCGCGTCGAAGGTATTGCCGACGGGCCTGTCCACGGCGTAGCCGAGTCCGTCGGCCGCCGCCATCGCGGCCACCCGCTCCTCGGCCGCCGCTGCCTGTGCCGGCGGCATGCCGTACTTGGCGGACAGCATGTCCAGGACCCGGATGGGCTGGCCCGGCTCGATCCCCGGGTCAAGCTCGAAGGAGTGGTAGACCACCTCGACCTCACCTGAGTGCTCGAAGGCGGCGAGCCCCCGCTCGAAACGGCGCTTCCCGATGTAGCACCACGGGCAGACGAGGTCACTCCAGATGTCAACACGCATGATTTACCTCCGGGTCAACTGCAGGTTACCTGGGTAAATTCAGGCCGTGATAGACGCGATGGGTGTCGGCGACGTGCTCGCCGTCAATGCCGGAACCGCCCCTCCGAACTGATCCGGTTCGGCGAGGGGCTCGAGGGCAAGCCCAACCTGGCGAATCACGTGGTCGTGGTTCGCCATCAGGACAAGCGCGGCACCTGGTGGGGCATTGAGGGACGGCCTGGCGGAGTCGGCTACGTGGAAATGGCCAATTACGTCGATTCCCCGCTGGCCCTTGGCGCGTTGCGCCTGGCGGGCCTGGCCGACCTGGTCGATCACTGGTGGGGCTGGCAAGACCCGGCGGACCCGAAGGAGCGGCCCGCCCATGTGGTCTGCTCATCGCTCGGCGCCTGGGTCTGCCTGAATCTCGGGCTGCCCCGCCCGCCGTTGCGGGACGAGGAGTTGTGCAGGCCGGCCGACTGGTGGGAATTCAACAACGCGCTCCCCGGGCTAGCACGCCGCGCGGCTCTTCTCGTGCGCGTGCTTCTCCACTAGCGTGGACGATCACCGCATTTCAGCTCGGCAGCGCCGGAGGCAGCCATGGATCGTCAGCTCAAGTACGTTCTGCAGGAATCTGAGCTGCCGCGGCAGTGGTACAACATCATCGCCGACCTTCCCTCACCGCCGCCGCCCCCGCTGCATCCCGGCACCCGGCAGCCGGTCGGCCCGGACGACCTCGCCCCGCTTTTCCCGGCCGCGCTCATCGCCCAGGAGGTCTCGGGCGAGCGCCACATCACGATCCCCGAGGACGTCCTGGACGTCTACCGGCTATGGCGGCCGACCCCGCTGTACCGGGCCAGGCGGCTGGAGAAGGATCTCGGCACGCCGGCCCGCATCTACTACAAGTACGAGGGCGGCAGCCCGGCAGGCTCGCACAAGCCCAACACCGCGGTACCGCAGGCGTACTACAACGCCGCCGAGGGCGTGCGCAAGCTGACCACCGAGACCGGGGCCGGCCAGTGGGGCAGCGCGCTGGCGTTCGCCTCCTCGATCTTCGGCCTGGACCTCGAGGTATGGATGGTCCGCGCGTCCTATGACCAGAAGCCCTATCGCAAGATGCTGATGGAGACCTACGGGGCGACGGTGCACCCGAGCCCGTCCGACCTGACATCCGCCGGGCGCGCGGTACTCGCCGAGCACCCCGACTCGACCGGCAGCCTGGGCATCGCGATCAGCGAGGCCGTGGAGGTCGCCGCCGGGGATCCGGCGGCCCGTTACTCGCTCGGCAGCGTGCTCAACCACGTGCTCATGCACCAGACGGTCATCGGCGAGGAGGCGATCAAGCAGCTTGCCCAGGCCGGCGACACGCCCGACGTGATCATCGGCTGTACCGGCGGCGGGTCCAACTTCGGCGGCCTGGCCTTTCCCTTCCTCAGGGAGAAGCTGGCCGGAAAGATCAACCCGGTGATCCGCGCTGTCGAGCCAGCCGCCTGCCCGTCCTTCACCCGCGGCGTCTACGCCTACGACTTCGGCGATACCGCTGGCTTCACCCCGCTGCTCAAGATGCACACGCTCGGCCATGAGTTCATCCCGGACCCGATCCACGCCGGCGGGCTGCGGTATCACGGGATGTCCCCGCTGCTGTCGCACATCTACGAGCTCGGCCTGATCGAGGCCGTGGCCAAGCCGCAGTCGGAGTGCTTCGAGGCGGGGCTGCGATTCGCCAGGACCGAGGGAATCGTGCCCGCGCCCGAGCCGACCCACGCGGTGGCCGCGTGCATCGAGGAGGCCCTGCGCTGCAAGGAGACCGGCGAGGAGAAGGTAATCCTGACGGCGCTGTGCGGTCACGGGCTGCTTGACCTCGCGGCCTACGCCGACTACATGTCCGGCCAGCTGCGCGACTACGAGCTGGCTGAACGCGCCATCGACGAGGCCCTGCGGGGCCTGCCGGCCGGCGTGTGAGCGCATGGCACGACGTGGCGCGCCGCGCCGTGCCCGGCATGGTGAATCCCGCGCGATGCGTGGTGAATCCGGGGATCGACCACATCGCAGGGTGATCGGCCCCCGGATTCACCACGCACGGCGGCTGCCGAAGCCGACCGCGGCCGTGCAGGGGCGGCCGTGAGCGGCGGCGGCCAGTGAGCAGGTGGCGTGGGTTGTCCGCACGGTCCTGGGTCAGGCGATCTACGGGCTCTACGCCAGCAGGCTGCGCGCCCAGCTGGCCAGCGGGCCGGTCCCGCGGCATCTCGCCATCATCATCGACGGCAACCGGCGCTGGGCGCGCCAGATGGGGTTGGACGACGTCAGCCTCGGCCACCAGCGCGGCGCTGAGCACATCGAAGAGGCGCTGAGCACATCGAAGAGGTGCTCAGCTGGTGCGCCGACGCAAATCACCCATGTGACGATCTTCGTTGCATCGATCGACAACCTGAGCAGGCGCGCGCCCGCCGAGATCGATTTCCTGATGCGCCTCGCCGAGCGGGTCATTCCCGATCAGCTGGCCGGGCCGTCCGGCCGCTGGCAGATACACCTCGCCGGCCGGCTGGACCTGCTACCCGACTCGACCGCCCGCGCTCCTCGCCAAGCTCCAGCTACGGGACAGGGTGCAGGCGGTCGTCCTGGCCTACGAGACCGGGCTGGCGGGTCCTGGTCACAGTCCCGGCCGCGACTGACCCGGGCAACCAGCAGGGCCGCTACGCCATGCCGCTCCAAACTCAGCTCAAGTGTCCCGAACCTGGGATCGCTGGCGCCACGATGGCATGGCAATGGAGATAAGAGAGCCGGTGAGGGTGGACTAGGTCACGAAGCAGCGATCTGGCACTCCCTACTCGCGCAGGAGGTACGAATGAACCGCATTGTCGGCCGCGTCAGCGTCCTTGCCGTCACGGTTGTCGCCGCTGGCACTACCGGACTCGTCGGCCTGGCCTCCGCACAGCCGACTTCCCACGCAGAGTCTGCTGCTGCAGCGGTGACCCCCGCGCCCCTGCGGGGTTCCGGCGGTACGCCGTGGGGCTCCGGTTCGCTGTGGGGTTCCGGCGGTACGCCGTGGGGCTCCGGTTCGCTGTGGGGTTCTGGTGCGCCGGGGAGTTCCGGCGGTACGCCGTGGGGGTAACCGCCACGATGGCGTAATCGGGATATCAGACCACCGAGGAGAGCCGCCATGCGGCCTACGAAGAGCCACCTTAGGATGAGCAGCGCCCGGACCGACGCTCTGTTCATGTCGGCTGCGCAGTGTTCTGAGCTGCCCAGCGCCAGCCAGGTACAGGAAGCCATCGCGGGTGCCGTCCGGCAATTCGGCCGCCTAGGCTGCGCCGAGCGGGTCGCACAGGAGTTCGGCGACCATCCGGAGATGGCAGTCACGCGGATGCGGTGGGCGTGCCGGATCGTCGACGAGGCATTTGGCGGCCCGCAGACCCACGCGCGACCGCCCGCATAGCATTTCCGTGGCTAGCACCGGCTGCGACGCGTGAGCCCGCTAGCGACAAGCCGCTACGGCTATGAGATCTTCGTGTCCAGTTGGGCGTGCATGCCCAGCAGCCGCGCCCGCACCGTAGCTTCGGGCCCGAGATCGTGCAGGACCTCACGTGCCGCTTCCAGCCTGCCCATGGCTCCGGCGTCGTCGTTGCGAAGCGCGGCCACCTCGGCCAGCGCGAGCAGGATCTGGCCCTGGACGAGAAAGTGACCGGTACCCCGGGCCGACTCTAGCGCCGACTGCAGTTTCTCGTTGGCTACCGCGTAGTCACCGCGCGCGGAATAGACGGTGCCCGCGCCGAGCAGGCCGTAGGCCTGGCCGATCGTGTCGTTGGCCTCGCGGGTCACCCGCAGGACCTCGTCAAAGGACTCTTCCGCCAGCTGCAGGCCATCCCGCTTGAGATAGAACTCGCCGAGCTGAAACATGGTCTGCGCCTTTACGCGGCGCGACCGCACCCGTCGGCAGAGCTGCGAAGCCTCAGCCAGCAGCGTCTCCGCGGCATCGCCCTGATCCCGGTCCAGGTAGATCTTCGCTATCCCGCGAAGCATGTCGATTTCGCCGATCAGGTCGCCTGATGCACGGAACCAGCTGAGTGCTTGCCGGTACCGGGCGACGGCTTCCTCCTCCCGCCCGCTGAGCCGGTCCACAAAGGCCAGCTGCCCTAGCGCGAGAGCCTTGCCGTGCACATCGTCGAGCTCATCAAAGGCAGCGAGGGCAGTCTCCAGCAGCCGCGCCGCCTCGTCCGGCTGCTTAGTCAGCGACAGTGTCGCCAGTGAGCAGGTCACGGCAGCCTCTCCCCGGCGATTGCCGGTCCGCCGCACCACTTCCAGCGCGGCCTCGTGGGTGGTCCGCCAGTCGTCGACGTAATTCCCGGCTTCGAAGAGAGTTACGGCGGTGGTCGCGAGATCCCAGCACAGCTCGTCGAAGCTGGCCCGTGCCGCCTGGTGAATCGCCGCGACCAGCGCGGGTCGCTCGTGATGAAGCCAGCCGAGCGGGTCGGCCAGCAGCTCGTCAACAGTGGCCTCGGGCAGCCGCCACAAGTCGGCGTGGCCGTGCAGCAGGCTAAAATCGCCGCCACATTCGCGCCGGTGCGCCTCACCGGCCAAGAACAGCCAGCAGCCGAGCAGGCGGCCCAGTGCCTCTGTTCGCGCTGATGCTGCCTCAAGTTGAACGAGCCGCTCGACCGCGAAGAGCCGGACAAGGTCGTGCAGCTGGTAGCGGACGGAACCGCCAGTCGACACCCATGCCTCCACTAGCCGGGATGCCACTAGTTCCTCAAGCAGGTCCGCGGCCGTTCCGACATCTACGCCCAGCAGCGGTGAGCCGACCCACGGAGAGAAATCCCCAGGGCCGAGCAGGCTCAGCAGGGCGAGCAGCCTCCTCTCCTCCTTGCCGAGGCTCTCGTAGGAGAACGAGATCGTCGCCCGGACGCTCACGCCATCCAGGTTGAGCTCGTCCAGGCGGCGCTTCCCGTCCTCCAGCCGTCGCACCATCTGGCTGATCGGCCAGTGCGGCCGAGCAGCGAGCTTGGCCGCGACGATCCGCAGCGCGATCGGCAGCCGGTCGCACAGCCGTACCAGCTGCCCAGCCGCCGCCTCGTCCGAGCGCACCCGGTCTGCGCCGATCACGCTAGCCAGTAGGCGCACGCCGGAGGGGTCGTCGAACGCCTCGACCTCGAATTGCTGCGCGCCGTCCGGCCCGCCTAGCCGGTTCCGGGTTGTGATGATCACCGCGCAGGTCGCGCTGCCTGGCAGAACTGGCAGCACCTGGCTGAGGCTGCCTGCGTCGTCCAGCACCACCAGCACGCGGCGACCGCTCAGCCAGCTGCGGTACATGGCCATGCGCTCATCCACGCTGTCGGGCACGGTGGCCGGCGGGACTCCGAAGGAACGCAGGAAGCCCTCCAGCAGGCTGGCGGGGGGGCGCGGCTCGCTGCTGGTGCCGTGCAGCTGCGCGTAAAGCTGGCCGTCCGGAAACGCCTCGCTGATCTGATGCGCCGCATGCAGGGCGAGCGTCGTCTTGCCGATCCCGCCCTTGCCGGTCAGCGTCACCACTGGTAAGTACTGCGGCACGGTCCCGTCTGCCGGAGCGAGCAGCGCGCAGATCCGTTCCAGGATGTCATCCCGGCCAGTGAAGTCGGCCAGCGTGGCGGGCAGCTGCCGTGGGACGGGCTGGAGGCCGCCGGCTCGTACCGGGACCGGCTGAACGTCCAGCGAGCGGTCATTGGCGAGGATAGCCCGTTCCATGTCGCGAAGCTCCTCGCCCGGATCCAGGCCGAGCTCGTCCAGGAGGAGCTCGCGGACCTCCCGGAACGACTCCAGCGCGTCTGCCTGGCGTCCGGCCCGGTAGAGGGCCAGCATCAACAGCATCCGCAGCCGCTCACGCAGCGGGTACTCAGCCACGAGACCACGCAATTCGCCGATGACCTCGCGGTGATGGCCGAGCTCGAGCTCGAGCTTCAGGCAGTCCCCGAGCACGGCCAGCCGGTTCTCATCCAGCCTGGTCACGGCCATCCTGACGATCCGGCTCTCAATGCCAGCGGCAGCCGGGCCCCGCCACAGGCCGAGGCCAGCCCGAAGGTCGGCGACGGCATCGACGGGGCGCTGCTCGGCCGCGGCGGCCCTGCCGCGCGCGACAAGCAGCTCGAACTGGCTGATGTCCCGCGCCTCGTCGGGAACCACCAGCATGTATCCGGGCGAGCGCGTCACGATGACATCCGCCTCAGCGCCGTCAGCCAGCAGGCGTCGCAGCGTCGAGATGCAGATCTGCACCTGGCTCCTGGCCGTGGCCGGCGGATCGTCATCCCAGATGGCGTCGATCAGCCTGCTCACCGAGACGACGTTGTTGGCCTCCAGGAGAAGCACGGCCACGATGACCTGCAGACGAGCAGCTTCCAGATCGACCGGATGGCCAGCGACGCTCACCTCAAGCGATCCCAGCAGCCGAAACTGCATTCTGCCCCTAACGCACTCGGTTCTGCCCTTGCGCCCATCATTGCATGTCGCGAGGCCTTCGCCCCGGTCTCGGCCCGCGGCGGACGGGCCGGCGGTCAGCAGGCACGACGGGTGCAGCGCGCCCCCCTCGCACGGCCGCCCCGTCGCCGCCATAGCTCGCTGATAGCAGGCGGATAAGGCGCTCAGGCCTACTGACAGTGACCGCGAGAAAGGAGTCACCGATGCATCGATCTCTCCGGGGCCGCTGGCGTTGCCCAGGCTGTGCTCCGCTGGACCGGTCCGGACGGAGCCGACGAGGCCTGTCCGCGCACGGCTACGACCCTGTTCCTGGCCTCCGGACCATCACGTTCCTCAACGAGCTGGGCCTGCCCAGCGGCCGGAAGGGAGTGCGGCCGGAAGGGAGTGCAGAGGAGTGAGCATCACGATCGCCGCGATCGACTGCCTGCACGGCCGTCCCGCTGCGGGCGTTCTTGCCCAGCTCGAGCGCAAGGATGAGCACGGCTGGTGCCCGCTGTCGCAGGCCCGCACGGATGACAGCGGCCAGATCACCCAGTGGGATCCCGAGCCCGAGATCGAGCGACGCATCTACCGGGTCGAACTCGATCTTGACGGCTACTTTGCCAGCCTGGGCATCGCCCCGTTCATGCCGACGGCCGTGGTCAGCTTTCGCATACTGGACTCGCTGGAGCCCTGCCGCATCGCGATATTGATAACCCCCTACGCCTGTGTCGCCAACCGGGTGCATTGATCAGAAAGGCGCGACATGCTCGGCTATGACCTCTTCCTGGAAGAAACTAGGCACTTAGCCCGCGCCCACCCGGTGATTTCGGCAGATAACTGGCCCGGCAACGTAGGCGCGCTGGCAACTTGTTACCGACGCCTGCCTGCCACCGGGATTGCCGTCCACAGCCTTGACGCACGAACTGCCAGCGACACACCATCTTAATGTCGACTGGGTTGCGCCAATCCAGCGATGCATATTTTCGCCAGAGCACATGAATTCGATTCGACGCACGATGAACTCCTCGACCCGAATCCGCCGGCGGAACCTCGAAGAATTGCCTTATCAGAATGCACGATGATGGCGGGTGGGAAATGTCTTCCATGGCTAACGGTTCGGCCGAGCAGCAACCGATTGCGGCGATCGGCATGTCCTGTCGGCTCCCGCTGGCAAGCACGCCCGACCAGCTCTGGCAGCTCCTGAACGCGGGAGTTGACGCGATCACCGAGGCGCCGGGCAGCCGCTGGCCGCCAACCTCCCGCGACGAGTATCACCGCGGTGGATTCATCGCTGACGTGGACCTGTTCGACGCGGACTGCTTCGGGATCTCACCCAACGAAGCCGACGCGATGGACCCCCAGCAGCGGCTTGCGCTCGAACTGTCATGGGAGGCTTTCGAGCACGCCCGGATCGCCACTAGCGAGCTGCGCGGGACGGCGACGGGGGTCTTCATCGGTGCCATCAACGACGACTACGCCGCCCTGCACGACCGGCTCGACGCCGAGGCGCCCAGCTCCTATGCCTTCACCGGCACGCAGCGCAGCCTGACCGCCAACCGGATTTCCTACCTGTTCGGCCTGCAGGGGCCGAGCATGACCATCGACGCCGGGCAATCCTCGTCGCTGCTGGCCGTGCAGCTCGCCTGCGAAGGCCTGCGACGCGGTGACGTCGAACTGGCGCTCGCCGGGGGCGTGAACCTTAACCTGCTGCCCGAGACCAGCGCGGCCATCGCCGGGTTCGGCGCGCTGTCACCGGACGGCCGCTGCTACACCTTCGACAGCCGGGCCAACGGCTACGTCCGCGGCGAAGGCGGCGCCCTTGTCGTGCTCAAGCCGCTCGCCGCCGCCCTGGCCGACGGTGACCCGGTCCACTGCGTGATCCTCGGCGGCGCAGTCAACAACGACGGCGGCGGCGATGGCCTGACGGTTCCCAGCGGGCGCGCGCAGCAGGAAGTCATCCGGCTGGCCTGCCGGCGGGCCGGTGTCGAGGCCACGGAGGTGCAGTACGTCGAGCTGCACGGCACCGGGACCAGGGTCGGCGACCCGATCGAGGCGGCCGCGCTCAGCGGGGCGCTCGCCGGGAACCGGCGCGTCGACGCGCCGTTGCTGGTGGGCTCGGTGAAGACGAACATCGGGCACCTCGAGGGCGCTGCCGGGGTGGCCGGACTGCTCAAGGTCATCCTGAACATCGTGCACCGCGGCCTGACGCCCAGCCTGAACTTCAAGGTACCCAACCCGGCCATCGACATGGCGGGATTGCGCCTAGAGGTGGTGACTGCCGCACGCGAGTGGCCCAGGCCCGATCACCGGCTGGTGGCCGGGGTCAGCTCGTTCGGCCTCGGCGGCACCAACTGCCACCTGGTGCTGGCTGAACCGCCGCGGCAGGTGGCCGCCGAGCGCGCCGCCGATCCCGGGCAGGGCGCGCCGTGGATCCTGACGGCTCGGTCCGCACCGGCGCTGCGGGCGCAGGCGGGCCGACTGTCGGAGCACCTCGGCGGGCTGGACTCGTTCGAGGCGGCCGATGTCGCCTTCTCGCTGGCGCGAACCCGAGCACGATTCGAGCATCGGGCCGTACTGCTCGGCACCGGGCGCGATGAACTGCTGGCCGGTCTCGATGCCCTGGCCGCAGGCCAGCCCGGGCGGTCGGTGCTGCTCGGTCGAGCGGTGCCGGGCGCCTGCGCGCTGGTCTTCCCCGGACAGGGATCGCAGTGGCAGGGCATGGCACGGGACCTGCTGGCAGAGTCACCTGTCTTCCGCGAGCGGCTGAGCGAGTGCGCCGAGGCACTGGCGCCGTTTATCGACTACTCGCTCCTGGACGTCCTGCGGTCCGCGCCCGGCGTACCGGATCTCAGCCGGGTTGACGTCGTGCAGCCCGCGCTCTGGGCGGTCATGGTGTCCCTCGCCGAGCTGTGGCGCAGCGAGGGCCTGCGGGCGGATATGGTGATCGGCCACTCGCAGGGTGAGATCGCCGCGGCGACCGTCGTTGGCGCGCTCTCGGTCACTGACGCGGCGCGCGTCGTGGCCCTGCGCAGCCGGGCGATTCGCCGGATCGCAGGCGGCGGCATGATGTCGATCGGGGCCTCGGTCGACGACGTTGTCAAGCGGCTTGCCGGAATGCCGGGCCTCACCATCGCGGCAGTGAACGGCCCCCGATCCGTCGTCGTGTCGGGTGCAGCCGCCGCGCTGGCGGATCTGCACCAGGAGCTGCAGGCCGCGGGCTGCCGTAGCAAGATCCTCCCGGTCCAGTACGCCTCACACTCCGCCGCGGTGGACGGGCTACGCGCGGAGCTGCTGACCCAGCTGGCCCCGGTCACGCCGAGAGCCACGGACACGCTCTTCATCTCCACCCTTACCGGCCAACCGATGGACACCACCGGGCTCGACCCCGAGTACTGGTTCCAGAGCCTGCGCCAGCCGATCAGGTTCGCCGAGGCGACCCGGCAGGCGCTGGCCCTGGACTGCGGCCTGTTCATCGAGTGCAGCCCGCACCCGGTACTCGTGGGCAGCATGTCCGAGACCGTGGACGACAGTGGCCGGGAGGCTACCGTCATCGGCACGCTGCACCGCGACGCCGACGGCCCGGACGAGTTCCGGCGCAGCGTGGCCGAGGCGTTCGTCGGCGGCGCGGACATCGACTGGAACACTCGCTGCGACGTCCCTGGCGCACGCCTGACCGACCTGCCCACCTACGCGTTCCAGCGCGAGCGGCACTGGCTGGACGCCCCGTCGCGCCGCCGCGCGGGCCAGCAAGACGTTGCCCGGCCGGCCGTTGCCGAGCCCGTGCCCGTGCCCGCCGGCATGTCCCGCCATGCGGTGCAGGACCTGGTGACCGGCGCTGCCGCCGCTGTGCTGGGCTACGCGGGCAACCGGGCCGTGGACCCGTCCCGCACGTTCAAGGACCTCGGGCTGGACTCGGCCGGCGCGGTAGAGGTGTGCGCCCGGCTGCGGTCGCTCACCGGACTTAGGCTGCCGAGCACCCTGACCTTCGACTTCCCCACCCCGGCCCGCCTGGCCGGGCACGTGCACGCCGAGCTGACCGGGACCGGGACCGCGGCCGGCGAATCGCCCGGCGGATCGCCGCCGGCACCGGCGGGCGATCCGATCGCGATCGTCGCGATGGGCTGCCGCTTTCCGGGTGACGTCGCCTCGCCCGAGGATCTCTGGCGGCTGGTGTCCGCCGGCGGTGACGCCATATCCAAGCTGCCGGTGAATCGCGGCTGGGACCTGGACGCCCTCTTCGGCGGACCGGAACAGCCGGGCACCTGCGCCACCCGGTACGGCGGGTTCCTGCACGACGCCGACACCTTCGACGCAGCTTTCTTCGGCCTGAGCCCACGCGAGGCGCTGGGCATGGACCCGCAGCAGCGACTGCTGCTGGAGACCTCCTGGGAGACGATCGAGCGCGCCGGCATCGATCCCGCCGACCTGGCCGGGACGCCGACCGGCGTATTCGTCGGCGCCATGGCCACCGACTATGGTCCCCGTTTGCACCAGCCCACCGGCGCAGCCGACGGCCACCTGCTCACCGGCACGGCGCTCAGCGTCGCGTCCGGGCGCATCGCGTACACGTTCGGGCTGCAGGGTCCGGCGCTCACCGTGGACACGGCCTGCTCGTCGTCGCTGGTCGCCATCCAGCTCGCCAGCTCGGCGCTGCGCCGCGGCGAGTGCTCGCTGGCACTGGCCGGCGGCGTGACGGTGATGTCCAATCCCGGCAACCTCGTCGAGTTCACCCGCCAGAACGGGCTGGCGGTGGACGGTCGCGCGAAGGCGTTCAGTGCCGCAGCCGACGGCACTTCGTTCGCCGAGGGCGCCGGGATGCTGCTGCTGGAACGGCTCTGCGACGCTCGCGAGAACGGGCACCCGGTGCTGGCGCTCATCGCTGGCGGCGCGGTCAACTCCGACGGCGCGAGTAATGGCCTGACCGCCCCGAACGGCCAGGCGCAGCAGCAGGTGATCCGGCAGGCCCTCGCCAGCGCGGGACTTGACCCGGCGCAAGTGGATGCGGTCGAGGCACACGGCACGGGTACCGCGCTCGGCGACCCGATCGAGGCCAACGCGATCGTGGCGACCTACGGCCGGAACCGGCCGGCCGGGCAGCCGCTGTGGCTCGGCTCGGTCAAGTCCAACATCGGCCACACCCAGGCCGCCGCCGGCGTCGCCGGCGTCATCAAGATGGTGCTCGCGATGCGGCACGGGGTGCTGCCGCGGACATTGCACGCCGACGAGCCGACGGCCGCGGTGGACTGGGCTGGCGGCCAGGTCCGGCTGCTGACACAGCAGCAGGACTGGGTCTGTCCGGACCGGCCGCGCCGTGCCGCGGTGTCGGGCTTCGGCATCAGCGGCACCAACGCGCATCTCATCCTGCAGGCGGCGCCCGCCCCGGGCGCCGACGAGCCGGCCGGCGCAGGCGAGCCGACCGACGCAGGCGAGCTGGCCGGCGCACCGCCGGCCGAACTCCGGCCGCTGGTGTGGATGCTGTCCGCGCGCACGGCCGGCTCCCTGCGGGCACAGGCCGGACGGCTGCGCTGCTACGCCGCATCCGCGCCCGAGCTCGATCTGGCGGCGGCCGGCCCCCGGCTGGCTGGCCGGCCGTCCTTCGCCCACCGCGCTGCGGTGGTGGCAGCCGACCGGGACGAGCTGTGCGCCGCGCTGGCCGCGCTCGCCGACGGCGGGACCCATCCGAGAGCATCGACGGGCCACGGCGCCGGAGACCTGCAGCCGGTGTTCGTCTTTCCCGGCCAGGGCGGGCAGTGGGCGGGCATGGCCCGCGATCTGCTGGCGGCCGACGAGACGTTCGCAGCTCAACTGCGCCGATGTGACGAGGCGCTGCGACCGCACACCGGCTGGTCCGTGCACGACGTCCTCACCGGCGCCGGCGGCGCGCCGGCACTGGAGGGCTCCGGAGTCATCCAGCCGGTGCTGTTCGCGGTGATGGTCTCCCTCGCCGAGATGTGGCGGTCGGCGGGCATCGAGCCGGCCGCGGTGGTCGGCCACTCCCAGGGCGAGATCGCCGCCGCGTGCGTGTCCGGCGCGCTCAGCCTGGCCGATGCCGCGAAGGTAGCCGCGCTGCGCAGCCAGGTGCTCGCCACGCTGGACGGCACCGGCGGCATGATCTCGGTGTCCCTGCCCGTGGCCGACGTGCTGGGCAAGATCGCCCCGTGGCCGGACCAGCTGTGGGTGGCGGCGGACAACGGCCCGTCCAGCACGGTGGTCGCCGGCGACCCGGACGCGCTGGCGCAGTTCACCAGCAGCTGGCAGGACACCGTGCAGCTGCGCCGGATAGCCCTCGACTACGCCTCGCACTGCCCCCATGTCGAGAAGGTGCACGACGACTTGCTGGCGCGCATTGGCGAGCTGGCGCCCCGGGACACCCCGACCGCGATCTGCTCCTCCAGCATCGGCGACTTCATTCCGGGCAGCGCGCTGGGGACCGAGTACTGGTACTTCAACCTGGCCGAGCAGGTGCGTTTCGACACCGCCATCCGCGCTTTCCAGGACTACGACAAACCCTTGTTCATCGAAGTGAGCCCGCACCCGGTGCTCGCGGCCGCAATCGCCGAGATTCTCTCCGACGCGGGCATTGACGGCGCGGCCATCGGTACGCTGCACCGCGGTGCGGGTGCCAGGACCGACTTCCTCGCCTCGGTGGCGAAAGCCTGGGTCCAGGGGGCGGCCGTCAGCTGGCCGGCGATCCTCGGCGCGCGCGGTCGCGATGTCGGCCCGGACCGGAATCTCGACCTGCCGGCCTACGCCTTCGACCGGCAGCGCTACTGGCTGACCGGCGCCGACCGCGGGCCCGCGGCCGGCGCGCTGGGGCACCCGCTGCTTGCCGCCGTCCAGCCGATGGCCGACAGCGACGGCTTCCTGCTCACCGGCCGGATCTCACGCAGCGCGGTGCCCTGGCTGGCCGACCACACCGTCGGCGGCGCGGTGCTGCTGCCCGGCACCGCCTTCGTCGAACTTGCCCTGCAGGCGGCTGCCGCGTCCGGCGCCGGCGCCGTGCACGAGCTGACCGTGCAGGCACCGCTGGTGCTGCCCGAGATCGGCGCGGTGGACGTGCAGGTCACGGCCGGCGGCCCGGATGCAGCCGGATTCCGCACCCTGGCGATCCACTCGCGGGCAGCCGGGGCAGTCGACGCCGACTGGATCCGGCACGCCAGCGGGACGCTGGCCGCCGGGGACGAGCCCGCCAACCGCGACAGCCTGGCCGCCTGGCCGCCGGCCGGCGCCACGCCGATCCACCTGACCGACGCGTACGACCGGCTTGCCGAGGCCGGCTACGAATACGGTCCCGCCTTCCAGGGCCTGCTCGCCGCATGGCGGAGCGGCACCGACTCCTACGCCGAGGTGCGGCTGCCCGAACCGGTCACCGCCGGCGCTCGTTCCTTCGCGATGCACCCTGCGCTGCTGGACGCGGCGCTGCATATTCTGGTGCTGGACGCGGCAGCCGATGCGGACGGCGGGCTGCTGTTGCCGTTCTCCTGGTCCGGCATCCGGGTGAGCGCGGCTGGCGCTGATCGGATTCGCGTCCGGCTGAGCGAATCGGCCGATGGCGGTGTCGCACTGGCCATCTACGACGGCACCGGACGACCGGTGGCCCGGGTCGACTCGCTGACGATGCGCCGGGCGCCGGGCGGCGGCTCCCTGGCGGCTCCGGCCGGCTCGTCCGCGGGCCTGTACGACCTCAACTGGATCGCAGCACCGGTCCCCGCCCTGTCCGCAGCGCAGCTCGCCGACCGCCAGTGGGCCGTCGTCGGGACCGATCCACGGGCCAAGGACGTCTGTGATGCGCTGCAGTCCGACGGCATCAACGCGCCGCTCTACTACGAACTCGCCTCGGTGGCCGACCAGGTGGCCGGTGCGGTGCCCGCCGTCGTCGTGCTGCCCTACCTGCCGGATGTGCAGGACGAGGCCGACGATCCCGGGTACGCCGTGCACGAGGGCCTGCGCCAGCTACTTGACGTGGTGCAGCAGTGGGTCAGCGACGAGCGGTTTGCCGACTCCCGGCTGGTGCTCGTCGCCGACAGGGACACGCTGGCCGGCGCGCCGATGTGGGGCCTCGTGCGCTCAGCGGCCACAGAGCATCCGGGCCGGTTCGTGCTGGCCGACGTCGGGGAAGCGGCCGGCTCGTGGGGACTGCTCGCTGCCGCCATAGCGGCCGGGGAGCCGCAGTGCGCGGTGCGCGACGGCCAGGTGCTGGTGCCGCGGCTGGCCCGCCGCACGTCCGAGGCCGCCGGGCACGCCGCTGAGCTGGGATCGGGCACTGTGCTGGTCACCGGCGGCACCAGCGGCCTCGGCGCCGTGGTGGCAGCTCACCTGGTCGCCCGCCATGGCGTCCGTGACCTGCTGCTGACCTCGCGCCGGGGATCGGCCGCGCCGGGCGCCGGTGAACTGGCCGAGCGCCTGGAGGCGCTCGGCGCATCGGTGCGGATCGCGGCGTGCGACGTGTCGGACCGGCGGGCGCTGACGAGGCTGCTCAAGTCGGTGCAGCTGACCGGGGTCGTGCACGCGGCCGGCGTGCTCGACGACGCCACTGTCGAGGGGCTGTCCCCCGATCAGCTGGACGCGGCACTGCACCCCAAGGTCGACGCAGGCTTGCTGTTGCACGAGCTGACCGCCGGGATGCCGCTCAGCGCGTTCGTGCTGTTCTCCTCGATCGCGGGGGTGCTCGGCAACGCCGGCCAGGCCAACTACGCCGCGGCCAACGCATTCCTGGACGCGCTCGCTGTGCACCGCCGGGATCTCGGTCTGCCCGCGGTGTCGATCGCCTGGGGACTGTGGTCGCTGCCCACGTCGATGACCGCGGCGCTGTCCAGCACGGACTCCGCCCGGCTGTCCGGCGGCGGTCTGGCCGCGCTCACCCCGGAACGGGGCCTGGACCTGTTCGACGCGGCGCTGCGCGAGACCGGCGCGCTGATCGCCGCAGACCTGGACCTGGCCGGGCTGAGCGCTTCGGGCGGTGAGACTCCGGCGGTGCTCCGCGGCCTGGTCCGGGCACCCCGCGCCGCGGCGTCCGCACCCGCCGGGGCGCCGGGCAATGCCCAGGTCGCTGGTGCCACCCCGGCCGGCGGGTTGCCGGACCGGCTGGCTGCCCTCGACCGCGGCGAGGCGCAGACGATGGTGCTGGATCTCGTCCGGGCGCAGGTCGCGGCGGCGCTCGGCCACTCCCGCGCGGACGAGATAGAACTCGACCGGCCGTTTACCGAGCTGGGATTCGACTCGCTGACCTCGGTGGAACTCCGCAACCGTCTCGGATCCGAGACCGGTCTGCGGCTGCCGACCACGCTGGTATTCAACCAGCCGACGGTGACTCTGCTGGCCCGCCACCTTCTCAGCGAGCTGGCGCCGGCCCCGCCCGCCCCGCACCAGGTGCTGCGCGACGCCGTCGACCGGGTCTCCGCCCAGCTCGAGCGACCCGATGTCGCCGACGACGATCAGGCCCAGGTCATCGCGGTGCTGCAAGCCGCCCTGCTCCGCCTGCACGCGCCGTCGGAGGCGGCGGCCGATGACGGCGAGTCGCTGGCCCACCTCGGCGCGGCCTCTGATGAAGAGATCTTCAGCTACATCGACAAACAACGGGATTGAGAAGGGATCAGCGATGGCAGGCGAAGACAAGCTCCGCGAGTATCTCAAGCGGGTGACGCTGGACCTCGCCGACGCTCGGGCGAAGTTGGCCGACATCGACGCCAGGAGTCACGAGCCGATCGCGATCGTCGGCATGGCCTGCCGCTACCCGGGCGGGGTCACCAGCCCGGGCGAACTGTGGGAACTGATCGCGTCAGGAACGGATGCGATCAGCGCCTTCCCGACCGACCGGGGCTGGGACAACGAGCGGCTGTACAACCCGGACCCCGATGTCCCCGGAACGACGTACACGCTCAGCGGCGGCTTCCTGCACGACGCGGGTGAGTTCGACGCGCCGTTCTTCCAGATGAGCCCGCGCAACGCGCTGGCGACCGACCCCCAGCACCGGCTGTTCCTTGAGACCGCGTGGGAGGCGTTCGAGCGAGCCGGTATCGACCCGACGTCCCTGCACGGCAGCCGGACCGGCGTCTACGCCGGGATCATGTACGACCACTACGCGACTCGGTTCCTGTCCGACATACCGGCCGAGGCGGACGGAACGCTGCTGGTGTCCAGTTCGCCCAGCGTGCTGTCGGGCCGGGTCGCCTACACGCTCGGCCTTGAGGGCCCGGCGGTGTCGCTGGATACCGCGTGCTCGTCGTCGCTTGTCGCGATCCATCTTGCCGTGCAGTCACTGCGCCGCGGTGAGTGCACGATGGCGCTGGCCGGCGGCGTGTCGGTGATGGCCGTACCGGATATGTTCGTGGAGTTCTCGCGGCAGCGCGGGCTGTCCCCGGAGGGCAAGTGCAAGGCGTTCTCCGACGACGCCGACGGCACGGTGTGGTCCGAGGGCGCGGGAACAGTGCTGCTGGAGCGGCTGTCCGACGCCCGCCGCAACGGCCGGCCGGTCCTCGGCCTCGTCCGGGGCACCGCGGTGAATCAGGACGGCGCGAGCAACGGCCTGACCGCGCCCAACGGCCCGTCGCAGGAGAGGGTGATCACGCTCGCGCTGGCCGACGCGCGGCTGGAAGCGGCCGACATCGACGTGGTCGAGGCGCACGGCACCGGCACACCGCTGGGCGATCCGATCGAGGCGCACGCGATTCTGGCGACGTACGGGCAGAACCGGCCCGCGGAGCGCCCACTGCGCCTGGGTTCGGTGAAGTCGAACATCGGCCATACCCAGGCCGCAGCCGGTGTCGCCGGCGTCATCAAGCTTATCGAGTCGATGCAGCACGAGCAGATGCCGCGCACGCTGAGCGTTTCCGAGCCGACGCACAAGGTGGACTGGACGGCGGGCGCGGTGCGACTGCTCACCGAGGACCTGCCATGGCCGCGCCGAGCCGAGAAGCCACGCCGGGCCGGGGTGTCGTCCTTCGGCATCAGCGGCACGAACGCGCACGTCATCTTGGAAGAACCAGATCCCGGCGACGCAGTTGAGCCGGCTGACATCGTGGCCGGCCCGTCGGCGTGGGTGCTGAGCGCCCAGTCGGCTGCGTCACTGGACCAGCAGGTCCGGCGGCTGCACGACCGGGTCGCTGCCGATGAGGACATCCGCCCGGTGGACGTGGCGCACACTCTCGCGACCGCCAGGGCACGGTTCGACCACCGGGCGGTCATCGTCGGCCAGGGCCGCGACCAGATGGTGGCCACGCTGGCTGGCTATCTCGCCGGCCGGCCGGACGCGTCGGTGCCGGCCGGGCAGGCCCGGGGCCGTGCCAGGGCTGCGTTTCTGTTCACCGGCCAAGGCGGCCAGCGGGCGGGCATGGGCCGCGAGCTGTACCAGGCTCATCCGGTCTTCGCCGCCGCCTTGGACGAGGTATGTGCCGCGCTCGACGAGCACCTGGACCGCCCGCTGCGCGATGTGATGTGGGCCGAGCCGGGCAGCGCAGAGCCGGGCAGCGCAGGACGTCCGGCTCTGGACGAGACGCGCTACACCCAGCCGGCGCTGTTCGCCTACGAGATCGCGGCCTTCCGGCTGCTCGCCTCACTCGGCGTCACGCCTGATCGGGTGGCCGGGCACTCGGTGGGCGAGATCGCCGCCGCGCACGTCGCGGGGGTGTGGGATCTCGCCGACGCGGCGCGGATGGTCACCACGCGCGCCCGGTTGATGCAGCAACTGCCGGCCGCCGGAGCGATGATCGCGGTGGCCGCGACGCTCGCCGAGATCCTGCCGGACCTGGCCGGACAGGAGCACCTGATATCCGTCGCGGCGGTCAACGGCCCGAGCAGCGTCGTGCTGTCCGGGGCCGAGGATGCCTGCCTGGCCGTGGCGCAGCGGTGGCGCGAACTCGGCCGGCGGACCCGGCGGCTGACGGTCAGCCACGCGTTCCACTCACCGCTGATGACCCCCGTGCTCGACGACTTCGCCGCAGAGCTGAAGACGCTCGTGTTCCGGGGGCCACGGCTGGCCTACGAGACCACCTGCGGCACCCGAGGTACCTGGACCGATCCGGCGTACTGGGTGGACCAGATCCGGCAGCCGGTGCTGTTCGCGCCGATGATCGAGCGCATGGAAGCCGCCGGCCTGCGGCATTTCGTCGAGGTCGGTCCGCAGCCGGTGCTGGCCGCCATGGCGGGCGAATGCCTCAGCGATCCGCAGGCCGCGGTAGCCGCGATGTACCGCCGCGGGCGCACCGAGCCAGAAGCCCTGCTGAGCTGCCTCGCCGAGGTGTTCGCCCGAGGCGTCGACGTCCATTGGGACGCGCTGACGCAGGGCGGCGCGCTGATCGACCTGCCGACCTACGCCTTCGACCGGAAGCGCTACTGGCTGCCCAGCCCGCTGTCCCACGCCGACGTGACCTCTGCCGGTCTGCTCGAGGCCGGGCATCCGCTGCTGCGGGCAACGGTCGACCTCGCCGACGACCGCGGTGTGCTGGCCACCGGCCGGGTGGCGCTGGCCGACCTGCCGTGGCTGGCGGACCACGCGATCGGCGGCACGGTCGTGGTGCCCGGATCCGCGCTGCTCGACGTAGTGCTTGAGGTCGCCGGCCAGGCGGGCTACGACCGCGTGGCCGAACTGACCTTCGACGCGCCGCTGGCGCTGCCGGCCGCGGGTGCGGCGTTCATCCAGGTGACGGTGGACCGGGCCGAGAACTCGGTGCGCCTGCACTCCCGGGCGGACGGCGAGGAGGCCTGGACCCGGCACGCCTCGGGGTCGTTGTCTTCCGCCGGGGCACTGGACGCCGGCTGCGACTGGGCAGTCGCGTGGCCGCCGGCCGACGGGGTGCCCATCGACTTCGACGGCGCGTACGACAAGCTCGCCGATCTGGGCTATCACTACGGCCCGGCATTCCGCGGCGTGCAGGGGGCCTGGCGCAGCGGCGACGACCTGTATGTCCAGGTCGCGGTGCCGCCGGGCGCCGATGCCGACGGCTTCGGCCTGCACCCGGCCCTGCTGGATGCGGCGTTTCACCCCTCCATCATCGACGGTGATTCCGACGAGCTGCGGCTGCCGTTCGTCTTCCGCGGCGTCCGGCGCGGCGCGGCGGGCGCATCGACTGTGCGCGCGCGGCTGACTCCGCAAGGATCCGACGGGCTCGCCGTTGACATCGCCGATCCGTCCGGCAGGCCGGTGCTGTCGATCGAGGAGCTACGCGTACGGCCGGCCTCGATCGCTTCACTGGTGTCCGCGCTGGGCGGCGCCGCGGCCGGAGTGGCCGGGTCGCACGGGCTCGAATGGGTCACCCCAGCGGTGGCCGGCCCGGACACCGCGGCGCGCTGGGCAGCGGTCGGCGACGACGTGCCGGGGCTTGCCAGCTACGCCACGCTTGACGAGCTGGCGCAAGCCGGCGACCTACCGGACTTCGTGGCCTTCGCCTGCGCCAGCGCCGAGCCCGACATGCCGACCCGGGTCCGCGCGGTGACCGGCCGGGCGCTTCGGATCGTGCAGCAGTGGATCGCCGACGAGCGATGCGCCGAGTCACGGCTGGTGCTGCTGGCCGATCCGGGGTCGCTGGGCACCGCCGCGGTCTGGGGCCTGGTGCGTTCGGCGCAGGCCGAGCACCCGGGCCGGTTCGTGCTGGCCGACGTCGAGCCAGGTACCACCGGGGCGTGGGCGACGCTGGCCGCGGCGGTGACCGCAGGCGAGTCGCAGTTCCTGATCCGCGGTGACCGCTTGCTGGTGCCACGGATCGTCCGCCGCGCGCCGGCGTCCGACCCGGGACTCGACCTCAGCGCCGGGACCGTCCTGGTCACCGGTGGCACCGGCGGCCTCGGGGCTCTGGTCGCGGCCAGGCTGGTGGAGCGCTTCGGAGTCCGTGACCTGCTGCTGGCCTCGCGACAGGGACTGGCCGCGGCCGGTGCGCCGGAGCTCGTCACCCATCTGACTGCGCTGGGAGCGTCCGTCCAGATCACAGCCTGCGATGTCGCGGACCGCCTGAGCCTGACCGAACTGCTGGCGTCGGTGCCCGCGGACCGGCCGCTGGTCGGTGTGGTGCACGCGGCCGGTGTACTGGACGACGCCACCGTCACAGGCCTGTCGCCGCAGCAGCTGGACTCGGTGTTCCGGCCGAAGGTGGACGCCGCCTGGCTGCTGCACAAGCTGACCGCCGACCTGCCGCTGCGCACGTTCGTGCTGTTCTCCTCCATCGCCGGCCTGCTGGGCAACCCGGGGCAGGGCAACTACGCCGCGGCGAATGCGTTCCTGGACGCGCTGGCCGCGCACCGGGCCGAGCTCGGGTTGCCGGCGATCTCGGTCAGCTGGGGACTGTGGTCGGCGACAGCCGGAATGGGCGCGGGTTTGTCGGCCGCCGACGAGGCCCGCATCTCGAGGTCCGGTGTCTCGGCGCTGTCGCCCGAACAGGGCCTGGCGCTGTTCGACACCGCGGTCCGCGAAGGGCCCGGCGGCGATGCGCTGCTGGTGGCCTCATGCTGGGACCTGAGCGGACTGCGCGCCGCGGCCGCGGACGGCGGCGACATCCCCGTCGTCCTGCGCGGCCTGGCCGGCCCGCCGCGGCGGGCCGGCCAGGCCGCTGCGGCAAGCAGCCCGGCCGGGTTCCTCGAGCGGCTGGCGGGACTCTCCGCGGCCGAGCTTCGGCCGCTGCTTGTGGAGTTTGTCCAGTCGCATGTTGCTGGCGTGCTGGCGCACGGCACAGCAGCAACCATCGACGTTCACCGGCTGTTCAACGAGCTGGGATTCGACTCGCTCGCCGGGGTGGAGCTACGCAACCGGCTGAACAGGGAAACCGGCCTGAAGCTGCCGGCGACGCTGATCTTCGACCATCCGACGACAGTGCAGCTGGCCGACCATCTGCTCACCGAGCTGGTGCCGTCGCCGCCGACTGTCGAGGACGTGTTGCGGGAGACCCTCACCAGGGTCGCGCCGCAGCTGGAAGCCGCGGACGCCGATGAGCGCGACCGGATCGCGATGACCCTGCGGGCACTGCTGAACCGAATCGGCTCGGTGACGAACGCAGACGCTGCCCAACCGGAGCTGGAGACCGCTTCGGACGAGGAGATCTTCGCTCTCATCGACGCACAGCTCTAGGCCACGCGGCTTCGACCACAGCCGCTCGATCTTCCACCCGACAGGGGTTCCCCATGGCAGGCGAGGACAAGCTCCGCGAATATCTCAAGCGTGTGACGGTCGAGCTGACCGACGCCCGCCGGCGCCTGGCGCAGGCCGAGGCCGAGGACCGCGGGCCCGAGCCGATCGCGGTCATCGGCATGGCGTGCCGGTTTCCCGGCGCGGAGAACGTGGACTCCTACTGGCAGCTGCTCAGCGACGGCCGGTCCGGCGTCCTGGACGAAGTGCCGGACCACCGGTTCGACCTGGATCCCTGGGTCGCCGACGAGTCCGTCTACACCCGGCGCGGAGCGTTCCTGCCCGATATCACCGGCTGGGACGCCAAGTTCTTCGGATCATCGCCGCGCGAAGCGGTGCGGATGGATCCTCAGCAGCGGCTGCTGATGGAGCTGGCCTGGGAGGCCATGGAGGATGCCGGCACCCCGCCGACCAGTCTCGCGGGCAGCCGAACCGGGGTGCTGGTCGGCTTCTCCGACATTACCCAGTACGTGCAGCTCGAAATGCACCGACAGGGCGCCGCGGTCCTGACCGACCCGTACATCGGTCAGGGCAGCTCGGCGAGCGTCGTAGCCGGGCGTATCGCCTACCACTTCGATCTGCGCGGCCCGGCGATGGCCGTGGACACCGCCTGCTCGTCCAGCCTGGTCGCCGTGCACCTGGCCGCGGACGCGCTGCGCCGCGGCGAGTGCGACCTGGCGCTCGCCGGCGGCGGTTTCCTGGCGATGCTGCCCGACCTTTACGTCCACGGCTGCGCGACCTCGATGCTGTCGCGGTCGGGGGAATGCAGGACGTTCGACGCCTCCGCAGACGGCTATGTGCTCGGTGAGGGCGGTGGCCTGGTGGTGCTGGCGCTGTTGTCTGACGCCGTGCGCGCGGGGCACCGGATCCGCGCGGTGATCCGCGGCTCGGCGGTCAACCAGGACGGGCGCACCAACGGCCTGACCGCACCGAACCGATCCGCCCAGGTGGACGTGATCCGGCGAGCGCTGTCGGCGGCCAGGATCTCTCCGGAGCAGGTCGATTACCTGGAAGCACACGGTTCGGCCACTCCGCTGGGCGACCAGATCGAGCTCAGCGCCCTGCACGAGGTGTTCGGCGCCCGCTCGCCCGAGCAGCCGCTGCACGTCGGTGCGGTGAAGACCAATATCGGCCACACCCAGGCGGCAGCCGGTGCCGCTGGCCTGATCAAGACGATCCTCGTCCTGGAGAAAGGCGTGGTGCCGCCCAACCTGAACATGACCACGCCGGCCGAGGCGAGCCTGGCCAGCGACACCGTCCGCCCGGCTGCCGGGACCATCGCACTACCGGACGGCGGCCGCGCCTGGATGGCCGGGGTCAGCTCATTCGGCTGGTCCGGCACCAACGCGCACCTCGTGCTGGAATCCGCGCCTGCCGTCGAGAGCAGCCCGGCCGGCACCGAGCTGGCGGCGGAGCTGCTGCCGGTGTCGGCGGCCGACGCAGCCGCGCTGCGCGCGCACCTGGCCCGGCTGGCTGCGGGCGCCGGCGACTCCGCACTGGCCGATCTGGCGTACACCCTGCAGACAGGCCGCGCTCAGCTCGACCACCGGCGCGCGGTGGTAGCTGCCGACGCCGGCGAGGCCGCCGCCCGGCTGTCGGCGGCCAGCGACACGCCTGGCGTGCGCCGCACCGAGGGCCGGCCCCGGGTGGCATTCCTGCTGACCGGCGCGGACGGGCAGCCGGGCGGCGCCGAACTGTACAGGGGCGAGCCGGCCTTCACCGCCGCGGTGGACGATTGCGTCTCGATCGCGGGCGAGCGGTGTGATCTCGACCTGCGTCCGGCGCTGTTCAGCGTGCCGCCCGGACAGACGGTCATCGCGCACCTGTCGCTGTTCACTTCTCAGTACGCCCTCGCCCGGCTGCTCGCCTGCTACGGGGTGACGCCGGACCTGCTGATCAGCGACGGGGTGGGCGACCTCGTCGCGGCCTGCCTCGCGGGCGTGCTGTCCCTGGCCGATGCACTACGGGTGGCGGCGGAGCGCGCCCGGCTGGCCGAGACCGCTGACTCCGCGCCGCTGGCTGCGCTCCTCGCGTCGCTGTCGTGGCAGCCGGGCGTCGGCACCGTCATCGCGGGCCGCTCATCCGGGCTGCTGACGGCTGATCAGGCAACGAGCCCGCAGTACTGGCTGGATCGCCTCAGCGCGCCGCCCCAGGGAGCCGGCGGATCGCAGCTCAGCCGCGCCCGCGGCGCCGACGCCTGCGTCGTGCTGGGCGCCGGCCGCCAGCCGTCGGACCTGCAGCGCCGGGACACCGCAGGCGGGCAACCGCTCATGCTCGGGACGCTGCCGGGCATCCCGGCGGACGAGCGCGCAGCCCTGCTGCAGACCTGCGGCCGGCTCTGGGAACTCGGCGTCGCCCTGGACTGGAACGCGCTGCGGCGCAGCAACGGCCGGCTGACCGGGCTGCCGTGCTACCCGTTCCAGCGCGAGCGCTACTGGATCGAGCCACCGATCGCGCCCGTGCCCGCAGCCGCCGAGGCGGCAGCCGGGCTGCCCGCCGTCCCGGCCGGCATCCACGAGCACGTGCAACTGCTCACCCAGCAGTGGTCCCCGGCCACGAGCGCCGACTCCGCCGCACCGGCCACCGGCCGCTACCTGCTGGTCGCCGACGCCGAGGGCATCGCCGGCGCGCTTGCCGAGCGGCTGCGCCACGACGGGGCCGAGGTGGTACTGCGCCAGGAACTCCGCTCCCAGGAGCTGAGTGCCGGCCCGGTCACCGTCGTCGACCTGTCCGCGCTGGACCCGTCCGGATCCGATGACGCCGAGCGGGCCGTGGTGTCGGTAGCCGGGCTGCTCGCCGCGCTCAGCGCCGACGTGGCCCGCACCACCCGGGCCGTGGTCGTGACCCGGGGAGGGCACGCCGTCACAGCCGATGAGCAGGTCCGGCCCGCCCAGGCCGCGGTCGCCGTCCTGCCGATCATCGCCAACCAGGAGTACGTCAACGTCGCTGCCCGCAACGTCGACCTCGACCCGGTTTATTCGATCACGACCGCGGCCGACGTGCTGGCCGCCGAACTGCGCGGGCCGTCGGCGGAGCTGCTGTCGGCCTACCGCGCTGACCGGCGGTACGTGACCGGCTACGCGCCGCTGGCGGGGTCCGCCCCGGCCGCGAGTTATGCCGGCGGCACCTACCTGATCACCGGCGGCCTTGGCGACATCGGCCTGACCATCGCCGGGCACCTGGTCCGCCGCGGTGCCGCCCGGGTTGTGCTGACCAGTCGCCGCGGGGCACCGGCCGATGAGCGGGACCCACGTCACGACTCCCTCGGCCGGCTGCGCGGGCTGGGCGCCGAGGTGGAGACGCCGGCCGTGGATGTCACCGATCCTTCGTCCATGCGCGCGCTGTTCGCCGCTCGGCACATCGACGGCGTGGTGCACGCCGCGGCCGATGTCGCCGCTGACACCTTCCGCTCGCTGCAGGACCTCGACGAGACCAGTGCCGCCCGGCAGTTCGGTGCCAAGGTCGACGGCGCCCGGGTGCTGGCAGAGGTTTTCGGCGGGCTGCCCGCGGGGCACGCGCCGGACTGGTGCATGGCGTTCTCCTCCACCTCGGCGCTACTCGGCGGCGCGACATTCGGCGGTTACGCCGCGGCGAACGCGGCCCTTACCGCGCTGGGCCGCAGCATGCCCGGCGGGGGGACCCGCTGGATCGCCGCCAACTGGGACACCTGGGCCTGCACGCTGGATAAGCTCCAAGGCGGCATCGGCGCGAGCCTGGTCAGCCACTCGATGAGCGACGCCGAGGCGCTGGACGCCTTCGACCGGCTGGTCGCCCGCGCGCCACGCGCGGCCGTGGTCGCCGCAGGCGGGCTGACCGACCGGCTGCCGCGACCGTACGAGGTGACCGAGCCGGCCTTCGGCACCGATATCCGGCACCCGCGGCCAGACCTGCAGCAGCCCTACTCGCCGCCGCTGACGCCCGCCGAACGCGCCATGGCCCGGCTGTGGGCCGAGGTCCTCGGCGTGGAGCCGGTCGGCATCCGGGACAACTTCTTCGACCTCGGCGGCACCTCGCTGCTGGCGCCACAGCTGTTCGGGCTGATCAAGAAGCGCCTCGGGATCGCGCTGCCCACCGTGACCTTGTTCGAGGCTCCGACGGTACGCGCGCTCGCCGCCGCCCTCGATCGCCAGCGCGCGCCCAAGCCCGCTGCCGCCCAGCCGCCTGCCGTGGCCGTCGCCCCGGAGCTGGCCGTCGCCCCGGAGCTGGTTGCCGCTGCGAAGCCGGTCGCCTCCAGTGACGTGATCGCCTCCAGTGAACTGATCGTCTCCAGTGACCTGATCGTCTCGCCGCCCGCGAGCTCCGCGCCCGGACCGGACCGGCGGATCGCGATCGTCGGCATGGCCGGCCGCTTTCCCGGTGCCGGGGACGTCGCCGAGTTCTGGCGCAACTTGTGCGGCGGGGTCGAGTCCATCAGATTCTTCACGCCTGAGGAGCTGATCGCGGCCGGCGTCGATGCCGACCTGGTGCACGACCCGCTGTACGTGCCGGCCCGTCCGGTGCTCGACGACATCGCCGGCTTTGACGCGGCCTTCTTCGGCATGAGCCCGCGGATGGCCGCCCTCACCGACCCGCAGCAGCGACTGTTCCTCGAAGTCTGCTGGGAGGCCCTGGAGCAGGCCGGCTACTGCCAGCCCGAGCATCGTGGCCGCGTCGGCGTGTACGGCGGAACCCACATCAGCACGTACCTGCTCGGCATGCAGGATCAGCTCGACGATGATGTGAGCCCGTTCGAGATCGGTATCGGCAACGAGAAGGACGCGCTGACCACCAGCGTGTCCTACCTGTTCGACCTGCACGGCCCGAGCGTGGCCGTCCAGACGTTCTGCTCCACCTCACTCGTCGCCGCTCACCTGGCCGTGCAGAGCCTGCGCAGCGGCGAGTGTGAGATGGCGCTGGCCGGCGGCGTGTCGATTCGCGTCCCTGACAGGGTCGGACATCGCTACGAGCAGGGCGGCATGGAATCGCCCGACGGCCACGTCCGCACCTTCGATGCGAAAGCGCGCGGCAGCATGTTCGGCGACGGTGCCACCGTCGTCGTCCTCAAGCGGCTCTCCGACGCACTGCGCGACGGCGATCACGTCTGGGCCGTCATCCGCGGCTCGGCGATGAACAACGACGGCGCGCTCAAGGTCGGCTTCACCGCGCCGAGCGTGACCGGCCAGGCCCAGGTGGTCACGGCAGCAATGGCGGACGCGGGGGTCACGGCGCAGGACGTCGGCTACGTCGAGGCGCACGGCTCGGGCACCCCGCTGGGCGACCCGATCGAGGTGGCGGCGCTGACTCAGGCGTTCGGCCCGACGGACGCCCAGCAGTACTGTGCGATCGGCTCGGTCAAGACCAACATCGGGCACCTGGACCGGGCGTCGGGCACTGCGGGGCTGATCAAGACCTCGCTGACACTCTGGGACGGCGTCATACCGCCCACGCTGCACTACACCACCCCCAATCCGGAGATCGACTTCGAGCACAGCCCGTTCTTCGTGAACAACGCGCCGCTGCTCTGGGCCCCGGCCAGCGGACAGCCCCGGATCGCCGGCCTCAACTCGCTCGGCATGGGCGGGACGAACGTGCACATGGTCCTCGAGCAGCCGCCTGCCGCACCGCAGGAGCTGCCGGGCGATCCTGACTCGGAGCGCAGGTATCAGGTACTGCCGGTGTCGGCGCGCACCGCGACGGCGGCGGACGCGTCCGGCCGGCGCATCGGCGAGCACCTGCAGGCGCATCCCGGCGTCCGGCTGGCCGACGTGGCCTACACCCTGCAGGCCGGGCGTAAGGTGTTCGAGCACCGCCGTGCGGCGGTGGTGACGAGCGTGGCCGGAGCGGCCGCGACGCTGACCGGCGCGAACGACGCCGGTCCGCCCGCGGGACGCGCCGAGGCCGCTCAGGGCCGGCCGGTGGCATTCCTGTTCGCCGGTGTCGGCGAGCAGTACCCGGGCATGGTCGGCGAGCTCTACCGCCGCGAGCCGGTGTTCCGCTCCCTGCTCGATGACTGCCTGCGCCGGCTGGCCGGCGAGCTGCCAGGCGTCGACGTGACTGGCCTGCTCACCGGGGCCAGCAGCGGCGGCGGCCCGAGCCTGGCCGCGCTGCTCGGCCGCGGCGACGACACCGCCGACGCGGCGACCGCGCAGCTACGGCGCACCGAGGTCGTGCAGCCGTTGATGTTCGCTGTGGACTACGCGCTGGCCGGCACCTTGATGGCATGGGGCGTGCACCCGACCGCGATGCTCGGCTACAGCCTGGGCGAGTACGTGGCGGCCTGCCTGGCCGGTGTGCTGTCCCTCGATGACGCACTGAAGCTCGTGGGGCATCGCGCGCAGCTGATCAGCACAGTCGAGCCCGGCTCGATGGCCGGTGTCCAGCTCGGTGCCGATGAGCTGCGCAGCCGTTTCCAGCCCGGGGACCGGGGCGTAGACATCGCCTCGGTCAACGGGCCGCAGACGGTCGTGGCCGGCCCCATCGCGGCGGTGACACAGCTGCTCGCAGACCTGCGCGAGGCAAGGATCCCGGGACGCCTGCTGCAGACAACGCACGCGTTCCACTCCCGCATGCTGGCGCCGCTCGCCGACGAACTGACCGCCTGGATCGCCGCGAACATCCGGCTCAACCCGCCGACGCTGAGCTACTTCTCCAACGTGACCGGTGGCGAAGCTGACGCCGCGCTGGTCTGCGCCCCGGAGTACTGGGCCAGGCACATGTGCCAGCCGGTGCAGTTCTCGGCCGGCGCCGGCGCGCTGCTGGCCGACCCGGAACTTGCCGTCATCGAGATCGGCCCCGGCCGGTCGCTGACCAGCCTGATCCGCGCCGCCGGCTGTCCGCCGGCGCAGTGGCCGCTGATGATGACGACGCTGCCGGCCGCCGCCGACCCGCGGCCGGCCGACGCGGTGTTCGCCGAGTGCCTGGCCGGGTTGTGGCTGATCGGCGTGGACATCGACTGGCCCGCCCATCACGGCCGCCGGCCCGGGGCCAGGCCGGCGTACGCCGGGTCGCCGCCGGGCCGGATCCCGTTGCCGACCTACCCCTTCGAACGGCAGCGGTACTGGATCGAGCGGACGGCGCAGCGGCGCAACCGGGGCGCCGAGTTGCCGGCCGGGCCGGCCACGTTCGACGACATCGACCGGCTGCCCCGGCTGCCGGAAGAGCAGTGGCTGAACCTGCCGATGTGGCGGCAGGTCGCGCCGACCGCGGCCGACGAGCGACGGCCAGCGTCCTGGCTGGTATTCGCCCGCGAAGGCGAGGCCGACCGGGTGCTCGCTGAGCTGCGCCGGGTGGCCGAGTCCGACGGCGTGACGCTGACCGTGGTCCGGCCCGGTGACTGCTACCGGACCACGACCGACGGCTTCACCGTCCGGCCCGGCAGCGCCGACGACGCGCTCGACGTGCTGCGTCAGCTACGCCAGCGTGGCGTGCCGCTGGACCGCGCGGTGCACCTGTGGACACTCGACGAGACGCCCGGCGATGACGATGCGACGGTGGCGCTCGGCCTGCACGCCCTTGTCGCGCTGGCTCGCGCGACCGGCGAGCTCGGCCTGACCGGATGGTCGCTCGACATCGTGACCGCCGGCACCCAGCAGGTGGTCGACGGCGGCGTGGTCCGTCCGGCCGCCGCTACCGTGGTGGGCGCCGCCCGGGTGATTCCGCTGGAGTATCCCTCGGTCGTCACCAGGCTGATCGACGCACACCCCGGCACGGCCGCCGCGCAGGTGGTCAGCGAGCTGCTTCGCCCGCGGACCGAATCGACGGTGGCGTTGCGCAGCGGCCGACGCTGGCTATGCGGCTACCAGACGGCTCCGGCGGCGACGCCGGCCGAAACCGGCGCCGTACTGCGCGAGAACGGCGTCTACCTGATCACCGGCGGCCTGGGCGGGATCGGACTCAGCATGGCCGAGCACCTGGCCCGCGACTGCCGTGCCCGGCTGGTGCTGTTCGGCCGCCGGGGCCTGCCGCCGCGCGAGCAGTGGGCCGGCATCGTCACCGGCGAACGCGCCGTCGAGGACAGCGTCCGGGGCCGGGTGGCCCGCCTCGTCGAGATCATCGCACTGGGCGCCGAGGTGGAAGTCTTCTCCGGAGACGTCGCCGAGCCCGCGGATGTCCGGCGCGCGGTGGACCGGGCGCACGAGCTGTTCGGCGGCCTGCACGGCGTGCTGCACGCGGCGGGCGTGCCGGGCACCGGCCTGATGCAGTTCAAGCAGCCCGGCGACTCCGCCCAGGTGCTGGCACCGAAGCTGGCCGGCACTCGGGCGATCGCCGAGGCGCTGCGGATCGGCGAGCCCGACGAGACGGCGCTGGACTTTCTGGTGCTGTTCTCCTCGATCGCGTCCGCGACCGGCGGCGGGCCCGGACAGGTCGACTATTGCGGTGCGAACGCCTACCTGGACGGCTACGCCGCCCAGCTCGCGGCCACCGGGCGGCGGGCGCTGGCGGTGGACTGGGGCGAGTGGGTCTGGAACGCTTGGGACGAGGGCCTGGACGGCTACGACGATGCGCTGCAGGCGTTCTTCCAGAAGCACCGTGCCGACTTTGGCATCACGTTCGAGGAAGGCTGGCGAACGCTGCTGCGCGCGCTGGCCTCCGGCGAGTCACGCGTCGTGGTGTCCACCCAGGACCTGACGAGCATTCTCCAGGTCAGCTCCGGATTCACGGTCGAGGCCGTGAGCGGGCCAATGAACGCATCCTCGGCGGGCGAGCGGCATCCGCGGCCGGAACTGATCACGCCATACCAGGAACCGTCCGGCGAAACGCAGCAGAAGATCGCGGCCCTGTGGTCCCAGGCACTGCGGCTGGACCAGATCGGCGCCGCCGACAACTTCTTCGAACTCGGTGGCAACTCCCTGCTCGGGATCGCGCTGCTGGCCGCGCTGCGAAAGAGCTTCACTGGCGCGGAGCTGGCGCCGCACATCCTGCACGAGGCGCCCACCGTGGCGGCTCTGGCCAGGATCGTAGACCGGGCGGACGGTCCCGCCACGCACGAGCACGAACCGGACCGCGGCGGCCTGGCACAGGGCCAGCTGCGCAGGGCCGGGCTGAAAGCGGCCGCGGCGCGGCGCGCCCGGTCGTGAAGCACACCTATCCATCACCCAGCAGAACGGAGCAGTCATGACAGTCGTCGGCGTAGTGGGCGCAGGTGTCATGGGCGTCGGCGTCGCGCAGAGCCTGGCCCAGCACGGACACGAGGTAATCCTGGTGGATCAGGACGAGGAAACCCTGGCAACGGCTCGGGCCCTGATCACCCGCAACTGCCGGATGAGCGGCCTGATGGGCGGCCCGGCGCTGGACCCCGGCGCGATCCTGGCGCAGATCACCACCGCCGTCGGCGTCGGGGCGCTCGCCAAGGCGGCGGTCGTGATCGAGAACGTCACCGAGAACTGGGAGATCAAGCGGACCGTGCACGAAAGCCTCGACGAGGTGTGCGCGAGCGACACCATCTTCATCGCCAACACCTCCGCGATCCCGATCACCAAGATCGCCTCGGTCGGCCGGCACCCTGATCGGGTGGTGGGCGTGCACTTCATGAATCCGGTGCCCGCCAAGCCGGTGGTGGAGCTGATCCCCGGCTTCCACACCTCACCCGAGACGGTGGAACGGACCCGGGAATTGCTGCTCAGCATCGGCAAGAAGGCGGTCGACGTCAAGGACTCGGCCGGCTTCGTCTCCAACCGGGTGCTGATGCTGACCGTGAACGAGGCGGCGTTCCTGGTGCACGAGGGCGTCGCGACCGCCGAATCAGTCGACGAGGTATTCCGCGGCTGCTTCGGACACCCGATGGGGCCGCTGGAGACCGCCGACCTGATCGGCGTCGACACGATCCTCTACAGCGTCGAGGTGCTCTACGAGCACTACGCCGACAGCAAGTACCGGCCGTGCCCGCTACTCAAGCAGATGACCGACGCCGGACTGCACGGCCGCAAGACCGGCCGTGGCTTCTACGCCTACAACAGCTAAGGAAACCAACCATGACCGACACCACCATCACCGCCGAGATCCTTGCTTTCGTTAAGGGCCGCTTCCCGCAGGCGGAATTCAGTGCGGCCGATGACATCTTCTCCATCGGCTACGTCAATTCGCTTTTCGCGATGGAACTCGTGATGTTCATCGAGAAGGCGTTCGCCATCACCATTCCCAACGACGAGTTGCGCATCGACAACTTCCGGACCGCTGCCGCGATGACCGATCTGGTAACTCGCCAGCGGTCCGCTGTGCTGGTCGGCTAAGGACGCCCATGACCAACCAACTGCTGGCGCGGCTGCCCGCTAGCCCGGTGCTCGACCGGGCGACGGCGAACGCTTTCGTCGACGAGCACATCGTTCCGTTCGCCGGCGCCTGGGATCTCGCGGGCGCCGTTCCCGAAGGCCTGCTTGCCCGGATCGCCGATGCGGGTCTGTGGGCGCCGTTCCTGGCGCCCGAGCTCGGCGGCGCCGGGATGGACATGGTCACACTCGGCGAGATCCACGAAGAGGTGGGACGGGGCTGCTCCTCCGTGCGCAGCCTGCTCACCGTGCACACCATGCTGTCGTGGGCGCTGAGCCGGTTCGGCAGCCCGGACCAGGTGCAGCAGTGGGGGCCGGCGCTGGCTGCCGGCCAGCAGCTCGGCGCGTTCTGCCTGTCAGAAACGGGAGCGGGCAGCGACGCCGCGGCGATCACCACCACGGCCACCCCGGCCGGCGCCGGCTGGGTGCTCAACGGCGTCAAGAAATGGATCACCGGTGGCCAGCTCGCCGACCTGTTCCTGGTGTTCGCGCAGGGCCCGCACAGCATAGTCGCGCTGCTGGTGCCCCGCAGCACCCCCGGTGTCCAGGTGCGCCCGATCGAGGACATGCTCGGCACGCGAGCGTCCATGCTGGCCGAGATCGCCTTCACCGACGTCGAACTCGGCCGCGGCGCGCTGATCGGGCCGAGCGGCTTCGCCTCCGGCATGGTGCTCGCTGGGGTGCTCGACGTGGGCCGGTACAGCGTGGCCGCGGGCTCGGTGGGCATCATCCAGGCCTGCCTGGACGCCTCGGCCAGCTACAGCTCGCACCGGGTCGTCGGCGGGTCGCCGCTGCGCGATCTGGCGCTGATCCAGGCCAAGGTGTCCGACATGGTCACCGACGTGCGGGCGGCGCGGATGCTGTGCGCGGAGGCTGGCCGGCTCAAGGACGCCGGCGACCCAGGGACCATCATGGCGACCTGGATCGCGAAGTACTTCGCATCGACTGCCGCCGCCCGGCACGCGACCGAAGCCGTCCAGATCCACGGGGCGAACGGGTGCAGCCCGCACTACCCGGTGGCGCGGTACTACCGGGACGCCAAGGTCATGGAAATCATCGAAGGCAGTAACGAGATCCAGCGGATCACCATCGCTGGCGAGGCATATCGGGAGCAAGCGCGATGATCGGATCGACGGAGAAGCCGGTGCTCGCACCGGACGTGGGCAAGCCGGCGGCGGGCCGGATCAAGTGCGTGGTCTGGGACCTGGACAACACCTTGTGGGACGGGGTGTTGCTCGAGGGCGACGCGGTGGCGATCCGGCCCGCGGTGGTCGGGCACGTGCGCCGGCTGGACTCAATCGGCGTGCTGAACTCGATCGCCAGCAAGAACGACCGCGCCACCGCGATGGCGAAGCTGCGGGCGCTCGGGATAGCCGAGCTGTTCCTCTTCCCCCAGGTGTGCTGGAACGCCAAGTCCGATTCGATCCGCCAGATCGCGGCCAAGCTCAACCTCGGCCTGGGCGCGTTCGCCTTCGTCGACGACCAGGAGTTCGAGCTCGCCGAGGTGGCCAGCGCGCTGCCGCAGGTCACCTGCGTCGACATCGCCGCGATCGAGGAGGCCGTTGCCAGGCCGGACTTCCGCCCCCGGTTCGTGACCGACGAGTCGGCGCAGCGGCGCGGCATGTACCAGAGCCAGCTGACCCGCGACGACCTCGAAGCCGACTTCGTCGGCACCAGCGAGGAATTCCTGGCCAGCCTGGACCTGCAGTTCACCATCGGGCCGGCCCGCCGGGAGGATCTGCAGCGCGCGGAAGAGCTGACGGTCCGCACCAATCAGCTCAACTCCACCGGCAAGACGTACTCCTACGACGAACTCGACGCCTTGCGCGAATCACCGGACCACCTGCTGCTGGTCGCCTCGCTCACCGACCGGTTCGGTTGCTACGGGAAGATCGGCCTGGCGCTGGTCGAGAAGGCCATGCCGGACTGGCGGCTGCACATGATGCTGATGTCGTGCCGGGTGATGTCACGCGGCGTCGGGATGGTGCTGCTTGGCCACATCATGGGCCTGGCGCACGCGGCCGGCGCCGGCCTGCACGCGGACTTCGTCGAGACCGGCAAGAACCGGATGATGCAGATCACCTACGCGTTCAGCGGGTTCCGCGAGATCAGCAGGGACGGCTCGCAGGTCATGCTGGCTGCCGACCTCGACTCCCGCCAGCCGGCGCCGTCCTACGTCACCGTCGAGGTGACCGAGTGACGTCCGCCGCCGTAGCTCCGTCGGTCCGCCGGTGGTTGCCGTTCAGTGTGCCCGAACGCGGTATCGAAGCGGGCGGCCTGCGGATGTACTGCCTGCCGCACGCCGGCGGCGCGGCATCGGCGTACCGATCGTGGGGTGGCCGGATCGGCGCGGTGACGGTCTGCCCGATCCAGCTGGCGGGCCGGGAGACCCGCATGAACGACGTCCCGCACGACCGGATGGCACCCTTGGTGAGCGAGCTGGCCGACGTCGTCCTCGCCGATTCCGGCGGCCCCTACGCGGTGTACGGGCACAGCCTCGGCGCGCTCGTCGGTTACGAGCTGCTACAGGAGATCCGCCGCCGCGGCGGCCCTGACCCGGTGCACTTGGTGGTGTCCGGCTGCCCGGCGCCGCACCGCTCCGGTCCGGGCGAGGAGTCCCGGACGCGGCGGCGGGTGGACGAAATGACCGATGCGGAGGTGGCCGGTCTGCTGCGCAGCCTGGGCGGCACCCCGGAGCTGTTCCTGTCCGACCCGACCGTGCTGCAGATGATCCTGCCCAGGGTACGAGCCGACTTCGGCGTGAAGGACAGCTACAGCTACCAGCCGCAGGCCCCGCTGAACGTGCCGATCACGGCTCTGGCCAGCACCGCGGACCCGCGGGCCGACATCGAGTCGATGCTGGCCTGGCGCGATCTCACGGTCCAGCGGTTCAAGGCTTACACGCTCACCGGCGGCCATTTCGCTGCGCTCGAGCAGGCGCATGTCACCCAGGCCTACATCCGCCGGGCGCTCTGCGGCGCAGCCTAGCGTGACCGGCCGGGGTGTTACGAGCGCTTGGTCACCGGCACCACGTGCCGGTGGAAGAGCAGATCCCGCAGGACGTCATCGCCACCCTCGACGATCGAGACATACCGGACGTCGCGCACCAGCTTCTCGATGACGAGATCGTGGGTGTAGCCCAGCCCTCCGAACATCTCCGAGGCCGTCGAGGCGATCTGCCATCCGGACTGGCCGCAGAACATCTTCGTGGTCATCGCCGACTTCAGCGTCCCCTGCCGGATGAACTCCTCGGCGGCCTCCGGCCGCGCCGCGATCATGTCGTACTCACGCGCCGCTGCCAGGCACTGGTTGAGCATCACCTCGATCTGCATCTCGAACTGGCCCAGCCTGCTGGCGAACACCGCGTTGTTGACGAGCGGAACCCCCTTGACCGACTTGGTCTTGGCGTAGTCCATGCAGACGTCGCGCACCCGGCGGGCGATGCCCAGCGCCGTCGCGGCGATCAGGATCCGGCTGGCGTTGAGGCCGATCTCCAGCAGCCGCAGGCCATTGCCGCGCAGCACGTTGGCCGCGGGAACCCGGACGCCGGACAGCGTCACCTCGTACGTTGCCGACGCACGCAGGCCGATCACGTCCCACCGCTTGTCGATCCGCACACCCGGCGTGTCACGCGGCACGACGACGGCGACGTACTCGTCCGGGTTGTCGGCCCCGCGCGCAATCACGACAAGGAACTGCGCGAAACCGCTGCTCGTGGAGAACGCCTTGGCGCCGTCCAAGATCATGTCGTTGCCGTCCCGCCGCGCTGTCGTGGTGATCCGGGCCAGCTCGCTGCCGGCCGCATGCTCGCTGCCGAGCGTCGCGCAGAAATGATTCCCGGCGACGAGCGGGCTGAGGAACTGATCCTTGAGCTGCTGGCTGCCAGCCAGCGCGATCATGCTCGTCGCCAGCACCGGCAGGAACAGCGTGAACGCCACCCCCGCGTCCCCGTAGGCGAGCGCGGAGACGATCCGAACGCTCTCCTCCAGGTTGAGACCCATGCCGCCGTGCTCCTTGGGCAGCCACCAGTTCATCAGGCCGGTGTCGGCGAAGCGGTCGTACACCGGCAGCGGCGCGTCGGCGAGCGAGTCCAGGTATGCCTCCTGCCCGATCAGCTCCGACCGCACGAAACGTTGCACGACGCGAAGGTGTTCCGGTTCTCTCATTGTTCGTCCTTATCTGTCAGGGCGCTGATCTCGGCGCTGAGTAGACGTACGGTCGGGTGCATGACGAGGGCCGTCACCGGCAGCGCGACGGTCAACGCCACGCCGACGCGGGCGGCGAGCCGGACAGCGCCCATCGAGCGCCCGCCTAGCTCGAAGAAGTTGTCGTCAACGCCCACGGCGTCCAGACCCAGATCGGCAGCGAACAACTCGCTGACAGCGCGTTCCAGCGCCGTGCCCGGCTCGACGAACGGGGTGGCCAGCGCAGCGCGAGGCCGCCGGCCCTGACCGGAACTGAGCTCACCGGGAGCCGCCACGTCGTCGTGGCGTGCCCACCGCGACTCCACGGGCACGCGGGAAACAACCAGGTGGGCAAGATGCCCGGCAGCGGCAACCGCGCGATCGAACACATCAGCCACCTCGGCCGGGGAGATCTGGTGATCGGTTCCGCCGGTGTCCCAGTCGATCGTGAGCCAGCGTCCCGGCCCCTGCGGCCGGTGCAAGCCGGCCCGGGCCGCGAGCGCGGCGTCGGCGGCGCCGCGCGGCCCCAGCCCGATCCCGCCCACGACAGCGGCCGTCGAGGACAGCACCACCCGCCGTCCGGCGGCCTGCTCGCCGAGCACGGACTCCAGGACGACCAGGCCGTGGACTCCCGTCTGGCACAGGGCGTCGTACTCGTCGAGGTCACCGGGGGCCGTGCGGGTGCCCGGGTCGGCGGATGCGGCGTGCACCGCGACATCGATCCCGCCGAAGGCCGCGCGGGCATCGCGGACCACGGCACGCATCGCGGCCTCGTCGGCGACATCGGCCGTCGAGGCGAGCACTCTCGCGCCCTGGCCTTCCAGCTCGAGCACGCAGCGGATCTGTTCGGCGGCGGGATCGTCGCGGCCGGCACTCCGCTGCCACTGCTCACGCGGTGGCAGCGGAGTGCCGGTCGTGAGCACCAGCCGGCAGCCGTAGGTGCTCGACAGGTGCCGCGCCAGGATGAGGCCCGCTCCCTTGAGCCCGCCGGTAATCAGTACGGTGTCCGCAGCGCGGAAGACCGGCGCCTGCGGGTCGGGCACGGCGAGCGGATGCGACTCGTACCAGCGCAGCCATGCCTGTCCGCCGCGGACGGCCACCGGCCCTCGCTCCGTGCACACGGCGGCGGCGAGCACCTGATCGAGGTCGGCGTCGAAGCTGGCATCGACGTCGCGGCCGAGGTCGATGTGCCGGACGGTGAGCCGAGGATCCTCGTGAGCCAGGCTCGGCGCCAGACCGGCAAGCGCGGCGTGCTCGGGATGGTCCAGGTCGCAGCCGAGCACACCGACAGCGCCCGAAGTCAACAGGATCAGCTCGGCAGGCGGCTTGTCCGGCGCCGCTGCGAAGGCACGGACGAGCTCAAGTGCGGAACGCACGCCCCAGCCCTGGGCACGATCGAACTGCGCACGGCTCTCGCCCGCCACCGGGGCGAGGCTGAATCCGTGCAGCACCGTGCGCGGGTAGACGATCAGGGACCGCGACAGCCTGGCCAGATCTTCGCGGTCGGCCGGCCGAACGGTGAAGTCCCCGATCTCGTCCTGGCAGAAGCCGTCGCCGGGGCGCACGGTGACCACCTCCGCGCCGGCCAGGGTGAGTCGCCGGCTCAGCGCTTCCGCCTGCCCGGCGGCGAAGACCAGCCACGGGCCGGCGGCGCGCAACTGGGCATCGAGATGGGCAACGGGCAACGGATGCTGACGCCAGGTCGGCAGGTAGGTCCACTGGTCGCGGTCGCGGTCGCTGGCCGGCCCGGTCGAGCGGCGGGACCTGCGGCGATACGGTTCCGCCTCGATCCAGTGACGTTGCCGCTGGAACGGATAGCTGGGCAGCTCCACCCGCCGGCCCGTGCCGCGATGCAGCGCAGCCCAGTCGATGCTCGCGCCGGCCTGCCATAGCCGAGCCACCGTGCTCAGCAACCAGTCGTCAACCGAACCTGCGCCGGGTGCGACCACGATCTCCATCGTGGCCGTCACGTCATCGGCGGCGCTCAGCCGCACTCCAAGCCTGGTGAGACCGCCGGCGACCTCCGCCAGCGCACCGCCACGGTCTGCCGGGCTGTCCGCGGCCAGGCCCGCCGGGCCAAGGCCCGCCGGAGCCAGGCCAGCCGGAGCCGGGGGCAGGCCAGCCGGGGGCAGGCCAGCCGGGGGCAGGCCCGGCCCCGGCAGCACCCGGCGGGCGGCCCGGGACAGCTCCGGCCACCAGTACTCGCCGATCCCGTCGGCGACGACGAGCCGAACCTGCGGATCCCGCCGCCTGGTCTCGCCGTCGATCCAGCGAGCCGGGTTCGCCAGTGCCGCGACCGCGTCGTCGAGGTCCCGGCTCACGACGGCGCGCCGGAGCGCGAACCGGCCACGCGAGACGGCGAGCGTGTACGCGACATCGGCCAGGTTCAGCTGCCGATTCGCCGCGAGGTGCTGGCGCAGCCGCTCGGTCAGTGCGGCCAGGGCGGTCCGGCTGCCCGCGGACAGGGTGAGCAACTGCGGGCCGGCCGACGGCGGCCGGGGCGGCAGCGGCGGTGCCTGCTCGACCACCACGTGCGCATTGGTGCCGCCGACGCCGAACGAGCTGACCCCGGCACGGCGCGGCTCGGGCCCGGCGGGCCACGGGCGATTCTCGGTGAGCACCGTGAACCGATCCGCGGCCAGCGCCGGGCTGGGCGCCTGGAAGCCCGCGGTGCCGGGCAACGTCTCGTGCCGGAGGCTGAGAGCCGCGCGGATCAGCCCGGTGACTCCGGCCGCCCGGTCCAGGTGACCGACACTCGGCTTGATCGAGCTGAGCACACATGGCGTTTCCCGGCCGGCGCCGAACACCCGGCTCAGCGCGGCAAGCTCGATCGAGTCGCCCATCGGGGTACCGACTGCATGGCACTCGACGTAGCCGACGGACTGCGACCCGACACCCGCGACGGCCAGCGCGGACTCGATCACCGCAGCCTGCCCGTCGATCCCAGGGGCGGCATATCCGGCGCGCGCCCGGCCGTCGTTGTTGACGGCGGATCCGAGGATCACGGCGTGGATCACGTCACCGTCGGCCTGCGCGTCGGCCATCCGCTTGAGCGCGACCACGCCGACCCCGGAGCCCATCACGGTGCCATTCGCCGCGGCGTCCAGGCTGCGCACCCGGCCGTCCGGCGACAGGATGCCGCTGGCGTCGTAGCGGTAGCCGGCCGGCTGGGGCAGCGGCAGGTACGCGCCGCCGGCCAGGGCGAGGTCGCTCTCGTAGGTCAGCAGGCTCTGGCAGGCCAGGTGCACCGCGACCAGCGAGGTCGAGCAGAACGTCTGCACGGTCAGGCTCGGGCCGCGCAACCCCAGCTTGTAGGACACCAGCGAGGTCAGCGAATCCCGTTCGTTGCCAGTGGCGAACAGCTGCGCCTCTTCCGGCTGAGACGCCAGCTCGAACACGTTGTCGATCATGTAGTCGGGAAAGGCGCAGCCCGCGAAGACCCCGACCGAACCGGAGGTCTCCATCGGGCTGTAGCCGGCTCGCTCCAGCGCCTCCCACGAGCACTCCAGGAACAGCCGGTGCTGCGGCTCCATGGTCTCGGCCTCGTGCGGGCTGAAGCCGAACGCGGCAGCGTCGAACATGTCGACACCAGTCACCGGGCCGCCGACGCGTACGTAGCTCGGGTCGCCGCGCAGGCCGGGGCCGATGCCGGCGCGGCTAAGCTCGTCGTCGCTGATCTCGCGCAGCCCGCTGATGCCGGCGCCCGCACGTGCCCACAACTCGTCGACGTCGACAGCGCCAGGAAAACGCCCGGACATGCCGACGATCGCTACGGCGGAGTCGTAGTCGGTCTCTTCCACGGCGACCTCCCGGTCACTATCTCACTGTCACGACGGGCCAATTGCCCGAGGTCAGACGAGGACCTCAGCCGGCGCGGGATGGCCGAGGAACGCAGTCGGGCTCGCGGTCAGGCCGTACGCACCGGCCTGGAACACCGCGATCAGGTCCCCGATCTGCGCCCGCGGGAGCACCACGTCGGTGCCGAGCAGATCGAGCGGCGTGCACAGGCAGCCCACGACGGTGACCGTCTCGGCCGGCGCTTCGTGCAGCCTGCTCGCTACCGCGATCGGGTAGTTGCGCCGTATTACCTGGCCGAGGTTGCCCGACGCCGCCAGCTGGTGGTGCATGCCCCCGTCGACGATCAGGAAAGTCTTGCCGCGCGACTCCTTGCGGTCGATCACCCGGGTGAGGTAGACGCCGGCCTCGCCGACCAGATACCGGCCGAGTTCGATGACCACCCGCGCGGCCGGAAGCCTGGGCCCGACCTTGGTCACGAGCAGCTCCGCCAGGTTCGCACCGATCGGGGCGATATCCAGCGGGCGGTCACGTTCGTGATACGGAATGCCGAAGCCGCCGCCGAGGTTGAGGTAACGCACTGGCCCGGGCGCGCTGGCCGCCAGTTCGATGACCAGATCGACTGCCCTGCGCTGGGCCTCGCAGATGCTCTGCGTATGCAGATTCTGCGAACCGGCGAAGACGTGGAATCCCTGGAAGTCCAGCTCCGCCGCGGCCAGGTCGGCAAGGACCGCGGGGACCAGTTCGGCATCGATGCCGAACTGCTGAGGGCCGCCGCCCATCTTCATGCCGGCGCCGCGGACCGTGAAGTCGGGATTGACGCGGATCGCGACCCGTCCTCGAATGCCCAGCGACTGGCTGATCTGCCGCACCCGGGTGAGCTCGGTGGCCGACTCGAGCTCGATCGTCACCCCGGCAGCCACCCCCTGGGCAAGCTCGGCGGTGGTCTTGCCGGGTCCGGCGAAGCTGATCCTTGCCGCAGGCGTCCCGGTGTCGAGCGCATGCCGCAGCTCGCCGGCGGACGCCACGTCGAAGCCGTCTACCAGGCCGCTCATGTGCTGCAGCAGCGCCGGCATCGGGTTCGCCTTGACGGCGTAGCTCAGGTGGATGCCAGCGGGCAGCGCCGACCGGACCGCGGTCACCCGCTCGGTGATCAGCCCGCGTTCGTAAGCGAAGAAAGGCGTCGCACCGACCCTGGCTGCCAGCCGGTCCACGGCGATCCCGCCCACCAGAAGCTGATGGCCGGCGACGACGGTCGCGGTCACCGCGACTCCATCCGGCGCAACTCGACCCGGTCGAATTTGCCGTTCATGGAACGGGGCAGTTCCGGCAGGATCTGGGTGCGCTGGGGAAGCATGTACTTGGGCAGATCCTGCGCGAGCGCCCTGACCAGACCTTCGTGGGTAACGTCGCAAGCCGCGGACTTCACCATCAGCACGATGTGCTGCCCCAGCCGCTCATCACCGATCCCGAGCGCCACCACCTCGCCGACCAGGCCGGTGGCGTAGGCAGCCTCTTCGATCTCGGTCGGACTGACCCGGTAGCCCGAGGTCTTGATCATGTCGTCGCTGCGGCCGACGAAGTACAGATAGCCGTCCTCGTCGCAGTAGGCAGTGTCGCCTGACCACACCGCGATCTCGGGCCGGGCCGTGCTGCTGCTCGCTCCGGGGGCCGGTTTGAAGCGCTCCGCGGTGCGTTCGGGATCGTTCCAGTACCCCAGCGCGACCAGCGCGCCGCGATGTACCAGTTCGCCGTGCTCGCCGGGATCGCAGAGCGAACCGTCCGGGCGCACTACGAGCACCTCGGCGTTCGGGATCGCCTTGCCAATCGAAT